>Ga0213840_1001269_pt1 | contig 21420 bp, 23 predicted proteins | sample SWPATP22_FD_160132 | JGI IMG/M metagenome (GOLD analysis project Ga0213840, IMG submission 160132) | Coastal seawater microbial communities from Marineland, Florida, United States - SWPA TP2 #2 | ecosystem: Environmental > Aquatic > Marine > Coastal | place: USA: Florida | collected 2016-08-14 | reverse complement strand
CTTTGAAGACAAATTCCGTCAGCTAGACGAAGTACTACCCACACCAAACGTATACCGCAACGCAGCGGGCGAGCCTGGCCACCAGTATTGGCAGCAACAAGTAGACTACGACATTGACGTAAAGCTACTTGAAGACAAGCGCCGCATTGAAGCCAAAGAAACCATCACTTATCACAATAACTCACCAGACACGCTTAAGTATCTATGGGTGCAGTTAGACCAAAATAAATTCCGCGACGACTCAATGTCTGCACTTACCACTACCTTTGGTGGTATTGGTAATCGTGGACCGGGTACGCAAGCGGCTAGCGGCAATAAGCCAGCTAAATTAAGTATGGGTGCACTTCGCCGTCAGCAGTTCGTTGAAGATAATGAGCTTGGCTATACCATTTCTCGCGTTGAAGATAAGTCGGGCAACGACTTACGCCACACCATTGTTGGTACACTAATGCGTGTAGATCTTGCCAAGCCACTTAAGCCTGGCAAGAAAGTAACTTTTGATATCGATTTTGCCTTTAACATTGTTGAAGAAGATGCAGTATCGGCACGTGCCGGTTACGAACACTTCCCAGATGATGAGCGCGAAGGCGGCAACGATATCTTCTTGCTGGCACAATGGTTCCCGCGTCTTGCCGCTTACACCGATTATGAAGCATGGACAAACAAAGAGTTCATTGGCCGCGGTGAATTCACACTAGAATTTGGTAATTATGAAGTAGATATTACGGTTCCAGCCGACCATATCGTTTCATCTACTGGTGTACTTCAAAACCCGAAAGACGTGCTAACAAAAACTCAGCGCGACCGTTTGAAGAAAGCAGAAAAAGCTGATCGTATTGTTTTCATCGTAACGCCAGAAGAAGCACTTGAAAACGAGAAAGAAGGCACGTCGAAGCTGAAAACGTGGACGTTTAAAGCAGACAACGTTCGTGACTTCGCATGGGCGTCTTCACGCAAGTTTGCTTGGGATGCACGTGGCTATCAGCAAGGTGGTGATACGCAACCACTTGTGATGGCGATGTCTTTTTACCCGAAAGAAGGTGGCGAGCTTTGGGAGAAGTATTCAACGGAATCTATCATCCACACCATGGATGTATACAGCCGCTTTAGCTTTGACTATCCGTATCCAGTAGCGCAGTCGGTAAATGGCCCTGTGGGTGGTATGGAATACCCAATGATCACCTTCAACGGCCCGCGTACCGAGCTTCGCGATGACGGTTCTCGTACTTATTCACTGGCTGAAAAACGCTTCCTAATTGGTGTTGTTATTCACGAAGTAGGTCACATTTATTTCCCAATGACGGTTAACTCTGACGAGCGTCAGTGGACATGGATGGATGAAGGCCTTAACAGCTTCCTAGATGGCGTTGCAGGTCGAGAGTGGGATCCAACTATTCCATGGGGTGTTGAGCCACGTGACATTACTGGCTACATGAAGTCTCAAACTCAAGTGCCAATTATGACGCAGTCTGACTCAGTATTGCGCCTTGGTCCAAACGCTTACACTAAGCCAGCGGTTGCACTGAACATTCTTCGTGAAACTATTCTAGGCCGCGAGCTATTCGACTTCGCATTTAAAGAATACGCACAACGCTGGATGTTTAAGCGTCCTACGCCTTCAGACTTCTTCCGCACAATGGAAGAAGCTTCGGGTGTTGATCTAGACTGGTTCTGGCGTGGTTGGTTTTACACTACAGACCATGTAGATATTAGCCTGGACAGCGTATACAAGCTTCGTTTAGATACAGAAGATCCAGATATAGACTTCGCACGCGAGCGTGAAGCAGAAATGGAAAAACCGAAGTCACTTACTGATATTCGCAACAAAGAAGAAGGTAAGAAACTTTGGGTTGACCGTTTTGAAGATATTCGTGACTTCTACGATGAAAACGATCGTTACACCGTGACCAACAAAGAGCGCAACAAGTATAAGAAATTCCTTGATAAGCTTGAGCCTTGGGAGCGTAAAGCGTTCGAACGTGCAGTAAAAGAAGACAAAAACTACTACGTGCTAAACTTTAGCAACAAAGGTGGTTTGGTAATGCCTATTATTCTAGAGCTAACGTTCGAAGACGGCAGCAAAGAAGAAATGCGCATTCCGGCTGAAATTTGGCGTCGTACACCGAAAGCGGTTAGCAAGCTAATTGTTACTGAAAAAGACAAGAACCTTGTTAGCGTAACGGTTGACCCGCATTGGGAAACAGCTGACGTTGATGTTGAAAACAACCACTATCCACGTCGTATTATCCCATCGCGCATTGAGGCTTATAAGAATAAACCGCGTAATACCTACGAGTATCGCGATCTTATGCACGACTCAAAAACCGAGCTAGATAAAGACGAAGACAAAGAAGAGGACAAAGATGACAAATAAGTTGTCTTTGACCTTCAAGCAGGGCAAATCAGCTCTGCTTGCTAGTCTTGTTACATTTAGCTTGATGTGTGCAATTGTGTTTAGCGCACAGGTTAAAGCGCATCAAATTAAAGCCGCCATTACTACCGTGCTGTTTAACCAGCGCACTGAAAACATTGAAGTAATGCATCGCTTTAATCTTCATGATGCCGAGCATGCAGTGAAAGCCTTGTTCGACAAGCACGCCGACATTATGGACGACGTAGCTACACAACAGGCGTTTGCCGACTATGTAGCTAAGCATTTTGCAATATTGAACAGTGAAGGTGAGTCACTTCCTTTGTCTGAAGTAGGCTTTGAAGTGGAAGGTAAGCACTTTTGGGTTTACCAAGAAACGGCTGAGCCACCTGCACTAGAAGGCTTACAAATTCGTCATGACGCACTGCGCGACTTATGGCCTAAGCAAGTCAACACGCTAAACGTTGAAGGGAAAGGCGATATTAAAACCTTAACCTTTGCCGATACGGTGAACGTGCTTGAAGTAAGCTTTAAAGGCCACGGTCACTAAAACATTGAGTAGTATAAATGTTGTAAAAAGCCCGTTTTATAAAGCGGGCTTTTTTATGTGTAAAATTCATCAGTAAGCGCATGTGAGACTGAAGTCTTATAGTGTTTTAGGCATAACTTCACTAACGTTAACGTGGGCAATTAAACACAAAAAGGGCTTTTGATGAGCACAAGTGCAGCAACATCAGTAGGCGCAAAGCGTATGCAGTCAAGAAGCGAAAGAAAACGTATATCAGCCAAAGCAAAAGAAGCTGAGTTGAAAAATACGCAAATCACTGACGCTGAAAGTAATAGCAAGCAAAGTAAAGACAGTGCTTTTGCCGACAAGAAGAACGTAATGTGGGTGCTATTAAGTGGTGCAATGGCGCTTACGTTTATCGTTATGCTGTTTTTACCTAATACCGGCATGGGTAATGGCATGATAGCGACGTACTCCGCCATGCTGTGGTGCGGCTTTTTTGGTGCTTCACTGTGGCGTTATCGCAATGGTAATGGTTGGACGGGCTTTGCTTACGGCAGTGTAATTGGTTTTACCCTGCAGTTTGTTTCTCAGCTTATCTAAAAAGCCTTTGTAAGCTTAATATATTTGGCAGAACCTCTGCTCAAAGTAATACGCAAGCGCTTATAACTAATCGCTTCATCGAGTCATTACGTATGTTTTTACTGATTCATTTGTTCGCATAAGAAGAGCAGTAAATACATGTCAGACAAATCTGCACCACGTAAAAACAAAGCCATACCATCATCACGCTTATCCCGCGTTGGCCGTTTGGGCGCGCTCGCGGGCAAGATAGCAGGTAGTGTTGTAACCCAAGGTGCAGGACAATTACTAAAAGGCGAAAAGCCTGTACTTTCCTCACTACTGCTTACCCCTAAAAACATCAATAACATTGCCAATCAATTGGCCAGCATGCGCGGTGCAGCAATGAAGCTCGGCCAGCTTATATCGATGGATACAGGCGATTTTCTTCCTCCTGAGCTAGCCGCTATTATGGGACGCTTGCGCGAGGACGCCGACCCTATGCCAAAAACACAGCTTATCGACGCATTGAATAGAGCGTGGGGCGATAACTGGCAAGACTCGCTGCTTTACTTTTCTTTTGCACCTATCGCTGCTGCGTCTATCGGACAGGTTCATAAAGCCATTACCATGGACGGAAAAATGCTAGCGATAAAGGTGCAATACCCAGGGGTGAAGAAAAGCATCAACAGCGACGTAGATAACGTTGCTACGCTAATCAAACTCACCGGCCTGGTACCAAAGTCGCTAGACATTGGCCCTTTACTCGAAGAGGCCAAACAGCAGCTTCATCAAGAAGCTGACTATCATAGAGAGGCCACTATGCTCACGCGCTACCGCGAGCACTTAGTCGACAATGATGATTTTGTTGTCCCAGACTGCTTTTCGCCGTTAACCACACCTACCGTGCTTGCGATGGACTTTATTGAGGCCGACAGTTTAGATACGTTATTAAACGAGTCGCAAACAACCCGTGACCGCATAATGACTTCATTAATGACATTGTTCTTTAAAGAAGTCTTTGAATACAAGCTTATTCAAAGCGACCCCAACTTAGCCAATTACAAATACAAGGCCGATAGCAAACAGCTGGTACTGTTAGACTTTGGAGCAACTCGAGAAGTACCAACGCACTTATCAGAGCAATACAAGGCGCTACTGAACAGCGCGGCTACTAACAATAAAGAGGACATGTTAGCAGCGGCGCTCGCCATAGGATTAGTTGATAAATCACATTCTCAGGCGCAAATAAGTGCCGTCCTGGACATTGGTATGGAAGCCTGTGAGTCAATAAGGTGTGAAGGGCCTTATGATTTTGGCAACAGTGATTTAATAGCGCGATTGCACGATAAGGGCATGGCGTTAACCATGCAGCACGATTTTTGGCACACGCCGCCTGTTGATGCGTTGTTTATTCATCGAAAATTGGGCGGACTGTTTTTATTGGCGAAGCGTCTTGGCGCACGTGTAAATATGCGTGATGCTGCAGCGCCATGGCTTGACACGACGCTATAAAACGTTGCTTGAAAAGCGAATTCCTAGCGAAGCTAGTAGGGCAAGTCCATACTAAAAGGCAGTGCCATTTGCTCTGCACTTTTAGGTGGGTTTCCGATCATCTCGTCGTATGGCGTATCATGCTTCATCACCGCTTTTTCCACGCTGCAGTGTGCAAATGCTTCCCGAATATGACCCGACGAATAAAAGCGCATGGGCTTTTCTTTCTTGTCGTATACCATGCCGCTTTTATCACCAATTGATAAATAAACAAGATATACATTCATTTCATAAGACTGAACTTCAAGATAATCAATAACGGTTGGAGTATCTTCTATATCGCGGAAATAAAACTTGTGCATAAGAACCTCAGCGAAACGCACGAATATTGAGATGTAAAAAGCCGCTTAAGCGGCTACACAACATCAAAAATATACGCAGCGAATGCCGTTAAAGTTCAGTAGTAGGCAGGCTTTCACCATTTCGCTTAAAGTTGGTGTAATAGCGGCTGCGTTCATGACCACTTCTTATCACGGACACAAGCAGTACTAAGCTAATAAACGACACCACGCCATAAATTAACGCCAGGTCGCTAAGCCCTACAGCAAACCATAACAAAGGAAAGACAAGCAGCCGCGGTCCTTCTAGCGCGAGTGCGAGTTTAGAACCTGACAGCACAATGCCATTTTGGATACTGCATGTGATGACAGTAAGAGCAAGTACCAGTACGTGCACACCCAGAAGCGACTCAACATTAAGCAGTAAAAACACGGTGATGGCCAACATAATAGCATGCTGGAAAACACTGTATTTTTTCACCGCTTTAGACAGTTTAGGATCGTATTTCTCGAATTCACTCATGGGCAACTTTTCCTCTGGAAAACGCTCGGCAACATCAGCAGGGCGCCACCCTGTGCGTCCGAACCAAACTCTGCATTTATCACTCCATCGGCGTGTATAGTAACTGTCCCTAGCGAGACGGCTGTATACCTGAATATTGGCATTAAGCGGATTGAAACTTTTCAGCGCTCCACGTATGCCATAAACCGGTTTTTCGTTGCTGAGTTCTGGAATAAAAGTGCCGAACAAACGGTCCCACAGAATAAAAACACCACCATAATTTTTGTCGATATAGACTCGATTTTGAGCATGATGGACACGATGATTAGATGGAGTTACAAACACTTTCTCCATCCAACCCAACTTATCGATGTGTTGAGTGTGCACCCAAAACTGATAAACAAGGTTCAACGCGCCAACGGTTATAATCATCTCTGGTGAAAAACCTGCCACTGCAAGCGGCAGATAAAATACCCAGCTAAACAGCGCACCACTGGTTTGTCGCAGTGCCGTTGTAAGGTTGTAATCTTCACTGGAGTGGTGCACAACGTGCGCCGCCCACAGTATGCTCACCTCGTGTCCCATACGATGATTCCAATAATAGAAAAAATCGTAGGCAACAAACGCCACTACCCACACCCACCATGCATTACTCAGCTCAAAGAGAGCAATATATTCGTAGGCAATCACATATGCCGTAAACGGGATAAGCTGATGACCAATCGCCACCACACGCGACAAAACCCCAGCACTTAAGCTAGTTACTGCATCGTTTACACGATAGTGGCCTGTACGCTTTTTCCAATCCCAAAAAAGCTCCAATGCAATTAAGATAAAAAACACAGGTAGCGCAAATAAAATTACAGTCATGATGAATTCAAAGAGTGGTCCTACCCCAGATGTTAAACAAATGTTTAAATTCATCAACAACTTTTACATATTAAATGTAACAAGCGTTACACATAATAGGTAAGTACCCCTAGTCGACGATGAGAGTTGCGCTATTTTCTAAAAATTGCTGTATCAAAAGACACCAACAGCATATTTTTGAAGTTTGAACGTTTCTTATTATTGAAAGTCTGAATATAAGTAATATGTTTGATAGTATTACTAAAAGGATATTTAAAAGCGGAGTCAGTATGAGCGAGTTGTCAGAAAAGAAGTCGTTAGGCCCAATCTTTATTATCATCGGCATTTTACTTATTGTTGTTCTAGCCGTAGTGTTTTGGCCAAGCGAAAAGGCGCCTGAAGAAGTTACAGAACTAGAACCTGCGATTACTGAGCCAAACGCGCCAGCTCCAATAGAGCCAGAAATTTTTGAACCCAAGCCAGCAGCCCCTACCGTTGAGCTTGAAGAAAAAGAAGACATAGAACCGCTTCCTGAAGTTGAAGAGCCTGAACCAGAGCCGCTAGATGTAAGTGATCCAGCTGTTAAATCATCGCTATTAGACAGCTCTTCGGCTAGCGACAACACTGTAAATCGTATGCTGGTAAACGAAGGTTTACTGCAACGCTTTGTCGTATCAGTAACCAATCTAGCTAACGATGAGATGGCGCCAAACCATCAGCTTTTAACGCCACCAGAGCAAACCTTTCGTGTGTATTCTCAAGCAGGGAAACAATGGATTGATGCGGCAAGCTATAAACGTTATACACCATATGTAGACATGCTTGAGTCTTTCGACAATGAAGCCTTGCTAGATGTATATGCGACATACAAAGGTGACATACAGGCTAAATACGACGAAATTGGCGACCCTGACAAAGATTTCAACCAAGTATTGTTGCAGGCCATCGACCAGCTACTTGATACACCAGAAGTGCCGGTTCCAGTGGAAGTATATACCGATTCAGTAGCTTATAAATATGCTGATGAGCGCCTAGAAAACTTGAATGAGCCGCAAAAACAGCTACTTCGAACAGGACCTGATAACATGCGCCGTATTAAAGCAAAATTGCGTGAAATCAAAACGCTGGTAGAAGAGCGTGGATCTAACTAGATTCCAAAACCAGCTTAAGGGCGCGACCTCAACGTCGCGTCCCACTCCTCCTGTAGAAAAATGGAACCCTGATTTTTGCGGTGACATTAACCTTACAATTGCACTTGATGGCCGCTGGTTTTACGAAGGTAGTCCAATAGGGCGCGCTAGCTTAGTGCAACTGTTTGCCTCTGTTTTAAAGAAAGAGGACGACCGTTATTTTCTTGTTACGCCAGTAGAAAAGGTAGGCATTACCGTTGAGGACACCCCTTTCTTAATTACCCAATGGCGCAAAACAACTAAAAAAGACACTGACGACAGCGTTTTTGTATTTATTACGCAAACAGGTGATGAGATAGAGTTGGTGAGTGAAGAGCAGTTACAACTTCGCACGCCGCCCGATGCGCTTAAAGACGCCGATGCGACTGCAATCCCTTACATAAATGTACGAAGAAACCTATGGGCGCGACTGCACCAAAACGTGTATTACCAGCTGTTAGAGCAAGCATTAGAAGAGCAGCAGGCAGCAAGCACGCAGTTTACTATCCCTTCTAACAACACTAGGTTTGTTATCGGAGAAGTAAGCAATTAGCTGCTAGTACTTATTTCAGTATGGGCCGTTGAAACGGAAGCGGAAAACTCAGTCGACGACAAAGCCAACAAAACTGCCTTAATTTACTACCACTTATCGCTTTTTTTTGCGTTCCCCGCGCGGCTGTTTTACATTCAAGTGTGTCTATAAAATCAACAAGAAGCAGCCTACTATGAAAAAAGCCCTTACCGCTATCAGCATTTCTGCCGCATTAATGACAATATCAGCAGGCCTACAAGCCGCTACACTCATTCACGCCGGTAACGTATTTACTGGTACATCAAAATCCTTACAGCAAGAAGTGACCATTGTTGTTGATGGAAACAAGATTTCATCGGTTAAAAAGGGCTACGCAAAACCGGAGCAGGGCGACACCGTTATTGATTTAAAACACGCCACAGTAATGCCAGGTTTAATGGACATGCACGTACATTTATCTATGCAGCACGGCGGCCCACAAACCTATCTAGAGCGCTTTTCACTGAATGAAGCTGATTATGCGCTGCGTGCCGCTAACTATGCGCGAATTACACTTGATGCTGGTTTTACCACAGTAAGAAATTTAGGCGACGGCTTTTACGAAACCGTAGCGCTTCGAAATGCCATCTCTAATGGTTATGCAACAGGGCCACGTATCTATACGGTTGGAAAATCTATTGCGACAACAGGTGGACATGCTGACCCTAGTAACGGTATATCACACCAGCTTCGCCCTGATGTAGGCCCCAAACAAGGTGTGGTTAACGGCGAAGTGGAAGCCCGTGAGGCGGTACGTTCTCGCTATCAAGACGGCGCTGACTTAATTAAAATCACCGCAACAGGTGGTGTGTTAAGCGTTGCGAAAAGCGGTCAAAACCCGCAGTTTATGACTGACGAATTAGAGGCAATTGTTGATACAGCAAAAGACTACGGTATGACGGTAGCAGTGCATGCTCACGGCCGTGAAGGTATGAAGCGGGCTATAGAAGCGGGCGTAGATTCTATTGAGCACGGTACCTACATGGACGATGAAATTCGCGCCCTTATGAAGCAAAACGGTACCTATTACGTACCTACCATATTGGCCGGAAAGTTTGTTGCCGACAAAGCAAAAATTGACGGATACTTTCCTGCACTTGTTCGCCCTAAAGCCGCGGCCATAGGCCCACTTATTCAAAATACCTTTGCTCAGGCCTATGAAGCGGGCGTGAAAATTGCTTTTGGTACAGACAGTGGTGTGTCAGCACATGGCGACAACGCGCAAGAATTTTCACTTATGGTGGAAGCAGGAATGACACCTGAAGACGCACTACTTAGCGCAACCGTAAATAGCGCGAATTTACTAGGTATTAGCGATATTCTTGGCACGCTTGAGCAAGGAAAACTTGCAGATATGGTGGCAGTGTCGGGTAATCCACTGGACGATATCTCACTAATGGAAAACGTCACTTTCGTCATGAAAGACGGGGTAGTGTACAAACAATAGTAGTAAAGGTTACATGGCACTGAGAAAGAAAGTTAAGAAAAAGACCAAACAGTTAATTAACTCAAAGCATATGCTGAAAAGCATAACAACTGCGTCTTTTTTAGAGTCGACTATAGTGCCTATTCCGCTTGAAGCCATTTTAGTTCCGCTTATGCAAGCTAAGCGAGAACTGCTGTGGAAGATCGCATTTATGGCAACCGCGGGGTGTGTAATAGGTGCGCTATTCGGGTATGCCCTGGGCTATTACCTTTTTGATGTATTTGGTGATTGGATCATCAGCACTTTCTTTGATGCACAGCAATTCGATAATGTGAAGCAACAAATGCAGGCCCAAGGATTTTGGTTTGTAATGACCTTGGGCATTGCGCCGATACCGTTTCAAGTCGCTATGCTCGCAGCAGGTGCAACAAAGTTTTCATTGCCTCTGTTTTTATTAGCAACTGTGATTGCACGCTCGCTGCGCTATTTTGGTTTAGCAGCTGTGGTTTATTTTGCAGGCAATCATGCCGAAAAGCTTATTAAGCGCTATCGAATGAAAGCTGTGGCAGCAATAACACTGTTGGTTGTGTTGCTGTGGTGGCTTTCTAATTTACTCAGTTGAACTACATGCTAAATGAAAGGTGTTAGTTTCTTGCACTTTTAATTTGATAATAATTCTCATTTGCACTAATGTAAAATTATCACTGCAGATGGAGAAAAATCATGCCTTCTAACCACACCATGAATGAAGATGGATTTATTACACTAAGCGTAAAAGCATCTGTTCTGCAACAAATGCTTAGTAAAGAAAGTATGCATATGACCGACATTCACTGCCATTGCACGCAAAGCAAACAGATTATTCAACAGCTATTATTACAAGCTGCAAGCGAAAACGCGTAACATCCTGCTATAGCAAAGCACAAAGAAGTGGCGTTAAAGAGGCGCGAAAATAACGCTACACGCCTTTTTTAATCACATATTGGTAGGGCATAACGTCGGTTTGAGACGCTACAAGGGTGTGATCCATAAACCGACAAAAGCTGGGGATATCACGAGCGGTTGACGGGTCATCCGCCGTAACAGATAGCGTTTCTCCGTCTTCCAGCTTTCTGATATTAAGGCGTACCATCATAACCGGCTCAGGGCACCGTAAGCCCATAGCATCTAAATGTGTACTAGCACTGTTGAATGCAGCGTCAAATTCAGATGCCATAGCTTTCACGGTATGCGTTAATGGCGCCAATTTGATCTTCATGACCGCCTTTTTCGGTAAGGTACGCCACGACATCGGCTAACGATACTATTGAAATAACGGTGGTGTTGAAATCGCGCTCTACCTCTTGAATGGCAGATAGCTCACCTTTACCGCGCTCTTGTCTATCAAGCGCAATAAGTACACCAGATAAACTGGCATTTTGCTGTTCAATTAACGTCATAGACTCGCGAATGGCTGTACCTGCAGTAATTACGTCGTCCACCAGCATTACGTTACCTTCAAGAGGGCTGCCCACAAGGTTTCCGCCTTCACCGTGGGTTTTAGCTTCTTTGCGATTAAAACAGTACGGCACATCCAAATTATGGTTGTCAGACAAGGCTACCGCCGTAGTCGTTGCAATAGGGATGCCTTTGTAAGCAGGGCCAAACAACACGTCAAAGTCAACGCCTGCATCCATAAGCGCATCAGCGTAAAAGCGACCAAGTTTGGCAAGGTCACCGCCACGATTAAACAGCCCAGCGTTAAAGAAATAAGGGCTTACGCGGCCCGACTTTAACGTAAACTCGCCAAATTTTAATACGCCACGTTCAATGGCAAATTCAATAAAATCACGCTGAAACGCTTTCATAACAACCTCTTATTACGCTAACGCTGCTTTTTGAATGTCGAATAGCTCACGCAAACCATGCTTAGCAATGTTAAGCATTTCATCAAGCTCTTCGAACGAGAAAGGTTCGCCCTCAGCAGTGCCTTGCACTTCGATAAGCTTGCCAGTTTCAGTCATTACGATGTTCATATCGGTTTCCGCTTCAGAGTCTTCAGTGTACTCCAAATCGGCAATAGGCGTGCCTTCATAAATACCAACAGACAAGGCAGCAATCATGTGCTTCAGTGGGTTGGTTTTAATAATGCCTTTACTGCGCATGTATGTCAGCGCATCCACTAATGCTACGCAAGCACCAGTAATTGACGCTGTACGAGTACCACCGTCTGCCTGAATGACGTCACAATCTAGTGTTATGGTGTTCTCGCCAAGCAGTTTTAAATCAACCGCAGCGCGTAGCGAACGGGCAATAAGACGCTGAATTTCTAAAGTACGACCACCTTGCTTGCCGCGTGCTGCTTCACGGCCACTACGCGTGTGAGTTGCACGAGGAAGCATGCTGTATTCCGCAGTAATCCAGCCCTTGCCTTGCCCCTTCATGAAACGTGGTACACCTTCTTCCACAGTCGCATTACACAACACCTTGGTGTTACCGAACTCTACAAGCACAGAGCCTTCTGCATGGCAGGTATATTGGCGGGTAATTGTAACAGGGCGAATCTGACTGGCGGTTCTGCCGCTTGGACGCATAGTGTTCTCCACAACGTAAATGCATTAAATGAGAAACTTTCCGACTTACACACTGCTTAAAAGCGGCGGGTAATACAGATAAAGTTGAATTGTGTTAAGTATAACGCATTACGCCTAAGCGTTAAAAACGAACTTTGTATAGAAATATACTTTTGTAGGGTATTATTAACGTAACAAGAAAACCTGCCAGAAGACGAAACGTATACAACACGAAATAGCTCGCGTTGTTTTTGCAGGCTTTCATTACTGAGTGTTAAGGATATTTATGATTTACAGCATGACTGCGTTTGCACGAGTAGAGACCAAAAAAGAATGGGGCTCTGCCGTATGGGAAATTCGTTCAGTTAACCAACGCTTTCTAGAAACTTACTTTCGCCTTCCTGAGCAATTTCGTTCACTAGAGCCTGTGCTTCGCGAGCATTTTCGCAAGAAGCTAGCCCGAGGCAAAGTAGAATGCGCGCTACGATTTACCGCAAACGATGCTGCAGTCACTAAGCTTAGTCTTAACGAGGAGCTAGCTAAACAAGTACTTAATGCTGCTGATTGGGTTCAGTCTCATGGGCAGTCAACGGGCGTTAACCCGTTAGACGTATTGCGCTGGCCTGGCGTAATTGCAGCTGAAGAAGCCGATATGGACACTATTCACGCTGACGTAATGGCAGCGTTTGACCAGGCGTTGTCTGACTTCATTGGCGCCCGCGCTACAGAAGGTGAAGCGCTTAAAGGCATGATTACACAACGCCTTGATGCTATTGATGTTGAAGTAAGTAAAGTAGCAGCGCGCATGCCTGAAATTATGGTGTGGCAGCGTGAAAAGGTTCAGGCGCGTTTTGAAGAGGCGAAAATAGAACTAGACGCCGGTCGTTTCGAGCAAGAAATGATCATGCTGGCACAAAAAGTAGATGTAGCTGAAGAACTCGATCGCCTTAATGCGCACGTAGCCGAAACCCGCAACATCCTGAAAAAAGGTGGTGCAGTAGGCCGCCGTCTAGATTTTATGATGCAAGAGTTCAATCGCGAATCTAATACACTGGGCTCTAAATCTATCAGCACCGACATCACGCAGTCTGCCGTAGAGCTTAAAGTGCTTATTGAGCAGATGCGCGAGCAAATTCAGAATATCGAATAAAGCAAAAAGCTCCGCTCTAAGAGCGGAGCTCCTCTTTCTTACCTAGAACACAAAGTTCACTGCCAAGCGCGCGAGCGTTGCATCTTGGGTATCATCCACGTCATCTGACCGCTTCGAAATATCAGCTTTAATTGCCATGCCTGACGTAACGTCGTAGCGAAGTGAGGCGGTTACTATAGAATAGTCAGACAGTTGTGATTGCTGACTACCGATAGCCAAACCCGACAATGCAGCTACAGCCTCAGGCGGTAGGCCAGAAGCAGCAATTTGCGCAATTTGGTCGGTGTATTTCACATCGCCAGATGATTCAAAATTTTCATAAGTAAGAGCAGGAGTCCACTTACCAAAGCGGGCACCAACCGTCACATAATATGCTTCGTCGTCGTTAGCGAACGTGTTCGTTGTTTTAATCTCAGTGTGTTCTGCACCAATGAAATAGTCAAAGTTATCGTACATCACACTGAAACCAACGAACTCACCGGTGTCTTCTTCAATACGAAGGGAGTCTGCCAAATCAACAAAACCGGCAGCCTCAAGACTGTCAAAGCCATTACCTAGCGCTTGCGCTGTCGCATCTTCTGAGTTTGCCAAATCGATAGTGTTTGTTGTACGTCCATATACACTTCTAAAAGTGAACGTTTCGTTACTGATTTGCCCTGATATCAGAGCGGTATTTTCACCTCGGTTTTCAGCACCAAGGGTTGTACCTTTAAACTGACCAAATGCTACATCTACCATGTAGTCCCAACCACCTGCATAACCTGTTTTAGATAATTTCACCCCATCGAGGTTATTAAACGGAACGTTGTAAACCACACTAGGCGCCGTTATCCAATGATAGGTATAGCCTACATCAAGCGATGATGAATAAGTGAATAACGGTAAACGCGAACGACCTGCAACCAGAGTAAGCGAGTCAGAGATTTTGTAGCTTAAGTATGCCCACTCAAAGTTCACATCAAAGTCTTCACTACCACGCCCCAGCACCTGCGCCGTGGCCGACAGTTTGTCAGAGATATCGCTTGAAACCTGAAGGGCAAATAAGCTTTCGTTGCTGAAATCGGGGTTGTCGTCGTACCCCAAAAAGGTGTCGTCTGAAGACGTTACGCCCATGACTACGTTACCGAAACCATTAATCCGCACGTTATCAACAGCGTAAGCATGAGAGGCAGTTATTGATGCAGTTAAAAGCACTGCTAAGCTAAATTTATTTGCTTTCACTATGTGTGTTCCTACTTAGTCAATACAACTTTCACGTCGCCAGTCACATTGGCTGCATCAACATAGCCAATTGCGTTTTTGTTATTTTTGACAAGGTCAATGACGCTTGCATCACTTGCTACCTCTTTTGGAGGTGTTCCTTTTCCGGTAAAGATTTGTTTCGACCAATAGCTTTTAACCTGAGCCGTACTGCGTCCAAGCACTTTATTATTAAATTCGTCTACGGCACCACCTGCTTCAATGTTTATCGGTAGCGCTTCGGAACCATCTGGGAACTGACTTTTCTTACCAAGGAAAATTCGCTCAACGGCACCAGCATCAAGTGCGGCGCTATTGTCTGGGTGAACGATGACGGCTACGTCTGCTAATGCAGAAACGCTGACCGCTGAAGTAAGCAAAATGGACGCAAGTGTTCGCTTAAACATTTAATTCTCTCTTATTACGTGTGTTACGTGGCTTGTTTACCTCCGTGTGTTGACTCTTATTAGAATACCTTTAACGTATCCGTGTTATGTAGAGAAAGTGTTGTCGCTGATCGCGGTTTCGTCCAGTAAATGACGAAAAAATTTCTTTCCTTATCAGAAGAGAAGAAGTGAATACACATAGAGAATGGCGCTAGCAAGTCTAGAAATAAAACAAAAGTAAGTACTTACATACCATGACAACAATATATCAAGTGGCAGAAAAAGCGGGGGTCTCGCTCTCAACAGTATCGAGAGTGTTAAATGGCAAAAGCACTGTTAATGCGGAAATGGCGAAAAAAGTGAAAGCGGCTGCCGAAGCATTGGCGTATAAACCTAATCAAAACGCCCGTTCTCTCGCCGCTAAACATGCGAATACAGTAGGAATAGTGCTTCCTAATCAAAACATGCAGTTTAATGCTCACTTACTTTTCTCAATTGAACAGCTTTTTAGAAAACATCAAAAGCGATGCTTAATAGCCTTTTCTAGCGATACAACAAAAAGTGAGGAAGACGCAGTAAGCTATCTCCACCTTCAAGGTTGTGATGGCAATATTATTTTTTCTATGCAGCCTGATACGCAAGAAAAAGCACTTTATAAAAAATCAAAAAATCTTGTATTTAGTATGCAGCTTCAAGAAAACAACACGTCTGCCATTAAAGCAAATGCACATACGGTTGTCCTATCGGCTTTTCATTACCTCACTGAATATAACCATCGAGATATTGCGCTTATTACCCATAAAGAGGTAGAGCTAGATGTCACGTTTATCAACGCAACTTCGTCCCTGAATGTATATTCCTGTGATCAGCACTGTGCTAACAACGCCGTTCTAGAATTGGTGTCCAGTGAGAAACCATTTTCTGCACTAATTTGCACAAGTCTACCGCTGGCTGTGTCTGCTTATGCGTTATTGAATGAATTGGGCTTCAAGGTGCCTGATGATGTTTCGATAATAGTAGCTTGTCCACCAGGCGACATATCATTGAGCCAACGGGACCAGCTAACCCAAAGTATCACAACGTTTGAGTTTTCTACCTTCGATATTGCACACCATATTGTTAAGGCAGCACTTGAAGATTTTTACGGTATTGAAAATAAATCCCAAAGTACGTTATTGCCTGTGCTACATGATTACGGCACGGTATCCGTGCACGATTAGAGGAAAATAATGCATGAAAAATATCTTTTTATGTCTCACATTTCTGTTGTTAGCACCAATACATAATACTTTTGCAAAAAGTGACGTAGAGTACATTGGTAAAGTACTTGATACCCTTCACCACGCAGCTTCCACTGCAGATTATGAAACGTATTTTTCACAATATAGCGACGATGCGGTTTTTATTGGCACCGATGCAGAGGAGGTGTGGCATATTGAGGAATTTAAAGCTTACGCCAAGCCCCATTTCGATAAAGGCTCAGGCTGGACGTATCACCCACGAGACAGGCACATTTATTTATCTTCGAACAATGATGTGGCGTGGTTTGATGAGCTTTTAGATAACGCTAAATTAGGGGAAACACGTGGCACTGGTGTATTGGTAAAAGAAGGTAACACCTGGAAGGTGTCTCAATACCACCTGACTATTCCCATTCCTAACAGTATCGCTGGTGATGTTGCCGCGCAAATAAAAGCATTAAACAACAAGTAAAGAAGCAAAAAGCCACCTCGAGGGTGGCTTTTTAATAATTTTATTCAACCACTTAGGTAATTGGCTGAATTTCCATTTCTACTCGACGATTCATCGAACGGTTTGCAGCGCTGCTATTAGGAACTTTTGGCGCATACTCGCCCATACCTACCGTGGTAATTCGCGTTGGGTTTACAGAAAAATTGATCAGCACATTTTTTACTGCACCAGCACGTCTTTCAGACAACGCTTGATTGTATTGTTCTGCGCCCGTATCGTCGGTGTGACCTTTGATCATAAGCACTGTTTTTTCGTAATTGTTCACTACTTTGGCAACGTCTTGCAGCACAGGGTTAAAATTCGGGCTTATGCTAGAACTATCTGTTGCAAAGGTAATGTCGCCAGGCATGATAAGACGAAGGTTGTCGCCCTCTCGCACTACTTGAACGCCAGTATCAGAAAGTTCGTTTCGCAGCTCTTCTTCTTGCTTGTCCATATAATTGCCGATTGCGCCACCAGCAATGGCACCCACTGCCGCCCCCCATGCATAGCGACTCTTGTCATGATCGCCAGTAGCTTTACCTAATAGTGCGCCAACCACTGCACCAATCGCCGCTCCCTTTTGCGTATTATTAGGATCATTTGCGCAGCCTGCTACGGTAAGTGAAGCGGTAATCAAGCCTACAGTTAAGATCTTTTTCATGTCATCCTCTTATCTCGTTTTACGAGCAGTATTTGCAACGATGTTGGCAGCCTAACAAACTCTGCTAGTTACCAATAATGACATCGTTACTTCAATTAATAGTCATATTACTATGACGTAGTTTTGCAAATTGTATTCCATTGCCAAGCAATGCGTGTTGTGACTTGTCCGCATAGACAACAAAACAACACGGTTGGTTTCTTCGATAGTGCCCTAGGGCTTTGATTATTCACTAATGACGAGCGCTTCACTCGCGCCGGCTTACCGTATTAATACTAGGTTAAGTTAGCTGAACACAGGGTTAATGGAAAACGCATTAGCGCTAATTTCATTGTAAAAACTACAAGGTGTTAGTAAATAGCGACACAATCAGTCAAGCACAACAGAGCGCTCAAAAAACGCGTTTATATCAATACTGTAGTCAGATGGTATGGCCGCTTTTGATATGGTGAGCGTTTTATCACTCGATAAGTCCACATCTTTCGGTGTGAGGTAGTGACCTTGCTTTACTGAATAGAACACTTTAACCACTGGCGTAAGAGGGGAGTCGTTTTGCTCTATTACCATCGCAAGACGTTCGTTTGAAAGCAACACTAAACTTCCCACAGGATACACGCCTAGGCATTTGATAAATTGCTGAACTAGCGAGATATCTAAACGCGTAGGCGCTTCGTTCATCAGGATAGAAAACGCTTTCTGACTAGACATTCCGGCTTTATAAACGCGGTCGGCCGTAAGGGCATCGTACATATCGGCAATGGCTAACATACGACCAGCATGGCTTATATCTTTGTCTGGTTTACCTTTGGGATACCCTAAGCCATCAAGTCGTTCGTGATGCTCGCTTATTGCTTGAATTAACGGTTGAGCAATGTCGGTATCTTGCAAGTAATCGACACCGTGTTGAACATGGCTTTTCATGACTTCCATTTCACTGTCTGTTAATCGCCCTGGCTTATGCAAAATTTCATCTGGTATTTTTATTTTCCCAAGATCATGCAAAAAACCTGCATACGATAAATCCTGCACTTCTTCTTCAGACATTCCCAAAAACTTGCCAAAATTAGCCAGCAATATAGCCACATTCAATGAATGTTCTAAAAGATAATCATCTTTTTCTCGTATCTTTGTTAAACACAGCAGGGCATCAGGATTGCGGTCGACTGACTCAACAAGCTTATTTGAAAATGCCTTAGGAATACTGGCGTCAAAAGGGGTTTCTTTTTGAAGATTCTCTAATAGAAGCTTCTGAATGGCTTTGCCTTGTTCATGCAGTTTTGCAGCACGGCCAAGTTCAGCACCGAGTGCCACGCGCTTCACAGCTTTTTTTTCATTTAACCCAGCAGCCTGCTCTGTTGATACGCTCACAGTAGCTGCATCCATGTTTGGGTCGAAGGCTTTTTCGGTATCGATGGTAAGCGTTTTTACACCATGCTTCTTCAATGTAGCCACTATGGCTTTTGACGTAACACGGCCCTGATTTTTGACAGAGAGAGAGCCTTTTTGCTCGATAATTTGATGCACATACATACCGGGCTTAAGTTGCTCTATGGTTATTTTTTTCAACATACTAGGCGTAGCTTACTCTTTTTATATACACGCATGTGTGACGTGATTAACGTTCAAAAACACCAAAACTTTGCAAAGCAAATATTGTTTAAAAACGTTAGTACTGCAATTCAGAAAGTATAGTGTGTAAATCGGGTTTCCATCCGTATTTTTTTAGATTAATACGGTTGTTTTTAACTATTACACCTTCGTCCATCAAACGAAGCCTTTGCTCTTGCGCTTGTGGTGTTCCCTCTGGAAACGCAATTTTACCATCCGCACGAACTACACGATGCCAATGTTGCTCCCCTTGAAGTTCGCGTAATACTTTGCCCATTAATCGTGCGCGCCCAGGCAGTCCACTGAGATCGGCAAGTTGACCATAACTAACAACCATTCCTTCCGGCACCACCGCCAGCGTTCTTTCAACGCGTATCAGTACTGCATTTTGAACCATGCTTTGTGTTACTCTTTTAGACTATTGCCCACAACGTAATCATTACTAAAAGACTATCAATGCGCGCTTACTGTAATCAATGCCAATATCCTGAAATCACTTGTATTTGCGACGACATAACAGAAGTAAGAAGTCCTGTAGATGTAATCATCATTCAGCATAGAAAAGAGCACTCGCATGCAAAAAACACCGCACGACTAGTGTCTATGGTACTTGAAAACGCCCGTGTTGTTTTTGTAGATGATGAGCACGCAATGACGGCATTAACTCAGCAATACCACGCTAAAAATGCTGCTTTAATATACCCACATGCTGACAGCACGCCCATAGAATCAACGCCACGGGAGCGCGCAACAGCATTAGAGGCACTAATATTGATAGATGGCAGCTGGAAGCAAGCCTATGGCATGGTAAAAAGCTTTCCTTGGCTTGAAACACTGCAAATGTTTCACTTCGAGAAGGCACCAAAATCGAATTATCGAATTCGCCACACCTCTGTAGAAAATGCTTTGTCGACACTTGAAGCGACGGCATACAGCCTTCACAAGCTCTATGATATGGATGTGAATAATCTCTATATTGCACAGGAAGCGATGCAGCGAAATTTTAAAAGCCCTTCAGCACATCATCGTCAATAACCATAATTGACTACGCCTGCATGGCCACAAAGCCTTTTTGCGCTTGAATTAAACCTATCCAATTGCGGATAGCAGGATAAGCTGACAAATCAAACCCACCGTCTTTCGCTACATGGGTATAAGCAAAAAGAGAAATGTCTGCAAGGCTCAACCTGTCTCCCAGTAAATAGGGCGTCTTTTGCAACTGCGCCTCCATTACTGCAAGTGCTCTATATCCACCAGCCTGTTTTGACTCATACTCTTCGCGTCTAGACTCGGGAAGACCTAGATAAAGGTTGATATAGCGAGCAACCGCAATATATGGCTCGTGACTGTATTGCTCGAAAAACTGCCACTGTAATAGTGATGCAAATGAAAACGATGAAGTAGGGATAAACGCACTATCGGCGGCTAAAAAATGCATAATTGCATTTGATTCAGACAAAATGCGTCCGTCATCAAGCTCTAATATGGGAATTTTTCCGTTAGGTGATTTAGCTAGAAATGATGCCGAGCGAGTTTCGCCCTTTAAAATATCTACATTAATCCACTCGTAATCAAGCGCTAAAAAGGAAAGCAGCAGTTCAAGTTTGTAGCAGTTACCAGAGCGTCTATCACCGTATATTTTCACGTTATTCCCGAAGACATCGTCGATTAAATTATCGTTAAGTCATTAAGATGCTTTCAATCAATACAAAAATCAACCAAGAAAAGGGTAAGGGAATAAGACAGGTAATAAGCTTCTTGTAGTGGCTTGGTGTTAATGCATGAGAATAAAGCTCTTGCTCTGTTATCTTTTTTTCAATCACACTCGATTGAGCCGCTGAATCGCGATTCTTAATATAGTGTTTAATAAGCTTTTCATTGTCCTCGACAACTTTCTCAGACAACGTGTTCAATTTAAATATCAAGGCAAACAGCGGCCACATAAGGAACAGCGCAACAAAGCCAAGAAGTCCACAAATAAACAATAAATCAAATAGGTGAATGGGCTGATTAATCCAAAAAATAGGCATCAATGCAGTGCCTGACAAGATTATGGTCGCTGAGGTTAAGCCGACGTTGAGTACTTTTCGTGTAAGCTCAATTTGACTGGCCGGCTGCAAGCCACTGTCACAACCTAATCGACGGAGTATTTTATTGTTTGAATACACTTCAAGAAAAAAGAGTGAAATAAGAAACCAAAACGGGATTGCCGTAATTGCTACTACAATGACTTCGGGTTCGTTTATTCGCTCTATCACGCCTTCAGACACCATATAGACGATGGGCATGATAAACCCAATA
>Ga0213840_1001253_pt1 | contig 21589 bp, 20 predicted proteins | sample SWPATP22_FD_160132 | JGI IMG/M metagenome (GOLD analysis project Ga0213840, IMG submission 160132) | Coastal seawater microbial communities from Marineland, Florida, United States - SWPA TP2 #2 | ecosystem: Environmental > Aquatic > Marine > Coastal | place: USA: Florida | collected 2016-08-14 | reverse complement strand
CATGCCACGAATTGTTTGGTTTAGAGACTCCTTTGGTAGAATGATGTACCGTCACTTCAGGCAGCACTTTTCATATACCACGGAAATATTTGATTCCTGGATGTACAGAGCCAATGAGCACATCCTTATTGAAGAACAACCTGATGCCATTGTTGTACTTGTATTGGAGCGCAATATTCAATGTCTGTTGCTAGGCGGCAACTGTGAAGGCAACTTCTAGCATTCGCTCCTGCTTGCCGCTACTTCCTCTCCCATTCGTGCTATCTGGTGTAGCGTTTTTTCTGCTTTTACTGAAAAAGTATTGAACCTTGGCTTTTCTGAAGTGTACTACACACAAACACCCCATCAGATGAAAGCAATAAAAGCAACAGTAGCAATCTTATTACTCTTTTGTGGCAGCTATGCACTGGCACAAGAACCACAGCAGATTAAGGGTATCGCCAAGGAAGTACACCCGGCCGAATATTACGAACAGCAGTCAGACCTTTGGAAAAGGAAAACCCAAAAAGAACCCAAGAATGCCAATGCCTGGTACAACAGGTATCGTGCTCAAAGAGCATATCTGCAGACCAGCAATCCTCAATTATGGGCCACTAACCAACGTACCATCCTGGAGCAACTCAACCCTATTGTAGAAGAAACAAAAAAAGCAGTTGGAAATAGTTTTGAGTACTACTTAATGGCATCTGAGAATACTCGAACTGCCGCTTCCATTGATTATTTGAAAAAGGCTCATTCTGTTGCACCTAATAGAACAGAAGCTTATGAAGGCCTGCTCATCCACTACATTACCACCGCTCAAAAGGATAAAGCCAGCGATATAGCTCGTAAAATGTTGGCTTGCAATTACTACTCCAATGCCAATCTAAAATGGAACTACAATGCGCTGGAAACCACTGAAGAGAATGCTCTTTTTATTACGCATGGCGATATGGATGCCATTCCTAAATGGGTGTTGCAATACGGTGCTGGTATTAGAACAGATGTAATGGTAGCCAGCAAATGGCTCATGGCATTTGAACCCGAATACAAGGAGTACATTTTTAAAGCGGTCAATGCCAGGGATTTTGATAAAACAAAAGACGATTTTGAACATGCAGGAGCTTATGTGGATGCCCTTACCGCACATTTGGTGAAAACCAGTGAAAAGCCCGCTTACATGGGCTGTGGCACCAATGTAAAGTTCTTTGAATGCTTTGAACTTCATGAACACATGTACCTGGTAGGCATGGCTTTTAGATACTCAACCGAGGGTTTTGACAATCTTGGAACCACAATTAAGAACTTTGAAAAAAAGTATGATCTGGAATACTTACTCAATAATTTCCAGCATCACAGCGAAGACGAGGTGGTGAAAAAGCACATGAACATCACCTATATACCCGGGCTTATGAAACTGAAAAAACACTATGAAGCGTCGGGAAATGCACAAAAAGAGCAATACTACCAGCGGCTTATTGATCGCATTGCAGAAGACAGCGGTAGACGGCAGGAGATTATGTCATGGTATGAATAGCGAAATAAGCCCCCATTGCAAATGAAGTCATTCAAGACATCAAATAGCGACGAAGGTTTACTGCGCGATTATATAAACTCCAAAAGCCGACAATCCTTCGATATTTTGTACTCCAGGTACTTTCGTTCCTTATGGAAGTATCTGGCATGGCTTAGTGGCGAGACCGATTGCTGCGCCGATATCGCCCAAAACATCTTCCTTAAGCTCTACGAAAGACCGGGAATCTGTGATCCGAATCGAAACTTCAAAGTGTGGCTCTTTTCAAGTGCCAAGAATCAATGGAAAAATGAGCTCCGAAACAGAAACACGCGTCAGCAACATTTAGTATATCTGGCAAGTAGCGAACAACAGATAGTAAGTGACAACGACGGCAGGCAGGAGCGCCTGGAGTCTATATTCAAAGCGGTTGAAAGCCTAAATGAAACGCATAAGGAAGTATTTGTACTGAAGTATTCTAACAACCTGAGTATTCAAGAAATAGCGGAAGTGTGTCAACTGCCTCCGGGCACTGTAAAGTCAAGGCTTTTTAACGCACTCAAACAACTCAAAAACAAGGTAAATCCTATAAAAGATATACAAGCATGAATCACTACGACGAACTGCCTGAAGACATACTCGACCTTTTGGCACAAAAAAAATACGAGCAACTAAGCAGGGACGAGAAGGACCTTGTTAAAAACTGGCTAAGCCCCGAAGCATATGACGAATATGCCGCAATGCTCTTGAGCTTTAGAGAAGTGGAGAATAGTTTTGACACACCGGCTCCCTCACAAGCATTACCTGAGCACAAGCCCACCTTCCTACGAAAACTGGTGAATTATAAAATCCCGGCCTATCAAGCAGTTGCGGCGGTTTTTATTACGCTACTCCTGGTAAACTTGTCTACATCCAATAAAGAGAATAACAAGCACATTTCTCAGCCATTCTTTTCTACCAATAACGGCGATACCGTTCCAGTCAATACCAAAAACGCCATTGAAGTAGGTGAAAAATCTATGGGGACCCCGCTCTCTGAAGACAATTACCCAGAGGAGCTCGTTTTTAATCTGTAAGGAAAAAGGACAACTAGTTGCCAAGAGCATCCAAGGCTTCTATCTGATATTTAATCTTGTTAAGGAGCCTCTTCGTATTGAGCCTGAAATTAATTCTTTGGGTAACCAGTACATAATACTGTCCGTCCTCCTGAATGGTGTCAAAGCGCCCTACGAGTTTGGTATAGAATTTCGTACTGATTTCCACAGGAACTTCTATTAATGCTATAACCTCATTCTTGTTTCCATACTTGCTTACAATAATTCTTAATCGGTGCATCAGTTCCACCGGATAGCCTCCCACCATCAGCCTATACTTGTTGGCTTCAAGTATTGAAACTCCTGAAATGGCAAGCAATTTCCTTTTCACGTTTGCCGTACTCTTACGTCTAATAGTGGGAATCAGCAGTATGAGCACTGTAAATATGGCAATGGCTCCAATACAAAGCATGAAAAGGGCAAAAGGTCCTTCCTTAATAGCCTGCAACTGAAAATGCCTATAGTCTGAAAAATCAAAGAGTGTATGTTCTTTTAACCTAAGACCGGTGAAAAAGGGCTCAGTTCCATTGCTAAATTGTATTGAAAAGGTGTCACCAGGATTGAAACCATCGCTGTATCGAGACTTCAGGTATTCGTGCAAACCATCAAAGACCGTGAGACTTAAGGCACTATCAGCAATTAAAAAGGTAAATTGGGTATTGTTCTCGTGCTGTGCCACATATTCCAAAGGAGCATCTACGCTTACCAACTGCTCTTTATGAGGTATTTCATGGTAAGTACCCCACATTTCGTAGAGGGGAAACAACATCAAAATCCCAAAAACTCCAGGCCACGCCCAGTTAAACCATTTGTCCGTTTGTTGCTCCATTATACAGAGGCTAAAATGCGAAAAGCCGCTAAAACAGACACCGAATCTTACGAATAAGGCTCAAAACGGCTCACAGAACATCCAATGCATCCATGAGTGGTAAAGTATTCACTAAAAAATTAGCCCCGTTTTTTCATTCCCATTTGCCACTAAGATTTCACAGTTCGCAGATATGAACTTAACAAGAACAGCACTCCAAGCACCACCACCAGCATGGTGAGAATAAAAGTGCTCACGAAAAAATTATGTCCTGTGAAATTGAAAAATACTACCAGCCCAATTCCAAATAGGGTAACGGCTGCACCACCTATCCGCTCCCACTTCCAGGCCAGGCCCGTGAGCAGTAAAAGGGCAGCCCAGGGCAAAGCGTTTGGAGCATTTTGAAGAATACCAGAAACGCCACCGCCGTAGGTTTCTGAGCCTGAAACCAGAGCAAAGGCAAAGACCAAAATTCCTATGCTCAGCAGTCCAAATCGCGCGACTCCTCTAAGTGCATCAGCTGTTTTCAATTGTTTATTGTTCATGCTTCCAATGTTTTTTTGATGCAGCAAAAGAAGGAGCCCCTCAAGCACTACTAAAATTCAATTTTGTCAAAAAAGGACTTTCCCCACTCTGCATATCTACTACCGCAACCAATAACAGCTACATTTACCTTTCAAAAAGGGACTCTATGTCTGATTCCATTCGAGAAATTGCAAGTACGCTTAACCCTGATGAGATACACGAGTTTAAGCGATTTATAAAGCAGAGTAGAGACCGCGGAAATGGAAAGGTCATACTTCTTTTAGAAGTGCTGCTGGGTGAAGAAGAACTGAGTAAAAAAGAACTCTCATTAAGGCTCTACCCTAATGGAAACACTGTTGCTTACCAGGCATTGAGGAAAAGACTTACGCGAATGCTCAACAGATTTATTGCATTGAAATTGATGGATCATGATTCATCCAACACTTCTCAAGTCCTGAGTTTGGTAAATATGTCGCGGTATCTGTACAGTCATCATTTGCCACACCAGGGCTGGAAATACTTACGAAAGGCTGAGAGGGCCGCACTCAACAACGATCTGTTTGAGATACTCAATACTGTATACGTAATGCAGATTCAGCAAATGCCTGCAGACAGTAAAGAGTTTAACCAGGAAGAAATAATTGAGCGATGGAAAGAAAATAAAAAACGACTGGTAAAGAATGAACAAGGGGAAATAGCCTTAAGCATCATAAGCAAAAAAATACTCAGTGCCCACAGTTCGGGCAAGTATGAAAGTATTGACTCCCTGATACGCAATACCCTAAAAGAGCTCAACTTTTCTGAAGACTATTTGCTTCAGCCCAGGTTTGTATACCACATAAGCTCTGTAAACCGTAAAAGACTTTCTCTTGAAAAGGACTACTTCAGCCTGGAGCCTTTTTTAATCAACCAATACAATGCTATAAAAGATCAAAGTGGGTTCCAGTCAAAACACAACTATTACAAGCTTGGCTTCTTGTATATGATATGCCACACCTTGTACCGCAATAAAAAGTTTAGCCAGGCCTTGGGCTATCACGAGCAGCTTGAACGGGAGTTACAAACGGCACCTAAAGTTTTGATCAATGAATTTGGACCAAAGGCCAGGTTACTGGGAGCCAGCCTGCTCCTTTTTAAAAGAGAAATTGAGAACAGTTTGCGTCTTTTAGAACAAGGACTCCAAAGTGAAAACTGGACGCTTTCGCAAAAACTGCGGCTCAATTTTATTGTGAACATTGGTATTGTTCAGTTTTACCAAAAAAAGTACTCTGATGCCAATAAAACATTACGGCTCATAAACCACTCAGACAAGTGGTGCGAAAAAATAATGGGAGCTGAATGGGTAATGAAAAAGAACCTCATGGAGGTACTTCTCTACTTTGAGCTATCGGAGTTCAGTCTGGTGGATTCCAGAATTAACTACTTGCTAAGAAGCTTTAGAAAATTATTGCAGGCTCCCAAATACGCGAGGGTAAAAACCTATCTGAAACTATTGAGAAAGCTTGCGGCAGCGCCAGACCAAGGGAGTATTGAAGACTTGGCCGGTAAAGTGGAAACATCATTTGAGTGGATTTCCATTGCACAAGAAGACCTCCAGGCCATGGCCTTTTATGCCTGGCTTAAGGCCAAGCTTCTACAAAGGGGGCATTACGATGTATTGCTTGAAATAGCCGGAGAGGTTGAGGCAAGCACTCAATCTTAGTGAGTGAATTACTGTACTCCTTTCTGCTTTTCAGCTTATTATTGGTCGTAAATAACAGTTTATGATTAATAGCCTCGCCAGAGAAGTGTACGAGAACGCCAAAAACAAGGGATTCTACGATGAAACTACCGAGCGCAACATTGGCGAAATGCTTTGCCTTATTCACAGTGAGGTGTCTGAGGCTTTGGAGGCGGACAGAAAGAATGAATATGCTTCTGCTACCATTGAAACCATTAATAAGGAAAAGGATACAAACTTGTTTCAGAGCCACTTTGAACAAGGAGCTAAAAATTCCTTTGAAGATGAACTGGCTGACATAGTTATACGAGTAATGGACCTTGCCGCCTATAAAGGAATTGATCTTGAAGGACATGTAAAAGCCAAGATTAGGTACAATAAACATCGACCCTATAAGCACGGCAAGAAGTATTAATAACAAATCCCAACACTACACAATACCTTCATGAAATACCTTATCACCTTATTGTCCATTTTTATTTCAGCTGCTCACCTAAGTGCCCAGGCCTTTTTGGAAACTCCCATGGAAGGGGTGGCAGGAAAAGATTACACAATTGTAAACTATGTAGACTGGAGCAGTACGGATATTCAAGATCCTTTCTGCGGCACTAAAACCTATGACGGTCATCAGGGAACTGACTTTTCCATTAGAAGTTTCAGACAGATGGACAGCTCGGTGAACATTTTAGCTGCTGCTGACGGCAAAGTTGTTTTTGTTCAGGACGGTCTTTTCGACCGGGAAACAGTTTCTGATGTATCAAAAGGTCTTGGCAACTACATTGCAATAAAGCACCCCAATAAGTACTTTACTTACTATGCTCACTTAAAAAAGGGCAGCCTTACTGTAAATGTGGGCGATGAGGTAAAGGCAGGTGACGTGATTGCTGAAGTAGGAAGCAGTGGCAATAGCACTGATCCGCATCTGCACTTTGAAGTGTATTTCGACAGCATGTACGTGGTAGGTCCATTTATTGGTGGCTGCGGAAACAATGCGTCACTATGGCTCAAACAACTCCCCTATGATACTTCATTTGTTGTATGGGAAACTGGAATGCACAACGAATTGGTGGACATAGACGATTTGCGAAACCGCATCAATACAGTGGACTGTTGTCCCTTTACTTTTCCAACACAATCCAGCCAACCAGTTTTGCTTTGGAGTCATATGTACGGTTTAAAGAAAGGAAGTACCCTCACTGTAAAATGGTATACGCCTGACAATCAGTTATGGTTTAGCCATGATTTTACAATGGAACGCGACTGGTGGTACTACTATTTCTGGACTTACATTAACAATGAAGACCTTCCGGAGGGCACCTGGCATGTAGAACTGGAGTACGAAGGAAATAGGGTAATTAATCAGGAGTTTGAGGTAGATGAAGCTTTAACCCTTAATAGAGCTGCCAATACCACTTCTGAATGCGCTTCTATTGAAACGGCAAGCCTTACAGAATTGGATGTATTATACCGTGAGGGTACGTTGGAAGTGTTTGATATACATGGAAAGCAGATCTCCACTGAACTGTTAAGACCTGAAGCTTCAGCTTTAAACCCTCAGGTATTTTTATTAAGACTGAATACTGAAAAGGGCACCTGCTCTTGCATTAGAAGTTTTTAGTAAGCCAAAGATTCCTGCACGGAGTTAAAGCTAAGGATGCCTTTGTCTCCATTGTCAAGGAGTCCGGCTCTTAGCAATACATCTTCTACTTGTTCCACCAAATTGCATATTATCAATTCGGCTTCTTCTTCTTTTACCAGCTTGTTCAGGTCATCTAAAACAGTAAGTCCGGTACTGTCAATGTCGTGAATGTTACTTGCATCCAAAATGAAGATTTCAGTATCGGGTCGTTCCTTAAGCAATGCCGAAAGTCGGTCTTTGAAATATTGAGCATTGCCGTAGTATAGCTGCTCGTCAAAGCGTACAATGAGTGTTTTCGGAATTACCTCAAGGTTTGGATAGCGATGCATGCTTCTGAAATAGGAAGTTCCCTTAATTTTTCCCAGTACGGCTACATTCGGCTTTGAACTTCTGTACAATACCGTAATGATGGAAAGAGCAAACCCCAGTAAAACGCCTATCTCTATTCCAAAAAGCAGGGTTCCACTAAAAGTACTTATGAGCATCACAAAATCGCGTTTATGCACTTTCCATAAACGGATAGCTTCCTTATAATCAAACAGGTTGATGACCGCCAGCAAAATAATTGCCGCTAACACGGGCATTGGCAAATGCTTGAACAGAGGAGTAAGGAATAAAAGTGATAGTCCAACAATAACGGCTGTTACCAAAGAAGAAATCCCTGTTTTTGCGTGGGCACTGTAATTTACCGCTGACCGGCTAAAACTACCAGAAGTAGGCATGGAACGCGAGAAGGAACCCAGGAAATTAGCAAGGCCCAGGGCAAACAACTCCTGATTATTAAGCACTTTGTAGTTTTTGCTTTTGCCTTCGTAAAACTTGGCAATGCCCAGGCTCTCTACAATAGAAATGGCCGTAACCGTAAGCACTGTGGGGATGAGCGCATACACAGTATCTAAGGACATGGAAGGAGCTGATAGGTTGGGCAATCCGCTGGGCACGTCCCCTACCACTTTCACGCCCATTTCGCCCAGGTTAAACAGCCATGATACTAAGGTGGAAATAGTTACAACGGCCAGCGCTCCGGGAATACGGCGGTTCCATTTTTTGAGCGTTATTAGTACTAATAATGAGCCCATACTCAATAACAGCGTGAGCCAATTGAGTTCAGACAAATGCATGAATATATGCTTCAGTAGTTCTATCTGGTTTTCAGACCGTGGAACCTCCAAACCAAAAATGTCTTTGAGCTGCGATATAATTACAATAACTGCTGCAGCCGAAGTAAATCCGGAAATAACCGGGTGCGAAATAAAGTTGACCAATACGCCCAACCTAAGGCCGCTCATCAGCATTTGTGTCAAACCTATAAGCAAACCTGTAGCAATGGCCAGCTCTATATACTCCTGGCTTAGGGGCTCAGCCAAATTGCTTAAACCGGCAAACACCAAAAGGGCCGAGACTGCGACAGGACCTATGGCCAAATGCCGTGAACTACCGAAAATACCATATACGAGCAAGGGAAGTAGGCCCGCGTATAGACCATAGATTGGCGGCATTCCTGCCAGATATGCGTAAGCCATACCTTGTGGCACCAGCATAACCCCTACTGTGAGTCCTGCCAGCATATCACGCTGGAAATGGCTCTTCGAATAGTGTGAGAGGTCACTGAATAGCGGTATGAGCCTTTTTAGAGCATCCATATGGACCAACAATCTTAGAGATTTTAATGAGTACTAGCATTCAAGTTCACTCAATTTATAGTTATCGCAATCAGTTTTGAAGCGAAGTGGGTGTTTGTACAGTAAAAAGCACTGGTCATGGAGTGGCGTAGGCATCTGGTAAAACTGGAAAGTCATTTACCGGGAAGTCTTTTAAATTCGGCCCGCAGCCTTCTCAATAGAAAGCACATTCTTAATACGAATTTGAAATGGAGTATGTCGGATTGGCAAGCCTGCCCCACGCATTTAAAACAGCTCTGCACAATATGGCGCTGAATTCCATATCCAGGCTACATTCGTTTCCTCAAAATTGGCTTATCATCCAGTATTTGTTCAAGGTCATTAAGTTTTCCGGTTGTTTCAAAAACTCAATTTGCCAACCCAAAAAGTAGGGATGTCGCTTCGGAATATAGACAGTTGTACAGTATTGCTGTATAGCTAAAGCTGCAAGACAGTAAAGTATAGTATGATTAAAAAAACGCGTAAAACGGCTCAAAAGAGCATTCTTAAACAAAATGTGAACATGGGCACCACCTTTGTAAACTCTGGCCGTCGAAAAACCACAACAATGAAAACACACTTATTACTTGCACTTTCAGTGCTTCTGTCAGTTGCCGCATTGGCACAAGATTATGATTACAAAGGCCTACAGTTACCCAATGTGCAAAGGCATATTCTAAGAGCCAACCTCGGCCCCACATTCAACTCTGCAGATGGTCAAAGCAATGGCACACTGCCTTTGGGCATCAACGCCAGTGGCTATATCAACAATAGAAGAGATCAGTTCTTTTACTCGGGTAGTACCAGTATTCAATTATCTGGCTCCCGATTTAATGGTTCCACGGCAAGAGGAATGGTTCCTTCACTAGCTGGATCCTTTAGCTACTATAAGTACAACAACAATTATTTCTACGTGAAGCCTCAGTTCTCAACCAATGTGCGACGCTCGTGGACGAACATCACTACTGGAAGTGCTGAAGACAAAACCGCGCTCATTAACAATGCCTATAATGCCGGATTTGCCGTGGGTAAAGGGCGGATTGACCCTATTGACTGGGCCATAAGAGCAGGGTTTATGAATCAAAATCTGAGAAAATCAGGGGCTATTTCAAGAGACCTTACTGAAAGCGAATGGCTGGAATTGTCAAGAGAAATGGCTGTGATTGATAGAAGGAGGTATTTTGAAGGACGCTTTTTCAACATCAACAGAGTAAAACGAGTCGACTCTCTTTTTGACAAGTTTGGCATTGTTTCAGATGATCCTTCATTTTTCACGACGGTCGCGGATCAGTACTTTTTTGCTCCCCAGCAGGCACTGGGAAATGGTTCAAGATTCGAAGTTTTTGCCACCTATTCCGAAAGCAACTCTTTGAACCTACGAAACAATACTTCTACAGGCGGTACCATCACCAGCCAGGAGCTTATCAACCGTAGCGACCAGTTACGAACAGGTATTTCTTATGAATATGCACGCCCCACCAACCTGCACTGGCACCATCGCGTTCGCGCGGAAGCCTCCATTCATAGTACATCAGGTTATTCTTACGAAGAGCAAGACGACATTGTGATAAATGAAATAGACATTGATCCAGCTTCCGTTGTGGGCAGCCGGCTTAGTTACTCACTAAATTGGATACCCAGTACCAGAACCTGGTTGCAATGGACTGTGGAGAATACCACAAACTTTGTGGAAGATGATGTAAGCTCCAACCTGTCCATGACTGCCGACTTTAACTATTTTGTAAGTAGGAGGATGCAATACTCAGCGAGCCTTACTGCCTTGAATAGCTTAAGCGACAATACCGATCCTTTAATAATATTCAGTGCCGGCTTTAATTATCAAATCTGGTAGGCACTGGGATACCAGATTTACAAGCTTCAATTTCACGTCAGTAATGACCAAAGTTTTTGAATATTTGTAGACAGATGAATTTCAGAATTACACATATCCGCAATCATTCACGGCTATCGCTGCAAAGTTCTCTCCCGCAGAGTGAGCATTGGGCGTGCTATGCATTGCGGCTATCAAGGTTCTGATACTGAAAATTAGACACATTAATAGCTAAATACAGAAAGCGCCCTTACCGGGCGCTTTTTTTATGACCATTTTTTCAAAAAAAAATACGATGAACTAACAAAAAATTAAATACACGCATTTGAAACTAAAACAATTGGGAGACAGACAGTTGAGCAGAAAAGAAAAAATCCTGTAACGAACGGGCAGGAAGGAGACGGCTCGCTCTAATTGCAAACACCTGACAATCAATGATTTAAATTCAAATTTTTCTTGTTTATATAAAAAATCAATGCATCTTTGACCCCACAAAACGCCAATAAAATGATACGGCAACTACAACAACTCACATATGCATGTCTCACGGAAATACTGTCACTGTCCAGTTCGCCGAGCCAGCATAGTCCGCTCTCTCAACTAAAGAGGAGATGGTGTTGATTGTTTGAGTATACATCGTATATAAAACAAGAAAGCATCTCCTACCGAGATGCTTTTTTTATGGAATTACAATTAGCATTTCACACTTGGAGAGTAGGTAACTAGAGGTTTGTTACGCTCATCTGCTACATGGGTCTGCGGACTTCGCAGGAAGGGTTCGATTCCCTTACTCTCCGCTCATACACTGAAAGATAAGGTGCAAGCAGGGTAGGTAAAATGCACTTAAGACTACTCATGGCTATAAGGTGCTGCACGCATAAAAACTAATAAACCAAACAACTGGTAGAAGTGTAGCGGCCAAATTCTGGAAAGATAACGGTGGTTGTTTACCTGTTTTGGAGACAGGAGGCCGCAGGTTCGAATCCTGCTTTCCAGACTATAACATAGTGCCCTGTAGTGTAACGGCAGCACACAAGATTTTGAGTCTTGGTGTATAGGTTCGAATCCTATCGGGGCAACTATGCGGAAGTGGCGGAACCGGCATACGCGCCTGATTTAGAATCAGGTTTTTGAGAGTTCGAATCTCTCCTTCCGTACTTGTTGAAACACCTTTTTTAGGAAGGACAAGCCAATAGGTGGTGGCCACAGTCTTGAAAACTGTTCGGAGCTAACGACTCGTGTGGGTTCGACTCCCACTCCTTCCGCAAGGTGCTGCGCCTTATTGTTTTATCGGGCTGTCTCCCCGGTAGGTGACCATAAGGTTGTAGCACCAAAACTGGAAAGATAACGGTGGTTGTTTACCTGTTTAGGAGACAGGAGGTCGCAGGTTCGAATCCTGCTTTCCAGACTAACTGCTTGCTGATATGCCACTCGACTTACAGCGCTAGATGCAAGTTGAGTGACATTTAGTGAAAGAATCACAAGCAACGCGGAAGTGGCGGAACTGGCATACGCACCTGACTAAGAATCAGGTTTTTGAGAGTTCGAATCTCTCCTTCCGTACAAAGCCTTATGAGCTGAGTTCATCCGCACTCATTGGGTATGATTTCTATTAAATGGTGTCTTTAGTTTAACCGGTAAAACACCTCACTGTGACTGAGGAGAACAGGGTTCGAGTCCCGGAGACACCCATTGGAGGCATAGTTCAACGGATAGAACACAAGGCTACGAACCTTGCGATGTGAGTTCGAATCTCGCTGCCTTCTCAAAAAAAGTGCTTGCCCTAGGCAAGCACTTCTTCAATTGCGGTAATCCTTTCCTTCAAATATTTAATCTGTCGGGCCTTGTTCTCGGGCAGTTCAAAGTTTTCAAAACGGTGTTTCTTCGTTTTAGTTACTTCAGACTCTATAAGCTGAATTTCACTGGCAATAATTGAAATGCTCTCTTCATCTGTCTCCCCTACAATACCGTGTATATCATAAGACCGCTTAGAGAACACTGGACTCTTTGATTGCTCCATTAATGCCTTTAGGGCAATTAAGTCGGCTCGCAGGTCTGTGATCACCTTTGCTTCGCCAAATTTAGTTTGGGCTCCGCGGCAACTGGAGGGTGAGCAGCCCGAAGTTTGTTCATTTTTCGAAGAGCCACAACATTCTGAGGTCTGGGCCTTTTTTTCTTTGTCACAGCAGGAAGTTTGTGCTTCTGCATTGCTACTGAACAATACGCTCAATGCAAGTGCTGATCTGGCAATTAGTTTCTTTAGCTTCATTGTGATTTTCTTTTGGTGACTACCTGTCACTCAACTACTCTGACGAAGCTTTTCTTAAATGATGCATCCAAGCCACAATAAAATGATGAGACGAACCAAAAAGTCCCTATTTATCCAGGGCTTCCAGAATTTCAAGGGCGGTGCTTCTTGCAGTTTTTTGCACGCCGTATATGGTAGCGGAAGCAAAACCGGTCCAGTTACCATAGCCCACCAGCCAAAGCAGCGGCTCTTTCATGGAACGGGTATGCTGGGTGGAGATTCTTCCATTTTCAATCAGTTTTAAGCTGGCCAAATGTTGAAGATTGGCCTTAAAGCCTGTACACCAAATAATAGCATCCACCCGCTCTTGATCTCCATTTGGCCAATAAACACCATTTTCATAAAAACCAACAAAAGGACGATAAGACTGGTAAACTCCTCTCTCAATGGCTTCCTTTACGCTAGGCACCCTCACAATGTCGCTAAGTGATTTTGCCGGTTCAGGTGTTTTGCCAGCTCTCTGAGCCTGAAACCTGGCTGTGGCCTGATTAAACAAATAGCGTCCATCTATTTCTTCAGGTAAAAAATTGGGCTCTTTGAGTGTGATCCATTTGGTATGCGCCACTTTAGACACTTCTGCCAAAATCTGTGCTCCTGAATTTCCACCACCAACAATAAGTACATCTTTTCCAGCAAAGGCTCCCGGTTCTTTATACTGAACAGAGTGAATTTGAATCCCCTGGAATAGATCTCGATCTGAAAACTCAGGAATGAAAGGGTTTTGGGCTGATCCGGTGGCACTGACCAAGGTTTTTGAAAAATAGCTGCCATTGTTTGTGTCAATCCTAAATAAGTCTTCTTCCTTCGCCACTTGAAGCACCCTTTGTTGCCTCAAAATGGGTAAGGCATAGCGAGCTTCATAGGCAGCCATGTACTTGATAAAGGCTTCTTTGCCCGGATATTCTTCAGGCCCCTTCGGCATCATCCAGCCCGGAAGTGAACTGTAACTCACAGGAGAGAATAGACGCAAACTTTCCCAAGTCTGGTTCCAGGCCCCGCCGGGCTCGTCCTGGTCGTCAAGCACAACAAAGTCAATGGCCTTTCTTTTTAGAAAATAAGCCACTGAAAGGCCGGCCTGTCCTCCTCCAATAATAACCGTATCATATACTTTCATTCCATGCCAAATGTAATTGACTCAAAGGCGTTCTACACCAAGCACAAGCCGTTCTACTATTTCCAGTGCTGTGGTTAAAGTTGACAAATCCCTGTTCAATTTCCCATCCTGACCAGAATGATGTCCATGCCCCACAAGGTCCATCAGGTAGTAGTCCCTGCCATCTTCCATGTCAACAATAGTTTCATAGATGATAGAGGGCTGTCCCAGCTGCCCCGTACCGGCATGAAACTCTTCATCATCAGGAAAGTCATACTCTGAGTAGTACTCATTGTCGTCAAAAGCCACGTTAATCTCTACCCTTACTTTAAATTGACCGGTAGCCTTGGTGGAGGTATGCATCAAAAAATTGTCTGACAGTGTAGCTCCCGTAATACCATCGGGAAGTGGATTTGAGTTAGGCGGCACATACATTCCATCAGGATATTGCACTCCTCTTTTGTGCGACCAAACGGGTAAGGCATTCACTCTTCTATAATCATTTCCAAGGGCATCTTTTTCTGTATCAAAGGTCTTAAAGTTGTCTTTGCTTCTTCCTCCAAAAAAAAGCCCTTGAGCGGTGGCTTTTGAAACATAAATGGTCTCAATATAATCTCCATTCATTTCTTCCGTCCAAATAGCCATTTGCGGATGCCAATAGTGTTCATCTCTTTTCAAATCAATGCTGAGTTGAATACCATTTTCGGTGTTGACTTCAATTACTTCATACAAGCTCTGTGCTACATCTTGCTTTTGTCCGGCTCTGAGCTTGGTACCATAATCCGCCAAGGCGCTGGCCGGCCCCATGTCATAGTAGGTCATAGCTAAAAGTCCGAGTATGGAAAGACCGATAAAAATGGGAAGCTTGGTCTTGAAATAGAACTTCGTTGATTTAAAATTATTGTAAAAATGTAATACCACACCCAATGTAAAAACAAGCCCAAAAAGGGTATGCATGGTTGAAACCAGTCGGGTATGCGACTGAAAATACTCCAGTATACCAGTAACCAGTAGTACCAGAAAGCTTAGCAAAACAGATAAGCTTACAATCTTTCTAAGTGTCATCTCTCTAAAAAGTCTGTTTGTTTTGATTAAGGCCAGGCAGGTATTGCCCGGATCGGGTCATTCTTATAATGACATCATTGTATCCCAGCTGGTGATTAGAGGCTGGAGTAAAGGCGGACTAGCACTGGTTTTGATTAAAACAATCTCCTTCCTTTTCTATATACTCCTGTTTTTGCTCATAGCTGAGAATACTTCCTTTCGTTCCCTGCTCAATGACACAACAACTGGAAAAAAGATCCCTTAACTTTTTTCGACCTCTTTGCACTTTTGAGCGAACAGTGGCATAGTTAAGTTGCAATCGCTCGGCAATCTCTTTTTGCGGAACGTCATCCAATTCTGAGAGCTTTATAAGCTCCCTGTATTCATCCGGAAGCTTGTCTATAAAAACACTCATACAACTTCCCAGCTCTTGTACAGCGTTCTCATCGTTGTACTCTTCCAATATTCGCTGATCTTCCAGGCTCTCAGTTGAAATCACCTTCTTACGATAGTAGTCCGTAATGGTATTTTTAGCGATGGTATATACCCAACTCTTGACGTTTGTTATAGCCGTGTCGTTTGACTTGAATAGTTTATAAAAGACTTCCTGAGTAATGTCTTCAGCATCTTCTCTTCCGTTGATTCTATTTTTAACATAAAAGAAAAGCGGCTTATATAATTCTTGTATCTGGGCTTCCATTTTGTTTGATGAAATTAATAAAGAGTGAGAGAATGACTAGAGACAGACTTAAAAACAAATACCCGGGGGACATCATTTCAATGAGATATACGCCGGCAAATGCGCCTAAGGCCGCTCCTAAGTCCCACCAGGTACTTACCCCTGATATGGCCTGGAGGGGATTTGATTTGTTCACTTTGCCTTCGATTGCTACCAGGGGAGAAAAAGTAACTACAATGGCGTTGAATAAAAACACCATCAATATGCCGATGGTGAGTACGTTGGCAGCTATCAGCAGCAAACCAACAATAATGCATACAATGGACAACGTGTACAAACGCAGCGTACCCATGTATAAAGAAAGAACACCTGCCAACAAGGAAATTAAGCCAGCCAAAAGCTTTTTGCCCAATAAGTAAATGGCTACGAGCGCCAGGAGTTCACTATTGGACATTTGTTGGCTTCCGAGCAGTAGAGCCAGGCCCACTACCAGAATTCCGTCAACCACTATGGATGTAGTAAATACCAACATGTTCAGTGAACTTGGGTAGAAAACGTTCTTTGCCTTTACTTCAGCTTTAGGCTGCCCTACTTCTTCTTTTGGCAGGCAAAGCGCAAGCACAAGCCCTATAACACTGATGGTAGCAATGAAATAAAAACCATGTTCTATACCCGTTTGTTTTACCAACATGGGCCCCACCGACAACACCAATAAAGCTCCCATGGATTTGGTACTCTGCGAAACAGCAAAGGCAAGGCCCCTTCGCCCCTTTATGCTGGTCGCATAATTGAGGGTGGCTATTTTCAACCCGGAATAGCACAGGCCCCAAAGCACCCTGGCTACAAAAAAGACAACAAGGCCCAAATTGAGGCCATAAAATACGGTTGTGGCTACTGCTATAAAGGAACTCACAACGAGCATGTGCTTTGTTCCAAACCTTGCTACCAAATTGGCCACATAGGTATTGGCTACTATCCTAACCAACCTGTTCACCGAAAGCAGCACGCCTATGGCAAAAGCCGAAACCCCCATTCCTTGCCCATAAACAGGCAATACAGGGTACAGAAAGGCATCTCCCATCCCGGCAAATGCCATGGTGCCACTTGACACCAAAGCCCCCCAAAATGGGAGGCTTTCCTGAGAGGTTTCTCTTGACGTTTCTTTCAATGCTTCATATCTTCAAATGCTAACAACAACCACTTCCCACAGCTGGCTTTTTTGAGATTACTTGTTTGTTCTCTGGCGAGCCACAGCAGGAACCAGATAATGGTTCAGCCATTGGCGCAGGCCCGCAGCATCTTCCTTTATTAGCAGGTTTTGTGCTAACTACTTTTATTGTTCTAACCTTCATGCTTGGATGTTACTTTGTTATTCAGCTACTAAGACGAGCTTCTTTCAAAATGATGCAACTAGTTGCAACATGCAGTCTGATTGGCTTCAACACCGGCTTCCACGTTTTCAGGCCCACAACAGCTCGCACCTTCAAGGCCTGCACCCGAGTTACATACTCCTGTTTGTGGCAGATCCAATTCTACTTTTTTAGCGGCATCAAAGTCGCCAGCTAAATAAGCTACTACTGAACGCACTTGTTCATAACCCGTGGCCATTAAGAATGTTGGGGCCCTGCCATAACTCTTAGAACCTACTATGTAGAAATCTTTTTCCGGATGTCTTAGCTCCGCTTCACCATGAGGCCTTACAGTACCGCAACTGTGTATGTTAGGATCAATAAGTTCAGCAAGGTCAAAAACAGATTCCAAGGCAGCATCCAAATCCGTTCTTACTTCCCGTATCATATTCAAATTGGGCCTGGCTCCTGTGTTGCTAATAATCTCATCCACCCCTACAATGGACTCTGTCTTTCCATTCAAATCGCCTTCTATTTGAATTCCCTTTTCAGTTTTAAATAGCTTCAGGATATGAAAAGGTGTATAGATGTTTAGTTTGCCACTATTGACAAGTTTTTCAATTCTAATACCAAGAGCACCTCGCGCTTCAAGAGCATCGGCATCCTGTCCACCATACACCATAGAAACATCGGCCTTCCTAAGCACCCAGTTTAATTTTGTTGCCGGATATTGCTCTTGCACTTCGGCAAGGTCCAACAGGGCGTTAATAGCTGAATGACCACCGCCCACTACCACAATGTTCTTCTCTTTGTAGCGGTCAATAGACTCACCCTTCACATTGGGAATGCCATAGAATATGTGCTCACCAAGGTCTTGCTCTCCTTCAGCAAAAACTCCTCCTGAACCTATAGGGTTGGGTTGATTCCACGTTCCGGTGGCGTCCAATACGGCACTTGCTTCATAGTATTTGACTTCATTATTCTGGATCACTTTTATTGAGAACGGTCTGTGCTCGCGCCCGTGGGTTTTCATTTTATCCAAGCCTTTTCTTCCCACAGAAAGTACTTTGGTTTTTAAGTGAATACCCGGAGCAATTGCCGGCAGTTGAGCAAATGGCATAAAGTACTCTTCTACCAGCTCCTTACCAGTGGGAAGGCCTTCCTTATTAGGAGCAGTCCAACCTGAGGCCAATAATAGCTCTTCGGCCATTTTATCAATATTGTATTTCCATGGAGAAAACACTCTCACATGCCCCCATGAAAGGAAATTATGCCCAATTGAATCACCAGCTTCAAACAGTATGAATGGCATTTTTCTTCTAGCCAAATGAGCGGCAGCTGCGAGTCCAACAGGACCGCCTCCCAAAATTGCGACTGGCAATCTTTTATCTATCATTTCTTAATCTTTGTTGACTTTGACCAGTAAGACGCGGCTTTACTGAAATGATGCAATTGTGAAAAAATCCGGGAGAAACTGAATTTTCACTTTAGAGGAATTCCAAAGGGACTATTAGACTCCTTGAAAGGAGATACTTACAGTACTGATTACGATTTTAGCCTGTTGCACGTCTACTCTGCACCAAAGGAATCGATTTCAAAATTCCATTTGAAGAACCCGATGATTTAATTGGCAAGAAAGACCAAACGCCCTGATAAACTCCCTATAACCTTACCCCGTTTAGTGCATTCGCAACTTCCCTCATCTGAAAAGGTTTGTTGATGTATGCAATTGGCTCAAGACTCATGGCCGCCATCATGGTTTTTTCATCCTGACTAGCTGTAATAAAAACAAAACCTTTTCCTTCTTTTCTCATTTCTCGGGCCACATCAATACCATTCAAATCATCCGATAAGGACACATCAACCAAGGCCACATCAAAGGCCCATTCAGTCTGTGTTAAAAACTCTTCTCCACTATAATAAATGGCGACCACTTCAAAGCCCAAAGACTCCACTGTTTCTTCAAGGTGTGATGCAGCAAAAAACTCATCTTCTATAATTATAACCCTTGTTCTATGCATAAAACTCAAATTGATACCTACCACAAGTAGGGTCTAACAAAAACTGAGTACCGCCTACACGTCTAATCAACTGTTTTATCAACCTTGTACCCGTACCACCCAGGTTCTCAGTATTTATTACTGAACCATCCTGATATGTAAACTGAAAATGATCTTGCACCTTAATGACCTTAACCTTTATCTTATCATGCTTCACAGTACTATGTTCTAAGGTATTGGAAAGCATTTCATTTAAAACCAACCCAAAGTAAACAATCCGCTCACTTTTAATCCCAACTTTACCTAACTCTTTTTCAATAATAAACTCATCTGGAGCCATTTCTTTATATAGTGTTACAATTTCAGAGAAATAGGTATCTAAATCAACCAGCTCATTATGCACTTCCGCGTAGAGGTGTTTGTGAAGCGCACTAATGGTATGAATTTTACTCATCATTCTCTTTATAGGAAGTACCGTTTTCCCATTTTTATCCTTACTCGCAAACTGCATCATTGATAAAATCATTTGCAGATTGTTTTTAATCCTATGATTACTCTCCACTATTAGTGTATGGTATTTTTCATTCGCTATCTGCAATTCTTGATTAATCCAATGCATGTCCCGTCTCAACCGCCGTTCCTTCAGTAGAAAAAACGCAACAACCACCACTAAAATCAATAACAGCAACAGCAGTACGGTCATTGTTCTGGCACGAGCTGTCTGAAGCGCCAACTGGGCTTCTTTAAGTCTGCTCTCTCCTTTAGACTTCTCTGCTTCATCACGGTATTTTTCCGTGTCGTAGAGAACTCTAAACATGACCATTTTCTGAGAATTGACCACCCGTTCCCAGTTTAAGGTGGCTTCTGTCACTTTCACATCCCAACTGTGTTGGCGAACTGAATCACCTACTACCCCGTATCGATAGGCAATGTTTCGGTAAAGTTCAGTTTCGGCATCATACCAATCCTTGTCTTCAACCTCGTTCAGTAGAATGTGTATAATAGAATCTGCACGTTCCAAATTATTCATGGCGATGCAGCTCCGCAATATGTTGGTCATTGCTCCTACATAATTCTGATCTTCACCGTGAAGCTTAAAGAGCATTGCAGCTTCTTTAGATATTGTAACACCTTTTGCAGGGCTGACATTTCTTGAGATAAAGTAGCCCAGTTCATTCTTTAAACTCGCTTCTTCTAATGGCAAGTCCAGTTGAACTGCCATCGCAATGCCACTATCAAGATAGTGCTTCACTGAATCCAGCTTATGTACTTCCTCAGGTAAATGAGCTTCATGATACAAGGCAGCCAACCTGCCTAATTTGCGAACATGCACCGATGGGAATTCTTCCGTGCCCTTGAGCTGGGTAAGTATTTCAAGCCCTCTATCAAACTGTTGAGACTTCCGCATGAGCTCGGCAAGGGAAATACTTACATCAAAAAACTCCTTTCTTAAACCCAGGCTATCGGCAATTGCCTTTGCCTTTTGCCACTCTGAGATGGCCTCTGCAAAAATTGAGACTTTCTCAAATTGTTGTGCACGTTCTACATGGTCGGCAAGTCCGTTTAGGGAGTCTCCAACTTCAGCAGCCCTGGCATTAATGGGCAGGAAAAACATGCAACAAAGCCCCAACACCTGTATCATCTTGCAGTTAATACCTCCTAGCCAAATACTTGACAGATTGAACATTAAGCAAAGATGTGGCATAGATCTCATTCTTTAGAGACTCACATTGGCATACATAAAAAGGAAACCACCTTGTACGGGGTGCAAGATGGTTTCGGTTACACAGGTGAATTGCTTACTTCTTACATAGGGGAAAAGGATTTTCATAAGAAGTCAAGTATTTTGTTTTGGCTTTCTCGTTCACATTTATGCATTGCAAGTGCCAGTGTTGGCACTTAATTTACCTTGCCATTAAGGCCATTGTTCACCATTGACAAATTGAAAAAACCAAATGCCTCGGTTCATTCAATAGCCGAATGTGCTATTCACCTTACTGAGTTGTAGACCAATTTGCATTGATTGTGCTCCTTACTTCACGAAATACCCCAATTCCCTCACGAGTGGTCTTTCAGCAACTCGAACTATATAACTGAAATCCGATCGCGAAAATCTCTTCTCATCGATTTACTAATAGGAACCATTTTAGTGCCGAAATAGATGTGCGTATCATCAAAATCACTCACCTTGTCAAGATTTACCACAAAAGATCGATGCACTCGTACAAAGGCACTTAATTGATATTTACTCAGAAACTCCGAAAGACTTATACTCGAGGAAAGCTGCTGTTCTCCAATATGGATTACCATATAATGTCCACTCGCTTCTAAGTAGTCGATATCTTC
>Ga0213840_1001249_pt1 | contig 21674 bp, 17 predicted proteins | sample SWPATP22_FD_160132 | JGI IMG/M metagenome (GOLD analysis project Ga0213840, IMG submission 160132) | Coastal seawater microbial communities from Marineland, Florida, United States - SWPA TP2 #2 | ecosystem: Environmental > Aquatic > Marine > Coastal | place: USA: Florida | collected 2016-08-14 | reverse complement strand
GTTTGCGCTGACGCTTACTCTAAAATGTTAGCTTAGCCCAACATTGGGTCTAATTTACCTTGAGCTTCAAGCGCCATCATGTCGTCACAGCCACCAACGTGCTGATCGTCAATGAATATCTGTGGCACAGTCCAGCCGCCGTTCGCGCGGTCAATCATTTCGTCGCGAAGTTCAGGCTTAACATCAATGGGATACTCGATAAATTCTACACCTTTCTGCGTTAACAGTGCTTTTGCACGGTGGCAGTACGGGCAGTGGCCCTTGGTGTAAAGTTCTACTTTGCTCATAACGGTTACCTGTTATTTTGAGACGGGAAGGCTGGCGCTTTGCCAAGCGTTCATACCGCCTTTTAATACATTCACGTTCGCGAAGCCATCTTTTAGCATCGCATTGGCTGTACCACGAGCTTGATTACCCATAGCGCATACTACGATAATGGGTTTGTCTTTACTGTTTTCAAGCTTCTTAAAGTTTTTCTCGCGTAACTCTTCAGGTTTAATTTGTCTCGCACCTAAAATATGGCCTGCTTTAAACTCTTTTGCGGCACGTGTATCTAACACCACAGCATCGCTTTTATTCATTAACAACGTTGCTTCATGTGTGCTTACTTCTTTCACTGACGATGTCCACGCACTGATATAGCTGAATATCAGCATGCCAACAAGCGCTATCCAGATCCCAGCAAGAACAATATTGTTGCCAGCGAATTCAATTATTTGATCCATTACTTCTAACCCTGTCTACAGACCTTGAAAAGAGAGCAAAGTATATAGAAAAATGGGCGAGAAACCAGCCTGCTTATCTGCTGATAACACGCTTAATACAACATGTGTCGCATTAAGCGTATAAATTCAGGGTTAGATGATTGATATTACGAATAAATTGCACTGGGCATATGACAACGCCTCAGATACACTGGGCCATTGTGTATAAATACACGCTAACTTTTACATGAGATGAATCGCACCGCGCATGTTTAATCGCTACATTATTGTTTTCATAGCTGCTGTTTATTGCGCATTGCCGTTTGGGGCGATGATGCCTGCGGTTGCTCAAGAGAAAATAAATGAAGCGCAGCGAGAGAAGCTAGCAGTGCTTCAAGCTGAGCTGCGTGCTCGTCAACAAGTGCTTGAAAACAGCAAGGCCAGTGCGCAGGAGCTTGAAGAGGTATTAAAAAGCTCTGAACTTGAGATAGCGAAGGTTGCTCGAGCGCTTTCAGATACCAGCAAAGCGTTAGACAACGTTGAGAGTGAGCAGGCAGAGTTACAGCGTGAACAGAGCGAGCTAAAATCGGCAATTAGACAACAGCAATCGTTATTATCTAGCCAGCTCAAAAGTGCTTTCATGGCCGGGCATTACGACTACGCTAAAATGCTGTTTTACCAAGACGACGCACGTACTTTCGAGCGTGTGATCACCTATTACCAATACGTAGCGAAGGCGCGCCAGCAGGAAATTGAGAGTTTTAGAAGTAACGTGGCGCGGCTAGAAGCGGTGAATCTCGAACTTGAAGAGAAGGCACAAGCGCTTGCTCAACTTCAATCAGATCAAGAAAGTCAGCGTGCGGTGTTGGTCACACGCCAAAGTGACAGGAAAGCAACCCTTAAGAAAATACAAAACACTATTGCAACTGAAAGTCAGCGTATCGCGTCGTTACAAGCCGATGAGCAAGCACTAAAAGATGCGATTGAAGCTGCGCGTATCGCCGCAGAAAAGGCGGCTCGTGAAGCGAAAATCTCTCTTAATGGTTTGGCGCAGCTTAAAGGTAAATTAACCTCGCCTGTCGACGGACGTATTAGAAACTTATTCGGCAATCGAAGACAAGGGCAAGTGCGCTGGAAGGGCATCATTATAGATGGTGCAGAAGGCGACCCAGTAACGTCTATTGCGCCGGGCAAGGTATTATATTCAGACTGGCTACGGGGCTTTGGATTGGTATCCATTATCGATCACGGAAAGGGATATATGAGTGTTTATGGCCATAATCAAGCGCTGCTAAAACAAGCGGGTGATGAAGTAAGACAAGGCGAGCGTATTGCACTTGTTGGTCGTAGCGGCGGTCAGGAATACCCCAATCTCTATTTCGAAATAAGGCATAAAGGAAAAGCCCTTAACCCCCGTGCTTGGTTTAATTGATAGCAAAAAGTTGAATATCGCCAATTAATTGGTATTCTTTTTTTAAGAGGCTGCACCGTTAACAACGCCTGCGCTAAGGCGAACGACTAAAACGAAACGGTAAAGCACGAAACCCGAATGCATTATTTCTTGGGGAAGACTGGTAGAAAGCGACCAGACATTAATGCATTGAAGCCGAGTTTCAAATAAAAATAACGATAAATAAATGGATAATTGAAGATGCGCTTGCGTCTTATAATAACAAGCCTGTTGTGTGTGCTAAGCGGGCTATTTTGCCATGCAGTAATGGCAAAGTCCGACATTATAATTATATTAGATGACCTGGGTTACAGGCCGTCCGATGTCGCTGCTTTCTCACTTCCTAAAGAAGTTACGTTCTCTATACTTCCACAAACGCCTTTATCTGAAGACATTGCAAAACGCGCCGAAGAAGAAGGCCGCGCAGTGATGCTGCATATGCCTATGCAATCCCATAAGGGGTTAAACATGGGGCCGCTTGGTCTTTCAACTGATATGTACGCCGGTGCAATAACTCATAATTTGCGCCGCGCTATAAAAAGTGTGCCCAATGCAATTGGTGTAAACAACCATATGGGAAGTGCATTTACCGGCCAAGAAGAAGCAATGGAAGCGCTAATGCAAGAAATTAAGCGCCAAGGGTTGTTCTTCGTAGACAGTCGAACCACAGTACAAACGAAAGCAGAGAAAGTGGCAGAGCGTGTAGGGGTGCCAAATGTAAGTCGGCAAGTATTTCTCGATCACGAGCTTACTGAAGACTTTCTTTCGCGCCAGTTTGAAAGGATGAAACGCATTGCCAAAAAACGAGGTCAGGTAGTGGTGATTGGTCATCCACATCCTGAGACTATTGCTTTTCTTCAAAAGCATTTACCTACACTAGAGACAGAAGGGTTTAATTTGATGTCGGTTGCCGATTACTTTGCACCCACAGAAGCATTGGCGGCTACAAACCTCCCCGATATGTCGAGTGCTGCGCCAAACGAATGACGTTGGCAGTCACTCACACAACTTACAATATCCACAAACATGACAGAGTGCTGTGAGCACAGCAAATAATTCGTCATCAAAATTCAAGGCTTACCAATTAGTCTATTTTGGTCTCAGTAAGACCAAAATTTAATGTGCTTACCTTTCTCATTTTGTGCGGTCTGTTATAATATAACGTCCGAAGCGTAATATTGATTTATTTGGTAATGGGTATTAGTGGTAATGACTCCAATTGAAGATAATCCAGCAAAATTAGACAGACTTGGCATTTGGGTGTCCAGCCTGTGTGCGTTGCATTGTCTTACATTGCCACTGTTGGTGCCCTTGCTACCTTTGATTGGCTCAAGCTTTTTCGCACAAGCATGGTTCGAACGAACTATTTTGTCGTTCTCAATTCTTGTTGGCGCAGTCGCTTTATTAAGTGGTGCCTTGCGTTACCACGGCAAATTTTACCCATTGGGCCTGCTATTTAGTGGTGGTCTCATCTACTGGTTTAAAGATATCTTCGGCCATCATTACGAACCATTCACCATTGCATTAGGCGCAGCGTTAATTGTGGCAGGGCATTGGGTGAATATGCGTTTATGCCGTCAGTGTAAATGCTGCAAAAGCACGGTTTTTAGCGAGCATCTATCTACCGAGCTAAAATAAAGGGAGTAATGGCGCGCTTTAGTTGGCGTTTATGCCAACACCTCCCCAGCAACGACCTCTTTCGCTAGTTTAGGCACGTTGGTAAAAATACCCGTCACACCCCACTGTGCCAGCATTGTTATGTCTTTTGGTTCATCCACAGTGTATACGTAAACATTAAAACCCTCAGACAGCACGGTCTCTACAAAGCGTTTATCGACAGCGTCTAACGCAATGTTCACTGAATAGGCCTGTAATGCCCTCGCACTCGCTGTGCAATCTAGTTCATAGCTTGCCGACAACGCCCCTATTTTCACTTCTGGCCATAAAGCCGTAATGGCCTTTAGCCAGTGGTGATTAAACGACGACACCAGTACCTGCTCAACCGCAATGTTGCTTTGCGACAGTGCGGTTTTCACCTCATTTACCCAGCGTTTTACGTCAACAAGGTGTTTTATTTCAATGTTGCAGCATTTGCCCTCAGGCACAACGCTAAGCGTTTCACTGAGGGTAGGGATGTGTTGGCCTTCGCCAACGTTCAGCGTTTGCAAGGTAGACCATGGCGTTTCAAGTAGAAAGCCATCGACGCCTGCGCGTCGCTTTAACGTTCGGTCGTGAAATACAACAATACCGCTTTCGTGCTGATAGACGTCAAACTCTATACCGTCAGCGCGTTGGTCAAAGGCCAGACGAAAGGCTTTTATGGTGTTTTCTGGCGCGTCTTTACTGGCTCCACGATGGGCATAAATGCGCATAACGTTTCCTATTTGGCAGAGTCGCTATTATGAAGTTTATGAGTGTTCAATGTTTCATACACCGAGGCTGACGTAATTAGGATGCCACCTAATAGCGTAACCCAAGTTGGTTTTTCATCAAGTAATAACACGGCAAGGAAAACGCCGTAAAGTGGCTGCATACAGGCAATGAGTGAAAATGTTTTTGCACGCAAGTGACGAAGGCTTGTAGCAATTAGTGCGTGAGGAAGCGCGGTAAAAACAGTACCAAGAAGCAACAGTAATACCCACGTATTTGCAGATGCTTCAACAATACTTGCGCTGCCAGTAGGCATTAACAAGAGGGCAATGACTAGTGTTTGCCAAGCCATGGCTTGGGCACCGCTGTAGTGCTTGAAGTGTTTACGATGGATTAGGTTTCTGAAGGAATACAGTACCGCTGAGGCAACGCCTATAAGCACACCTAGAGTGATGTCATTTTCTAGTGACGTCTCGGGCACGATAAGATACACGCCTGCTACCACCGCTACGGTTGACACTATGTCTTGCCAAACCAGTCGTACTTTCTCAAAGAATGGTTCAATAAGTACCGTGATCACGGGAAAGGTAAACAAGGCAATCATACCTACTGACACGCCAGCGAACTGCATGGCGGCAAAATAAGTAACCCAGTGCAGCGCCATTAACACGCCTAGTCCTAGGGCAACGCCATAATCTTTTTTCGAATTAAGAGTAAACTTTTGCTTTGCCAACTTTAAGAAAGCAAACAGGGCTATGAAAGCAAACACTGAGCGTACAAGCGTAATATCGCTGGCACTCAATGGCACAAGCCGAGAGAATAGGGCTGTGCCACCAAGTAAAATAACCGTAAGGTGCAGCGATATCAGGCTTTTTTTAACAGCATCCATAAATTAGCTGTCAGAGCCCTCAGCGGGTGAAGAGCCCTCAGCAGAGCCTTCAGCGGAAGAAGAACTATCGGCAGAGCCCTTAGCGGGTGAAGAAGTCTCAACTTCATTAACACGACTAGCCATTGGTTCACCTAAACGGGTTACCATGCCTGGCACCAGGTCATCAAAGTTGATCATATCTTTTTCAAAGCACACCACAATGGTAGAGCCAAGCTTAAAGCGTCCAAGTTCGTCGCCTTTTGCTAGTTTAACGGCAGCTTCGCTGTCACTTTCGTAAGACCAGTGCTGAACGTTTTTACCCGCAGGAGGTGTAACAGTGCCTGCCCAAACCGTTTCAATGCTTGCCACAATTGTTGCGCCAACAAGTACCATGGCCATCTTGCCAACAGGCGTGTCAAAAAGCGCAACGACACGTTCGTTACGAGCAAAAAGGCCTGGAATATTCTGCGCAGTAAGCGGGTTTACTGAAAATAGCTCACCTGGCACATAAATCATGTCGGTAAGCGTGCCCTCAATAGGCATATGAATACGGTGGTAATCGCGTGGTGCAAGATAAATGGTAGCAAACTTACCGTTTTTAAAAGGTGTTGCCACCTCAGGCTTTCCGCCTAGTAGGGTAGTTAAACTAAAATCGTGACCTTTAGCTTGAAAAATGCTGTCGCTATTTATATCGCCAAACTGACTTACCGTACCGTCAACAGCATGAATTAACGTATTGTTATCGTCGTTGATAGTGCGTGCCTCTGGCTTCAAAGGGCGCGTAAAAAAAGCGTTAAAGCTACGATAGTGAGCCGGATCTTCATACAATGCCTCGGTCATATCAACATTGTATTGTTTAATAAATGCTTTAATGAAAAACGTTGTCACGCTACCCATTTCGGCAGCAGCAAGCAAGCCCACAAGGCGTGAAAGTAAATGCTTAGGGGTTACGTATTGTAAATTAACTTTAAGCCAATCTAACACTGAATATCTCCATTTTTTGGCGGACACAATCCGCATAAACAATCACCCGAGCAATTTGTGGTAGATGGTTGTTTATGCAAACTGTGCGTATTGTACATGATGTCAAAGTGCTACGGTCAACTTTAACATTATGAGAAGTTTCATCTGGGTATAAGCAAAGGAGCCGCTGTGCTCTAGGCTCCTGGTGGTTGACTGTGGCTAGGGCGCTGTTCTTCCATGGTGGTAAGAATGCGGTGATAGCTCTCGAATCGCTCGGCGCTAATTTTACCTTCCTCAACGGCTTCACGAAGCAGACAGCCTGGATCATTTAGGTGTTTGCAGTCTCTAAACTTGCAACCGCCTAAGTAATCGCGAAACTCAATAAAACCCCAAGTAATACGTTCCGTTGGAATGTGCCATAGTCCAAATTCGCGAACTCCGGGCGAGTCAATTAAATCACCGCCAGCAGGAAGGTGTAGTAACTTTGCCGCGGTAGTGGTGTGCTGACCTAAACATGAGTTATCCGAAATTTCGCCGGTTAATTCATCGGCGTCAGGCAGCACCTGATTTATCAGGCTAGACTTTCCAACGCCAGATTGGCCAACAAATACGCTGATATTGTCATTAAGGTATTCGTTGAGCGCATCTATGCCTTCGCCGGTTTTACAACTGGTAAACAATACTTCGTAGCCCAGCTTTTCGTATGTGACCAGCTGCTCTTTTACGGTTTCGCGCTCTTCATCGCTTAACAACTCTACTTTATTGAGCACAATCAGTGGCGTGATACCGATATCTTCACAGGCCACTAGATAGCGGTCGATAATGTTTAGCGACAGTGAGGGTAAGATGGCGCTTACCACAATAATGCGGTCAATATTTGCGGCTATGGGTTTAATGCCGTCGTAATAGTCAGGGCGTGTAAGCACGGAATACCTATCTTTTACAATTTCAATAACGCCCCTGACGCCAGACTCGGCATCATCGCCTTTACTAAAGAAAACTTTGTCTCCACATACAACAGAGTCGACCGTACGACGGATATGGCATCGAGACACCTCACCCGATGCATCTTCTACATCAGCGTGTTTTCCAAAGCGACCAATTACTGTGCCACTCTCTAATGTGCTCTCGTCTAGGTTTGCATTACCTTTGCCTGCATGCTTTTCACGCAAGCGCTTACTGCGGTTTGCTGCAACCTGTCGCTTCTGTCGTTGTGTAAGTTTTGGTTTTTTCGCCACGATTCTTTACTAGTTTCACGTATACTATGACAATAATACCGTTTGTAGGGCATGGTTGCCATGTCTGTAGCGCAAAGAGGAAAGTAATGAGTAAACACGACAGCAACCTTGTTTGGATAGATATGGAAATGACAGGGTTAGATCCTGAAACGTGTGTGGTAATGGAAATTGCTACCATAGTGACCGATGCACAGCTAAATATTTTGGCAGAAGGCCCTGTTATTGCTGTACATCAAAGCGATGAGATTTTAGATAACATGGACGAGTGGTGTACGCGAGTACACGGCGAGAGCGGGCTAACTCAGCGTTGTCGAGACAGCAAAATAACGGTGGATGAAGCAACCAAGCAAACCATCGCTTTTCTAGAGCAGTGGGTTGACGCTGGTAAATCGCCGCTTTGCGGGAACACCATAGGGCAAGATAGACGCTTTATGGTGAAATACATGCCAGAGCTTGAAGCTTACTTCCATTACCGAAATATTGATGTAAGCACAATCAAAGAGCTAACGCGCCGCTGGAAGCCTGAGATATTAGCGGGCTTTGAGAAGAAAGGTGTGCATTTAGCGCTCGACGATATCCGCGAGTCTATTGAAGAAATGCGCTATTACCGTGAGAAAGTGTTTACGATTTAGGCATTCAAACTGCCAAGGGTAAAAAAAGTGGAATTAAAGGTTGCGTTACCCCAAAATTTTTGTAAAATGCGCACCACTTCAAACGAAGTACCTCTTTTGTTGCGGGAATAGCTCAGTTGGTAGAGCACGACCTTGCCAAGGTCGGGGTCGCGAGTTCGAATCTCGTTTCCCGCTCCAAATTCACTTACCCTCGGTAAGTTTCAAAAAGATGCACAGCATCGACTCTATGCGGGAATAGCTCAGTTGGTAGAGCACGACCTTGCCAAGGTCGGGGTCGCGAGTTCGAATCTCGTTTCCCGCTCCAAATTTTCAAAAATCACGAAGACTCAATCACAATACAGTTGTGTCTATGCGACCCCTTGAAGGGCCCGCGACCGAGTGTCGGCCAGTTAGCGAATCTCGTTTCCCGCTCCAAATTTTCAAAAATCTCGAAGACTCAAACACAATACAGTTGTGTCTATGCAACCCCTTGTTGGGCCCGCGACCGAGTGTCGGCCATTGCTTCACAACGAGTTCAAATCTGTTTCCCGTTCCAAATATTCATACGCCATCAAAAACCAAAACTAAGATAGTTGTATCTATTTAACTCCTTGCTTTGCCTGCGACCAAATGTGGTCTTATGCTCGTTAATATTGTCTGTACCGTACCTTTATTTTTGTATTTATTCAGTTGAATGAATATTTTTTGGGTAAGTATTCAATTTTTTTGTGCACTAACTTGGTGCTTTCGATGTAGCTGAATCTATTTCTATTCGGCGTTTATCAACCTTTGCGCCCTTAATTAATGGTGCACATTGTGGTGCAATGTGATGGCGCCATTAAAGTGCAACGTATTATCTTTCTCTCGATTGATAATAATTGCACTTTTTTTGAATAAATATCCTTTTTTCTCTGGTTTTTGATGTGGTTTGTATTAGAATGCGCGCCAATTCCGGCATGCTTTCTGCTCAATCCAAAGTGAAAAAGTACGGTCGATAAAAGCAAAAATAAAAAGCGACTAAAAAAGCGCCGGTTAACAACCTCATGTTTTTGAAATACAACGAAATGTCGGATTCTCCGGTATGACAGTGTGTTCGTTGTGTTTTAAAAAAAGCAGCAAAGACTTAGAGAGAATACGAATGTTTAAGAAAAGTACGCCTTTTCATTTTTCTGCCGTTGCGGGTGCTGTTTTAGCAGCATGTACAGGGCAAAGCGCTTACGCACAAACCACTGCAGTTGACGAAAAACAAATTGAAAAAGTAGAAGTAACCGCTACACGCAGAAGCGGCACGCTACAAGAAGTACCTATTAATATCTCAGCATTAACGTCTGACGTACTTCAGCAACAAAACATAGAAGACCTAGATGCAGTAGCACGTTGGGTGCCGGGTCTTACTGTTACCGATCAGGGCGGTCGTAACGACTCTCCAATCATCGTTCGCGGCTTGAACACCAACTCGTCTGGCCCAGGTTCTAATGGCGGCACTGTAGCCACTTATTTTGGTGACATTCCACTATTTCTAAACATGCGCTTGGTTGATGTAGACCGCGTAGAAGTGCTTATTGGTCCGCAGGGGACCTTATACGGTGCCGGTACATTAGGTGGTGCAATTCGTTACATTCCTAAGAGCGTTGACCTTGAATTTATGTCAGGTGAAGTCACTGGCGACGTGTTTAGCATTAACGAAAGTGACTCATTAGGTGGCGAAGGTAGCGTTGTCTTTAACGCGCCTATCATTGACGGTGAGCTAGGTGTTCGTGCTTCATTAAACTACTTCAATAACCCAGGTTTTCTAGACTACAACTACGTAGTGCGTCAAACCGGTGTATCGTTGCCAGATCCAGATTGGTCAAACGAGGAAGACGTTAACAACAACCTGCGCCGTGTTGAAGATAACAATGGTGAAGACACATTAACTGGTCGCATTGCAGTGCGCTGGGCGCCTAACGACTGGTTCGACAGTACGCTGACGTATTTTTATCAGAAGCAAGAAGTTGAAGGTCGTTCAATAACACATTTCGACTCGCTTGCAGAAGAAAACCCATTAAGCGACATCATAGGTAAGTACGAATCTGCTTACCGTTATGAAGAGCCAAGAGATAAAAAAGACGAATTGCTAAGCTTAGAAATGAAGGCCGATTTAGGTTTTGCTGAGCTAGTATCTGCCACTGGTGTATCTAGTTTTGAAGCTGACGGTCAACGTGACCAAACCGACTTGCTAATTCGTCTTGATTACAGCTACGAAGAGTTTCCAGCATTTTCTGCTTATACAGAAGAGCTTACTGACCGCGAGATATTCACGCAAGAATTACGCTTAGTATCGCAAAACGATGGCCCGCTATCGTGGATTATCGGCGGTTTTTATTACGACCTAGATAGCGAAGGCAGCAGTAAAGAATTTACGCCGAACTTCGACATTTACGCCATTGATGTGTGGGGCGTCGACGGAAACTACCGTCCTGATGCACTTGAGTACTTCTCGGTTGACGAGTCTGAAGTCACTGAAAAAGCGCTTTTCGGTGAACTTACTTACGACATCACCGACAAGTGGGACGTTACAGTAGGTCTTCGAGCTTATGAGTACGATGTATATTCTCGTTCTGCCGTAGATTTACCACTTTATTTCACTGTATTTGAAGGTCGTGCCTCAGACTCTATCGTGCTTGATTACGGTGAAACACAGGCTGACGACAGCGGAACACTGTTTAAATTTAACACTAGCTATCAGTTTACCGATAGCACAATGGCATACCTAACAGTGAGCGAAGGCTTTAGAATTGGTGGCGCTAACAGCGTGGCTGCGTGCCCTGATAATGTCGACGAGCTGAATAACCAGATTGTTTGTGCGCTAGATAACGAGCAGCTTTTTGAAGCTGATACTACGCAAAACTATGAGCTTGGTGTTAAGACAAGTTTCTTCAGAAACAAGCTTCAGCTGAACACCGCGCTATTCTATGTTGATTGGCAGGACCCACAGGTGGCAGGTGCTACGGTGAATGGTCAGCAGCCAATTACCGTAAATGCAGAAGGTGCTGAGTCGAAAGGTGCTGAGTTCTCGATGCGCGCAATTATTGGCGACAACATCACTACTTATGCTACCTATGCTTACACGAAAGCAGAGTTAACGGCTGACGCGCCATTCTTGTTTGGCGTGTTTGACGAGCAGGGTACTGCACTTCAAGACTTCTACGACGGTAAAGAGGGCGATCGCCTTCCAGGTACAGCTGAGCATCAGTTATCGTTTGGTATTACATACAGCCAAGAAGTGTTTGGCGATAAAATGTTAGACGTAAACTACGGTATTACAGCGCAAAGCGATGTATTTACAACTGTTGGCCTTCGTCAAGACGGTGAAGCGCTGCCGGGTTATGCAGTAAGTAACTTAAATGCCACGATTTCTGATGAAGATTGGTCGGTGACCTTGTACATAGACAACTTGTTCGACAAGTATGCCTTTACATCAACTCGCCGTAATGTGGGCGATATTGGTTTAGGTCAGTTTAATGACGAACTGCAGCCTAACGGTATTGAGCTACAGCGTAACTATGGCCATTACGTGCTAACGCCACGCACAATTGGCTTGATGTTTAAGTATCAGTTCGGCATGTAATCGAGTATTTAGCTTAGGCTAAAGGCTACATATTACTTGTGATAGTATGGTGTTTTACGACATCGTACACGTAGAAATAAAAGATACGCGCAATAATAAAAGGCGCTTATGCAGTATGTATAAGCGCCTTTTTTGTAGCTACAGCACTACCGAAAAAAGTTTCTACAACATTACCCAGTGAATACAAAAGCGGCTCTACAATGAATTCAAACGATACGCGTTTAAACAAGGCGGTTGAGTGCCTTGCTAAGCGTGACTACAAGCAAGCTCACCAATACTGTGTTCAGGTTATCCAACAGTTTGGGCCTCATGCACATGCTTATTTTTTGCTTGGCATCATACACATTGAAATTGGGCAAATAGACAAAGCCATTACGCTGTTTGAAACGTCTAATGATGTTGAGAAAAGGCCAATTACTTTTGCCTATATGGCAAAGGGCTATGCCCTTAAAGGCGACATGCAACAAGCGCTAGATTGTGTACAGATGGCACCTGTCGATTCTCTAACTAGAGCATTAGATCTTGATACCGTAGGTGTCTCGCTTTCTCGTGTGGGCTTGCATGACACAGCAAAAGCCTACTTTGAAAAAGCATTAGCGCTTGCACCTAGTAACCCTCAGTACAATTACAACTATGCGGTCAGCTGCAAATTTGCAGGAAAATTTACGTTGGCTCGCGCTCATTTTGAAAAAGCCATAAGTATTGCGCCTGACTTTCATCAAGCCCATTTTGCCCTGTCTGATTTAGGCACTTCAGGTGCCGATAAACACGCTAGCGATGAAAGCACATTATCGAAGGAGCGACTACAACAGCTTACTGCACTTGCTGAAAAGGTGGAAAATAACCCAGAAGGCCGCCTTCATATTGGTCATGCACTTGCGAAAGAATATGATTTGCTAGGTGATTATGAACGCGCTTTTAAGTCGCTTCAGCATGCTAAGGCGCCGCATCACCAGCGTAGCGTAGCTGCATTAAAAGACTACCAGTCAATTTTTGAAACGCTTAAACGCAATTTACACATTCAAACACCGAAGAGTTCACAAACAAGTGATGCGCCTATCTTTGTTGTAGGAATGCCGCGAAGTGGCACCACATTGGTTGAGCGTATTCTAAGTCACCACTCTAAAGTGGCATCGGGCGGCGAACTCCAAGATTTCGGTGTAGCGGTAAAACAAGTTGCCAGCACTAACAGTCAGTTGGTGCTAGACACGCCAACCATTGAAAAGGCCTACCAAAGTAATTTAAGCGCTATTGGTGAACGTTACCTCACACGAACCGCGTTTTTGCGAAAAGGACACGAACGTTTGGTAGATAAATTGCCGTTCAATTTTTTCTATATTGATTTAATACGGCGGGCATTACCTAACGCAAAAATTGTATGCTTGCAGCGTAATGCTATGGACACCTGCGTGGGTAACTTTCGACAGCTATTTTCAATTCACAGTCCGTACTATGCTTATGCCTATGATTTAGAAGTAATAGGTCAACTTTATTTAGGGTTTAATGAATGGATAAATCGTTTTGCAGAAGCTTACCCTGAGTCAATTCATGTACAGTCGTATGAACGTTTAGCAGAAAACCCTGAGCAAGAAGTGAAATCAATGCTCGCGTTCTGCGGTTTATCTTGGGAAGCACAATGTCTTCAAGTACAAGACAATACACTACCTGTATCTACCGCAAGTAAGGTTCAAGTGCGCGAACCCATTAACACAAAGTCGATTGGAAGGTGGAAACGGTATGACTCTCAACTCGAAAAGTTAAAAGCGATTATTGAATAGTTCAGTACATGCATACTTGTTTTTCACTCATATCATCATGTCGTTGGAAGCGTACCCCATTCATTTGTTGCAACTGTATTAAACAACGATTATGTTTATAGGTATGCAACTGGTCTAACCAGATTGGGCGGCGCCTTTTTACTTCAACGTTATTAATCACGTTATACATCAGGGTGCTTAAGCAAATTTTTGTAAGACTTCGAAAAGTCAGCGTGGACACCATGTCAAAAAACTATGTATTAAACACCTACAACAAATTTATGAAACTGCCGTTTGGGCAAAAGCTATTTAGCTGGTACTCAGCGCGAAGAGCACCTTACTTTTCAACGGTTTCACCACTAATTACTGACATTAAACCCAACTACTGCGAAGTGCTTATTAAAAAACGCAAAGCAGTGCAAAACCATATTGGTACGGTTCACGTTATCGCTATTTGTAACGGCTTGGAAATGGCAATGGGCTTTATGTGTGAGGCGTCTATTCCAAAAAATTTGCGCTGGATCCCTAAAGGCATGGAAGTGAAATATCCTGCAAAAGCCGATTCGGATATTCGCTGTGTAGCCGAAGTACCTGAAGATGCATGGAAACCTGGCGATCTGCCAATTTCGGTAAAAGCGTATAATGCTGAAGGTACGGTAGTTGTCGACGGCACTATTACCGTATGGGTAAGCGAAAAACGCAAAGCCTAAAGGTAAACCATTTATTCAAAAAAGGCCGCCTAGCGGCCTTTTTTATGCCTTTCAATAATGATTGTTTTGTTAAGTTTTTACTACCTTCGCTTAATTCTTTGACAGCCTTTAAAAACCCAACTAAGAATAACGTGTACAGCGATAAGAACGCTATATCGGAAGTCTATTTCACCAAGGTTTGTTGTGGGTTATTTCTAAAGCAACGCTCGTATTTTACCGCTTTAGCCATCAATTAATCTTGCTTGTATTACAAACATTTTGTGTTGTGGAAGAGGTTAAGATGTCAGTGATCACCAAAGAGCAATTTACTAGAAAGCCGTTTGCTGATAAAAAGCATTATCCCTATGGTTTTGCACGTTCTGGCGATTTCTCAATAAACGAAAGTAAGCTACTGCAGGCTCACGGCAGCCTTTTCGCGGCGTTGGTCGACGGAAAGATAACGCCAGAAAACGATGAAGAGCAACAGTACTTAGAGTCGGCGTTAGGGCATCGCGAACCGTCAACGCCCCAAGAAAAAGCGTGGTTAAAGTACCAAGCACGTATCAATCGCCCTAAAACTGCCAGTATTTATGGTTCGAAGCGTGGTGCTGCGGAAGAGGTTGACGATGATGACGATATAAGCGATAACAGTGACCTCGACATCGATCTCGATGACTAAGCCTACCTACACCAAGTTATTTCCTCGTCCTTGTTAACTTGGTGTAAATTTATATCCTAAAAAGTGTAAATTTCATATTCACATCGAAAGATTTATCCTAATTATTGCGAATATTGGGATATATATCTCACTTTTGCGCGATTTGGTGTTTTATCTTCCTATTACCTTAGATATAGTCGGGGCATCGTCAACGTACGCTGACAAACACCCAACCCATTACAGGAGATAGCACTGTGAAAATGATGTCGGGCGCAGCCATGGTGGTTGAAGCGCTAAAAGATGTAGGAGTGACACACTTGTTCGGTTACCCAGGCGGTGCCGTACTAGACATTTATGATGCGTTATTTGCGCAAGATGATGTCAAACACGTCCTCGTGCGTCATGAACAGGCAGCCGCACATATGGCGGATGGTTATGCACGTTCAACTGGCAAAACCGGCACAGTACTCGTCACATCAGGTCCGGGTGCAACCAATACTATTACGGGTATTGCCACTGCTTACATGGACTCTATCCCAATGGTGGTACTGTCAGGTCAGGTACCGTCAATGCACATCGGTGAAGATGCGTTCCAAGAAACCGATATGGTAGGTTGTTCGCGTCCTATCGTTAAACACAGTTTCTTAGTTAAGCGTGCGGTTGATATTCCTGAAGCGATTGCGAAAGCGTATTACATTGCCAATACCGGCCGACCTGGCCCGGTAGTGGTTGATTTACCGAAAGACATCGTAAACGTAGCAGAAGAGCATTCATATGTGTTTCCAAGCGATGTAACCATGCGCTCTTACAACCCTACAGAAAAGGGCCACCCAAAGCAGGTTAAGAAAGCGGTTGAATCGCTTCTTAAAGCGGAACGCCCTGTACTTTATGTAGGTGGTGGTGCAGTAGCCTGTGATGCGTCTGAAAAAGTTATTCAGCTAGCGGAAACGCTTAACGCGCCAGTAACCTGTACCCTAATGGGCTTAGGCGCAATGCCGGGTACTCATAAGCAATTTATAGGTATGCTGGGTATGCACGGTACCCTTGAAGCGAATAAAACTATGCATAATGCCGACTGCATTATTGCACTAGGTGCACGCTTCGATGACCGCGTAACTAACAATGTAGACAAGTTCTGCCCACATGCCGACATTATTCATGTTGATATCGACCCAGCGTCTATTTCTAAGACCGTTAACGCACACATTCCTGTGGTTGGCTCGGTTGATAAAGTACTCGACCAAATTTTAGGTCAGGTAGAAAAGAAAGACTTGTCGGGTCAAAAAGACAAGCTAAGCGACTGGTGGCAGCAAATAGAGACTTGGCGTACGCGCAAGTGCTTAAACTACAACCAAGGTGAAGAGGTTATTAAGCCGCAGCGGGTTATTGAAGCGCTTTACAAGCATACCGATGGTAAAGCGTATGTAAGCTCAGACGTAGGCCAGCACCAAATGTTTGCTGCATTGTATTACCCTTATGATAAGCCTCGCCAGTGGATTAACTCGGGTGGTCTAGGCACCATGGGCTTTGGTTTGCCTGCCGCAATGGGCGTGCAGTTTGCGCACCCAAATTCAACGTCGGTAGTGGTAACGGGTGACGGTAGTATTCAAATGAATATTCAAGAGCTGTCTACCTGCTTGCAGTACAACCTGCCAATAAAAATTATCTCGCTAAACAACCGTGCATTGGGCATGGTTCGCCAATGGCAAGACATGATTTATAAAGGCCGTCATTCGCACTCTTATATGGACTCAATGCCAGATTTTGTGAAGCTGGCTGAAGCGTACGGTCACGTGGGCATTAAGGTAGATAAACTCGACGAATTAGATGCCGCAATGGAGAAATGTTTTAGTTACACAGATCGCTTGGTGTTCATGGACATCGCAGTAGACCAAAACGAACACGTATATCCTATGCAAATTAAGTACGGCGCAATGGATGACATGCGCTTAAGCAAGACGGAGCGAACCTGATGAAACGTATTATCTCTGTATTAATGGAAAACGCCCCCGGCGCACTTTCAAGAATTGTAGGTGTATTTTCTCAGCGTGGTTACAACGTTGACTCGCTTTGCGTAGCACCTACTGATGACGCTAGCTTATCGCGCCTTACTATTATTACGCATGGCGATGACAAAGTTATCGAGCAAATTACCAAGCAAGTTAATAAGCTCATTGACGTGCTTAAAGTGGTAGATTTAAGCGAAGGTGCACATATAGAGCGCGAGCTTATGCTTATCAAAGTGGCTACGCGCACCGAGTCGGTGCGCTCTGAAGTAAAGCGTAATGCTGATATCTTCCGCGCACGTATTGTTGATGTGAACGTGAATAACTACACCATTGAGATTACGGGCACTACCGATAAGCTTGACGCCTTTGCCAGCACCATGGGGCAATGTGCGGAAATTATTGAGTCATCGCGCACCGGTGTGTGCGGACTTGCTCGAGGTGATAGAGCGCTGCGACCTTAATAGTCTTAGGCGTTAAAAGCCGCATTCAAGTTAATAAAAAAGGGCGCAACGCGCCCTTTTTTAATTCTGTGACCCATTCTAAATAGAATTGGCGTTTATTCGAATGTACCTTTAACCACAGCAGTACTGTCTTTCACTAATTGTTTGCCTTTCGCCAGCACATGCACAATGTCTAGCGACGCTTTATCGCAAAGTACTAAATCGGCATCACAGCCTACTTTAATTTTGCCCTTGTGGTGCAGTTTAAGCTTGCTCGCAGGGGTAGTACTTACTACTGAAATAGCGTTTTTCAGCGACACATTGTGTTCAAGAACAAGGGCTTTAAATGCTGCAAATAAACTTCCTACTTTACCCACTTCTAAACCAACAAGCGCCCCATTTTCGTTAAACACAGGCAAACTTGCGTTGCCATCAGAGCTCATACTAAGTTGTGAAGCTGGCACACCTTGCGATAAACAATAGGCAATGGCCTGCGCCGCAGGAATTTCACCTTCTTCAATAAACTGTTCATTGGTGCTGGTGGTCATATCAATAACTCCTCCTGCACGGGTCCACGTAATTCCCGCATCAAGAAGGCTTTGATTGCGATTAATGTGCGTTGGATAGAACTGGCTAGCAGGTATGTCGGTTTCATTAACCACATCGTGCAACACAGAAAGCTGGCGCTTTCCATCGCCTGTGTGAATGTAAACTATACCGGCTTTCCCTGAAATCATACCGCCGGTGCGAGCCTGCGCTGCTACTTCAGCGAGTGCTTGAACCGTGGGCTCTGCGGCTCTATGGTCGGCAATGGCCACTTCACCAACCCCAATCATACAATCAATAAGTGCAATATCATCTGTTACGCTACCTGTAATAGTACGAGCAGGTAAGTGATACGAACCGGTGTAGCAATACGCACTTATCCCTTCTATGTTCAGCCCTTTGGCTTTAGCTAATAAGTCGGGCAAAGTACGGGTGGTTGCATCTGTTCCCAGTGCACCAATAACCGTAGTTACACCGTGAAGTGATGCCTCTGTTAACGACATCTGTGGCGTTCGTGTGTGAAAGCCGCCTTCACCGCCGCCGCCAGAAATGTGCACTAAACTATCTACAAGCCCCGGAAGCGCAATTAAACCACTGCCGTCAATCACGTCTACTAAAGACTCATTAATAGCTATGTTTGCATCAATACATGCAATGGCATTGTTGGCAATAAGAATATCTACGGTGCCCATTGGCGAGGGGGCGTAGCATTCCACATTTTTAATAAGCGTAAGCATTTAAGAAAAACCTATAAGAACGGCAGTGACAACGGTAAGTGAAGCAAGAGCAAAAAGACTAGCGCAAAACTTTGCGATGAATTTTACCCATGTCGTCCAACTAACACCAGCCACGCCTAAACAGCCTATTAATGAAGCAGAGGTTGGAATAATTAAATTAGTCAGTCCGTCGCCTAATTGAAAAGCCAATACTGCTACTTGGCGAGTCACGCCAACAAGGTCAGACAGCGGTGCCATTAACGGCATAGTAATAGCCGCTTGCCCAGAACCTGAAGCAATAAAGAAATTAAACACACTTTGGAATAAAAGCATTAGCCATGCGCTCACTACCGAGCCCGTTTGCGCTAACGCCGTGCCTGTGTGATGTAACAGGGTGTTTAATACCGACGGCGACGTTACATCGTCACCACCAAGTACTAGTACAATACCTTTTGCCATGCCTACTATTAATGCTGCTGGCAAAAGCGACTGCGCGCCGCTTATAAACGCTGCGCTGATGTCATTCATACGCATTCGCCCGCCAAACCAAGCGATAGCACCAATAACAATGCCCATGCAGAAAAACTGCGACGCAATTTGCGGAATGTAGTAAGCATGTACAATTACACCCCACATCACCCAACAAATACTGGCAAAAAAAGCCACAAGAATAAGCTTGTCGGTAACGCTAAATGTGTGCGCTAGTCCAGTGTCTTCTTGTGGTGACTCAATCGTCGTATTAAATGTAGAAGGCGAACTATCACCTGTTTTGGGTTGAGCCTTCAGTTGCTTGGCATAGCGTAGAGTGAACACAAGTCCAAACGCCGTAAACAAAACCCAAATTGCCATACGAAAAGACTGACCTGACATGAGTGGCACGTCGGCAATACCTTGGGCAATAGCCACAGAAAAGGGGTTCATCCAGCTGGTGGCAAAGCCTATTTGCGTAGCCACATAAGTAACAAGCACGGCCATGATGCCGTTGTAACCCATGGCCGTCATTAAGGGAACAAGCACAATACAAAACGCAATGGCTTCTTCACCCATGCCAAAAATGGCACCGCCCAGTGAAAACAATAAAAACAATGCAGGTAGTAAAAGATTATCAGCGTGCTGGTAGCGTTTAATAAGCGCCATAATGCCGTTATTAATGGCACCGGTTTGCATCACAATACCAAATGCGCCGCCTACAATAAGAATAAAAGCGATTACGCCTACTGCTGCGCCCCATTTGTCGCCCGACACCATACCATCGAACGCATAGTTAGCAATACCTGTAGTGTTGCCCGTGCCGTCAAACAACACAAAACCATGGCTCTCTTCTACATAAGCGAAACTGTCTGCATCTAACACGGTCTTAACCGCGCCATTTGATGTCACTATTTCTTTTGTTTCAAATGTACCCGCTGGCACAAGCCATGCCACTAGCCCAGCAAGCAGTATTACAAAAAACAAGATAACGAATGCATCGGGCATTCGCGATGTTGAAGGTGAATGTTGCAACCTTACCTCCTAAAACAAAGAGGGCAATTCGCCCTCTTTTATTACTGGCTTACAATAATAACACTTACTTAAAGTAGTAGCTTAAGGCTAGCGTATATTGCGTGCCGAATGGGTCGTGGTTAAAGGCGTCAAAACCTCTACCCGAGCCATAAGCGGTAGGAGCGTCTCGGTCGAACAAATTGTCGATGGTTAAACGAATATCCGCATTGTCGAAGTAATAGCCGGCACTTAGCGTAACAGTTGTCCATGCGCTCACATCGCGGCTTTGGTCTTCCTCTGTAATAGCGCCAAGTTCAATAAGCTCGTCAATTTCTCTACCGCGTAAGCGAATAATATCGTCTTCGTAGCTGCCGGTATAGAAAACGTAGGCGCCTACGTACCAATCTTCCTGCACATAGAAAAGCTCAGCAGTAGCAACGGTTTCTGGATAACGGAACGTGCCCGCTAACGATTCAATTTCATCCGACCCCGGTCTGTTGCGATCGTAAGTAAGATAATGCGTACCCGAGAAACCAAACTCTAATGTACCGCTGTCTAGTTCATAGTAATGATCAATGTTCCAATCAATACCTTCAAGTTCCTGAGTGCCCGTATTGTCTAACAGTAAGATGTGATCTCTGAAAAGTGGTAGTTCAGCAAAACGCGGGTCGTCAAACGCAACCCAGGCATCTAAAATTTCAGTTAGGTTAGCACCGTCATCTTCAATGGTATTACCTGCGCTGTCGGTTACTAAACACAAATCGTCAAGGTATGAAATACCAATTTCGCCTTCATCCAATACACCACAGTGGCGCAACGACGCATCGGTAATGGCTTGGTTCAACACGCCCGTCATATTGGTATCAACAATGTCTTCATGGTCGAATGTCCAATAATCAACAGTAATATCGGTGTTATCCGTTGGGCTATAAGCAAAACCGAATGAGTACGTTTCCGACTCTTCTGCACGCAATGCGGGGTTACCAAGCTCTAGTACGTTGTTACCACGCACAGTTCCTTGACCCTCACAGTATAAGTCTGCAACGGCGCTGTTAACTGAACAGTCAAAAGAGGCTCGAGTTGTTCTAAGCTGAACACCTGCTTGGGTAAGAGATGGAGCTCGGAATGCGGTAGACCAAGAGCCTCGAAGTACTAGATCTTCGATAGGGCGATAAGTAAAGCCAACCTTTGGATTGAAAGTGCTGCCAAAGTCGTTGTAATCATCAAAACGACCTGCAAGGCTAATATCGAATTGGTCGGTTACAGGTACAAATAGCTCTGCAAATACGCCCATTTGGTTTCTGTCTGCCGATGAGGCGCTAGAACCAAAACCGAATACGTCTACTAAGAAGTTATTTTCAGCGCGGGCTTGCGAATCAAGTGAGGGAAGGTCTGTTATTTCCTCACGTCTAAATTCAACACCGGCAGCCAGCAGCACTGCGTTGCCATTGAACTGTGTAATTTCACCATTGATCTTGGCATCAAGACCAAACACTTCACTGGTGCCATCACGCGTTGGGCGCGCTTGCGCTAGCGCTAAAATAGCGTCGTTTGCTGCATCTC
>Ga0213840_1001248_pt1 | contig 21684 bp, 16 predicted proteins | sample SWPATP22_FD_160132 | JGI IMG/M metagenome (GOLD analysis project Ga0213840, IMG submission 160132) | Coastal seawater microbial communities from Marineland, Florida, United States - SWPA TP2 #2 | ecosystem: Environmental > Aquatic > Marine > Coastal | place: USA: Florida | collected 2016-08-14 | reverse complement strand
TCGAGGTCTTCGCCGTAGATGAACAGCGCGACATCCGACCGGACGCCTTCAATCAGCTCGTTCACCCGCAGCTCGATGGGCTGGGAGAATGCGAAGTTCACGCCGGGGACATCTCGACCAAGCTGCGCCTCCATCAGCTCCACGAGCCCCGCCTGGTCGTCGGCGCGGGTCCATCGGTCGCTGGGATGCAGCATCACGTAGACGTCGGAGAAGTCGACGCCCATGGGGTCGGTGGCGATCTCGGCGCGCCCCGTGCGGCTGATGACCGTGCTGACCTCGTCTGGGAATGCCCGCACGATGGCGGCTTCCACCGCAGTGGCCTGAGCGATGGACTCTTCGAGGGACACCGACGGCGGGCGGATGATCTGAAGGGCGATGCTGCCCTCGTCGAGCCGGGGGACGAACACCGCACCCAGGAGTGGCGCCAGGGCGAGGCTGCCTACGAAGGCCGCGAGCGCCGCAAGTCCGGTGGCCCGCGGTGACGCCAGCGCACGGTCGAGCAACGGGCTGTAGATGGCCCGCGCAGCTTTGAGGAGTCGAGTCTCCTTCTCCTCTGCCTGCTTCAGCGACAGCGCGGCGAGCACGGGGGTGGCGGTGAAGGTGAGGACAAGGGCGGCGACCAGGGCGAAGACCACCGTGAGGGCCATCGGCCGGAACATGCGGCCCTCGATGCCGGTGAGCGACAGGAGCGGCAGGTAGACCAGGATGATGATTCCAACGGAGAACGCCACCGGACGGGCCACCTCGCGCGAGGCGGACAGCACGGTGGCGTCGGTGGCCTCCTTGCCGTCTCGACGGGCGAGTCCCACCCGGCGGACGATGTTCTCGACCATCACGACCGGGCCGTCGACCAGAATCCCGAAGTCGACCGCGCCCAGGCTCATGAGGTTGCCCGAGAGCCGCGCTGCACCCATTCCGATGAAGGCGCCGAGCATCGACAGCGGAATGGTCAGCGCGACAAGCAGCCCACCGCGAAGGTTCCCCAGGAGGAACAACAGCACGACCACGACGAGCAGCCCGCCCACCAGCAGGTTCTCCTGAACCGTGTAGATGGTGCGGTCGACGAGGTTGGTGCGGTCGTAGAAGACGTCGACTTCGATGCCTTCCGGCAGACCCGGTGTGAGCTGTGCTGTGGCGGCAGCGAGGTCTTCGCTCACGGTGCGGGCGTTTTCGCCGAAGCCCATCATCGCGATGCCGATGACCGCCTCGCCCCGACCATCCCGTGTGACTGCGCCTTGTCGGATGAGTGGCGCGAAGCGCACGTCGCCGAGGGTGCCCACCGTCACGGGCGTGCCCTCCGGTGTGGTGGACACGACCACCTGGCGGACGTCTTCGAGTCCCTCGACCAGCGCGGTTCCGCGGATGAGAACCTGCTCGCGGCCCCGCTCGAGATACCCGCCGCCGACCGTGAGGTTGTTGTTCGCCAACGCCTCGAAGACATCCGCGAGAACGAGACCGTAGGCCGCCAGCCGCTCAGGTTGTGGCTCCACCTGAAACGTCCGCAGCGCTCCGCCAAAGGCGTTGACCTCGACGACGCCGGGCACCGTGCGGAGTCGGGGTGCGATCTGCCACTCCAGGACGTCGCGGAGATCCATGGGCGTGTAGGCGTCTTCGAAGCCCGCGGCGGTGCGGACCTCGAATTGGAACACCTCGCCCAGCCCCGTGGACGGCGGACCCATCTCCGGCTCGCCGTACCCATCGGGGATGGCCGACCGCGCCTGGCCCAGGCGTTCTGATACCACCTGGCGGGCCCACCACAGGTCTGTTCCGTCTTCGAAGACGACGGTGACGACGCTGAGTCCGAAGCGGGAGAGGCTGCGGACCTCCTCGGTGCGAGGCAGTCCAGCCATCGCGGACTCCACCGGCCAGGTGACGAACCGCTCCACTTCGACCGGAGGAAGGCCCGGAGAGTCTGTGAGGACTTGCACCTGCACGTTCGTGACGTCCGGCACCGCATCGATGGGAAGCGTTGTGGCCGCCCGGAGCCCCACGATGGCCAGCACCACGAGGCAGATGAGCACCACGGCCTTGTTGCGCAGCGAAAACGCGAGGACACTGTCCAGCAGGCCTGGTCCGTCGCCTTGAAGCAGGCGGGCGTCTTCGGACGTGTCGTGGGATGGGGGTTCAGTGCGCATGACCGTCCCCCAGCTCGCCCTTTTCAAGCTCACTCTTCAGAGCGAAGGCGCCTGTGATGACAACGGCCTCTCCGGCCTGCAGCCCGCTGGCCAACCGAAGCTGGTCTGGCGTCTGTTGGGCAACCTCGACGGGCCGAACCTTGAACCGGCCCGGCGCCTCCTCGACGAACACCACCGCGTGTCCATCGAGGTCCTGCACCGCTGCGAGGGGAAGCACCACGCCCCGGGGGAGGTCTCCGGACGCCACTGAGATGCGCGCGGAAGCGAACATGTTGGGCATCAGCTTTGCCGCGGGATTGTCCACGACGACACGGACCTCGACTGTGCGGGACTCCGGCTCGACCCAAGACCCAACTTGCGCCACCCGACCTTCGAAGTCCTCACCGGGCCACGCAGGCACGGAGAACCGAACCGCCTGCCCGGTCGCGACCTGAGCCAGGTCCGCCTCGAACACGTCTGCCAGCAGCCAGACCTCGGAGAGGTCCCCCACATGGAAGAGCATCTCGCCAGGTGCCACGCGCTGTCCGATCCGGGCGTTGGTGCTGAGGACGGTGCCGGCAATGGGACTTCGCACACGCACCCGTGACACGTAGTGCTCGCCTTTTGTGGGGTCTCCGATGGACGGGTCCACTCCGAGAATCCGCAGGCGCTCTTCGGCCGCTTCGAGCATGCCCTCCACCTCGGCGTGGGCGGCTTCGGCTTCGAGGAGCTGGGACCTCGATGCCACACCATCGGCCACCAGGGTGCGGAGGCGGTCCAGCCGCGCCTCTTCGGCCCCATCTCGTGCCTTTGCGGCTCGAAAGGCAGCGATGGCCTCGCCCAGCTCGGGCGATTGCACGCTGCCCAGGCTGGCTCGCCTCGACACGGTGTCTCCGGTCCGGACGTAGATGGCGTCGACCTGTCCGGCAATCCAAGCGCTGACGACTGCCTCCTTTCGTGGGTCGAGCGCGATGCGACCAGGCAACGTCAACTCGCCACTCAAAGTGCCGACCTCGGCGGGGCGCACCTCGATCCGAGCAGCAGCGACGGCTTCGGGGGTGAGAACGACGGTGTCGACGGGGGACGGATGGTCGTCCTGCGCCCCATGGTCATGGCCGTCATCGCCGAGCGTCGCGTCGTCGTGGTTGTGTTCGCAAGCGAACAGGAAAGAGGCAAGGACGATGGCCAGGCGTCTCATGGCGCGCCTCCCGGCCCTGAAGCCGTTGCTTCGCCCAGGAGGCGGGCGTCGTCGTGCGCGAGGAGGAGGTCCACGCGTGCCTGCGCGATTCCGCCGAGCAGGTCGAGCGCAGCGGACTCGCCAGCCAGCACCTCCTTCTGAAGCAGAATGGCGCTCGGGAGGTCGATCTCGCCCGCCCGGTAGCCTGTATCGATGCTCGACAGAGCGGCGCGAGCTTCTTCGAGTGGGTGCTTCAAGCCACTGGCTTCCAGGTCCAGCGCCTCGGCCACCCGTGTCCTGGCGGTGATCTGTTCCGTCAGGACCAGCGCTCGCAGGCTGGCTTCCGTTGAGTGTGCCTGCTCGAGGCCTGCTTCTGCGGACTGACGACCCGCCTGGTTTCGATCGAACAAGGGCAAGGTCGCTTGCAGGGTGGGGCCGACAAACCGTTCTCCATCCTCGACGTTCATGGCGACGCCGACGCCCACCGGCGCCAACGTGGACGCCCGCTGTCGGGTGCGAAGAGCGGTCGCCTGCCGGACGGTCGATTGCTGCGCAAGCAGGTCGGACCGTTGCCCCTGCATCGAGCCATCGGGCGCACCAAGGGAGACCACCTCCCGTGGGTCGGTGACCAGCTCGGACCCGTCAACCATCAGCCCGGACAGCCCAGCGAGCTGGCGGAGCGCGTCGGCCTCCATCCGTCTCGCTTCGAGCAGGCGGGCACTGGCTTGAACGAGCGCAAGCTCCGCGAGCCGGAGGTCGAGCGTGGACGCCTCGCCCACTTCGAGCTGCCGGGCGACGGCGTCGCGGAGCTGAGTGGCCAGCCCGCGCCCTTCCACCGCGATGTCCACCTGTCGGGACCGCACAACGGCGTCGGCGTAGGCGCGACGGCACGCAGCAGCGGCCTCCAGGCGGGCACGCTGGAGCTGGAAGCGGGCGGTATCCACGCGGGCCTCTGCTGCCTTTCGTGCGGCGATGCCTTCGCCGGTGAGCGAGAGCGGCTGACTGGCCGAGCCGGAGGTACGCCGACCGTCGACGGAGGCACTCGCAGCGACCTGCGGGTTGTGGAGGAAGAGCCGGAGCTGTGTGGCCTCGCCCTGCGCGTGCGCCAGTTCAACCTGAGCGGCGAGTACGGCGGGGTGAATACGAACGGCCGCTGTGACGACGGCGCTGGGCAAGAGAGGGCCTTTTCTATCGGAAGGAGCGGTGGGAACGGGCATGGGCACGCCGGCCTGCACAACGCAGGGCAGCAGGGCCAACCACGCCACCGCCCACCCGGCAAGAGGCCAAGGGACTGGTTTCATTGAAGGTGCCTGAGCTTGGAACGAGAACGGGCCATCGAGCGCCTGGACGGCGCCAATGGGCTGTCAGTCGAACGCTCAGACGATTGGAGGCGGCGTCGGCGGCCCGTTCGCCTGGTTCGTCAGCGCGTGGGCGACGTGCGGGTTGCGACGCTCCAGTGTGGCCGGCGCTGGGTCGAGCTCGACGGCGTCGTTGCCCAGCAGCACGACGACTGAGGTGTGGCACTCGCACTGGTGGGACACAGGCGTGCAGCCATGCTCGGTGTCTGCCTCGGCCTCGTGCGCCTCTTCGTCCGCGACCTCTTCGTGTTCCGCACTGTGCGGAAGGTGGCCGTCGTGGACCAGGTGCTCCAGCGCCTCCGCCACTTCATGGAGGCCCGGCATGAGGGACACCATGAGGAGGAGTGAGAGCATGCGCTGGAAAAGGCGTCTTCGCATATGAGTCAGTGTAGCCGGTGTCGCGTCCAGGAGATGTGTCATCGGCTGGCACGGGCATCGGAGATGGAAGGTCCTGAAGCCGGGCCTGGCGCCGTCCGCCCCCAATCAAAGACCGGGTGAACGCTCTGTCTGCACGCCAGCCCCAAGTCCAACGACGGACAGGCGAGTCTGCAGCATTCCTGTACACTCCGCGCCCCTCTCCACCGTCTGTCCTCCTTCGTATGCTCCGCCTCGTACACGAATCGGACTCAGACCTGATGCGTCGCCTCCAGCGGGGCGACCGGCGGGCCTACGACGCGCTGTACGAGCGTTGGAGTGCCAAGGTCTTCCAGTTCCCGCTGCGCCGTGCGGGTTCCCGACTCGCCGCCGAAGACGCCATGCAGGAGACCTGGCTGCGGGTGTACCGGTACCGAGACCGCTACAAGCCTGAGCGTCGGTTCTCGGCCTGGCTCTACACCATCGCCGCCCATGCCGGCCACGACGCCCGGGAGCCCGAGCTCGAGGCATTCGACTGGGAGCCTCCCACCAGCGACGACGTACACCTGCGCGACGACATCATCCGGGCCCTCCACACGCTCGACGCCCTCGACCGCCGCGTCATCCTGCTCATCGTCGAGGGCTACACATCTGTGGAGGTGGGCGAGATGCTCCAGATGCGAGCAGGCACCGTGCGGATGCGGCTCAAGCGGGCCAGGGCGACCATGCGCGAGCGCCTGTCGGAGGTCGAATGAACGACGACAAGGTCGATGCACTCATCGATGGCCTCCGGTCGAAGGGACCGATCCCTTCCGCCCCCGTGCTGCCGGATGAGGACCGGCGGCCCGCCCGCTGGAGATGGGCGGTGGGCATGGCGATCGCCGCGGCCATCCTGCTTGCCGTAGGAGCGTGGCAGGTCCGGCCCGATGACCGGGTGGGCGTGCGCGGAGGGGAGGGGACGCCTGCGGTCGACCTCCAGCTTGAAGTGACCGTGCAGCGGGGTGAACAGGTGACCCGGGTGGGTTCAGGCCAGGCGCTCCAGCTCGATGACACGCTGTACTTCAAGGTGCGCGCGCAGCCCGCAACCAGCGTAGGGCTGTGGGTGGAAGATGGCGGCCAGCGCATCGTTCTCGCGGAGGTCGACGCCACCGCCGAAGGCACCGTCGTGCGGTCTGGCGGGGGCCTGCTCGGCTACCGCCCCGATGCTGCCGGCACCTTGCGCATCGGGGCTGTGGGAGCCGACGTGGAGCGCGTGCTCGAGGTGGAGGTCGTCGGTCGTCGGTGAGTTGTTCAGGATGCCTTGTGACGGATGTCGGCTCTGGCCAGTACCCCCCGGTGCAAGGCAGGGGTGCCCCCATGACCGACATCGATGCACTCATCCGCGGGCTGCGGTCCGCCGGACTTCCTCCAGCGGCGCCAGTCCTGCCGTGGTGGACGTTGCGTCGCGTGAGCGGGGGACTGCTTGTGGGCGCAGCTGCCGTCGCTCTGGGGGTTCTCGCTCCTGGGGACTGGCCTGGGATGCAGCGGGTGTCCGAGCGAGGGAAGGCGGCGACGGTGGCCTGGGAAGGAGAGCTGAGGATGCTCGTCGACCGGCAGGGACAGGCGATGCGGCTGGGGGACGGCTCGTGGGTCCACCTCGATGAGCCCGTCTACTTCCGCATGTGCGTGGTTCCCGCCGCGACCCTCACATTGTCGGTGGACGGTCCGCGAGGCCGCGAGCTTCTGACCGAGCAGGCGGCCCCCTCGGGCTGCGTGGACGCCCGCCTCGAGGGCGCTCTGCTCGCCTATACCTTCGACCGACCGGGCCCCCACCGCTTCGTGCTCCTCGATGAGAATACCCGCGAGCTCGATGCCTTGACGCTGGAGGTGAGATGAGCCCCTGGCTGTTGGCGGTGGGCTTGTCGACGGCCCCTACAGCGTGGGCCGGCGCGCGCGGCGTGGTGACAGGCCTGCCCACACCCGACGGCCTCGCCGAGGCCTATGCCCCCCGCCGGGTCGCCCTGGTGGTCGGCATCGACCGCTACGACGATCCCGCGCTCGGCACCCTGCGCTTCGCCGCCAAGGACGCCCACGACGTGGCCCGGGCCCTCGAAGACCCGACTGCCGGCGGCTTCGACGTGGTGTCCCTGCTGTCGTCGGACGTGTCCCGGGCCGCCTTCTGGTCGGCCTTCGAGGCGGTCACCCGCACTCTGCATCGCGACGACACCTTCGTGGTGTACATCGCCGCCCACGGCACCCTCGACCTCCGAGACGGCACCGAGCTGTATGTGATGGGTTCGGATGGCCGCCTCGATGCGGTCGCCCACACCGGCATCGCCCTCGAAAGGCTTGAGGACGCTCTTGCAGCGGTGCCTGCTCGCCGCAGGGTGCTCGTGCTCGACGCCTGCCACACCGGCCAGGGCCGCTCCCGCGTGTCGCCGTCAGACCTTGTGCTCATGGAGGCCTTTCGCGGCCCGGTCCCCCCGCCCACTGCCGCCCGGGTCAGTGCCGCCGAGGTTCGCTTGTACTCGGCGCACCTCAACCAGCCCGCCCTCGAGGACAAACAGCTCCAGAATGGCGTCTACACCCACTTCTTCGTCGAGGCCATCCGCGGGGCTGCCGACCTCCATGGCGACGGACTCGTGGAAGTCCTCGAAGCCCACCACTGGGCCCGCGACCGCACGCTCGACTACACCGGCGGCACCCAGGTGCCCTGGATGGAGTCGAAGCTGGTCGGACGCGAGGCCCTGTACATCGCGGGCGACCCAGCGCAGCGCAAGGCGGCGGAGCGGGCGCTTGTCCTCGGGCTCGAGGCGCTGCCCGCATCTGCGGTCATCACGGTGGACGGTGCGGTGCGCGGGGCTGGAGCGGTGGAGCCGGGCAAGCGGATGGTGCAGGTGGAGGTCGATGGACAGGCCATTGTCGACACCTCGGTGCGGGTGACGGCCGGCGAGCACCTCGACGTGGGACGCATCGCCCGGGCCCGGCACCGCCACCTGCTGGCCACCCTGGATGCCGGTGTGCGACCGCCCTCGGAGTGGGTGGCGCCCGTGTCGGCCGGACTCACGGGGGAGTGGGTGCCGCGTGATGCCGGGGGCGTCCGTCCGGTGCTGGGCCTGACGGCTGGCTACTCCGTCGACGACCTGCCAGCCGGTGTTCTCGCGATGCGAACGGGCATGCTGTGGCCCATGTCCGCCGAGGCGCCCCTCGGCGTGGGACCGGTCGCTGAAGTGGGCCTGCAGTGGCGCGTGGCCCCGATCTACCTCCCAGAAGGCGACGACCCCGGCCTGCTGTCCGCCGACGAAAAGGAGCTCCAGGGCGCCCCATCTGCCCGGCTCGCCATGTCGCTGCGGCACAACCGGGGGGCCTTGGTCTGGGCCGCCGAACCGGGGGCGTCGACCTTTCGCACCGACGAGGGCTGGGCCATCATGCCGGAGCTGCGGCTGTCGACGGGGTGGCTGTGGTGAGAGGCAGCGCACTGGGTATGGGTCTGACAATGGCGTCGTGTGCGCCGTTTTCGTCGCCGGAGGACAGGCCCGGCCGTCCGTTGGAGGCCCGCACGCTCACCGAGGTGGAGGGCGGACGCATCTACGCGCTGTCCACCGAAGGCGCGGTGCAGTGCCGGTTGGACGCTGGATTCGGCCCCGTCTGCACCGACGCTCTGGCGCCGGAGGGCACGCCCCTGCGCCTGGAGCACTGGGACCCCCTGGCCAGCGGGTCGGCCATGGTGGTGGCGACCCAGGAAGACGGCGACCTCCAGCTCTGCGAGCCCCACGGCCTTCGGTGTGCCCGCGTGCCCTTTCTCGACGGTCTCCGCTCGGAGCGCCTGCCGCCCGCCGCACGCGGAGACGTCGACGGCGACGGCCACGACGACCTTGTGTTCGCCCGTCCCCGGTCCCCAGATCAGGCTGTCGTGTCCCCCCACCTCTGCTGGGGTGGCCCGCGGCTCTCCGACCTGTCCTGCACCGCCCTCGACATCGTCGGCGACCACTTCGGGCGCGCCTCCCTCGCCGACATCGACCACGACGCCCACCTCGACCTGCTGCTCGGTGTGTCCGACAACGATGCGTGGACGGCCCCACCCCAGCAGTGTCTCGGTGATGGCGCGGGCGGCTTTTTCTGTGAAGAGACTGCGTTCACGGGCGAGACCGGAACCGACGCCATCGCGGAGGAGCAGCTGTCCGCCGACCTCGACGGCGATGGTCAGCAAGACCGACTGGTGCGCTTCGTGGCCGAGTACCGCCTGCGGCCTGTCTGGTGTCCCGGCTCTGCAGACACGCGCTTCCCCTGCCAACACAACGCCGTACACCCCATTGCGGTGCCCGAACGCTACTACTCCGACGGCGTGTCCTACCCGGTGGGCGTGGAGCACTGGACCCCCATCGACCTCGACGACGACGGAGACCTCGACCTGCTGGGCATCGAAGCGGCGGGTGCGCTTGTGGACTGCCGTTTCGATGGCGGTGCATACGATTGCGGGCCGCTCGTCGACACTCCATGTACCGAGGCCCGCAACCAGACCGAGCTGTCGGTGGTGGACCTCGATGGCGACGGCGATGTCGACGTGGTGACCACCTGCAAGGAGGTGGCCGACCCCATTGTGGTGGTGTGCGTCCAGCAGCGGGGATGGACGTGCGAGGTGATGTTGGACGACGCGACCTGGCTGGGCTCCGTGGCCTGGCCAGCGACCGTCTCGGAGACGGAGGTGTGGGAGTGAGGCACACCTTGACATTGCTGGGAATGCTCTCCTGTTCGCCATTTTCGAAGGCGAAGCAACGTCCTGAGCAGGCGGGGGACTCCGGGGTCATCGTCGACTCCGCAGACACCGCCGAGGAGCCTGTCCCCGACATCCGGTCCTGGCAGGGCACCCGCGCTCTGTCCGACCCCGACGCTGCGCCCGGCGTCCGCTACGGCTACGCACTCGCCGCCCTCGACTCCAACGGCGACGGCAAAGACGAGCTGTTCGTAGACGCCTACAAGTCGTCCTCCCACGGCGAGCAGGCGGGGCAGGTGTGGCGCTACACGGAGCTTCTGGCGGAGGCGAAGCAGGCCATCGACCCGCCCGGTCCCCGCGAGCTGCAGCGCTTCGGACGCCGACTCATCGCGGTCGGCGACGCGGATGGCGACGGCTACGATGACCTCGGCGTCGTTGCCTTGGGGGACGATGCCGAGGGCCACCGGGCGGGCGCGGTCTACCTGCTCTACGGCAGCGCCGATGGCCCGGACCGGGACCGCGATGTCCGTCTCACCAGCTCCGAGCCCGCCCGCGAGCGCGAATAGGGTGCGTCCATCGCTGCACTGGGAGACGTCGACGGGGATGGCGCCACCGAGCTGGCGGTGGGCGACCCGAATGCCGTGTCGGGCACCGGCGCGGTGGATGTGTGGCGCGGCGGGCTGCGTCCCGAGGCGGTGCCGGTCCACGCCCCGGCCGGCGAGGACGACCCGCACTTCGGCTATCAGGTGGGTGGCGGTGACACCGACGGCGACGGACTGGGTGAGCTCTTCGTCGACCCCTACTACGGCACGGGCACCTACGCCTGGCACTACGCAGACGGCGGACTGGGCGGCGCGGACGGGGTGCCGGTGCAGACCGGGCTGCAGGATGTGGAGGCCAGCCCGCCCTTGCTCGGAGCCTTCGGAGACCTCGACGGCGATGGCCGCGACGACCACGCCACGTTGGTGCTGGCGTCGGTGCAGCGCAGTGGGGCGGGGGGACTGCCCGGTGAAGCCCAGCCCCTCGACACAGGCTCGAGCGCCCAGGTGTACCGCGCTGCCATCTTCGACCAGCAAGGGCTGGCGCTGTCCGACGCGACCGTCAGCACGGAGGTCGGCGTGGGCCAGGTGTGGTGGTGGCCGTCCGATGCGTTGGGTGAGCCCGGCCTGCCTGTGGTCCCCCCGCGAAGGCGTGTTCGTGGGTTGTTTTGGCAGCGACTTCGCCCGGGTTGGAGACGTGATGGTGGTGGGCGACTCGTGCAGCGACGAGCAGAAGGGCCAGGTCGTGCTGTTTGACTCGGAGCTGGAATAGCGTCCCCAGCGTTGTTTTCACGAAATGTGAAAGAAAGTCTCAGAATGATGTGACGGAACTCGTTGGCGCCCGGTACCGCCGGTTGAGTCCACTGCGAAGGACTCGTCCAACCACGGCGCTGCCGTCCCGTCCGCCCGATGTTGCGTGTTGCGGCAGTGGCGTGGGGCCTTGCATTGCCATCGACATCCAATGGAACTCTCCATGCGCACCCGCTCTCTGCTCGCCCTCTGTCTTGGGGGCACGGCCCTTGCGGCCTCCGCACCTGCCCAGGCCAACACCTGTACCGACGTCTCGATCAGCAACGCCGGCTTTGAGGACGACCCATCCAACTGTGTCGACGTGGGCATCGTGACCTACTGCCTCGGGGCTCCCACCGGCTGGACGAAGGCCGGCACCGCGAACGTGGGCACCGTGAGCGGCGACGCGTCCTACCTGGAGTCCTACGAGGGAGACAATGCGGCCGCGACCAACGGCAACTACGCCAGCGGCACGACCCTCAGCCGCACGCTCACCAGCGTGACTGCCGGGATGGCCTACGAGGTCTGCATCCAGGTCGGCTACCGGGTCAACCTGTCCTCCGAGCCTCCCTTCTTTCTGAGTCTGGAGGTCGACGGCGTCGAGGTGGACGCCGAGGACACGTCGACCACGACCCTGACCCACGGCGACTGGACCCAGGTGTGCCTCAGCCACACGGCCACGACGGCGGAGGACGGCGCAGACCTCACGATGATTCTCGGTACGGACGTATCGACGGCCGGCTCGCAGACGCTCTGGGACGACCTGACCGCCCAGGCGTGCACCGCCTCCACCGATGGCGACGGCGTCTGCGATGCAACGGACGTGGTCGACACCGATGCCGACGGCTCCGCGGACGACTGCGACTCCCACCCGAACGACTACGACAACGACGGCGTGGACACTGCCTCCGACTGCGACGACGCCGATGTGTCGGTGGGCTCTGCGACCTCGTGGTACGCCGACGCGGATGGCGACGGCCTTGGCGACCCCTCCACAAGCGTGTCCGCCTGCGATGCCCCGACCGGCTACGTCGCCGACAGCTCCGACCTCAGCGACGCAGACTTCGACAACGATGGCTACGACGATGATGTCGACGCCTTCCCCGCCGACTCCTCCGAGTGGCTCGACACCGACTCCGACGGCGTGGGCGACAACAGCGACCTCTTCCCCGCCGACTCCAGCGAGTGGGCCGACACCGATGGCGACGGCGTGGGCGACAACGCCGACCTGTTCCCCACCGACCCCAACGAGACGGGCGATGCCGACGGGGACGGTGTGGGCGACAACTCGGACAGCTGCACCGGCTTCCCCAACACCGACACAGACAGTGATGGGGTGTGCGACGACTCCGATGTCTGTCCCACCGACCCCGACGACCTCGACGACGACAACGACGGCGTGTGCGATGTCGTGGACGTCTGTGTGGGCGTGGACAACGTCGACGCCGATGGCGACCAGATCTGCGACGACCTCGACGTGTGTGAAGGCAACGACGCCTCGGGTGACCAGGATGCCGATGGCTACTGCGACTCCGACGACAACTGCCCCGCCGATGCCAACGCCAGTCAGACCGACACCGATGGCGACGACATCGGCGATGCCTGTGAGGCTGACACCGATGCCGACGGCGTCATCGATGACGACGACAACTGCGTCGACTACGCCAACGCCAGCCAGACCGACACCGATGGCGACGGCTACGGCGATGTGTGCGACGGAGACGACGACGGCGACGGTGTGGCCGACGACGCGGACAGCTGCCCCGGCACGCCCCTCGATGCGCCCTTCAACTCGATGGGCTGCTCGGGAGCCCAGGCCGTCGAGCTGAGCTGCGGCGAGCCCGATGACTACGGCTGGTCGCGCCGGTCCCGCTACATCCGCTGTGTCACCCGCGAAGCCCGCTCCGCATGGCGCCAGGGCCTGCTGACCCGTCGGGAGGCCGCCCACATGACCCGCCGCGCCGTGTGGGCTGTGTGGCTTGGCTACTTCAGCAAGCTCCGCCGCTGGTGCTGAGCAAGGAAGACTCTGCCCCTCTCTCCCGGTGAGGGAGGGGCCCCGTCCCGTTCCCCTCCAACGCATGGTCCATCGATGCCTCGCCCATCCGCCCGTCTCGTCTTCCTGGGTCTCGCCGCCGCCGGCCTGTTCGCACTCCTGCCGGGTCTGCTCGCAGACACGGATGGGCCCGTCGCGCGCGAGGCTGTCCCTTCGGCCCGCACACTGGCCACCCGCACCTTGCCCTCCGTCCCCTCCACCAGCCAAGACTCGCGCCGGCGCACCGCCCGGGAGCGACACGCCGACACGTCGCATCCCGTGACGTCCACCCAATCCAACGGTCGGTCCGACGAGGAGCTGGTCGAAGAAGAACGCATGGCGAAGGACAACCGCGCACGCTTGCTCGAAGACAACGTCTTGTCCCTCGAGGAGGCCGCACTGGCCGCTGAGATCGACGGTCGTCACGAACAGGCGGCCCTGATGCGCAAGAGGGCCCGGCGGCTGGAGGCCATCATCGCGCGGGAAGGGTAGAAGCCCGGAGTCTCTGCTGCATCGCGTCTCTGGCCCGCCCGGTCGGCATGGGTGGATGCCAACGCAGCGGAGGTGAACCCGACCATGGGGGGCCGATGCGTGTGGGGATGATGGCGCTGCTCGCGGTGGCCATGGCCAACGAACCCGGGGGACAGCCCTCCTCACCCGCGGGAAGCTGCGGCGGACCGCAACCCTGGTCGCTCTGGGGACAGGGCAGAGTGCCGGTAGCGTGGCGGATGCCGAGCGGGCCGCCTCGGGATGCCGTGCTGCAAGCCTACGGCGAGGGCGAGGTGGCCATGCTCCTGTTGGCGGGCACCACCTCGGACGGCTTCTTTCGACAGAGGGAGGTGGTCCGGGTCGCAGCAGAGCTGGCGGAGCTTCGAGCGGTGGTTGTCGAAGCCGACGGGGTGCGTCCTCTGGTGGACCAGACCCGCACGGTCACCCTCGTGTTGGACGACAGAGCGGCCGAGGCCCTCGTGTTCGATGGAGAGGTCCGCCTGGGCATCGTGGCGGTGCCCCCGCTCGACACGGGGCTGCCCGCGCTCGATGCGCTCAATGCGCGGGTGGGCGTTCGGAACATGCGGGCCCTGGTGGGCTCGAACATGGCTGCCGTCGAGTTCGAAGGCCAGCGTGATGCCGTCGTGCTGGCCCATGCCTATGCCACAGTGCCGGGCGTCGTCGACGCGACGTCGCAGGGCGCGACGGTCGATGGCTCCACTCTGGTCCGGATTCCGCGCGCCGACGCGGTGCACTACGTGGTGCGCCGGAGCTCCGGCGACTGCTTCGCGGGATGCATTCGGCACGAGTACACCTACGCCACCTTCCACCGGGCGACCGGGGAGGTCACCCGCGATGGGCACCTCTCGGATGTCGAGCGGCGTTCGGGTGGGCGAGGCCTCTGGGGACTGCCGTTCAAGCCCGCGCCGGGCACCTATGCCGACCTTCCTGCTCTACTGGTGGAGCTGCGCGCGTCCCAGTGGTGGCCGGCGGAGCAGGCGGCCCGCGCTCTCGGGGAGATGTTGTGCAGGCCCGGACCCGTGGTGGCGCTCGACTCGGCGCTGCGGGAAGCGGTGCGAGGGGAGCCCTCCATGGCCGTCGATGCGCTGCGGGAGGCGGTCTTTCATCCGGAGCCGGAGGTGCGGGAAGCGGCGTTGGATGCGTTGGTGTGGTGGGGCGGCTGGTAGGGGGCCGACCTCGGATGATCTGGCGGCTCCCGACACCGGGTGGCGCCCACAGACAGGGCACTGGCGCGAACCGATAGTGCATGGGCAGCACCGGCGTCCTACCTCTGTGGCAGGCGCTTGTGCCCCGGACAGGAGAACGGCCCCATGCCCGGCTTCGAGATGACCCCACTCCGCATTCTCGGCCTCGTCCTCGCCGGCCTCGGCGCGCTGGCCTCCGCCTTTCCGGGGTGGTTCGAGCCACTGATCGGCGCCCCCACCGAGGATGCCTACCAGGCCATCGAGCGCCGGGTTCGGGGCGGCATGGTCGCCGGGGTGGGCCTCGCCTTCATCGCGCGCACCGAGCTGCGCCCCTGGGGGGACACCATCGCCTACGGCGTCTTCTACCTGCTGTTGGGTGCGCTGCTGTCTCGCCTGCTCGGCATCCTGCTCGAGGGCTCCATTCCCCGCCAGTGGATGCTTGTGGCAGCCGAAGCGGCGCTGATGGCGCTGCCTGCCGTCTGGTTGTGGCGGTCGGGTAGCTGAGGGGTGACGGGTGATCTCGGGCCAGCGCCTGGAACGCATCCTCGACTCGCCCTCCTTCGACCGCTGGCGGTTTGCCAACCCGGTGCCCGCACGGCCGCAGATCGCGCGCGCGGGGTCGCGGACTGCTGGCGGGGCCGCCTCCTGTCCTGAGGTGCGAACAGTCCCGCAGTGATGCCCTCGGGTCGACCGGAAATCTGGCGGTTGGCCCCCTGTTTGGCGCGGGGCTTCCCCCGATCTGGCCGCCAAGGTGGCGCCTTCTGCAAAACGACTTCTGCGAACCCAGGTCAAGGCCACCCCTGTCCTGAGCGATTGAGGGAGAGCAAGCGGAGGCTCGGATGAACGAAGACGGATCCCTTGGCACGACCATCACGGAGTCGGCCCGCATCGAATCACGCAAGGCCTTCGTGGGCCTCGAAGACCACCACGTCAAGCAGCTCGTCGAGATGAAGGACGAGATGGCCGAAGGCCTGCCTGCGGCGGTCGACGGCGTGTACAAGACCCTCAACTCGGTCCCCCACCTCGCGGACAAGCTGGGCAGTGCCGACAACCAGCGCCGGATTCGCGGGCTGTTCGCCAACTACGTCGACCAGCTGTTCGGCGGCGAGTACGGCGTCGACTACCTCCGCACCCGGGTGCGCATCGGCGTTGCCCATGACCGCATCGCCCTCGGACCCAACTGGTTCCTGGGTGCCTATGGCGTGCTCTTCCGCGACCTGATGCTCGACGCGATGCAGAAGCGGGACGGCGACATCGAAGCGCAGAAGTCCGCCGTGGACGCCCTCATGCGCATCATGTTCCTCGACCTCGGCCTCGTGCTCGAGACCTACGAGGACACCGGCAACGCCCGTCGAAAGGCCATGGTCGACCGCTTCGTGGAGAGCCTCGAGGAGACCGCCGAGACCCTCGACGAGACCGGAAACACCCTGGAGAAGGTCGTCACCGACCAGTCCGCCTCCGTGTCCGAACAGGCTGCGGCGGTCGCAGAGGTCACCAGCTCGCTGTCTGAGCTGCGGCAGACCTCCAGCCAGTCGCTGGAGCAGGCCGAAGCAATGCGGGACGCCGCCGACTCCGCGGAAGGCACCGTCCGCAAGGGCAGCACCGCGGTCTCCGAGTCCATCTCGGGCATGCGGGCCATCCGAGAGCGGGTGGAAGCCATCCAGGGCACCATCCAGGGCCTCACCGACCACACAAACCAGATCGGCGACATCATCGCCACGGTCAACGAGATTGCCGAGCAGTCCAAGCTGCTCGCCCTCAACGCCTCGATCGAGGCCGCCCGTGCTGGTGAGTACGGCCGCAGCTTCAGCGTGGTCGCCAACGAGATGCGCGACCTCGCCGAGCAGTCCAAGCAGGCCACCCGCCAGGTGCGTCAGCTGCTGTCCGACATCCGGGATGCCACCGCCTCCGCCGTCGTGGCGACCGAAGAAGGCCTCGCCAACGTGCACGAGGGCCAGAAGCTCGCCTCGGTCGTGGGCGACATCATGGAGACCATCGAAGACGTCATCCAGCAGACCTCCGACGCCAGCAAGCTCATCGCCAACGCCAGTCGCCAGCAGCGCGCCGGGGTGAGCCAGGTGGCCGACGCCATGGTCAACATCGACGAAGCCACCCGCTCGAGTGCATCCGCGATGCACGACGTGGGCGACATCGTGGGCGGCGTCACCGACACCGGACGCACCATCAAGGGCCTGCTGTCCGAGTTCAAGTCGGAGTAGCCGCCGAGCCGGCCTCAGCCGACCCAGGCCCGTGCGTTGCGGAACAGCCGCAGCCACGGGCCTTGTGCGTGGGGCCAGCCCGCCGGCACCCAGGAGTTCGTGAGGCTGCGGAACACGCGCTCGGGGTGGGGCATGAGGATGGTCGCGCGGCCGTCTTCGGTGGTGAAGGCGGTGAGGCCCCCCGGGCTTCCATTGGGGTTGGTGGGGTAGGCCGTGGCCACCCTGCCGTGTCCGTCGACATAGCGCGCCGAAGCGATGGCCAGCCGGGCGTCTTCGTCGGACTGGAACCGCACGCGTCCCTCTCCGTGGGCGACGGCGACGGGGAGCCGGCTGCCGGCCATGCCCTGGAGCAGGATGCTGGGGCTGTCCAACACCTCCACCTGACTCACCCGCGCTTCGAACTGGTCGGAGCGGTTGCGCACGAAGCGGGGCCAGGCCGCCGCACCCGGAATCAGCATCCGGAGCTGCGACAGCATCTGGCAGCCGTTGCACACGCCCAGCGAGAAGGTGTCCTCCCGGTGGAAGAAGGCCTCGAAGGCGGTCCGGGCGCGCGGATGGAAGCGAATGGCGCTGGCCCAGCCCCCGCCGGCACCGAGCACGTCGCCGTAGGAGAAGCCGCCGCAGGCCGCGAGACCCCGGTAGCTGGTCAGGTCATCGAGACCGCTGAGCACATCACTCATGTGGACGTCGACCGCTTCGAAGCCCGCCGCTCGGAAGGCCGCCGCCATCTCCAGCTGCCCGTTGACGCCCTGCTCGCGGAGGATCGCCACGCGGGGCCTGGCGCCGGTGCCGATGAAGGGCGCGGCCACGTCATGGGTGGGCTCGAAGCTGACGTGGGGGACAATGCCCGGGTCGTCGGGATTGGCGATGAGCGCGAAGGCCTCGTCGGCGCAGGCTGGGTCGTCGCGCAGGGCCTGCATCCGGGCGCTGGTCTCGGCCCACCGGCGGTGCAGTGCCGTCCGAGAGGCCTGCCAGAGGAGCTTGCCGGCGGCGGACACACGCACTGCGTCGCCCGGCGAGGCGCTGCCCACCCGACGGACGGGCACGCCGTGGGCCGAAAGTAGCTCCACCACGTCATCCACATCATCAGTACCCACCGCCATCACCCCGCCGGGCTCCTCGGCGAAGAGGCGGGCGATGGGGTCGGCGTGGTCGATGTCGAGATGGACCGCGGCCCGGCTGGCGAAGGCCATCTCCAGGACGGTCGTGAGCAGGCCGCCGTCGCTGATGTCGTGCCAGGAGCGGACCAGCTGGCGGTCCCGGAGGCCGGCCGCCGCGGCGAAGAGGCCCACCAGGCGCTCGGGGGCGTCGAGGTCTGCCGGGATGGCCCCGAGCTGTCCCATCACCTGGGCGGCGATGCTGCCCCCCAGCCGGGCCTGTCCGTCGTTCAGATCGACGTGCAGCAGCACACTGTCGCCATCGGGAAGCACGGGGGTCCAGGTGCGTCGGGTGTCGTCCACCGGTCCGAAGGCCGACACCACGAGCGAAAGCGGGGCCACCACCTCCCGGTCGCCCGTCGCCTCACTCCAGCGGGCCCGCATCGACATGGAGTCCTTGCCGACCGGAATGGTGACGCCCAGGGTGGGGCAGACCTCGAGACCGACGGCCTGCACGGTATCGTAGAGGTTCGCGCCCTCACCGGGGTGACCCGCCGCACACATCCAGTTGGCCGACAGCACCACCCGGTCGAGCGACACATCGGCGGACACCAGGTTGGTGAGCGACTCGGCCACGGCCAGGCGTCCACTCGCGGGTCCGCTGAGCAGCGCGACCGGCGGACGCTCGCCCATTGCCATCGCCTCGCCCGAGGTCCCCTCGAAGCCCGTGACCGTGACCGCGGCATCGGCGACGGGCACCTGCCAACGGCCCACCATCTGGTCGCGGACCACACAGCCGGTGATGCTGCGGTCGCCGATGGTGATGAGGAACTCCTTGGAGGCCACGGCGGGGTGGGTGAGCACCCGGTCCACCAGCTCGCCGAGCTCGGTTCCCAGCGCCGCGGGCGTGCGGGCCGGGCGGCTGCGGGAGTCGGTGCGGTGCATGCGCGGGGGCTTGCCCAGGAGCACCGACAGCGGCAGGTCGATGGGCGTGCTGCCGTGGAGGCGGTCGCCGAGCTTGAGGTGGCCATCTGCCGTGGCGTGACCGACCACCGCGAAGGGGGCGCGCTCCCGCCGGCAGATCTCGACGAATCGGTCGAGCTGGTCGGCCGCGAGCGCGAGGACGTAGCGCTCCTGCGACTCGTTGCACCACAGCTCCAACGGCGACATGCCGGGCTCAGCATTGGGCACGTCGCGCAGCTCGAAGGTGGCGCCCCTGCCGGCATCGTGGACCAGCTCGGGCAGCGCGTTGGACAAGCCGCCCGCGCCCACGTCGTGGATGCTGGTGATGGGGTTGTCGTCGCCGAGTGCGATGCAGCGGTCGATGACCTCCTGGCAGCGCCGCTCCATCTCCGGGTTGGCACGCTGCACGCTGGCGAAGTCGAGGTCGGAGGCTCCGGTGCCGGTGGCCACACTGCTGGCCGCGCCGCCACCCAGTCCGATGAGCATGGCGGGTCCGCCGAGAACGATGATGGGGGCGCCTGGCTCGATGCCCCGCTTGAGCACCTGTCCGGCGCGCACATGGCCCATGCCGCCTGCAATCATGATGGGCTTGTGGAAGCCGCGCTGCTCGGTGCCGGTGGCCCCCTCCACGGTCTGGGTGAAGGTGCGGAAGTAGCCGGTGAGGTTGGGACGGCCGAACTCGTTGTTGTAGGCCGCGCCGCCGATTGGCCCTTCCAGCATGATCTGCAGAGGCGTGGCCATCCGCGGCGACCCCCCGATGTCGACCTCCCACGGCCGTGCAAAGCCGGGGATGTGCAGATCGGAGACATGGAAGCCCGTGAGGCCGGCCCGGGGCTTTCCGCCGCGTCCGACCGCGCCCTCGTCGCGAATCTCGCCGCCGTTGCCTGTGGCGGCGCCGGGGCTGGGGGAGATGCCGGTGGGGTGGTTGTGGGTCTCCACCTTCATGAGCAGGTGGGTGGGCTCGGTGGACTGGCGGTAGATCCGGTCGGACACGGTGGGGAGCAGCCGGGCGGCCGGGCCGCCTTCGATGACGGCGGCATTGTCGGAGTAGGCCGACAAGGTGCCCTGGGGACGCTGGGCGTGGGTGTGGCGAATCATCGAGAACAACGACTGGTCCATCGTCTTGCCGTCGATGCTCCAGGAGGCGTTGAAGATCTTGTGCCGGCAGTGCTCCGAGTTCGCCTGGGCGAACATCATGAGCTCCACGTCGGTGGGGTCGCGTTCCAGGCGGCGGTAGGCGGTGACGAGGTAATCGAGCTCCTCGTCGGACAGGGCCAGGCCGAGGCGCTGGTCGGCTTCTTCGAGGGCCCCGCGGCCGTGCGTGGACACCGGCACGCTCTGGTGGGTGGGCGGCGTCTGCACGGCCCGGTCGAACAGCCGTCCACACCCCTGTAGTCCCGGACCGCCGAGAATGGCCTCGGTCATGCGGTCGTGGAGCAGCGGCAGGATGGCGGCGCGCTCGGAGGCCGTCCACACGCCCGCGGCATGCCACACCACCACACGCTCGAGGCGGCTGATGCCGTCGATGCCGCAGATGCGGGCGATGTCGGTGGCCTTGCTCGACCAGGGCGACACGGTGCCAGGGCGAGGCGCCACCACCGCGAAGATGTCGGGGATCTCGCCGCCAGCATCGACCAACAGCTCGCCGAGGCGGGCGAGATCGGTCTGTCCGAGGGGGGCGTCGTGGTGGGCCAAGCACACCGACAAGGCGTCGAGGTGCAGCACTCCCGAGGCCACTCCACGCACCTTTTCGGTGAGGCGGGCCAGGGCGCCCGTCGCGACGGCGGGCCCGGCGACCCATGCGGTCAGCGTCGGGGACACGGAGATCATCGAAGACATCAGACGCTCCCAGAGCGGTTGCGCGCACCCGAGGGCGACCAGGCCCCCAGGGCCGGCGCTCAGTGCTTGAAGTGGCGGGTGCCGGTCATCACCATCGCGAGGCCCAGGCGGTCGGCGGCCTCGATGACGACGCTGTCGCGGATGCTGCCACCGGGCTGGATGACGGCGGTGACGCCGGCTTCGGCGGCGGCCTCCACCCCATCGGGGAAGGGGAAGAAGGCGTCGGAGGCCATCACCGCTCCCTGGGACTTGTCGCCCGCACGCCAGGCGGCGAGGCGAACGCTGTCGATGCGGCTCATCTGACCGGCGCCGATGCCAACAGTGGCGGTGCCCTGGCCAAACACGATGGCGTTGCTCCGGGTGTGCTTCGCGGCCAGCCAGGCGAAGGCGAGGGCGTCGGCCTCTTCGGCAGTGGGCTGGCGCTTGCTGGCCACGGTCCAGGTGCTGCGGTCCACGCCCTTGCGGTCGTTGGTCTGCACCAGCACGCCGTCATCGAGGTGGCGCACCCGCCAGCTCTGCTCGGCCCCGGCGTGGCGCACCATGAGGCGACAGTTCTTCTTGCGGCGGCCCAGGATCTCGCGGGCCTCGTCCGTGAAGGCGGGCGCGGCCAGCACCTCCACGAACAGCTTGCCCAGGTTGCGCACAAACGCACCGTCCACGGGCCGGTTCACCGCGATGACCGAGCCGAAGGCCGAGATGGGGTCGCTGGCCAGGGCCTTGTCGAAGGCGCCGATGAGGGTGTCGCTGGTCGCCAGGCCGCAGGGGTTGTTGTGCTTGATGATGGCGACGCAGGGCTCGGTGAACTCGCGGGGCATG
>Ga0213840_1001242_pt1 | contig 21802 bp, 19 predicted proteins | sample SWPATP22_FD_160132 | JGI IMG/M metagenome (GOLD analysis project Ga0213840, IMG submission 160132) | Coastal seawater microbial communities from Marineland, Florida, United States - SWPA TP2 #2 | ecosystem: Environmental > Aquatic > Marine > Coastal | place: USA: Florida | collected 2016-08-14 | reverse complement strand
TGGACGACGCCTGCATGGTAATGTTTACCAATGGACAGAAAAAAAGAATGAGAGATGCCATTGATACCTATAGACCTAAACTGTTGGAAACCCCGGCTTGCTCCAATGTTTCTGTAATGGAAAGGTCAAGTGCAAATAATCACTGGCTGCATGTGTATCCCAACCCTGGCAATGGCTTATTTACCCTGGAAACCCAAATGCCCAACAATCTACCTACTGAAATAATCATCTTGAACGCCTTAGGACAAACAGTGTATCACACCAGCATTAGCAATGCAGAAAGTGATTCAAAACAAATCCTTCACCTGGAACACCTTGTCAATGGCGTGTATACTTTGGTATGGACCAATGAGCATAGAACCCTCACACAACAAATTGCCATAAGTAAGTAATATGAAGATGTTTCACATATCCAAATTCATGTGTTTGTTGGTTCTAGTCTTTACAACTGCTTCATGCACTTTGCTAAAAGGCGAAAAAGACACTGACAGTGTGGAAGAAGTCGTTAATGAAGAAACTTCTCGATTCATCGTATCATTTTACAGCCCTGGTAACGGAATTGACAGACCTGCAAAGACAAAATTTGATAAATTTCTCGGCGACTTTGAACCCGCCATCACCTACTCTACTACTAGATGGGGACGTGAAGGCGAAGTGGACTACTGTTTTGATCTGGAAGAATTGAATGCTGAAGAACAGGAGGCTTTTATTGAAGAGGTAAAACAACTACTGGCTAAATCAAAAAAAGTACGGTTCTCTGAAAATGAGTTGTGCAGAAGCGAGCGTAAATAACATCTGAGATGTATCAGATTTGTTTGAGCCGTACACTTAACTCAAACATTCCACCTTGAAGGTAATGCGGTAGGAAAACGCTTCATTGCCTCTGGCCAAAACATGTGGGCCGCCTTGCATGCCCCAATGATCCGTTTTTCCAAACACTCTGCTCACTGAAGGTAAGTCTTCCCAAAGCCAGGGAAAATCATCTTCAAAACCACTTACCTCAACTCTCAGGGTATCCTGCTCATTAAACAGACTAGCCACCAGCTCCTTGTTCATAGCATGCACTTCTCCGTCCTTTACGTCGGCTTTCCAGCGCGTTGTAGCTCCGTTGGCTGTTAAATTCATGCTCCACTCTGCGAAATCTCCTACGTCCTGAATGGCTCCTGATTTAAATACTTCTATTTGCATGAACGCCACTCTGAGTTTGGAACAAAACTTGGGTTTGGGATCTTCAGCAACATCTCCTTTTTGATTGTAAATATGGAAGTGGTTTTCGGGTTTAATTTTACCCACAACTTCCTTAAGCTGCCTGAGCTCTTCTTTAAGGAGTTTAATGGACCGCTCTGCTTCCTTAAGCTGCTGATTACTACCAGTACTACTGGATGCATCGTATTTTCTACCAATGCTAAAAGGGCGCCCTCCCCACTGTTTTCCTTTAGGCATTACATTTCGGCTTCCTTCAAACTCATAGAATTCTCCTTCAAAATAGCCTTGCACGTCTTCACGTATATACACCCAACCTGAAACATGGTTTAAGTTTCTGTCAAGTCCTTCAGTATTTGGCAGTTGAAATTCTTCATGCAAAAAATTGTTCAATGCCGTAAGGGGATTCAGATCCATGCCCAATTTTAAGCCCTTTACAATGTTGGCAGCCCAGGCTTCCTGCTGGTATAAAATTGGCAAGCCTGTGTTAAGATAGCAGGTTTCTATGTTGCTAAAAGTGTTTCTATAGCAAAACCTGTCAAGCTCAATAAAAGCCGTTGTCATTCTAAAACCTTCTCTCTTTTGAGGAAAAGTGTAGGAAGACATGGATGACAACATATGGGCATTATGCCCTTCGGCCAGTAAGTGTGTAAAGTAATTGCTCGTGGTATAAATAGGCCAGAGCCCTGTTCTGCCTTCGAATTCACAGGCCACGCTGGCCACTAATTTAATGGGCGATGAAAGTTTTCTAATAGCATCTAAAGCAAACTGCGGCCAATCATACTTTACGGCCGATTGCCAAAACTCTGTACCCAGATGTAAACGCTGGCCGCCTGAACCGAAACCGGTAAACCTTAAACCCAAACAATTTTCAAGTAAAAACACGTGCCTGTCCGTTCCACCCTCGTGGTACAAATTGCGGAACGATGAATTCATTGAATTGACAAAGTGAAAGGACGGGCCAAAAAGGGTTCCATCGCTAAAAGCACCGTCCCAGGTACTGGCACTTATACGGCCTTTAAAAAGGCATAATTGCTTGCCATAGCCCTGTACATCTTCAATGGTGCCTAGCTGAAAACCCACGGCATCACCGGTATCGCCTACCTGCCCATCGTCAAACTCAAACAGCACAATGTCATGGCTTGGGGCCGTATCGGGACTCTCCGAACGGGCATGCCAATTTTGCGGAACGGCTCGCTTCAGGCGATTGCTCACCTTCGCTGTGATGTTTTTAAACTGACTATTGTAAACGCTTCCTTCAAAACGGCAATAGGCAGGATGATACACATTATTAGCTCCTAAAAAATTGACGTCTTCCAGGCGAAGCTGCAAGCGGCTCGTTTCCATGGAATGTTTGCTGTGCTGGCCTTTGCCGAGTCGTATCGTTACCTGTTGCCACTCATGCATAAGACTTCCCGGCTTAAAACTTCCTTTGTAAGGCTTTTTCACCAAATCTTCAGCATGCACCCATGAAGTGGAAGGTGTGCTGGCCAACAAGGCATCAATCAATGAAAACAGCCTGGGAAACTGTGTAACCCATGGCCATCGGCGGTAAATGGCATACGACTTGATTGCCTGAGAAGGTACACCACCTGACATAGGAGACTCTGCACAATACAGCGTTAGATTTCGAATACTCTGATACTGAGCCCTGCAATAGCCAAGCCCTGCCTTAAGCGCTACATCCAAATCATCAATGGCTTTTTTATAACGATCAAGGTATTTTTTAAGGAGTTTTTTACCGGTGGCCGATTTCACACCATCGCCAAATATTCGCTGCAGTTCGTTTTCTGCTTCTTCATCTTCTTCCTTCCATTTCCTTATGATTCTTGTATTCTCCCAGGTATTCTTGTGCAACTTAGGCTTTGCCCCAGGGCTTAAACCACCTGAGGTAAGTCCCTTAAAGTTGTAATAGGGATCCCATTCAATAAGCCCCCTGATTTGCATGGGAGCCTCGCCAAACTCTTTTTGAGCAAAGGAGTAAGTGAGCATGGGGATGCTTGAGTCTTTAATGCCCGGAGTTCGACCAATAATTGTGGTACTCACTGCATTTTCCCCTTCAATTTGAATAGCAAAGCCATTGGTACTGAAGGAATAGTTGCCTCCGGATGCCGGAAGTACAATGGGTTCACTTATTACATACGTACCAGAGGGAAAGTACAGCGTGGCTCCCCCCTGAGTAGCGAATACCGTCCTTTTAGCCGGATACTGTATTTTATTTAGGGCTATAGGGTCATTAATACCTACCTGGCTGCCATCGCTCTTATGAAAGGTAGCCAAAGAGCCTTTGTGCATGGCATAGGCTATAGCCGCCTTAATGGCTGGTGAATCGTCATGACTGCCATTCCCCTTGGCTCCAAAATCTTTTACATTAACCACCAATTGCCCATCGAGCACGCGTTTGCTAAGATACACCATACCTAAACCTTTAAAACCGCCATCAAGGTAGGCATTTTGTTTCAGAACTGTGTTTTTCTTTGATGTATTGCCCCTTCATAACAGTGTTCTAACAGGATTCAATTACAAATCCAAAGCCCATGTATTATTAAATAAACCCGTATAAAGTGATTGGAAAGCCACATCTTATATTATTTTCATGCGGCCGTATATTCTCACGGTGTACTGCTTATACCCATTCAACTTTTAATCGTTACCAGCTCTTTCACACATCTGTATACTTACATACTTCTGTGAAAAAGCAATGGACAATAAAGGACTTACTTTAAGCTTTCATTTAAGCGCTGACACAAGGGTATCATAAGCTTTTATGCCTGAAAAACTGGCTTTGTCAAATACCTGATACTCCAATAGCTTGACCAATACCATGAGTTGGTCAAAATCATCAGGAGAATATACTTTGGCTACGTGCTTACCATAACGTGCCGTCATAAACTCCTTGCCTGTGCGTTCATTTTTAGTATAGAAAAAGGCAATTTCATTTTTCGCCAGTTTGTGAGCGTCTACCACGGTCATAAATGAGAAGAAATCAATTACAAAGACCTTAAAAACTACTTCATCAATTTTTCTATCCGCAAGCAATAAAGTACTTACGTCGGCATGAACTGACAGCTCCAATAGTCCTTCCTTGTTTTGAACTGTGTCAATTTTAGCTTCCTGAGCGGTGCAGGGCTTAAGGCATAGCAAAAGCAACAGTGTCACAAATACTCTCATCCTCTTCAATAGTTAAAGGTGCAAATACTCAAAAATAAATAGATCTCATCCAGATGTACCACCTCGCCAATGAGGTAAGGGATATTAACTCTACCTTTTGGCTTTTGTGCCAAAGAAGCTACCGCTATCAAGAGAAAATGACAGGCCAGGAAGGAAGCCCAGGTCATCCCTCCTATTGTTGGTCTGATAAACTGCTATGCTGTCATTGATAAAGCTTAATACGCCCTAATTGGTAAGCTACATACCGTTTCCTTATAAGGAAATATTATTTAGACCAGGATAATAAAACTCTAAAAAACGCTGGATATTTATATAGGGCGCCTTACTAATTCAGCCCCTACGCTTGCTCATACGCCTATAAATCACAGCCCATCATCGGATAGTTTTGATTTATCACCCTAATAAATCAAATTCATGAAAATCTCACTCAACAATTCATCTGCCAAGGCTTTATTTATTATGCAATGTTGCTTATTCCTGATGGTACCGCCGGGGATTTATGGTCAGGGCAATCTTCCTTGCGAGGCCCACTGCGAGTACACAACTGACCAATTCCAGACCAGTCTTACTTACGAAGACTTGGATCATACCTGGGTCAAAGAACTGACATCAACCAGTGATGACGGATATGCTGTTGTAGGCGAAATAAATAACATACCGGGTCAGGAAAATCGTTTTGTACTTACAAAGTTGGAGGAAGATGGAAGTTATGACTGGAGCAAGGCATATACTCCGTTTGGTTTTCCACAGATACCCAATGAAGTAACTATTGAGCAGGTCATTGAAACCAACGACCAACTTTCTGGTAGCCCAAGCACCGGTTACCTGATAATTGGTAGAGAACATGCCAGCATTGATCCTTCCATTGCAACATGTCATTGGCTCTTATTAAAAACTGACGCTACCGGTAATGTAGAATGGGCTAAAAAATCAGACTTTGGCCCAACTCAGGGTACTTGGTGGGGGCAATCAACCATTTTACAGGCCGTTGTTCAAACTGATGATTTTGGCTATCTGATGGCCGGCACACTAAGACTCGCAAATGGTACCAGCTGCTTAGTGGTAATGAAACTCAGTTGGGATGGAAGTGTTATTGAATACCGACAGGCTTACAGAATGACCAATTCTGGAAGCGGACGAATGCAAGTAGATGACATAAATGCCACTCCTGATGGCGGCTTTGTAGTATCCGGACAATACGATATTGACAACAATGTATCTCCAACCCGCCCCTTTCTTCTGAAACTCAAAGCAGATTACACCACACAGTTCTTTAGCAGATATGAAAAGTCAGGCAGTGCCTGGGATATGGCATCGTCCCCATTATATGTTGAGCCCCTGGCAAATGGTAACTTAGTGTTTACGAGTCGCTTTGCTGATCGCGCCCTACCTGAGCTCATTACTGTTGTAGATGGAAGTACTGGTGCGCATATACTTACAAAATCAATCTCAAAGCCTATGGGTTCTTTTGCCGACGAGCTTTGCATTACTCAAATTGAAGAGAATGGAACGGGAGACCTTGATTTCGTTGGTTATTTTATTGACCAAAGCGGCACACCCAAGGGATCTGTTTTAGGAAGCATTGATAATCAATGGAATGTTACATCCCATGGTTTATTTCCTCACGCTCAGGAGCACGGAGCATTTGGATACTGGGAGCGAATGACCCCAGCTCATGGTGGAGGCTATGCATTTATCTCCAGGTCACTAGACCGAAGTTATGTGGCAAAAACCAACTCCAATTTAGACTTTGATTGCTCTACTCCCTACACATGGATCACTGAAGAGGAATCAGTGAGCAAAGAAGACGTAAACTACGGACTTGAGCCAGTTGGCGGCTTACTTGAGCTAGGAGTTACCGCCCTTCCCCATAAACTCACCCAAACCTGTGTTTGCGCTGAAACTCAATACTGTGTTGATGACAGGAGACTCGCTTGTGGCGGTGTCGCTCCATTCAGTATTTCAGTTGACATTGTTCAGGGGGGCTGTGGTAAATTCAGTTTTACTGAAAACTCGGTAAACAATGATCCCAATCTGGAAATTGTAGATTGGAATTGGGCTTTTGACAATGTGGCTAGCAAAAGTGGTCAGCACGTAAAGTTTGAATACGGTGCACAGGGAACTCGAGCTGTGTGTCTTACACTGGCAGTAAAGGACTTAACCACCAATACCACTTGTGAATATGAACATTGCTTCTCCGTAGAAGTAGACTGTAATTCTTGCGATGCCGGCAATCCAACATCATTGAGCATGGGGCTTGGTATAGGCGTAAATGGTGAGTTCGTTTTGACTGGGTATGGCACAGCTGCCAGCGGATGGACTATAGAAAGTTGGTTATGGGATCTTGGAGACGGTACGTACATGGAAGGACAGAGTGTATCGCATGAATACGACTGTACTCCTAGCATTCTTTTGCCGCTGTCAATGTTGTCACATGAAATCTGCTTAACCGTAATCCTAAGAAATACGACCACAAATGAAGTATGCATGGCTGAAATATGTAGAATATATGACTGTAATGGCATCGATATTACTCCAGGTTCCGGAATGGTTCCTCCTGAAGCTACAGGGATATCGGACGCTGAGCTCGAAAGCTCAATTCAACTGTACCCAGCGATAGTACACTCTAATGGCGCCGTGCAACTTGAAATTACTGCCGATAAAACTGGTGAAGTAGCGTATCAATTGATTGGAGTAGATGGAAAACTGTACAGATCTGGTAGATTGAATGTTGATTCTGGCCATCAAAAAACTGAAATATCAGTTTCTTCTCTACCTACGGGAAGCTACTTTTTAGAAATGAGTCTTGAAGGAAACCGACATCGATTTACGTTCGTAGTTATTCCTTAGCATGGTAAAGTTTGCCCCTTTATAGAAACCTTAGGATAGCCTATTAAAGAACGGCATTCATATTTCAACCAACCTAACAGAAGCATCGCCATTGTGGCGGTGCTTTTTTCATTTAAACAAGAACTCAGATAAACCAGGTACCTTTAACTCCGCCTCTTGGCTTTTGAACCAAAGAAACCGCCACCACCCAAAGAGGATGACAAGCCAAGAAGGTAACCCAGGTCGTACCAGCCGCCCACATTATTGGCCTGATAAACTGCCACACCGTCATTAAGCAAGCTTAGTATGAAGGAAATGGGCATAATAAGGCCATGCCACAATCCTGCAAAAAAACCAGCACTATGGATTTCATGAGACTGGGGTAAATCTATACTATCAGGAAAACAGGAACTGAGTCCTATTATCAGGACCAGCATCAAAATGTATTTCGTTCTCATATTGCTTAAAAGCTACAAGTTACGAGCACTTCTCAAATAAGCACTCGGCCACTCCTTATAACTTGTAAAGGAAAAAGTCAAACAACTCATTTATGAGTTGACTAAGTTTTACGGGCTCAATGAGTATTTATGCATTTTCAAATGGGATGTAGTCATTCCCCGTGAAACGAATCGGCATGCTGAACGGCTTTAATTTCATTCACCCATTGCACCAGGAAACCAGGGAAACTATGGCTCAAAGGATGAATATTAAGGATCTCAAAAAAGGAGAAGAACTTATTGCGCCTGATGTTATTTGCAATAAAATCTATTTTCTCCTGTCGGGTAGCATCAAATCATTTTACACTAAAGATGAAAAAGATCATACCACGTGGATTTACCTTGAGAATGAAATGTTTACTTCATGGCATAGCTACTCCTTGCAAGTAACGAGTATTGAATGTTTTAAAGCCAACGAACCAAGCCGGGTAGCGGTATTGAATAGAGCGGACGTGGAATATGTAAAGGATAAGTATATAGATTTTTTGCATTTCCTAAATACCTACTACGAGCTTTCTATGGGATTTTTTGACTATATCACTAAGAAGTTTCCAACTTCATCGGCGGCAGACAACTATGCTTTCATCCTTGCCAAGTATCCAAAACTCGTTGCCAGGGCCTCTAACTCTGATATAGCTTCTATAATAGGTGTAAGTAGAGAAACTATAAGCCGCATTAGGTCTCAAAGAACCATTTTGTGATCTACCTCACAGGCCTGCGAAACGCTCTCATTGTATCATTGCTCTTAAAATCACCTTATTGAGATTTAAGAGTTTACTCCACCATTTGCTGGCAGTGGCACTGTTACTGGGTGCATTGGGCTTTGTCCTTGGCTCTACTACCAGTAGCAGAGAGTCTACAGACTACAACATTGTTACAGCAAGAAAAATGGATGTGCAGGGCCATGTTCATCACCTGGGAATTGAGAATAAAAGAGCCTATCCCGTTTGCCTGGTCTTTTTAGAGGTGGGTTGCGTGGTTTCTCAGCGGATGATTCCTGAGCTCAACAGTATTTACTCAGAGGCCATAGACCAAAACATCCGATTGTATGGAGTCATATCCAACCACAAGGCTACCTGGCAGGAAGCACAGACCTTTCAAAAAGAGTTTGACATTAAGTTTCCAATGCTATTTGATGCCAATGGCGACTTGGCGGCTCAAATAGGTCCAAGCATGGTTCCACAGGCCTTCCTGTTTGACAATAAGGACCACTTAAAGTATCAGGGGCGAATTAATGATCTATTTGTAGCAGTTGGCAAAATAAACAAGCACCCAAGGCATAATGATCTGATTGATGCAATGAATGCTCTTGCCAATGGCGCCGAGCCTACCACTGCTCAAACCAATGCAGTAGGATGCATTTTTGAACCCTGGCCCGTTGCAGGCGACCGGGACCTCACCTACAACAAAGACATTGAGCCCATATTCAGAGCCAATTGTGCTACTTGCCACCGACCCAACGATATAGCCCCCTTTTCATTGTTAACCTATGAAGATGCTTCCAGAAGAGGACGAATGATTGAATTTACGACTAGAAAGGGATATATGCCTATCTGGAAAGCGGAAGAAGGCTATGGTACATTTAGCAATGAACACCGCCTGAGCCAATACCAAAAGGATCTAATAGGTAAATGGGTAAAAACGGGGATGAAAGAAGGAAGCGTGGAAGCACTGGTTCCTAAACCTGCTACAACTCACACAGAGTGGAAACTGGGCCAACCGGACCTGATCTTGCAAATGGAAGCTTACGATTTACCAGCAAATGGAGAAGACCAGTACCGTGTTTTTGTAATGGAAGGCAAAATACCAAGAGGTAAAACTATAAGTGCAGTAGACTTTAAACCCGGCGACCCTGCCGTGGTGCATCATTCCACCATTTTTCTTGACTATACCGGGGTACTTAGTGCCTATGACAAGGAAGATCCTAAACCGGGGTACGACGCCTTTGAAAAAGGGGGCACCATGGAATTTGGCAGTGCTGTGTCAGTTTGTGGCTGGGCTCCTGGGGTTGGCCCATATTCATACCCTGAAGGAGTCGGTTTTTATGTTGAAAACGATGCTCAAATTGCCTTTGAAAACCACTATCACCTCACGGGTAAGGCCACCACTGACCAGAGCTACATAGGTATTTACTATGCCGATAAACCCGTAGAGAAATACATTACGGGTTCTATAATTGGCACACAGCGCCTGCAGATACCGGCCAATGAATCAAAGTATGAAAAGACGGTTTGGACCTATGTTCCGGCTGATATTGAGCTGTACGACCTCACTCCTCACATGCACTATATAGGTAAGGAAGTAACCGTGGATGCCGTGCTACCCAATGGCGATGTAAAACCACTGCTACACCTCACTGACTGGGACCTGAGATGGCAAAGTGTGTATACCCTTAGAGAGCTTACAAGGATTCCAAAAGGAAGTATTTTAAAGGCTCATTTCGTATTCGACAACTCTGATGACAATGCCGATAATCCCTATTACCCTTCACAGGAAATGTATTGGGGTTGGGGATCAAACGACGAGATGTGTGAAGTATACTTTAGCTATGTACCCGTAAGCAACAAGGACTATGGAAAAATGATGGCAGCTTCATTTGCTTCGTTTGAACATTTTTATCCCTATAACGAGAGAATTGAAATAAGCCCGGAAAACCTTGACGACATATATAAAGACTATATCAACTGTGATGTTTGGAGCGACAATGGTCAAAAACTGCAGGTAAGCATCGTTGAATCTCGTCTGGCCAGCGAGGTAATCCGCTTGATGAAAAGGGAAAAAAGTAAGTACCATAACGATCCAGGCTTTTGGGTAAACCTGTCAGAACTTGCATTGGCTGACGCAATGAGCACCCTGGTGGAACGTGATATCAACTCAGCGGCAAACGAAGCCGGAACCCAACTGTACAAATTCCTAAAGACCGATCACTGGAACGTGCATATGACATACGGTAGGTTAATGCTTACTTCAGGCTCTAGCACCTATGAAAAAGAGGGAATAAGCATATTAAAAGCCCTAATAGACAAGCAGGAAAAGCAAGACGTACAAAAGAAGTTTGCCAAAGCCTACTGGGAGCTAGCCAAATATTATTATGCCATAGATGAGGATGCTATGGCCGAAACTGTTTTAAAACGAGGGCTTAAGCGTCATCCTGACAATGTGGATCTGAACCAAGAACTGGCCAGCGGAGGCCGTATTGTGAAAAAATCATTGAATTAATATGAAACGACTGGTACTCACGCTTCTGTTGGCACAAGCCAGCATATCCATAGCGCAGGAAATAGATGTAAAAGCATCGTCAATAGAGTTTACCGTAACAAACCTGGGCATTGATGTAGACGGAAAGTTCAGAACCTTTTCTGGCACTGTTGTTTTTGATCCTGAGCGACCCGAAGACAGTGACTTTGACATTAGCATTCCCATAAAATCCGTAACTACCAATAACAAGATGCGCGATGAACACCTTCAGGAAGAAGAGTTTTTTGACGCCGAAAACCACCCTAATATCACTTTTAAGTCAACCAACACTCACAAAGAAGGAAATGGCTTTGTAGTAACAGGAATGCTTACGATAAAGGGAAACAGCCGGTCGGTATCCCTGCCTTTTAGTTATGAAAACTCAGTGCTCCAGGGTACTCTTAGTATTAACAGGAACGATTACCATGTGGGTGGTACTGGTTTTCTGGATACCATTGGTGATGATGTGGAAATTGCCATTAAATGCGTGCTCAAAGATGAAGACTAGCCCTGTGTGATTGCTGCTCCAGGGTTTTGTTATTGTAGAAATTGCCTCTCAACAGGACTTATGCCTATTCCAAAAGCGGTTTGAGCAAATACCCAAACCGCTCTCCGTTCTTTTACTTAGCATTTTTTGAATCGCAGGCACCTGGCTCGTAGTCATCAATACCATGGCATTGGGCCACGGATGGATTATCATACGTCTTGCCATTGCACCCACATACCGGGTTCAGTTCATAGGTCACTACACAGTCTTCCTTTTTATGCTCCTGGCAATCGCTTTCAGAGCAGCTAAACAGGGTAAAGGTCATTGCAAGGCCTAAAACAGTAGAGAGTACTTTCATGGGATATTGAGTTTGTTTGTTGCCATACAATAGCCAAGATGCGTTTTAGGGTTGCGCATTGCAAATGTTAACGATGAGATTAGGCTTTTCCCTGTCATCCACAAATGCCCTCACTAAAACCAAACCAGCTTGTTCTCTCTATACCTGCTTACAGTTGCTCAGGAGCGTACACTTTATCATAGTCTCCAAAATACAGATGTGCATTCAATGAAAGGTTACACTTTTGTGCAATTTCTCATTTTTGTAACCAACTGCTTTCGTTTATGCTTGTCCTATAGAAAACTTATGGCTCATTTGGGTTCGCCTCATTCTTTTGGCAACTCCAAACCCTCTTTGGCCCTTTCAAAACTGTTTTCAAGGGTAACAAATGGAACAGGGCTAAGAAATACATTGTCAAACTCCAACATCCTGGCCTCTCCTTCTGGTTGCTGTAATGTGCTAGCCCTTATCTGGAAATACTCTTCAAAAATGGCGTTCACTGAGCTCCTGAGGTTTTCTTTACCTTCCAGATGTCCTTCTTTTATCAAAACGGCAACAAATGATTCCGGTCGTGTTACTGGAAAATTACTTGTATTTAGGGCATCTATTTCCTGATACCATTCATAGGCTTCGTTCCACTCTGGAAAATCCGTTTTTAACCTGGCTGTATCACCTTTTTCCCGAAAGTGCAAAAACATACGGTACCGAATCTTTTGCATAACGTGTACAGTACTTGCCTGGCTCTGCCTGTCGCTCCAAAAAGTGTCTCTTTCAGCAAGTGTATATTCTTCGTAGCTCCTGCCTTCCAGGTCAACAAAATTCAGTACTTCATTAAGCCCATCACCCCGACGTACAAAGCCAGGATAAGCACTAATAGCATCATCGGCATACCTACTGCCTTGAATTAAAGCCTTTGAATGCGCTAAGTCATCTACATGAGTGAGGCTTGATGTGGGTGCGTGTCTGGCCAATGAAACGACATCATCACCTATTCTTCCACAAAACTTGAGAAAGCTTAATAGTACCAGGCCAATGGCTCCTAAAGCTGTTGCTATACCTTTCATTATCCCTTATTCTTATGTTTCAAAAATATAAAGGTTAGCAAATAACTCATAAACCAAGGGCATTTTTAAGTCCTTTCCATACAAATGCCCAATAGTGGGTGGCTCAGGGTAAGATATTTAGTCCACTAGGTGTTAGTCTTGATCTTTTTTCTCTTTCAATAGTTTCCTCAACTTTTCTGCTTCTTCTTTATACCCTCTATCCCTGGCCATTTCGCAATATTGAAAGGCTTCCGCATACCTTTTTAGCTCACCGAGGCACTTTGCTTTTGTTAAATAAGCGCCTCCGTATGTGGGTTTTGCCTCAATCATCTTGTCAATATCCCCTATCGCTGACTCGTATTGCTTTTGACTCATCTTCGCAAAGGCCCTTATATAATAGGATTCAATAAAATCAGGTGCCATATCAATAGCCATGCTGAAATCAACAATGGCTTCCTGCGCCCTCCCACTCTTGTACTTAGCCAGCCCACGACCATGATACAACATGGCCCTTTTTCCGTTGCTTTCAATCGCCTTGTCAAAATCAGAAATTGCTTCATCAAACCTCTTGAGCTTTGCATATAAACTGGCGCGGCACTCCCAAGCTGTTGAAAGGTTACTGTCAAGCTGCAAAGCTTTTGAATAGTCATCAATGGCTCCATTCGTATTTCCCAGCTCTTCCTTAGTCAAACCACGATTCACGTAGTAATCAGCAACATCAGGGGCCTTCTTCAACAATTTTTCAAAAGCATTTAAGGCCTTTTTATATTCTCCTCGGTCAAAATAATCTTGCCCGCTCGTAAGAAGCTTTTGTGTGCTTTGAGCATGCACAATTGGACATATCATCAGGCAAGCCATTAAAATCATCCAGACTTTCATACTTCCTTTTTTAAGATTTATTGGAAACAACGAACACAAACGTAGCAAGTGATGAATAGCCCCTAACTCCCCATTTTCAATGATATTCTACTCCAGGTTTCAAGTAAAATCCAATGTTCGCCTGTCTGCAACATTGTATAGTTAAACAATTTTGGCTGTGCGAGAGCTGCTCGGGAAAAGCCTCCCCTTTAAACCACACATTTTTTGATTCCATTTATGCAAGTGCTTCTGCCGAAACCTTACATATTAACAGAAATTACTTGACGTGATCACTAAGATTCTCATATTTTAGCCTGATGTCAAAACGCATCAGGAACAAACTCATAGAATTAGCCCGTCTTAAAACCACCTGGACCTATTCTCAACTCAATGAACAACTGGAATTTGGCTTGGATTTAGACTTGAAAGACCATCGCGAAATGATCTTTGATTGGCTTGGCGATGTTTCACTTCCTGAGCATGAAAAGGGACGCCCCCTTTTGAGTGTACTCGTATCAAAGAAAAACGGCAGACGAGAGGCCAACGATGGCTTTTACCAGCTGTGCGAAGGGATTTATGGCAAGAAATGGGAAGCCATGAAAGAAGACGAAAACTGGGAAATTGAAATGAAAAATGCTTGCTTTAGGTTTTGGCTTGACCCGGAGAACTATGATAAGTACAAGGCAGACTACTAAGCGGGCTGATCAGGTACTTTTCTTTAAAAAAGAATGGATCGCTTCATAGGCATTGTCTTGAAAAGACTCATTGGATAGATCATTGAAAATAGGACTCTGATCTACAACCGCTCCCGTTATCTTCCATTTCTTACTGGCGTAGAATGCCCCACTTCTAAGATTTTCATCAAAAACCGCTTGTAAATACCTGCCTGCTCCTGTTTCTACCTTATGCATAAGTCCTAATAAGGGCATTAATGAGTTGCCAAAGCTCTTAAACAAGAAGCGAAGTACTGCCGGTGCATCACGCATTACCTCGGTACCACCTGTTCCACCTGGGCTCATGGTAATAAAGCGCACATCCGGATGCTTGCGCGCCATGGCTCCCATTAACATGGCCCCCAGGTATTTTACCGCTCCATACACCTGCATTGGATCAAACTTGCTGTACACAGTACCGTTACATATTGTTTTAAAATCATCAACTGAAGAATTGGCTAGCACGGGCCTACGCATACCCATCATTGGCACTCCCCTTGCCGCTTCCGATCCGGCATATACCACTGTCTTCAGCAGTTTTCCATCCCTTAATAAGGCATTCACCAGCAATGCGTGCCCCAAAACATTGCTTGCCATCATTTGAGTTACGCCATCAGAGGTGAGTTCTCCCGGGCTTTTGCCTCCCATTCCACCTGCATTCATCACCAAGGCGTCTATGGGCTCTTGAAGATCTTTTACCGCTGCTTTTACCGACTCAAGATCTGAAACGTCTAATAAAACAATATGAAATAGGTCTTTACCTGTTGTAGACACCAGTTCCTTCCTGGCTTTTTCGGCTTTTTCAGCGCTTCTGCAGCCTAAAAAAACCTTCTCCACTCCATCGGTAAGAGCAAACTGTCTGGCAGCCTCTTTACCCAGCCCGCTGTTGGCACCTCTTATCATCACTGTTCTCACCATGTCTATGTTTCTTATTGATATGCTCAAATATGCGCTCAGGCATCCTGCCCAGGTTGTCTTATTGGTTCAAGTAATATGGTAAATCGCTCAGAAGTTCTGTTGCATCAATCAACATAAAAAAGCCAATCGCATACACGACTGGCCTTGTTTTCTTTGAAGGAACTTTGTATTACTCGTTTAGATTCCAGTTGTATTCCAAATAGGTAATTGTTGCATTCTTATTGAGCTTCACATCAGAATACCTATTTACAAAATCGATTAAGGACCCCTTCTTCGTAAAATCTACATTGAACCAATTGAAGATTTGAGAAAGTTCGGCCTTCGATGGACTCAACTTATTTCGAAGCTTGTCTTTAAAAAACTTCCTGGTTTGCTCGGTGAGTTGTGCTTCCAGCTTCGAGGCGGTAAAAGCCTCGTTTCTCAACGGGGGGCATGATATAGAAGCACAGTTTATGGCAAAGTGAATTCGAGGTTCGTTAAACTCAACTCTTAAAATCTCATTTTCAATGGCATCAAGGCTCACTTTTTTCCCACCTATTACAATATTCTTCAGCTTCCACACACTTTCTGCTCCAGCCGGTTTTATTTCGGTAATACTCTTTAAAGGGTAGTTGTCAATAATGGCCTTTATTGTATACGCATTGTAGGCATTTATCCAAAATACCATTCGCTCGTTCTCAGTCCATTTGGTACTGGGATATTCTTTTGAAAGTTGGTTTAGATAGGTATTTAGCTTTGCCTTATCAGTCATAAAACCCTTATAATCGACGTTTCCACTCGCGCTTACATGCTTTTTTAAAAGTGCGTCAAAGCCAGCATGACTGGGCTGTGCCTGTAAGTGTAGCATACTGCCCAATAGAACAGCAATCATTAAATACCTTTTCATTTTCTTAATCTTTGTTCCTGCTTGGAACGTATTCAAAAACTGTTCTGTTCCATAGAGTAAGAAAAAAGTTAAAGGTAGTTTGAAGCGTATGAAGTTGTTTGTTATGGCCATGCTCTGTGTAGTGTATGCTCATATGGGCTATGCACAGCATCAAGACACCAGTTTTAGCAAATCAAGTGGTTTTGTAATTCCAATAGCTTATTACACTACTGAAACCAGCCTTGCCCTGGGTCTTGGAGGAATAGCCTATTACAACTTTGGTGACGACCGCAGAGAGACCCGACCTTCAAGCGCCTACTTCTTTGCTACCTATACACTTAATAAGCAATGGATTATTGACCTGCCCTACCATTTGTTTAGCAACAGGGAAGAATGGTATATAAACGGTGAAATCGCCTTTTACGACTTTCCGTTTAAGTTCTATGGAATAGGTTGTGAAATAGATCCGGAAAAGCATGAGTCTTATCACCTGGAACAGTTTAAGGCCTACACAACGGTTTATAAGAAAGTAAAGGGTGCCTGGTACGCCGGCCCGAGACTTTGGCAAGATCATTTTGGCGACATAAGGTTTGACCCAAACGGCGAACTGTCCATGCTTGAAATTGAAGGAAAGCATGGCGGAAACAGCACCGGAATTGGAGCCAGTTTGCTCTACGATTCCAGAAGAAATGTTTATCGCCCCAAGGGCGGCTGGTACCTAGAAGCAAGCTACCTCAACTACGCAATCAAATCACTGAATAACAATAGATTCCATAATTTCAGAATTGAAGCAAGGAATTACCTACGATTGCATGAAAAGACTGTACTGGCTACCAATTTCTTTGGAAGTTTCAATGTGGGCGATGTGCCCTTCTACATGCTATCTGAGTTTGGGGGCTTGTTCAAAATGAGAGGCTACTATAGGGGGAGTTTTAGAGACAAGAATGTGATGTTACTTCAGTCTGAAATTAGGCAAGACATAATCGGTCGTTTTGGAATGGCTGTGTTTGGAGGAGTTGCCACTGTATTTAGCGATGGTAAAATGAAATCAGACGACTTGCTGAAGCCTTCGTACGGCATTGGGCTCCGTTGTAAAATAAATAGAAAGGAAGACATTCCGCTCAGGGCTGACCTTGGCATGGGCGGCGGTTTTCACGGCAGTTACATTACTACTGGAGAGGCCTTTTAAAATTATTTTATGGAATAGCCCCTAAAATTCATCTGTAAGAAAATCTCAAATCCTACAGATGAAAAGAACTTCATTCATATTCCTATTCTGTTCATTCGTGCTCGCTGCTTTTTCCGGCACCAAAGACATAGATAGTAAGATCTCGCATGTTTCAGTGTACCCTCAGGGTGCCACGGTCACCAGAGAAAGTAGTTTTTCCATTTCAAAGGGCCTGCAAAACATTCGGTTTTACGGCATTTCCAATACACTTGATCCTAACTCTATTCAGCTTGAAGCTACCGGAGATTACATTGTACAGTCCATTTCGTACCGATACGATTACCTGAAGCCACTGGTTGAAAGTCCCCAAATTAAAGGACTGCAGGACAGTATTACCAGCCTTAACGACCGTAAAACCAAACTACAGGCCATACGCTATGTATACGATCAGGAATTGCAGTTTATTGTGGCCAACCGCACCTTACCCAATCAGGCAAATTTTTCGCAAAGCAATGAGCTTAAAAGCATTGCCGACTTAATTCGTGAAAGGCTCATGCATTTGAAAATGGAATTGCACAAACTCTCTCTCAGAGAGCGTGAGCTCAATATAAAGCAGGGGCAAATAAATGCCCAAATCAATGAGATAAGGGGCAATAGTCCTAAACCGCAGGGAATAATTGAAGTACAGCTTATGGCCGAGGAGAACATATCAGGGAAATTCGTAGTACGGTATTTTGTAAGAAATGCCAGCTGGCGGCCTGTTTATGATTTGAAGTTTACTGGCTTGGAAACCGGGGTTGAAACAAAGTACAATGCCTTTGTGAACCAAACTACCGGGGTAGACTGGAAAAGCGCCAAACTTACTCTTAGTACCTCCACGCCAAATCAAAACAACAACAAACCGGTTCTGCACCCCTGGCAATTGTATTACAAATCGCCCAACCAGATTTACAACAAACGCAATGCCTATAGCAACGGCTATGATGTAGAACTCAAACAATTTGAATCTGAAGAAGACATTGCTTTCAATATGGCAAAAAATACAGCACAGTTCACTGAGATGATGGAAACGGTACTTGCTATGGACTTTGAAGTAGACCTGGCCTACAATATCCCTTCTGATGGAAAGGAACGTGTAATCAACCTGAGAAAGACCATTCTTCCGGCAGAATACACCTACTATGCCGCTCCTAAGGTTGAAAAAGAGGCTTTTTTGGTGGCAAATCTTACAGGTTGGGCCAATAAACAGCTCTTACCAGGAGCCGCCAATATATTTATGGGAAATACTTACATGGGTGCATCTTACCTCAATCCAGGTTTAAGTTCTGATACACTGGAAGTAGCTTTTGGAAGAGACAAAATGGTACAAATTGACCGTCAATTGGTAAACAGAGAATGCAACAAAACATGGATGGTAGGAAAGCAGAAGCATTCTTACACCTATGAAATAAGTATTCGCAACCTCCACAAGACCGCAATATTCCTTACCCTGCAAGACCAGGTGCCCATATCAAGTATTGATGACATTGAAGTAAATACAACTGAACGCTCAGGAGCAAAACAGGACGACAATGGCATACTTACATGGAAGCTTGAAATTGGCGCCGGTGTAACGCAGAAAAAGAAGTTTGGATTTGACCTGAAACACCCAAGAAATAAGCAGGTTCATCCCCTATAGGTTGTTAAACAAAAAAAGGGTGGCTCCTCAGCCACCCTTAAACACCAACAAATCATAATCGCCCTGAAAACCTAAAAACTACGATTATGTTTCTTTTACGTAAATAACTTCTTTTCTGAACCCACATTTCTGCAATAGTCGATCAACAGCCTCTGACTCATTCTCAACAAAGCTAATAACTCTTTTGGCTTTGCCAAATTTTATTGCCCAGTCGCTAAGAGCTACAAGTGCTTCACTCATAAACCCTTGCCTCCTACGCTCTTCAGCAATAAAATAGCCAAGTATTACCTCTCCCTTTCGGTTTGGAGAGCCCATGAAGCTTGCGGTTCCTATGGAAATATTGTGTTCCTTGTCAACAATCTCCCAGTTGGTATGCCAACGGTAGTCTTCGTCTTCAAGGCTCTGAACGTTTTCTATAAAAAACTCAATATGCTCTGTGCGGATGTCGCGGTAAATACCACTGAATGAGTAATCTGACTCATTGAGTCCAAGTGCGTTTTCCAACTCTATGCGCGAATCCTTAAGCATAAGAAGGTACTCATACTCAAGGGGAATCAAACGCAATCTGTCTGTAGATAATTCAAACATCGTGACGTGAATATATTACATTAATACATTCCAGTTGTCATCGGTCTGGTTCCAGTCTTTGAATTTCTCATCTCCTCCTCTGATTGCCCAGTCGGAATCAATTGTAAGCCTGGAGCTAATTCCACCCCTTGGATTACAAAGCATCACTATTCTGAGACGCTCAGGGTCGTATACTTCATACAGATGATCGTACATAATGTTAATCAACCTTTCATAGCTCACTACTATATCTCTCAAGTGATATACATACTGTTTTAAGCTCTTAAGCTCTATAATTTTCCCTTTTGGGTAAAAAGTAAGGTAGCAGGTTGCAAAATCAGGCTGTTTTTGTACACCGAGAAAGGTAAACTCGGGTACTTTTACTTTAATCTCATAAGCACCAGTAGACGGATTAGGCAAGGCTTTTAAAAGGCCTTTGTCTATGGTATCGTATTTCTTAATCATTGTGCGTTCATTTCTTGGGCAAATATGGTTCTTCCAATCAATTCAAGTGTGCCCAGGCCTAATTTTGGATCAAATTTTTACGCAGATATGCAGGTAAAGAAAATAGAACACATAGGAATAGCTGTTAAGAGCATAGAAAAGGCACTTGAGTTTTACGAAGGCGTACTTGGTTTGGAATGCTATAATGTGGAAGAAGTGGCTGACCAAAAGGTAAAAACCGCATTTCTAAAAATTGGTGAGGTAAAAATTGAACTTTTGGAAAGTACTGCTGCCGATGGACCGGTAGCAAAGTTCATTGAAAAACGAGGAGAGGGAATTCATCATATTGCATACAACGTAGATGGTGTGAACAAAGCACTTAGCGAAGCCGGAGAAAAGGGCATCAAATTGATAGACCCAACCAGCAGAAAGGGCGCTGAAGGCTTCGACATTGGTTTCCTCCACCCTAAGAGTACAGGCGGAGTGCTAACTGAGTTTTGTGGACACAACGATTAGGACGTTTGATTAAGGAGCACATACAACACCTGCAAAACCTGCTAAGGCTGGAGCAGAAAGAGGAAAAGGAACAATTCCTAAATAGAATTGGAAAATTCAACGTAAAGGAAAGAGCTCTTCAGGGAATCTCATGGTACCCTTTATCTATCAACGACTGGTATTACGACAAGGGCGAGCGCCTGGTTATTGAAGTGGAGCGCATGAGCAACCTTGACAAAGCACATGACTTCAATACAGGCAGATTAGTATCCTTTTTTAGCAATAAGGAAGGAGTAAGCGAAGAGGCTCAAACCACGGGGACTATACTCTCAATGAGAGGAAACCAGGCAAAAATTGTACTGAGGGCTGACAGTTTTGAAGACTGGATGAAAACCGGGAAACTTGGATTGGACCTCTTATACGACGAAACTTCTTTCAAGGAAATGGAGCATGCCTTAAAGGTATTGAGCATTGCCGACGAGCCCCGTTTGCAGAGCTTAGTAGATATCATATACGGCAATAAGGCCAGCTCCATGCATGAACGGCCTGTGTTTGAGCTCAAATCCTTAAACCCCCATCAAAATACGGCCCTGCAAAATTGCCTTGCACAAGAAGATGTTGCCATAATTCACGGCCCTCCCGGTACTGGAAAAACTACTACCGTAATAGGCCTGGTAGCCCAGCTGCTTAAGCAACACTCCCAAATTCTTGTTACGGCTCCCAGCAATAATGCGGTGGATCTCCTGGTAGAGAAACTCAGCGAAAAAGGCATTAATGTGCTTAGAATTGGTAACCCGGCCCGAATTAATCAGCATATTCAGGAACGATCCCTCTCATGGAAGGTAACTCAGCACACAGATTTTTCATTGATCAAGAAAATGAAAAAGCAATCGCAGGAGTTTAGAAACATGGCGGGCAAATACAAGAGAAACTTTGGCCCTACTGAAAGAGAGCAACGAAAAAGCTTGTTTGACGAAGCATGGAAGCTTCAAAAAGATGCACAGCAGATTGAAGATTACATTACCAGCGATTTAATTGAAAACGCACAGGTAATAGCTTGTACACTTGTGGGGGCCGGTATGCACTTAATACGCGACCGCAGATACCCCGTTTGTGTTATTGACGAAGCTTCTCAAGCCCTGGAGCCGGCTTCCTGGATTCCCATTACTAAATCACGTAAAGTGATAATGGCCGGCGACCACAAGCAATTGCCTCCCACGGTAAAGTCTTATGAAGCCGAAAAGCAGGGTCTGGCAGTGAGTTTGTTTGAAAAGTGTATTGAAAAGCTTGAC
>Ga0213840_1001228_pt1 | contig 22022 bp, 18 predicted proteins | sample SWPATP22_FD_160132 | JGI IMG/M metagenome (GOLD analysis project Ga0213840, IMG submission 160132) | Coastal seawater microbial communities from Marineland, Florida, United States - SWPA TP2 #2 | ecosystem: Environmental > Aquatic > Marine > Coastal | place: USA: Florida | collected 2016-08-14 | reverse complement strand
TTTTCTTACCCCCTTTCCGCAATCGTTGTCTGCCGATGAAGAACAAGCTCGTTACATCAACATAACTTATGAAACGGCGGTTGGCATTCTCAATTCCCTGCCATTTAGCGATTTAGGTATTTCCAAAGACGTTACTAGTTTTATTGAGCACTATATCCAAACCCTTCAAAACAAGATCATTATGGACAGCGAACATATACGATTGGCGCGGAAAATTTACAAACGCCACCGCCAAGCCTTGGATTTCATCATGAATAACAAACCCGTTTTATGGTCGCCCAAACTGTTCGAACTAGTGCGCGATTATATTGATGCACATCCTAAACTTACGCTGTATACTAGAGATGACCCAAAAATTATTCGCTTTTTACCAAAGGCAATTGAGCAGAAATTCCACAAACCGTTTGATGGCTGGGCTGATCACAATTTGATGTTTGCCCTTGAGGTATTTATTGAAGCCGAGCGTATATGGGTCAAGTTCTGCTTTGCAGGTATTTACAATGAGAAAGAAAAAGAATCCCTTCAGAAAATAAAAGACGACTATTACTGGAAAATGGCTGAGTTTCCGTCCTTAAAGAACAACCGAGTAAGCTCTGGCCCTCAATACAACTACCCAGCGGTGGCAAGGTTTGAGCTTTTCCATCTGTCTAGCACCTTGGAAGTGGATGCCAATGGTTTCTTCAAAGATTTCAAGGAACCATTTGAAAAGTTTGTGGAAAAGGAATTGGTGGCTTTTGAGAGAGATGTAAATGCCCAAATGATCAACTAAAACCTCAAATAAATATGCAAATCCCCTTAACATCATTCGTTGATTTTGTTCTGAAATCAGGCCGCCCAAAAATGACTTGCGCTAAGAACATCAAAATTCAGATGCAACAAGAGTACGACCCTGCCACAGATTATTACAAACGCTTTAGAGAAGCAGTTCAGACACTTCATGCCGAAGACAAGCCTAAAAATGAACTGGCCAATCTCATTGGTGAGCTACCAGCAAACAAACACGAGAATTTTGCCAGAATGATTGAAGGCTACAAAAAGTTTTTGGGTAAGAAGGAGGTAGAATGGTTGTCTCCTAAGCGTGAAATCTGGAAACACGGGAACTTAGAAATCCCAATCAACCCTGAGTTATATGTCAAATTGAATGACCAGAAACATCTCATCAAATTGTACATGAAAGCAGAAAAGCCATCGAAAGATAAAGTGGCAAGCATTCTTGCGTTAATGAAGCATACCATATCGGGTAGAGGAATGATTTATTCAGTACTTGATGTCAGAAACAGTAAGCTATATACCTACGATACAGCTATGGATGTTTTAATGACTTTGGTAGAAGGCGAAGCCAATTCACTGGAATTAATGCTCAATAAAATATGAACTGATACAGTATGCCCAATTTCAATTTAATACATGACTTGAAGCGACGTTACTATGAAACTACTCAGATTGATGATGAGATAATAGATTTTATTAATAAGTCAGAAACAGAAGAATCGCTTAAAAAAGCTTTCCAAAGCGAAGTACTCCAACGCTTCTCTCAACAACTGATCTTAGAAAATTTTGTTGTTGGAAACCGACCTAATCTTATACAATATTTTGAATGTGGTATTGAAGAAGAAGTAACGCTTCTTTACTTAGATATAACCAGCTTTTCAACTAAAATTAATGGTTGGACGAATAACCAAATAGACCAGTATCTCGATAATTATTATTCTCAAATAATTCCAATTATCTACAGTAACGGTGGGGAAATTGAAAAGGTAATGGGAGACGGTATTATCTGTCTTTTTGGCAAACCCTTTCTAAATCTTCAGCATCCCGATTACATACTTAAAGCGGAAAAGAGCGCAAAAGAAGCAATTGAGACTTTTCACGGTACTGATAAAGAAGTGAAGGTAGCTATACACAATGGTACAGTCAGATATTACAAAGTATCATCTGAACAGTATAGTGAATACACTATGATTGGCCAAACACTAACGGACCTTTACAGGCTGGAAAGTGTTGCAGAAAACAACGCCATCAACTTCTTTTCAGGTTCTCAATATGATCAACTTGGCTGGAGACAAAGTATCTTTAATTGCCCGCCTGTTCTGTTCAGTTCGAAAGAAACTCAAGGACTGAAGGGTACTGATTTTAATCAAGTCAAATATTTCAAATTGCTCAATTACAACTAAAAATGAGCTTAGAATCCCTACTCAAAGAAATTAAGGACGATGTAAAAGACATCTTGAGGTACCAATTGGATATTAGTCAAACCGACGTGGTACCTAGTGACGAAGACCCAGGCCTAACCTTTCAAAGCGGCTATCCAAAGAAATGCAAAGAGATAGAAACCTGCGTACTTTATATTGATATTCGAAAGTCAACTGACCTAAACTTCGAACATTACCGACCAACTTTAGTCCGTCTTTATACCGCCTTTGTGAAAAGCATGATAAAAGGTGCAGAGCATTTCGGCGGGGTGATTAGAAATATTGTCGGTGATAGGGTAATGGTGGTGTTTCCTTCCAGCAACTGTATTAGAATGGCCATGAATACGGCTGCCCTACTCAACACCATTTCCAAATACATCATCAATGATAAGTTTAAACAGAATCAGATTAAATGCGGTATTGGAGTTGATTATGGTAAAATGCTTGTTGCCAAAGTAGGTCAGGTTAAACAGGATAAAGAACGATCGGCCTACAAAAACCTGGTTTGGATTGGTGCCCCAGCTAACGTAGCATCTAAATTGACCGATTTGGCCAACTCAACTCGTATGGTAGATGGGCGGAAATACGCCTTCTCACCTATACTGTTTTCGGATAGAGTTAAACGTGGGTATGACCACATAGCAGCGGCAAACCACAACCTTGGCAAAAATTGGGCTTCAGAACAAAAATTTGTAATCTTCTCCTTTGCTGACTTATCCGCTATATACGGCTGTTCGCTTGAATATTCAGAAGCCATGAAGAAAGCCTAACGTCAATGTCTATCTACCAACTCCTGAAACAAATAGACGCCGATGTAAAAGACATCTTGAAAACCAATTTGGAGATAAGCCCTACAGAAGAAGTCCCCAGCGATGAGGATAGGGGATTGACTTACTCAAGGGGCAAGGTAAAAAAAGGCAAAGAGATAACCACATGCGTACTGTTTATGGACATGCGCAAATCCACCGATCTCAGCTTTCAGCACCAGAGCAAAACCCTAGCCAAGCTTTATTCTGCTTTTGTAAAGGCCATGCTGAAAGCATCTGGTGAATATGGTGGTGTAATCCGCAACATAATCGGCGACAGAGTGATGCTTGTTTTCCCAGTTGACCAATGTTTTGCGCGTGCAGTACACACAGCTTTTCTGCTCAATACCATCGGCGAATACATCATTAATAAGCGTTTTGATAAAAACGATATTCAGTTTGGTATTGGCATTGATCATGGTAAGATGTTAGTTGTTAAGGTAGGACAAGCAAAAACAGGTAAGGAGCGTGCAGCCTATAAAAACCTGGTTTGGATGGGTAAACCCGCAAACATCGCATCAAAACTTACTGATGAAGCCAACAAGAAAGTTGGTACACACTTTTGGTCAGGAAAACCAAAAATAATTCCCAGAGTTCTAATGACTGAAAAGGTCTTCAAAGGATATGATATGAATGTTGACCATCAGTTTGAAAAGGGATGGGCACGAGAATATACTTTAGACTTGCCCAAAGGGGAATTAAAAGTCTTTGGTTCCGATAGATATTTTAAGGATGATATAGACAAACTTTATGGATATGAACGAAGACCTCAAATACACATTTGACAAAGTGAACGATTGGCTCAAGTTTGCCGAAGCCAAGAATGCTATGCTCATTGGCTTTAACGGTGTCGTAATGTTTGGGGTGTTCCGCATATTCAAGGACGAGTTAATGGGCGACTTTGACTTCTTTAAAGGCTACCTTATTGTGGCCTTTATACCCATGGTCTTTTCATTTCTATTAGCTGTAGCTTCCTTTTTTCCTAAAACCAGTAAAGTGGCAGAAGAATCTCAGGTTGCGCCCAATGCCGATTTTGTTTTTTTCGGGCATTTGAAAGACATGGGTGTAGACAATATAATAAAGGAATATTGTAGGGACAATACCGTTAAACCTCTGGACAGAAACCTCGCATCACAAATCATACAGAATTCAAAAATTGCTGATAAGAAGTTTTATCTGTTTAAGATAGCCTGCATGTGCGCCTTCTGGTCGTTTGCCATGCTAGTTTTTGGCAGTTTGTTCTATTTCATGATTTCTTCAACTTAACAACACCAATACTCGACTTCATTGCCCCATACCGGAAAACAACTAGACCTTGATTTTGAAAGCGGCTATCCATCTGATTGGCCTGACAATTCAAAATATCCATTGAACATCAATGGCCATGGAGAAAAGCGCACAGTTGATGACGAAGTACAAAAGGATTTAGACGCCAGTTCCGAGTACCTCATCGTAACAGGTTTCACGTCACTTTCTAATATTATTGACAAATTTGGTTCGGTAGATCGTAGCAACCTTCAGCAGGTTCGCATTGTATTGGGTTGGGAACCCAATAGACACGGGCGCAAAAAGTATCCTTTGGCTGAGCTGAAAAAGGAAATTAAAGAATACTGGCTCAAAGAAGGACTTTCCATTATTTACGGCGGAGCGGTCATGAAAATTATTGAACAAATAGAAGCTGGAAAGATCAAGTTCAAGTACCGTGACAAGCTACATGCTAAAATATATGTTGGTAATAAACATGCGATTCTAGGTTCTGCCAACTTTAGTGTCAACGGGCTTACCAAGCAAGAAGAAGCCAACATAAGAGTAGCCAAAACTGAAAGCGAACATGAAGCGGCTCAATATCAAAATATATCGGCCATAGCTGAAAAATTTTATGACTTAGCCAGCGATTATAACCAGGAAGCAATAGAGCTTTTCAAAGGACTAATTCAAAAGGTATCATGGCAAGAAGCACTTGCAAGAGCTATAGCAGAAGTAATAGAGGGGGATTGGCTCAGAGACTATGATCAGCTCTTTAACCAGTGGAGTCAATCAAAACTATGGCCAACACAATGGCAAGGAATATCACAGGCCATGACCATTCTCCAAAATCAATCCAATGTTCTCATTGCTGACCCCACAGGTGCAGGTAAAACCAAACTCACATCAGCGTTGATGATCACCCTTATCCACTGGTTGTGGGAAAACGGTAGACTAGACAGAACCAACTCTTTGGTGGTGTGCCCACCTTTGGTTATTAAGAATTGGCAGAAAGAATTCATGACACTGTCCAGATTAGACTTTGGCCAAATGTCTATGGGCATTTTAAGTAGTGCAAATGAAAAGTCCAGAGCCGAAACCGAAGCGGCCCTTCAATTAGCCAACATTACGGTGCTTGATGAAGCTCACAACTACCTGAACCCAGGCTCTAACCGCAGCAAGCTCATTCAAAACAGGCAAGCCGATCATACGCTTTTAATTACGGCTACCCCAATGAACAAGAAGGCCAGTGACCTATTAAGATTGATTGAGTTATTAGACATCGACAACTTAAGTGATGATGATTTCAAAGTATATAAATGGTTAAGGGAAAGGCGAAGTAAGATAGACTCCAACGACTTGGACACACTCAAAGGATTTATCAGTCAGTTTTTAGTAAGGAGAACCAAAAGCCAACTGAATAGAGAAATTGACAAGGCCCCGGACAAGTACGTTAATAGACTTGGTAGTGTTTGTCGCTTTCCAAAACAAGTGTCTAAGATTTACAATACTCAGGAAACAAAGAATGATATAGCGCTTGCGAAAACAATTAAAGGAGAAGCAGAAAAACTGAAAGGGCTCGTCTATTTGAAAACCTTTTTCAGACCCGAGTATGAGCTGAAAAATAGAGAAGAAGAGCAAGTTTATATCAATAAACGCCTGAGTAGTGCGAAGGCTCTTACCACCTATATGATCATGTCGTCTCTTAGATCATCTCATGTAGCCTTGCTAGAACACGTATCAGGTACCGATGTCGCACTTGACTATTTTGGCATTAAGTCTCCCAAGAACAAATCTGGAAACCAGATTGAAACCATTGAAAAAATGAAAGACAAGCTGCCAAGGCGCAGCTTTGATGCTGAATTGTTTCCTACCTGGCTTACGCAATTGGATGAATTTCAAGCCATCTGCCATGAAGAAATAGCGACCTATGCTAGAATCGCAGAATTTGCCAAAAAATTGAGCGGAGAGCGCGAAAGAGGCAAGGTCCAAGAGTTGATGCATTTGCAAGAAAAGCACTCGTTAATTGTTGCGTTCGACAGCACGGTTATCACCCTTCAATACTTCCAATCTTTATTTATCAAAGAAAACTACTCATCCGTTATTCATGTAGTTGCCGGAAATGCAAAATCAACCAGAGAAAAAGTATTAGAAGCTTATAAACTCGGATCCACCGCTTCAAACCAAATAGCACTGTGCTCAGATCAGATGGCGGAGGGAGTTAACTTACAACAAGCATCTGCGATAATGCTGCTCGATTTACCCAGCGTTTTGAGAATTGTGGAACAGCGAATTGGCAGAATAGACAGAATGGATAGCCCACACGTTGCGATTGAGATTTTTTGGCCCAATGATTCCGACGTTTTCGCTTTAAAAGGTGACCAACGCTTAGTGGAAATTTCAAAAATGGCAGAGGATATCTACGGTTCCAACATCACTTTGCCCAATCAACTTCGGGACAAACACTTCAAAAAAGCGAAGTCTGTAAAAGGCTTGATCAATCAATATGAAGAATATGCAAAAAGCGACCATGCCTGGGAAGGAATGCATCATAGCTTTAGGGATGTCATCGACCTTAAAGAAGGCAATTCCGCCATTATAGAAGAAGCAGTTTATGATCAGATAAAAGAAGTACAGGCTTCTATAAAATGCAGGGTGAGTTTTGCGGAGAGTGAATCGTCATGGAGCTTTTTTGCATTAAAAGGCAGTAAGTCAAAAAGTCCCAGATGGTATTTCATTGACGCCGAAGAAAATCTATATACCAAATACCCAGAGATATGCAAACAATTGAGAGCACATCTAACAGGCAAAAACACAAACCTAAAATGGAATGATAGCTCATTAAAGAGGTTCATTAAGGTCATGCGTAAGAAGGAAATCGAAATGCTTCCCAATAAGCACCAAAGAGCTATTGATGTTGCCAAAAACGTATTGGAATCTAAATTGAAGAAAACAAAAGATGAAGCAACCAAGAAACTTCTTCAAGTCAACATCAAGCTCCTTAAACCTAACAATGAAGACGTAATCGTGGATTTTTATGAATTCGCAAAACAATGGATAGACGTATTACAGCCTATACTTGACAAGAAAAGAGCAAAAGCCAAACGAACCGTCTATAATTTATCGAGCCTGAAAAGAGATCATAATAGCTTCGAATTTGATGACGTACTATTGAGAAGAATTGCTGAAAATTGTCCTTACACTGATCGTATTGACAATAAGATAGCCTCCTGCATTATTGGTGTTCCTAAGGTGGTCCCTGATTAATCGGTTTTAAATAGATTGCTGAGTTAAGAGGAGCATTCTTACTGCAAAGGCCACCTAGAAGATGCTAGCGCAATTCCTTCCTATAAACTCTATCTTCTTACTTGAATCAGTCCCTTTACCTTGATAATAAATTAACCTATTTGCGCCTGTGAAAAGGCAGGAAGTTTGAGCAATACTCAGTTCTCCCTTTTAATTGGCATTTATTGCCTCCGCAACACGATGAGCATATTATATTGGCAAAAGGTTTTGGCAAAGTCAGTTATTACAGATTTGACTGACCATATAATCTTTGGCTACTATGACAAAAAGCACCACCGACGCTCCTGAATTCAAATTATTGGGCATCAGACCAAGAAATGGCTGTTCTGAGAAATACCGAAAGGTATTAAAAGAAAACACCCTTTATCAGTTTTATCATGATTACAAATTCGAATATGATGATTTTGGAGAAGTTAAGTACATAGAAGCCAAGCAGACGTTTCCAAAGGCTCTATACAATGTAGGTAGCCTATCTGTAAGTATCTCGGCAATAGTGGGCGAAAATGGTAGCGGTAAAAGCAGCCTTATTGAATTGCTTTACCTGGGCATTTATTGCCTGAGCACTCACCTGAGAAGTCCCGTAAAACCTGATGATAATCCACAAGAAAGGCGATATGTGCTGGACCCAAATTACATGAGACTAGCCAAAGAGCGGGATGCATTAAGACAATTGCTGGAAAGTAAAGAAACGGAAACACCTACTGATGAATATAAAAAGCTGAGGCAAAGATTACGCGACGTCAGACGTTCGATATTACCTGAACGTGGTGAGCACAGGGAAATTATCGAATCACTAAGACTGAGCATATTCTTTAGTTTAAATGAGAAATGTTACGAATTACAAATTGACAGGGAAGGCGATATAGTGAGCCAAAACCATGCTGGCAGTAGAACTGCAAGTATTGGATTTGCCCTCCTTTCGGAAAACGTATCTAGAAAAAGGCTGCCACTGGCAAAGGCCTCAAACGTGCTGAGTCGATTCTTCTACACCATATCGGTCAACTATTCGCATTACGGCCTCAATAGCAATTTTCTCGGATCATGGATCAATACAGTCTTCCATAAAAACGACGCCTACCTAGCACCTTTGGTTATTAATCCCATGCGCAATGAAGGTAATTTCGACATTAATGAAGAACAGGCCTTTGCCCTCACAAGACTGTTGAACAATACCATGCTGACCTATTACAATCAGCAAACCACGTACGAACGGCATCGCGCCCACAGAAAGCAACACAAAGACAAAATTCCGGTTACTGATCGACAAAATGTTCACCGCATTAGGTTTAAGTTAAAACCTGCTCTGGACAAACGAAAGCTCACCCGCAGCAAGTCCGGTATGATATTAGGGAGTAGACGCAAAAGGAATTTGGTGAATAACATCATCGACATTTTTTATGATTCTTTTTATGACAAAACAACCTTTCATGACAAGGATATTCCCTACAAGGATGAAGTGATAAACTACATTGTTCACAAGATTGAAAAAATTGCCGAAACCTACACCATCTACCAGGGAGGCTATTCATTCGAAAAAAGTAAGGACGATAAGGGAAATGAAAATTATTTAAAGAAATTGAAAAAGGACAGTAGTCACATTACCTTTAAGCTTCGTCAGGCTATAAATTATCTACTGGCACATACCCAATACAATAAACCCAGCATATGGAAAACACCTACCAACAGAGAGAACAACCTCGACTATTTCGACTTCGAGCCGAAACAACTGGCTGACTGGATGAACTACGATGGAACTGACCCAGCCAAACTTATTAATTACTTACCTCCCCCCATTTTCACACCTGATATTCTACTTACGCCGCCCAATTCGGCCAAACCTGCCACAAATGAGGAAGCCCCAAGGTTTTCAGCATTAAGTTCAGGTGAACAGCAACTTATACATTCCATACAATCAGTAGTCTATCACATTATCAATATTCAATCAGCCCACGGAATTGATGATGAGCGCCAAACCTATGAGGCCATCAATATTATTTACGACGAAATTGAATTGTATTTCCACCCTGAATACCAACGTAGGTTCATCAAAGATTTTTTGAATACACTTAAACTGCTTAACCTGAGCAGCCCCCAAGGAAACCGCACGGGAATCAGGTCTATCAATATTCTGTTTTCTACTCACTCACCATTCATCTTGTCTGATATCCCAGATGCCAACGTATTGCTTCTAAGAAATGAGGAAGATGACCATGGTCCGCTCAAAACCTTTGGTAATAATATTCACGATCTATTAAAACAGAGCTTCTTCATGCGTAACGGCTTTATGGGTGCCTACGCTACCGACAAAATCAACGAGGTAATTCATTTCTTCACACGCAAAAAACAAGCAAAGAGTGTCAATTTGAATCAGACGCAACTCAGACATTTTATTCATTCCATTGGCGAGCCACTCGTAAGGGATAGTTTACTGGAGCTATACAATGCCCATTTTCTGAAAACAGAGAACGACATTGACAAGGAAATAAAGCAACTCGAGCAGTTGAAAAGAGATAAACACAAGCCAAATGATAGCCATTGACACTAAACATGTAGAGTCCGTAATCGATAAGATGAAGACTGTAATTGAGGCAAAGCTAAGCAGCATAAAAACTGACCTGCAGGAATTTAAAGACGATGATGAGCAGTTATTTACCGCAAAAGAATCAGAGTACCTGGACAAACTCTATACCAATTTTGAAAGTATTGTGATGGCCAGGCCAAATAACTTGGCTGTGTATAAACATCAAATGGGTGAACTACTGGCAGAGAGCACAGTAAAAAGAAATAACATGCCGAGCTTTAGCAACAGGCTTGTGAGCATTTTGGATTATTCAGGTCTTAGATCTTCACTCTATCCTGAATATTTTAGAAAAATTGGCATCAAAGCCTGTGTATACTGCAACGCCCAACTCACTGTGGTAATTGACAAAAGGATTGAACTTAAGACCAAAACGAAAATAATTACCAAGGCTAAATTTCAGGTGGACCACTATTGGCCCAAATCGCTGTATCCCTGCTTTAGCATTTCCTTTTTCAATCTTTACCCAGTCTGCGCTTCTTGCAATAATGCAAAGAGCAATAGCATTGTACCATTCAGCCTTTACAGCGATGACCTATCAGAATTAAGTGAATCAAGATTCAAATTCAGTCTGGAGAAGGGCTGCGTGGCTAAGTATATTGCTTCCAGAAAGTCTGATAACCTCAAGATTAAATTTGAAGAACCCAAGGTCAATAAAGGTGAAAAGGGATTTCAACGGACTTTTGGGATACATGGTATTTATGACACACAAAAAGACCTGGTAGAAGAATTAATTCTTAAGGCTGAAACCTATACTGATTCATACAAGGCATTCTTACAAAAAGAATTCTCAGGCATTTTCTCAAATGCAAGTTTGAGCAACAGGCTCATAATCGGAAATTACGGTGAACCAAATGAGATGCATAAACGCCCCATGTCAAAGTTTACCCAGGACATCGCGCGACAATTGAAATTAATCGATTGATCCTTCTATCATGAAAATTTTAGAAGACATAGTCGATCGCCATGAAAAAGTCGCTTTTCTTGTTGGCAACGGTCCCAATATTAACGCTGGGATAATGCCTTCTTGGAAAGAGCTATTAATGGCCGCCAGCGAAAAACCATTGCAGATAGACCTCAATGGCCTGTCAAATACTGAAATATATGACCTGGTGGAGTTGTATTCAACCAATCCTGAAAAGGTGAAAGCCCGAGTAGCTAATCAGCTTGAAGTATCTAAAACAACGAATCTGAGCGTGCATTACGGGCTCATGCAGCTGGCCATGCGCAACAACATACCTGTGTTAACCACCAATTTTGACCCCGCCTTTGAGGCTTCCATAGGTGCTGATTTAATTCATTTAAACTCTAAAGGCTTTACCCGTTACTATCCATGGAAAACCTATTATGGTTTTGAAGCGCACAAATTGCCTACCGATGGTTTCGGTATATGGAAAGTGCACGGTGATGTGAAATACAAGGACAGTATCAGGCTAGGTTTAACTGATTACATGGGCTCTGTAGAAAGGGCTCGGCGCCTTATTCATAAAGGCGATACCAGGCTTTTCAATAGCAAAAACCAGCATTATTGGCAAGGACATGAAACCTGGCTACACATCTGGTTCAATTTGCCCATAGTGATCTTTGGGCTCAGCTTTGGGGCAGATGAGGTATTCCTTCGCTGGTTATTAATAGAAAGGCGGCGCTATCTAAATCTGTATGAAGAGCCCATGCAGGTGTACTTCGTTTCAAAAGGTGAACCTAAGCCCAATGTAAAAAACCTAATGCAGAACCTTGGCGGCACATTGGTATCAGTTGATAGCTATGATGAATTGTATGGACCTATCAATGAAACCTAAAGAGCCTGTGACTTGCTGCCTTATGACCTTAGCCCTGTCTCTTCGAGAGCTGAAGCATCTGCCCTCCCACCTATAAATTGGCTCTTTTTGCTTAAAACAATCACAATTACCTTGGTAATCTGATAGTCTATTTGTGCAATGAAAATCGTCCTAAGCATCCTGTTTATATTTACACTCTCAATGAGCTGGAGCCAAAAGAGTGGCTGGGACATTATGCGGAAAGCGGATACACTTCTGGAACATGGTAATACAAAAAGAGTACCCAGGCTGCTAAAAAGGGCTTCAAAGGCCGATTATGGATTTTGTGGCAATGCCCATATGCAGGCCGCTCTTGAAATGGAGTGTATTTGGGGCAAGTATTACGCCTTACAGGGAGATACCGCTGAGGCATTGAAGCACCTGCTGCCCTATGTATACAACAATGCTTTTGCACCCAATGAAGAAGTGGTGGACCTTGCCTTTGAACTGCTCCAGGAAAGCCTTGGCAGCCAGGCCCTTTACAACAGCTATGTGAAGGCACTGGATTCGCTTGCTGCCCATAACGGGGAAACACCCTATCCTAGTGGCCCCTATGTTGTACGCTTTATGGGGGAGGAAATCAAGTATTACAATTGGTCCTTAAGCCTGGAAGATGGAAAGAACAATGCCAAGGCGATCAGGAAAGCCATTGAAGAGACTTACTTTTCTAAGTTAATTTTGGCATTGGAGAATGAATGAATGAATGAAGTAGACAGGAATTAAATAGATCAAGGGGCTGGGCAGCTGTCTACTAAGTGCAACAAAAACCCTTATTCAATAGCTTCACCAACTCAAGCGGATTTCTCAACAAATCAGGCTGCCCATCCAATGCTCTCAACTCGCTGGAAGTCAACACACATGTCATTAACTGGGGAACATTAGCAATGGTCGCTTTGAGCACCAATAATGAACCAAATATGGAAACCACATTGGGAATGTTCTCAATAGACTTGATAAAATGAGAAGCAGCGTTGGCCTTGTTTGACTGCGCTTTTTCTGTAGAGGCCAGTTCTAAGGCCTTCTTGCTTTTGTCAAATATTTCACTGGCTGTTTGCGACTCAAATACTCGGAGTAGCAATTCAATGTTTCTTCTAATCCAGGACCCCGGTACAAACTCACCTTCTTTGATAAATCCAAAACCTATGGATGAAGCAAACTCTTTATAAGCAAAAAAGGCTTCCTCCGCTGATAAGTTGGCTTCCGTATCCAGGTACAAGTATCCATAATACCTATATTTCTTTGCAGGGCTCACATCGCGCTTTTTAGAGTTCTCGATCTTCTCAATAATTCACGAATGAATGAAGTAGATAAGAATTGAATAGATCAAGGGGCCGGGGCTATTATAGAAAACTTCCATATTAACCACAACGCTTGTTTATGGCATCCAGATAAGCCTACCAACAAGGTAGATCGTTTTGTGAAGCAGATTCCGCTTCACTAGCCATAAAGGGGAACTTTAACTGAGTTCTTGGTCTTGCCATCGTAGACCAACGACACAACTCCTGCCAGGAAACCCACACCAAATGTGGGACTTTCCATACTAGCCTTTATTACTTCTCCGGTTTCTGCCCCTGAAATGTTGATGTTGAAGTAGACATCATCCGGTGGTGAAGTAGGTTCTGAGTAACCATAGGTTTGATCTGCGTATAGAGTGAACTCGATAAACAGGTATGCATTGAAGCTCCCATCGTGCCATACGGGAGTGATTGTAAAAACATAAGGTTTCAAAGCTGCCATGTGCAGGAATTTATGGTGAGCTGCAATGATAAGAAACCAACTTCGAAGAAGGGTTTCAAAAGCCTTTAAAGTCCTTTGCTTGTTGTTACCCTTCATTACTAAATCAGGGCGGCAATGGAAAACAAACCATAGGTTCTTATATGAAAACCCAAGGTCGGTTTCTATTTCAACTGGTAGAGCAGCTCTTTTGGTGTAGGAAGCCTGAAGCTAATGAGTGGAAAAGCCAGCTTCAGCTGAGCATACAATGCCTGCATATTCCCCTCATCTTGCAAAATAGTAGGATGTAATCCCATTTCCAAGCCCCAGGACATACCTATGGTGCCAAGGTTGCGAATTTCAAAACCACCTATCAGGCCCAGTCGCATTTTGTCATATTCATCCGATCCTGTAGTAGCCAAAAAGGGCGCATATGCAACATCTATGTAATGTATCTTCTGTTTTAAGAAACGCTTATCCCCTAGTCTGGTGCTCACCTTGAGTCTGTCTGTCATTACATATTGAAAACCGCCGCGTACCATGGCAAAATTCATGTACTGGAAATAATCTTCACCTAGGGGTGTTCTGCCCCTTGAAAAGCCCAGACGGGCTTCGTATTGTTTCAGGTACTTGCCATGAACCTTCACAAAAGGCACCTTGAGGTTATTGTCTTTTAGGCTAATGCGCTTCTCCGTCAGTTCAATCCGGTTTTCTAAGGTATAGCTCAGCATCCCACCCATTTGGTAATAAGGCGTGGCACCATCCGCAACACCATCCATAAGCCCCACATTAATTTGCCTTTGAAAAAACAAATGCAAGCTCCCCAGTCGACCCATTTTATGGCCTATCTCCACCGACACTGCTGGCCATACAGCGTAGGGCAATGAACCTTGCGCCCGCGCCTGAAAAGCCGATACCATGAGGTAAGTATTGTGAATATTGTTGAGGTTATTGTCAAGCACCCGGTAAGTAGCCATCTGTGCATTGGCGCAGTGAAATATGCCAATGATAAGCACTCCCAATACCCATACACGTAATTTCAATCCAAAACGACGACGCTTTAACACCATCAATCAAAATTATTCATTGCATAGAAGAACTGGAGATGGCACAACGCACGTTCATGATCATAGAATAGGCATTCCACCCCAAATAGCTCAAAAATGCTCGGAAAGGGAACGCTCCAGATCTGAATGAATGCCGAACTTCTTGTTAAACAGTAGGCTTCGGCTCCGCTCAGCCTACGGTTGCTTACGCTTGACTCCGCTCAGCCTACGGTTGCTTACGTTTGGCTCCGCTCAGCCTACGGTTGCTTATGTTTGGCTCCGCTCAACCTACTCTTCTATTAAGTAGTAAATGCCACGAAGGCGGGCCAGCTCCCAGGGCGATTGTTCGCCGGCCGACATGTCTTCCACGGCAATGCGGGTATTGATGAAAACATCCTCAATTCGCTGATGCTTTTTCAACTGCTTAATAAGTTCTCCTGTATACAAGCCGTTCCTACCATCGCCATTGGCAGCAGTTTGTCCGGGAGCAGTGGCAAAAGCAATCAATGTTCCACTTGGGGGAGTCATGTCGGCAAGGCCCTGGTCGCCACCGCGCTGCCATGATTTAAAGGGATTGTTTCTGCAAGCATCTAAAATCAGCAGGTTGAGCCGGTCTTGACGATTGGTTTCCATAAGCCTTTGAATGGTGGCCACTTTGATGCATTCAAATTCCACATCGTCTTTGGAGCTTATCTCCGCATCAACAGGCACCAGGTAGTTTTCCTGATCTGTTTGCAAACCGTGACCTGCATAGAAAAACAGGGCCACGTCCGCAGTTTTGCTCTCTTTTCCGAAAGCCCTTATGGCATCGTTCATCTCCTGCAAACTGGCATTGGTAGCCTTTATTACCTTAAATCCAATACCTTCCAGCGTACTTACCATATCGTTGGCATCGTTTATGGGGCGGCCTTGCAAATCGGCCGAGTTGGTATAGCTTGAGTTACCTATTACCAGCGCCAGTTTGTTCTCAGCCACATGTTCGTCCTTGTCGGGATCCACTTCGTTATTGCGCACATTAATGGTTTTGGAAGCGCCCAAACCATACTTATCAAAAGCTTCAACGGTGATTTCATTATTGCCGACCACCATAGGAAGCGTCAATGAAAACTTGCCTCCTTCTTCAAGGTTGGCTTCAATACCGTTCACCAATACTTTTGAAATACCGTCGTCGTCAAGGGCTACTCCCACCACTTCCTGCGCTTCTACCTTTACCACTTCCAGGCCTCTCGACTGTCCGGGTTTAAGAATGGTAATTAGCGGTGCCTGGTTTTCTTCAATGCTGCCACCAGTTTGGCTCACTTTTAAGGAGGTAACCGTAAACACCGTTTCAGCCTTAACACCTACTCTAATGCGAGCATTTACCTGCTCGGCTTCAAATGTGTAGGTATAGGATCTAAAAAGTTCTCCATTGCAATACACCTTTATCTGGTTTCCTTCCTTTTTAAAGTTGAGCGTTTGTTCCACACTTTCCTCAGTTTTAAACTGTTGTGAGTGATAATCGAGCCGCTCCCAACCTTTTCTCACTGTACAACTGGCATAGTTGCCATCGGAGTTCAGGTACTCAAGCTCCAAGGAGTAGTCGCTGCCTTCAAGGTTGAGAAATACATACTGCCCCTGGCTAAAATTGCTGTAGGTAGTGGTGGCATATATATACTTGAGCTCCATATCAAAGTCGCGCGATAGGTCAAGGCTAAAGTCCTCCGTTTTTGAAAAAAAACGATGCGACCTATGGCTATTGGTCATATAAAAGCCATAGCTGTTTCTTCCCTTAAACTGGTTTCTAGAGCGATCAAACTGATCAGAAAGCCAGTCTTCTTGTGGGTCAAATTCATATACAACACTGGTTTGTTGAGCGTATGTAGTAGCCATACTCAACAAAATCAACATGCAGGTTAAAAGGCTTCTCATAATCTAATGATGCTTAATGTTTATGAAAATGGGTAATACCGTTTTTATGCCGCTTTTGGCCCTAAAAGAAACTTCATTGATGTCATATTCCACCAGGTCAGTTTCAATAATCGCTTCTCCAAAATACTTATGTACTCTTGATTGCAGTGTGCCCTCCCCGCTTTTCATCTCAGACACAAATTCATCGTAGTCTATTTTCCGTTTGGAATAAATAATGCAGAACACGTCTACTCCCGTCTTGTTGTCCATCTTGATAAAATGCTCTTCATCAGGAAAAGCCAGCGTAGAGTTATTTGCGCTTACAAAAGCACTCACCGTATCAGCATGGGGAAAGATTTCATAAATCTCTCCTGAATTATCGGTGCTGATGGCATAGAGCCAGGCTGGATTTTCATTCGACACATAGTACCTGAAAAAGCTACCCGAAGCATAAGAGTTTCTGGTCTCATATTCTCCGGTACTTGTATTCAACTCCATACTCAACTCCTTTCTATTGAAATCATTAAAACTGATAGAACCTATCAAGTCTACCTGCAATGGTGATTCTTCAATAATCTCATAAGCGCAAAAGGTAAACTTATTAAAGTCAGGATATTTTATCCAGGTAAAACCATCATTGCCCCAATGTGTACCCCAGCTGTTTTCTACCAAAAATGCACCGCCGTACATGGCATCATCATAGCCTACCACGGCCATGGCATGTCCGCCTGAGTGTGCATTGGTATACTCTACGGCATCCACTTCCCATACATCACCGGCACCGTGAAAGGAATCCGGGCAGCGCATTCCAAAAACCACCGGCCTTTTATTGGCCAAAGCGATTTTTACGGGCTGAATCTTGTCGCTTTCATAGGCACTAAAAAGGCGCTTGTAATCATAGATTTTATACTGGGATGCATGATTCAACTCGGTGGCTCCGATGTCTCGATAACAGTCAAAGCCGTACTTACTGAATTTAGATACCCCTTGAGACATCATTAAATCCAGCGCATGGTGAATGTAGGTACCGTTACTGCATCCACTCTGCAGGCGTATTTGGTTGTAGATAAAAGACGGTGAAAAGGTATTGGTATCAATGGCCAAATCACTGGTTCGATTGAGCCTTACAGACTCGGAAATAGTGCGTGCATTAAATGCAGTGGCCCAGGCCGTACAAGTTCCCGTGCGACCCTGGCTCATAGGAGTAGGACAATAGTCTTTTAATGAAAATCGGGAAGGAATGTTTGTATAGGTACTGCGAGTAAGTTTTGCTGATACGGGTTGTAAGGCATACGTTTCTTCATCAAAGAGCAGACCAGTGCTGTGCAGTTGTTGGCTTAGCCCTTCGAAACCACATACCAATGCCATTAGCAAGCAACAAAACCTTCTCATACATTTCCACTTTTTTTGCGCTGCGGCAAGGTAAGTCAAAAAGGTAAGAATTAGGATTGTGTGGTAGTGAGTTTGTGTTTCAGTGTGCTGGTGTGTTAGTGTGTTGGCGTGGCAGTGAATCGGTGTTTTAGTGAGTTAGTGAGTGGGCATTTTAGCTTGAACTACTGAATGTTTATCTAATAACTCCCTTTAATTATCTAATGTCCCCCTTAACCATCAACTAGCAACTTCTCAATTTTGTGCAATTTGAACTCAAAGAATACGCATTTGAATTAGGCGGCTTCCTATTTAAACTAGCCATATCGGCGGCCCAAAACAGGGCTTAGTATTGAAGCATAAACCTATTTAACAAACACCAATGAAACAGTTTTTTGCTACAAGCCTTATGGCTGCTTTGTTTGCTTGCTTAAGCATTACCGCCAATGCCCAAACTCCTACAGTCACTATTGTAAACACTACAAATTGTCCTTTGGAAGTTGCCGTATTTGGATCAAGCTCAACTTCATCATGTGGAATCCATGCTACTGCCTCAGCTGTAGTACAGGGTGGATCAAGCGTTACCATCCCCTACATTGATGACGTTACGGGCCTTCCTACTCAAGCCTTTAACATAGGCTCGGCGGCAAGATCTACTGCTGCAGGAACCTGGGTACAAGCGAATACTCCCTTAAGCAACACTTGTTACACTACCAATTCGGGTACAAGCCCATGCGGTACCTACGACATTGTTTTGAATGGTAGTACCGTTACAATCAACTAGGAATTTGTTCTAGTGAATTAGTTGGGGGCCCGTCAGTTTTGGCGGGCTCTTTTTTATACTAGTAGCTAGTTGTCAGTGGTTAGTAGTTAGTCGTTGGTGGCTTTTGTTAGTTCATGGTTTGTTTAAGAGTTGGTAACGTGATACCTGCGCTTTGTACTAGGTAGGTGTATAGCTTCTGCCACAATGGTACTTGCCTTCCTATCCATTCCCTAAATTGCCCCATCTCTTTTCCACTTCCCACCTTCCCTTAAAACTCAAATTGCACATAAGTGTATACCAGGCTTGAAATGGGCGCAAATGGTTTTGAACCCACAGCTACTCAATTTGAATTGATAGGTACTCCTTTTGAACTCCCCACCTACTCGATTGGATGTTCATCCTAGATTGGTATTCAATCAACTAATTATATACTATTATGAAACACTTTTTTGCTACATCATTCATGGCGGTATTATTTGCATGCCTGAGTTTTACTGTCCAGGCGCAAACTGCCACGGTAACGGTTACCAACTCTACGGCTTGCGCTTTGGAAGTGGCCGTGCTGGGTGCTGCATCAACATCATCTTGTAGTCCACATGCCATTGCCAGAGCCACTGTTCCTGCAGGCGCTACAGTCACCATCCAGTACATAGATCAATCTACTGGTTTGCCTACTTCAGCCTTCAACATTGGGGCCGCCGCCTTGTATATGGCAGGTCCTGGAACATGGACTCAAGCCAATACGCCCTTGAGCAGTCTTTGCTACACCACCAACGCGGGAACGAGTCCCTGTGGCACCTACAATTTGGTACTTTCGGGCAGCTCCGTTGGTATTATCTAGTACATTGCTGACATTCCAATAGTACAGAGAGCCCGCTTTATCGCGGGCTCTGTTTTTATGTACTCAATGCTATTTCTTTGTGGTATTACTATTGCGCTGGTCCATGAGGTATATTGCAGTTTTCATCTTCTCATTAATGTTATACCCAGGTTGTACGCCCAGGAAAACTACAACTTCTCATCAGCAGATGTCAGACTCCCCCAACATACAAACGCAGTTCCAGGAACTAATTGACTCCATGTTGCGGGAAGTTCCCAATGCGAAGGGAATTTCAATGCACGTAGAAGCTCCAGATCAGCAGATATCATGGACAGGTGCCGCAGGCTGGGCCGACAGCGTACGCAACCGAAAACTAGAGCCAACTGATCCGGCTCTCATTGCGAGCATTACAAAAACGTATGTGGCTGCCACCATCTTAAGGCTCGTGGAAAAAGGCAATCTGTTTTTAAACCAGAAGATAGATGGCCAACTCTCTGCACCAACGCAAAAGCTCATGGAAAAGGCCGGATACCTTCCTGGGGAAATAAGCATTGCTCAGCTGTGTTCGCACACCAGTGGAATTACCGATTATGTAAACACGGAGGCATACCAAAGTGAAACGCTGAATCATCCGGATCATGTATGGACAAGGGATGAGCAACTGGCACTGGCCCTGAGTTTACCCATAAGCGATGTGCCCGGAGCAAAGTTTGAATACTCTGAAACCAACTACCTGTTGCTTACTGAAGTAATTGAAACGCAAACTGGAAAACCCTTTTATGAAGCCATGCGTGATCTGCTGGGTTATGGGCAGCAGGGTTTTAACGAAACCTGGTTTGTGATGTTGGAGGAGACCCCGCCTCACTTAAATCCTCTGGCACGTCAGTTTGCCGGAGAATTTCAGGTGGAGAGCCATACGCTGCACCCTAGTTTCGACCTGTACGGAGGCGGTGGAATTGCCGCTACTCCCAAGGATGTAGCCCGTTTTACACAGACTCTATTTACAGGACAGCTTTTCGATCACCATAAAACCACAGCGCTTCTTTACTACACAAGTCCAACGGCTGACGGTAAAAGCAATGACTATAGTATGGGAATTGCCCAAACTCAGCTTGGGCCCTATACGGCCTATGGACATGGAGGCTTTTGGGGAACCACCACACAATACTTCCCCAAATTAAATGCTTCAGTAAGTATCTTTTTAATGGAAAGAGATGAATGGCCACACTATCTGGAATTGCTTGAAAAGGTGGCTCAGTTACTATCGGAAGCTTCATAGACTGGCCAGGCAGGCACCACTCACCAAAGCAAAAGCCCTACTCATACCTAATACGCTCCCCTACATAAAACAAGAGTTGACATTCTAAGGCTTGGTTTCTTTCTTTGCCCTGTTATTGCTCTACTATGAAAAAGACACTGGTTTCTGGAATACTCTTTATTGCACTGTTCCTACTACCCAAATTTCACTTTGCTCAATCACATATTTGGTCGGAACCTATGGTCACCAATGCAGGGGCCTTTTTGAGCCACCAACACCTGGAGGTCGCTGTAGACCCTAAAGGAAATATTGTGAGTACAGGGCATTTTACGGTTTCTCGGGACTTTGATCCCGGTACCGGAGTAAATGTATTGACGCACCAAGGGAAGTCTGACGTGTTTGTTACATCCTACAGCGCTGACGGAGCCTACCAGTGGGCCATTGCCTTCGGTGGAAGTAGTTTTGACCTTTCAGGAGCCATTGCAACAGATACATCAGGAAACGTATACGTGGGCGGTCACTTTGCAGATAAGGTAGATTTTGACCCCAGCTCTAAAAAGCGCAACCTTAAGGCTGCCGGAACCGCAGACCTGTTTATTGCCAAGTATTCAAGAACAGGTGCGCTGGTATGGGCTAAGGCATTATCGGGCACGGGTGCCGGTGATGTGTCAGGCATGCATATCACTAATAAAGGACAGTTATTCCTTACAGGCTATTTCACCGGGAACATTGACTTTGATCCTTCAACGGGGGTAAACAGTGCAACAGCCAGTGGCGAAGATGCCTTTATTGCTGAATATGATTTGAATGGAGACCTTACATGGTTGAACTCAGGTACCGAGAGCGGCAACCAAAGAGGCAATTCACTCTGTAGAGATGCCAATGGGAAACTATTCATCGCGGGTACATCTGGTGGCGGGCAAGCCTTTATCAAAGGGTATAGCGATAATGGCAAGGTGCTGTTTAGAAAACAGTTCTCTGGAGGCAAAAGCTACGGTTATGGTATTATAGAACGCAAAGGCTCACTTTACATCACAGGCTCCTTTCTGGGCAAAGTAGATTTTGATCCTGGTACTAGCACCAGCTTTCATACCGGCCTGGGAATTCAGGATGCCTTTTTTTGCAAATTCAAGAAAAACGGTGACTTTTTATGGGTCAAAAGGATTGGCGGGGGTACTGCCAGCTCCTGGGACTATACTGCCGGTTATGCGCTGGCCTTTGGA
>Ga0213840_1001227_pt1 | contig 22023 bp, 20 predicted proteins | sample SWPATP22_FD_160132 | JGI IMG/M metagenome (GOLD analysis project Ga0213840, IMG submission 160132) | Coastal seawater microbial communities from Marineland, Florida, United States - SWPA TP2 #2 | ecosystem: Environmental > Aquatic > Marine > Coastal | place: USA: Florida | collected 2016-08-14 | reverse complement strand
TCCACGGTGTAGATCCCCAAACCCTCCTGCGATCATTGCAGAAGGAAAATAGGTGGCCGGATTTTACTCCGCCCGCGGCCGGACTATCCCGCCGCTACCGTGGTCGAATTTTGCACCGCCGCTCTCAACCAAAATAGACCCCATTCATCGCTCGGCAATCTCACGCCCAGCGAATTCGCCATGAAAATGGCATTGCAAAAACAGGCCGCATGAGGCCAGAAACAAATCGACGGACTCCGCCCAAAGCTGGAAGGAAGTCGGGTCTCAGGTCATTATGTTTCGCCAAAGGGCCGCAATGAGTTGCTAGCCCCCATTTCTCGGCGCGCCAAGCGCAAAATCATTGGCACTGACAGTTTAGGCCGTAATCCTCCGCGTCAGAGGTACAAATCAAAGCGGTGCTTCATGGCGACGATCAGGCGATTGCGCGGCACCTGACGACGCCAGGAGTATGTTCCAGTCGAACTCCAACACCCGCAGGATGATTGCTCGGTTGCCGCGCTAGCGCTATGCTTTCATGTGGAATGGAGCGTAGCTTTGCCCTCCCCTTTCCTAGATCACGAATTTAAGCTGGAGTATGACCTGCCAGTTGCTCCGGATATTCGTTTGCGATCCGTCGAACCGGTCTGCCCTTACAACTCTCCCGCAAGCAGAACACACCATTAAAAAATTCTTCCTGCACGAAAATTCTCACATCGTTCCCACCCCTCCACCCAAGCGAATAACATAGGCGTGCCACGTACGAATGGTGGAGCCTTCAATTGACAACATCCGCGCTTGCTCGCGGCACAACTTCCCTTGGAACGGTTTGCCAACGTCGGATTCGACAATGATGGAACGGGAAGAAGACCTCGCCGCAAAAAATTTTACGATTGCCCCGCAAAAATCCGTGCACTTCTCGCTATAGTAATACGAAGAGCTAAAGCGGCCATTTGACGGTCGCGTAGTGCCTTTACCTAGACTTGCTTTAAAACCGTTCGCCACGGAGCCTGATCGCATGCGCTTAGAAGAGTTGCCACCTGTCTTCAGCCCTCAAACGCTTGCGGAGCGATGGGATTGCTCGCCTCGCCACGTACGAAACTTGATCAAGGATGGCAGTCTCCCGGCCTTCCAGATCGGAAAACTCATCCGCATATCATCAGATGCTGTAAGGAACTTCGAATGCCAGAATGGCGCATCAACCGCTTGCGCGGACGATACTGTATTGTGTGGGACGATAGCGGGATACGACGCCGATACAGTCTGGGAACAGCAGACCGGTCGAAAGCGGAAGCCCGCGCCCCGGCTCTCTACGCGGAACTCACGCGCCCTGACGACCAATCTGTTTACGCGCTTTGGCATGCATATCTAAGCGAAAAGGCCGACCGGCCTGTCGCGCTGACAATGCAGCACACCTGGAAAGCTCTCGCCAAGCGCTTTGGCAAACGCACGGCGGAGACAATCACACTTGCCGACTGCCAGGCACACATCCAAGAGAGACGTAACACCGGTATCTCGGACGGGACTATACATACGGAACTGGGACATTTGCGCACCGTATTGAACTGGGCTGTGAAACGCCGACTGATTACGCATGCGCCCCATATCGAAAGACCGTCCAAGCCGGCGCCCAAGGACGGATTCCTCATGCGCGAAGAAGCACGCCGGATGATTGAGGCTGTCCAGGAGAACCACGTCCGGCTCGCAATCCGGCTCATGCTGGCGACTGGCGCACGCGCTGGCGCAGTAACCGGACTGACCTGGGATCGCGTCGATTTCGATCGGCGTATTATCAATTTGCGGGATGCCAGCCTTGTTGGGCCCCGAAAGGGACGCGCAACCGTGCCGATGAATGACTCGATCCTCGAAGCTTTAGCTGAAGCAAAAAGGACGGCGTTGACCGATCATGTAATCGAGTATGCCGGCCGGCCGGTCGACAGCCTTAAGAAAGGCATCAAAACAGCCGCGACCAAGATTGGCCGACCAGACGTAAGCGCACACACGCTGCGGCATACCGCAGCCGTGTGGCTCGCCGAGGACGGTCATTCAATGGAGGAGATCGCGCAATATCTCGGGCACTCAAACAGCAGGATAACTGCAGCAATCTACGCTCGCTATTCGCCGACACACCTGCGGAAGCTTTCGGCAACGCTGGAAATCTGAATTAAAGCGAAAGGAAGACTTATATGCAGGGCCTGGTCATTCGCGAACCGTATTGCGCGCTTATCCTGGATGGTAAGAAGATCTGGGAGATGCGGCGCCGGGATACTCCCAAGCGCGACATGTTCGCAGTGATCCGTAAGGGATCTGGATTGGTGTTTGGCGTTGCGCGCATTAAAGAGACGCTGGCACCACTGACGACATTGGAAGAGCTGGAAGCCACAGAGCAGTACCATCAAATTCCGAAACCGGAACTGGCCCTAGCCTTGAAGAATGGGTGGACAAGACCTCTCGTTCTCACAGATGTGCTAGAGCTTGAACATCCTGTCGCATACAAGCACAATTGTGGTGCAACAACATGGGTCAATCTGGCAGTAGACGTCATCGATGCAATTAAACGTCAGCTACAATGAAGAGCGACTTACGAAGTGCTCCTATGGTTCATTGAACCTGCCGTAATGCCGAAAAGCGCAAAATATGTCGAAATAGGCGTTTCACGAAGCGCTCCTTTCCCGAAAACACTCACCTTTCCGGCCGGAGCACGAAGTTGACATCGTAGGGGTCACTGGTTCAATCCCAGTACCGCCCACCATTCGGAAACCCGGCCAAACGATGGCCTGGTTTCGCAGTTCCTTCATGCAGTCCCCTGCTCCCTACCCGTGTCGGCAACCGAAACACACTGTCTTCCGTTGCCGAACTAAAAATGTCGCTTCGAGACCCCACATCCACGTGCGGAATGACACCGGCCCCGGTTCAGGCGGAACAATCGCGTTCGCACATAGCCCTGCAGATGACGAACGGCCGCAACGGATCGGGAACGCGGAAATCCGGCCCGCCTCGGGTTCGGTCATACATTGAATTCAGACTTGCCTGCCGGGCGCATCGAACAGTTTTTCGCGGCAGAGAATGCCCGCCCCGGCAGGAAACGAAATCGCGGCCATGGTTTCGCACGAACGAGGAATTTGAAATGGAAGAAATCATCATCCGGAAACGCCACGAAACGCGCCGCCGCACACTGACCGTCGCGGACGTCATCCGCCTGACGCCTGCAATGATACGCCTGGAGTTACAGGGCGATATGGAAGGCTTCGAGTCGCTTTCCCCCGACGATCACATCAAGCTCTTTTTCGAAACGGACGGCGAGAAACCGTTGATGCGCGAATACACGCCGCGCGCCTTCGACGTGGCGGCGGGAACGCTCACGCTCGATTTCGCCGTGCACGATGCCGGTCCGGCGACCGACTGGGCGATCCACACGAAACCGGGCAACACGCTGACCATCGGCGGGCCGCGCGGTTCGGCCGTGATCGCGCCCGCTTTCGACTGGTGGCTCCTGATCGGAGACGAAACGGCGCTGCCCGCGATCGGCCGGCGGATCGAGGAAACAGGCGCCGGAACCAGGATCATCGTGCTCGGCGCCGTCCTCTCCGAAGACGACAGGCAGCAATTCGAGACCGCCGCGGACCTGACCAGCCACTGGGTCGTCCGGCCGGAGGACCAGGCGAACGATCCCGCGCCCGTGCTCGAAGCCTTGAAAGCCATCGATCTGCCGGACGGCAGGGGTTTCGTCTGGATCGCCGCCGAGGCCGGCGTGGCGCGCGCGCTCCGCGGCCACATTCGCGACGAGCGCGGCCACCCGGCCGAATTGATCAAGGCGGCCGGTTACTGGGTGAAGGGAAAGGCGGATACGAGCGACAAGGCGCTGGAATAGCGCCTTGTCGCCGACGCGTCATATGCCGGCGAAGCACATGCTCTTGATCTCGAGATAGTCCTCGATCCCGTATTTCGAGCCTTCGCGCCCCATGCCCGACTGCTTGACCCCGCCAAACGGGGCAAGCTCGGTCGAAATGGCGCCCGTATTGATGCCGACCATGCCGGTTTCGAGTGCTTCGCCGACACGCCAGGCGCGGGCGAGGTCGCTGGTGTAGAAATAGGAGGCGAGGCCGAATTCCGTATCGTTGGACCAGGCGATCGCCTCTTCCTCATGCTCGAACCGGACGAGCGGCGCGAGCGGGCCGAAGGTTTCGTCGCGCGCGACCTTCATGGACTGGGTCACGCCGCTCAACAGCGTCGGCTGGTAGAACGTCCCGCCGAGATTGGAGCGCTGACCGCCCTTGGCGAGCGTCGCTCCCTTGGACAGGGCGTCTTCGATATGCTCCTCGACCTTGCCGAGAGCCGCCGTGTTGATCAGCGGCCCCGTGGTCACGCCGTCCGCGAAACCGTCCCCGAGCGTCAGCCCGTCCATCGCCGCGGCAAGCTTTTCCGCAAACCTGTCGTAGATGCCGGCCTGCACATAGATGCGGTTGGCGCAGACGCAGGTCTGGCCGTTGTTGCGGAACTTGGCGATCATCGCCCCTTCGACCGCCGCATCGACATCCGCATCGTCGAAGACGATGAAGGGCGCGTTGCCGCCCAGTTCCAGCGACAGTTTCTTGATCGTCTCGGCGCCCTGTCGCATCAGGATCTTGCCGACCCGGGTCGAACCGGTGAAGGTAAGCTTGGCCACCTTCTCGGAAGCGCAGAGAATTTCTCCCACCGCCGCGGATTGCGAAGACGGGATCACATTGAACACGCCGGCCGGCACGCCCGCCCGCTCCGCCAGAACGCCGATCGCGATGGCGGAGAGCGGCGTCAATTCGGCCGGCCGCGCCACCATGGTGCACCCCGCCGCGAGCGCCGGCGCCATCTTGCGCGACAGCATGGCGTTGGGAAAGTTCCACGGCGTGATCGCCCCCACCACGCCCACCGGCTGCTTGACGACGACAAATCGCTTGTCGGACGTCGGCCCCGGAATGACGTCGCCATAAATGCGCTTGGCCTCTTCGGAGAACCATTCGACATAGGATGCGCCGTAGAGGATCTCGCCGCGCGCTTCCGGCCAGGGCTTGCCCATCTCCGCGGTCAGGATCGTGGCGAGGTCGTCGGCGTTCTCGACCATCAGTTCGTAGAGCCGCCGCAGGATGCCCCCGCGCTCCTTGCCCGATTTCGCGGCCCAGTCCTTGCGCGCCGCATAGGCCGCGTCGATCGCCGGCTCGATATCGGCGCCGAGATCGGCAACCTCGGCAATGACCTCCCCGGTGGACGGATTTTCGACCGGGAACGTCTTGTCCCCGCCGACCCACTCGCCATTCACATAGGCGCGTGTTTCGAGAAGCTTCTCATCTTTGAGCGACAGCATGTGAAGAAACCTTTTCATAGAAGGTGGATCAGGCGTGGCCCTTGCCCGGCGACGCCGGATCCAGACAGTAAATTGCGTGGCGAGCGCCGCCCGCGCTGAGACTGGTGGAATGCCTCGCGTCGGCGAAGGTTGCGCCCGGCCCGAAATAGCGGCGCGTGAGCCCCTTGTCACCCGTCAGAATGATGGCGGGACTGGTCCGGCTTCGGATGAGACCGCACACCGGTCAATTCGCGAGTCTGTCCCCATCGAGTACCCGCGTATAAAGATCGAGATAGCCTTTCGCGGTCCGCTCGATCGAGAACCGGTCGGCGGCGGATTCGCGGATCCGGCGCGGTTCCAGGTCGCCCAAACCCTCGAGAGCTTCGGCGAACTCGGCGTCGGTTTCGAAGAGAAACCCGGTCTCCCTCGTCACGATTTCCGGCATTGCAGCAAGCGGCGTCGCCAGGACTGGCGTGCCGCACAGCATGGCCTCGACAGGGGCCATGCCGAAGGTCTCCTCGACGCGGATCGGATTGAGAAAGGCCTTCGCCTGGCCGAGCAGTTTCATCTTCCGCTCGCCATCCACGATGCCGTGGAAGCGAAACCGCGGGGTGAGGGTCTTGAAGAACAGCAATTCCTTGCGAACCTTGCTCCGGTTCAACAACCCCCAACGTCGCCCGCCGGCGACATCCAGGGGAAAATCGAAATGATGCGCCAGCGCCACCGCACGCGTCAGGTTTTTACCGGGCCGCCCGACGCCCGCCATGAACAGAAGCCTGTCCGACTTGTTCTCGCACAAGGGATAATCGTCGAGCGGGAAGCCGTTATGGACGTAATGGGCGCCGCCCTGGCGCTTCGCATGGAACGCGCTGACGAAGCTCCAGGGTGCGTTCCTGACGTCGATATGGGGATAGATATTATGGGCGGTATTCAGGAAAGGCTTGCCGAAATCGTCTCCCTCGCGCGGCCATCTCGCATGGAAATTGACGATGTCGGCGTCAGCGGGAATCGCTTCCGGCAATTGGTCTCTCGCCGCTGCCCGCATCTCGATATCGCCCAGCGGCCCGACTGCCTCGCTCACAATAGTGACCTGATGACCCTGCCGGTGCAGTTCGAGCGCGAGCCACTGAACCTGACGCTCCAGGCCGCCATAGCCAGTAACCGGCAATCTTCCGCCTGATACGAGCGTGATTTTCAAAACCTGTCCCAACTCCCGCTGTCGTTCGTCATCACAACTGCCCCGTCAGCCGGAAATATTTGTAGAGCACGGCCAGCTGGCACAGCTCCTCGTTCTTGCTGTCGAGAAACCGCCGGAAATGGGCATTGGCGTTGGCGACGATCTCCTCGGCCTCTTCCACATTGTCGTTGTAATAGGCGATCTTGTCTCCGAGATCCTCGAAATCGTCCCTGAGGCCGACATAATGGACGCCCGGCTGCAGGCTGCCTTCCATATACCATGTCTCGTATTTCGGCCGCGGCATGAAACACAGGGACCGGGAACTCATGATCCATTTGAGATTCGTCGCCACATCGATCCCCTCGATGGAGACGATATAGCGATAGGCCATCTGCTCCTTGATCGTCAGAAACGGCTTCGACCCGGCATCGCCGGGATCCTTCGACACATATCCGATATCGCATGAGGGATGGGCGCCATAACGCATCGCGAGCGTCTTGCGCTTCTCGTTGTTCAGCGAGCCGCGCCAGACCGCGGCCGGCTTCTTGTCGCGAAACTGCATCGTATCCGCCAGGACATTGACGTCGAAATGCCTCAGCCGGTCCAGTTTGCACAGCACCGAATTGTCGTTGCCGTCGCTGATCGGCCGGCTTTTGACCAGTGCGGGCCCGGGCGGCACCGACGTAACGTCGCCGAACACATAATTGACGCGACGCGACCGGCCGAAATGCTTTGCCGGGATCTTGAGATCATAGAAGTAATAGGACTTGCCGCGAGAGATCCGCGATATCGGCCGCGCCTCCGGCGGCACATCCCCCGGCGGCATATGGTTGTAATAGGCGACCCGTTCGGAGAGCCCGCTTTCCCCGGAAAGGATTTCCTCCAGCTGCGGTTTCAGCCTGCGCAAATGCGTTTCGAAGAGGACATACGGCGCCGCATCCAGCGCGACACCCCGCGCGTAGAAGGCAATCCGCTTGCCCTTGCGGGCAATCCATTCATTCGAGATCATGCGACCCGTTCCGCGCCGAAAAACAAAGGGGTGCCCTTTAACTACGCAAATCCGCGCCGCCGCAACCCGTTTCGTTTTTTCCCCTGCGGAAACATCAATTCCGGCTCCACTGATCTTCGATCCGCACGCGAGGCGAAACCGGCGAATGAACACGCCGCCTTGGCGAAAAAGATCGGCAAGGTCTCTGAAGGCTTATCCCGGCTCGAGACCCGGAACCGCGATAACCAAGTGTAAACGATAACAGGAATGTTGCTTCCTTTCCCCGGCGTCATCTTCGATCGCAATTCTTGATTAAACAATGACCATTAGTATGGCTGCGATAAACGACACGGGGAAACCGGGTATTGGGGCGGCATCCAATTTTGACAGACCGGACAGTTCCGATCCGCATTCATGGCGGTCTTCGGCCTTCGCGCAACGGCGCGACCCCGCGCGGCGCGAAAATTCAAGAACAACAAGAACAACGAGACTACCTGCCATGACCAACGCGAAACAGACACCTTCCGTCGCCCTGCGAATCGCAACCCTGATGGATCGCGAACGGGTCGAGAGCCTTCCGCGCAATTATGAGCTCATCTACGACGCCTATTCAGGCTCGAATCCGGAGCTGACGCGGGAGTTCATGGCCATTGAAGGCCCGAAGACGCAAGGCGTTCTCGACGAGATCGGCAGGAAGTATCTTCCCCACCAGCATGAGGAAAGCGTTCTGGCCAAGGCCAACGACACCATGCAGAGCCAGATGTTCGAGTTCCTCAAGCTGATCCAGAACGAGGCCTCCTCGCTGGCGGAATTCGAAAAGGCGGTGAGCGAAGCCAGCCGCGCCATGAGTTCCGACAAGGAAATCGACCGCGCCGCGATCGCCAAGTCGATCGACCGCCTGTCGAAAGCGACCGAACTGCAGGCCCGCACAAACAAGACGCTGAGCGACGCGGCGGCCGCCCAGAATGCGGCAATCGGCGACCTCAAGAAGGAAATGGACTCCATCGAGGCCCGCAAATGGACCGATCCGGTCACCGGCCTCGCCAATCGCCGTTCCTTCAACAAGACCATGGTCGGCATCTACGCCAATCCCAGCAAGCCGGCGGCCTGCGGGCTCGCCATCGCCGAGATCGACGATTTCCAGAACTTCAATACGAGCGGTCAGTCGCCCTGGTCCAACAAGACGCTGCAGGATATCGGCGCGGCGCTGAAGGGCGGCAACCCGACCCGGCAATTCATCGCCAATCTGGAAAAAGGCCGCTTCGCCTTCGTGCTCAACACGGAAAATCCCGACCGGATCACCGGCTTCATCACCGGCATCCGCAACGCGCTGGCCGCCAAGCGTCTGCTCGTCACCAAAAAGAACATGGCCAACGAGAAGATCACCTTGTCTTTCGGCATTGCCATGGCATCGACGGCGGCCAGCGCCGGCGACCTTATCGGGCAGTCGGAGAAGGCGCTTGCCGAGGCGCTCAAGGCCGGCAGCGACAAGATGCGCTTCCATGCGCTCGCCGAAGCGCCGGATGCCGGGCGGAACTACCAGATCTACGCGGCAAGATAAGCCGTCTCGCCGTCCCGAACGCGGCCCTATTGACCGAAGCGGCGGTTGAAGAAGTCCCTCGCGCCGGACTCCCGCCAGAGTTCATCGACCATGTCGCTGCCAAGCGCCCGGAGCCCGGTGCGCGCGCGGCCGACCGGATTGCCGCTCAGATAGACGCTGCAGCGGTGATTGAAGGCGTTCAACTCCTCCTCGCGACCGCGTCTCGTCATGTATCGTTCGATGCCCGCATGGTTCTCGAAGGCGGCGGCGCAATCCGCCGGATAATGATAGCTGCCATTGGCGTCCGCCACGACAAGCTCCTCGCCCTGCGCACCCCCGGCCGCGACAAGCATCGCCGCCAGTGCGAACCCGAACAGACCTCGGTTTATTCCCATGTCAGCACCTCTCCCCGAAAAGGAGGAACGCCCGCCAGCCGGCCGGCACTATAGGCATCTTGGCCAGGAAAGATCACGATTTTTCCGCAGTCTTTTTGCCTAACTGGCGCCCGGTTCCCATTGGCGCTCACCCCGAAGCGTCGACAAGCCGATAGATCTCGGCGCCCCCGATTATCGCAATCCGTTCATAGGCGTCCGCAAGTCGCTCCGCGAGAAGCATGGCGGCGGCAGGCTTGTCCTCCAGCCACGGCGTTTCCTTCTCCTTGACGATGTAATCGGGCCTCGTCGCCAGCAACTTCGCCAAGGCCTGCTCCGTGGTCGCGTTGCGCCCGTCCACGAAGGTCAGCAATCCCTCCTTCGCGATATTGGAGGGATGCGTGGCGATCGGCGTCAGCGGCTTCGTTCCCAGCATCCAGTAAACGATATGGTCCGTCATCAGGTAGACCCGCTTGTCGCGCGCGTTCCCGGCCTCAAGCAGTTCGGCGATCTCGTAGGCACGGCCGCCCGCCAGCCGCTCACCGCTTGCCGCGCGCGCAATCAGGTTTCCATATTGCCGCGCAATGTCGCCGAGAGGCGCGATCGACGTCACGAGAACCAGCAGGAGGAAAACGAGACGGAACGAACGCCGGGCCGTTTCCTGCCATGCGATCCCCGCAAAGACCGCGAGCGGCGGGACCACCTGGATCAGGTAATGTCCATGCGGCGCGCGTGTCGCCAGCACCGAGAGCGTCGAGGCGACGGCCATGACGCCGACATAGCCCGTCACGCCCGCATCCGAAGGCCGCTGCCGTCCCCATACCGCCAGAGACGCGCCGATGGCCGCGAGAAACCACAGCCCGCTCTGGCCATCCAGTCCGCCCTGCAGAAAGCGCCATGTCGTGGCGAGAATTCCCGGTCGCTCCCCGGTTTCGCCAAGCGGAGCCAGCACCGCGGAGCGGAACAGGATTTCCCCCTGCCCTGTCGCCAGATAGGGAACCGCCACGAACACAAGGGGCAAGACCAGTCCGGCGCCAAGCGCCAAGAACCACAGAAAACGGACGCGATATCGCCACGGCCGCTCCACTATGAACGCATAGAAGCAAAGAGCGACAACGACGATCGCCAGATTGGTGCGGAACAGCGCAGCCAGCATGAAACAGAGGCCGGCGAGGAAATAGCGTCCCGCTCCGCCGGGTCGGCTCAGCAGCAGCAGCCCGCCCATCATCGGCGGCGCGGCCAGCAATTCGCTCATCACCGCCTGACCGTCCGTCACGGTCATGAAGAACATGCCAATCAGCGCGGCCGCCAATCCCGCTTCGCGCCCATAGGCCCGCCTGGCGAGAAGAAAGATCAGGTAGCCCGTTCCGGTGACCAGCAACCAGCCGCAGGCGCGAATGCCGGCAATCGAATCGAACGCCGCGATCATCATCGCGAACGCACCGAACAGGAGCGGCGGCTTGTTGTCCCAGAGATGCGTGTAGGGCAGATGCCCGTCCAGCAGATCCTGCCCCATCAGGATGAACGTGCTCTCGTCCCAGTTGATGACCGCGGGAAAGAAGAACGGCAGGCGGATCAGCAGCGCGAAACCGGCGAGCAAGGCCAGCAGGCGCGGACCGCTTGTCCACGCCTCCAGACCGCCGGTCGCATCCGCCCTGTTCGTAATATGCCGTCTCCCGGTCGCACCCCGGCTATTACTATCGACCGGGATCGGATGGCCGCAAGCCGGAATGCGATGCCGCCAGCGCTTCCAGCGCATCGCGCACCGCGCCGGACGGCTCGCAGGCGCGTCGGGTCTCGAGGCTGACATGGATCAGCAACTGCTCGCCGGTCGCATGCACCGCGCCGTCCGTGCCGAGCAGCCGGTGGGAAAGCCGCAGCTTCTTGCCGGCGCCTTCGGTCACGACCGTCTCGACCCGGATCGGCGACCCGGCATGCAATTCCGCCAGATATTTGATCGATGTTTCGACGGTAAAGAAGCTGAAGCCCGCAGCGACATAGTCCTCGCCCGCGCCAATTGTCGCCAGAACGGCGTCCGCCGCATCGGAAAACACCTGCCCGTAGCGGCTCTCGTTCATGTGGCCGTTGTAATCGGTCCAGTCGACCGGAACGATGCGCGCGATCGTTTCCAGCGGCTCGCCGGTCTGCGCGGCGCGGCGCGGCGCGATCGCCTTTTCATGCGCGTTCAACAGCACACCCACCGCCGCATTGCGCCCCTTCAGCGCCCGCATCTTCGCGACCAGATTGTCGTCGCGCAGTCGCTCCAGCTCGCGGATCGTCATGTGGCCGGACTGGGCGTCCGATTGCGCCGCGATCGTGTCGACCAGCTCCTCGGTCAGCTCCGGCACATCCATCAGCTTCGTCCACGGCCATTGCAGCGCCGGGCCGAATTGCGCCAGGAAGTGCTTCATCCCGGCTTCCCCGCCTGCGATGCGATAGGTCTCGAACAGGCCCATCTGCGCCCAGCGCAATCCGAAACCGTAGCGGATCGCATCGTCGATCTCGCCGGTCGTGGCGACCCCGTCCTTGACCAGCCAGAGCGCCTCGCGCCAGACGGCCTCCAGCAGCCGGTCGGCGATATGCGCGTCGATTTCCTTGCCGATGACGAGCGGGAACATGCCGATCGAGCGCAGCATCCCGGCGGCCCGCTCCACGGTGTCCGGGGAATTCTTCCCCGACGGCACGACCTCGACCAGGGGCAGCAGATAGACCGGGTTGAAGGGATGCGCGACCAGCACCGCCCCCCGCCGGTCCAGCCCCTCCTGCAATTGCGACGGCATGAAACCGGAGGTCGACGAGCCGATGATCGCCGTCTCCGGCGCATGCCGCTCGATATCGGCGAGGATCGCATGCTTCAGGTCGAGCCGCTCCGGCGCGCTTTCCTGGATCCAGTCGGCATCGGCAACCGCTTCGGCAAGCGTTTCGCAGAAGACCAGCTTCCCTTCTTCCGGCAGGCGCACCTCGTAAAGCATCGGCAGCGCCCGGCGCGCATTGGCCAGCACCTCGCCGATCTTGCGTTCGGCCTGCGGGTCGGGGTCATGAACCGCGACGTCCCAGCCATTGAGCAGGAACCGCGCCAGCCAGCCCCCGCCGATCACCCCGCCGCCGAGGATCGCGGCCTTCTTCCTCTCCGTCATTGCGGCGCCCGCTTCGTCAGACCCAGCTTTTCGCGCACCGCGTCCGGCCCGATCACGCGCGCGCCCATCCGCTCGATGATGCCGGCCGCGCGGTCGACCAGCTGCGCATTGGTCGCCAGCACGCCCTTGTCGAGAAACAGATTGTCCTCCAGCCCGACGCGCACATTGCCGCCGGCCAGCACCGCCGCCGCCACATAGGGCATCTGGTCGCGGCCGAGCGAGAAGGCCGACCAGTGCCAGTCTGCGGGCACATTGTTGACCATCGCCATGAAGGTGTTCAGGTCGTTCGGCGCGCCCCACGGGATGCCCATGCAAAGCTGCACCAACGCCGGACCGGCCAGAATACCCTCTTCGACCAACTGTTTGGCAAACCAAAGATGGCCGGTGTCGAAGGCCTCGATCTCCGGCTTCACGCCCATCTCGGTCATCATCGCACCCATGGCGCGCAGCATGCCGGGCGTATTGGTCATCACGTAATCGGCTTCGGCGAAATTCATCGTGCCGCAATCGAGCGTGCAGATCTCCGGCCGGCACTCGGCGACATGCACGACCCGTTCGGCCGCGCCGATCATGTCCGTGCCCTTGTCGTTCAGCGGCAGCGGCGCCTCGGTCGAGCCGAACACCATGTCCCCGCCCATCCCGGCGGTCAGGTTGAGCACCACGTCGGTCTCCGCTTCGCGGATCCGCGCCGTGACCTCGCGATAGAGCGCCGGATCGCGCGACGGCGCGCCGGTCTCCGGATCGCGCACATGGCAATGGACGATCGCCGCCCCGGCCTTCGCCGCCTCGATGGCGCTGTCGGCGATCTCCTTCGGCGAACGCGGCACATGAGGGCTGCGGTCCTGCGTTCCGCCCGACCCGGTCACGGCGCAGGTGATGAAGACCTCTCGGTTCACGGAAAGCGGCATGAATGGTCCTTTCGTGAGTGACGGGCTTTTCGGGAAGCTAGCCGCAGAGGCGCGGCTCGCGCCAGCGGCTATACGCCATTCCGGCCAACATTTGCGCCATGCCGCTACGGCACCGGGAGAACCCGCTGCCGATTGCGCCTGACTGTGAACGGCCAGGCCCTTGGGGTTGATTGCGCTTTGCCCGATGCGTAAGGCTGGCCGCTCAGACATCGGAGCCCCGCGCGGAAACACATATGGACACAGTCACGGTCGAACAAATCCCCGCCCTGGTCGGCAGCGAGATCGGGCGCTCGGAATGGCGCGCCATCACCCAGGAGATGATCAACAGCTTCGCCGAAGCGACGGACGATCACCAGTGGATCCATCTCGACCCGGAGCGCGCCGCGGCCGAAACGCCCTATGGCGGCACCATCGCCCACGGCTTCCTGACGCTCTCCATGCTCTCGACCTTCGCCTTCGAGGCGCTGCCGACGGTCGAGGGCTCGGTGATGGGGATCAATTACGGTTTCGAGCAGATCCGCTTCATGGCGCCGGTGAAGACGGGCGCGCGCATCCGCGCCATCTTCATCCTTTCCGACGCCGATATCCGCCCGTCCGGCCGGATCCTCGCCACCTATGAGGTGAAGCTGGAGATCGAGAACAGCCTCAAGCCGGCCCTGACCGCCGTCTGGAAGACGCTCTCGATCCTGGAGCGCAAATAGGCCGGCGCGGCTTACATCCCCCGCGCCGCGTCCTTGAGAAACTCGAACGCGTAGTCCGAAAACGACCGCCAGCATTCGACCCGGAACGCGTCTTCCGCCGTCCGGTAGAGCACGATCTCGATCTTGCCGAACACCGTGCGCGAACAGGCGCCGACCGGGAAGCTTTCAAGCGACAGGTCCTGCGGGCATCCCGCGCTGATCACATCGGCGGCGAACGGCCCGCTGACCAGGATCGCCGTGTTCCGGTGCGAGACGTCGACGGCGCTATGCGCGGCCTCCACCTTGGCGCAATCGGCGGACGGATCGCCCGCCTCGTCGATCACCAGCCACTCGTCGGGGCCGATCCACAGCACATGCCGGCTGCCCTTCGAAGCCGACGTCTTCGGCTTGTTCGGCAAGGTCACGCCAAGCGCCTTCGACAGGCCGGCCATCGCGGCCTCGTCGGCGCGCAGATTGATGCGGTTGGCCGCCGGCGCGGCGGAAATCGACACGCCCGGCCCGCCATGCATCATGCCGGCCAGCGGCAGATCGCGTGAAAATTGCATGTCAGCCATGGATCCGGCCTCCTTCCTTGTCGAAGAACGCCGTGTCGCGGACCTCGACCTCGATCACCCGGTCCGGCATCGGCACGTAAAGCGTCTTGCCCATCAGGCTGAACCCGTCCTCCACCAGCGCCATGGCGATCGGCTGGCCGCAATTTTCCGACCAGTAGGAGGACGACACCCAGCCGATGATCTTCATCGGCGGGCTCTGATTGTGGTTGGCGACGATCTGCGCGCCTTCCTCCAGCACCGTCTTGCCGTCCTTCACCGCGAGGCCGACCAGCTGCCGGCGGCCCGCAGCGGTGAGGTCGGGACGGTTCAATCCGCGAATGCCGACGAAATCCGTCTTCTTCTTTCCGACCGCCCAGGAAAGCCCGGCGTCATGCGGCGTAACCGTGCCGTCGGTGTCCTGCCCGACGATGATGTAGCCCTTTTCGGCGCGCAGCACATGCATGGTCTCGGTGCCGTAGAGACACATGCCCATCGGCGCGCCGCGCTCGTAAATCGCGTCCCAGACCTGCCGGCCGTAATCGGCCGGGACGTTGATCTCGTAGCCCGCCTCGCCGGTGAACGACATGCGGAAGACCCGCGCCGGAACGCCGCAGACCGTGCCCTCGGCGTAGGACATATGCGGGAACGCCTCGTTCGAAAGGTCGATGCCCTCGACAAACGGCTCGATGATCTCGCGCGCCTTCGGCCCCTGCACCGCGATCACCGCCCACTGTTCGGATGTCGAGGTCAGCCACACTTTCAGATGCGGGAATTCGGTCTGGAGATAATCCTCCATGTGATGCAGCACGCGCGGCGCGCCGCCTGTGGTCGTCGTCACGTGGAACCGGTCCTCGGCCACGCGCGCCACCACGCCGTCATCATAGATGAAGCCGTCCTCGCGGCACATGATGCCGTAGCGCAGCTTGCCGACGCCCAGCTTCATGAACGGGTTGGTGTAGAGCAGGTCGAGGAACTGCGCCGCATCCGGCCCGACCACCTCGATCTTGCCGAGCGTCGAGGCGTCGAACATGCCCGCGACCTCGCGCACCGTCCGGCACTCGCGATTGACCGCGGCGTGCATGTCCTCGCCGGCGCGCGGATAATACCAGGCGCGTTTCCATTGGCCGACATCCTCGAAGACGGCGCCGGCCGCGACCTCGGCCTCGTGCATCGGCGTCGTGCGGGTCGGGTCGAACAGCTTGCCGCGCGCATGGCCGACGATCGCGCCAAAGGTCGTCGGCGTATAGGGCGGACGGAAGGTCGTCAGGCCGACCTTCGGGATCGGCCGCCCGAGCGCCTCGGCCGCGATGGCCAGCCCGTGCAGGTTCGACAGTTTCCCCTGGTCGGTCGCCATGCCGTTGGTGGTGAAACGCTTGACATGCTCGATGGAGTGCATGCCCTCCTGCACGGCGAGGCGGATATCCTTGGCCGTCACGTCGTTCTGGAAATCGACAAACGCCTTGACCACCTTGCCCGCGCCTGCGCCGGGGCCTGCGCCGACCATGTTGCCGGCCCATTTGCCCTCGCCGTCGACGGTGATCGTCACGCCGGATTTCTTCGCTTTCGGGCGGGCCTCCTTCGCCGCGCTCTCCCCGGCGGCGAGCGCTTCCGTCACGCTTGCCTGCAAGCCGTCCGTGCCGTTGCATGCGCCGACCGAGACTGCGTCCTGCGGATATTCGCCGGGCAGGAAGCGCTGGCTTTCCTCGTTCCAGACCACCTTGCCGCGCGACTGCGAATACATGTGCACGGACGGCGTCCAGCCGGCGCTCATGATGATCGCGTCGACGGGAATGATCTCCGCCTTGGCGCCGCCATTGGCGGGTTCCACCGTCATCGAGGCGACGCGCAACTTGCCGCCCGCGCCGGTCACCGCGTGACCGGTCAGGACACGGATGCCGAGCCCTTTCGCCTCCTCGACCAGCCCGCTGTCGGGATCGGTCCTAAGATCGACGATCGCCGGGATATCGACGCCGGCTCGTTTCAGGTCGATCGCGGCCGCATAGGCGCTGTCATTGGCGGTGTAAACGCCGACCTTCCGGCCGACCGCCACGCCGTAATGGTTGAGATACATCCGCGCGGCGGACGCCAGCATGATGCCCGGACGGTCATTGTTGGCGAAGACCATGTGCCGCTCGATCGCGCCGGCCGCGATAATCACGCGCTTGGCGCGCACCTGCCACAGCCGCTCGCGCGGCGCGTCCGGATCCGGAGCCGGCAGATGGTCGGTCACCCGCTCGACGAGCCCGACGAAGTTCTGCGCATAGTAACCGAAGGCGGTCGTGCGCGGCAGAACCCGCACATTGTCCATCACCGAGAGCCGGTCGAGAGCCTGCTGCGCCCAGTCATATCCTTCCAGCCCGTCGAGCTTGGCCTCGCCCTCGAAGCGAAGCGCGCCGCCCATATTGGCGTTCTCGTCGCACAGGATCACTCGCGCGCCGGATTCGGCGGCCGAAAGCGCCGCTGCAAGCCCGGCGACGCCGCCGCCGATCACCAGCACGTCGCAATGCACGTAGCGCGAGGCGTAACGGTCCGGATCCGGCTGGTCGGGCGCGACGCCCAGACCGGCCGCGTTACGGATGACCGGCTCGTAGACATGCTTCCAGGCGGCTTTCGGCCACATGAAGGTCTTGTAGTAGAAGCCCGCGGAAAACAGCGGCGAGCCGATGTCGTTGACCGCGCCGATGTCGAAGGACAGCGACGGCCAGCGGTTCTGGCTGACCGCGGCGAGCCCGTCATGGATTTCCTGCACCGTGGCGCGGATATTCGGCACGTGGCGCGCGGCGTCGCGGCGGATGCCGACCAGCGCGCTCGGCTCTTCCGGCCCCGCCGTCTGGATGCCGCGCGGGCGGTGATATTTGAAGGACCGGCCGACAAGATGCACGTCATTGGCGATTAGCGCCGAGGCGAGCGTATCGCCCTCGAGGCCTGTATAGTCGCGTCCGTCGAAGGTGAAGCGCACGGTATTGGCCGGCGTCAGCCGGCCCGCGCCTGCAATGCGATTGGCTCCCGCGGCACTCATTTCGCGCTCTTTCCTTTCTGCGCTTCGGTCTTGTTCTCGTTCGCGGCCTCGACCAGCTCCGGTTTCGGTTCGCCGGCCTTGTAGGTCGTCAGGAACTTGTCGGAGATCGTGTCGCGCGCGGCATTGAAGAAGCGTCCGCAACCATGGATGTGGCGCCAGCGCTCGAAGGCGACGCCCTTCGGGTTATCCCGGTAGAAGAAGTAGTGCGCGAAGTCCGCGTCGGAGATGTTCGCGATATCCGCCGGCCGCGCGATATGGGCCTCGCCGGCATGCCGGAATTCCAGCTCCGGACGCTCTTCTTCGCAATAGGGGCAATGAATGAGAAGCATTCGGCGTTACCTCACTTGAAACAACGGCGGATTTTCGCGGCCCGGCGACGCTCGCAGAGCCCCTCGCCGATTTGCGTCATCCAATGAATTCTGTCGGCCAGTTCTGGCGCATCCAGGCTCCGGTCGAACATGTGCGGATACCGCAGCAGCATCAGAATCCGGCGATATGGATTGCCCGAAAGCTCGGCCCGATCCCCGAAAGTGCCTTGCGGCCTGAAACGCACGATCCGACCCCAATCCGCTACCGCGCAGGACAGCGTTCCGGCCTCCGAGACGAACGGCCATCTCCGCTCCTCGGCCCGCGTCATATGGAGCGTTTCGACATTGCCGATGCAAATTCGCATCGTCCCATCGCCGGACGCAGGAAGAGCCGAAATTCCGGCAAGAAACAGGTGAATGGCAAGACCGAGCATCATCCATGGCTCCTAGATCTCCCGTTCGCCGGATTCGGCCTGGTCGCAGAGTTGCCGGCCCATTTCCTCGAACGGGGCGAGCCTGACTATCAGCGTTTCAAGGCTATCGAATGGCCGGTACAGCGCCCGGTCCTCAATCGAGGCGAGCAGTGCAATCGGATTGGTCGAGACGATGACGCTGCGCGGCAAGGTCATGTCGCCGTAAACCTGCGGCACGTCTTCGCGCCAGGGCTCGCTGAAGATCACCACCTTCTGGCCACTCATCTCGACACAGGTCAGCGTTCCGGTTTCCACCGAGAAGGGCCATTCATGTGCGCTGTCGGAGGCGTGGATCGCCATTTCCGGCAGCGCGCCTCCATATTGGCTGTCGACAGCCATCCAGCCCGCCGGCGCTGCGAGCGCCGTCGCCATCCCGGCTGTCAGAAGTGCCGGAACCGCTGACATCAGTGCGCCACGGCGGCGGCCGCCGCCTCGTCGATCAGCCGGCCGGAGGTGAACCGCTCCATCGTGTATCCGGCATTGATCTGGTGCGGATTGTCGTTTGCGATCGTGTGGGCGAAGACATGGCCCGACCCCGGCGTTGCCTTGAAGCCGCCCGTGCCCCAGCCGCAATTGACGTAAAGCCCGGAAACCGGCGTCTTCGCGATGATCGGCGAACGATCCGGCGTCACGTCGACGATGCCGCCCCAGGAGCGCAGCATCCGCATGCGCGTGAAGATCGGGAACATCTCGCAGATCGCGTCCAGCGTATGCTGGATGATGTGCAGCCCGCCCGTCTGCGAATAGGAGGTGTACTGGTCGGTGCCGGCGCCGATCACCAGTTCGCCCTTGTCGGACTGGGAGATATAGGCATGCACGGTGTTCGACATGACGACGCAGGGAAAGCACGGCTTGACCGGCTCGGAAACCAGCGCCTGCAGCGGGAAGCTTTCCAGCGGCATGCGCACATCGGCCATCTGCATGACGACGGACGTATTGCCGGCCGCCACCACGCCGATCTTTTTTGCGCCGATGAAGCCGCGCGAGGTCTCGACGCCCGTCACCTGGCCGTTTCCGCCGCGACGGATCCCGGTCACTTCGCAATTCTGGATGATATGGACGCCCCGGTCCGAGGCGCCGCGCGCATAGCCCCAGGCCACAGCATCGTGCCGCGCGGTGCCGCCGCGCCGCTGCAGCGCCGCGCCCATCACCGGATAGCGTGCCGAGGCCGAGATATTGAGCGGCGGACAGTATTCCTTCGCCTGTTCCGGCGTCAGCCATTCATTGTCGACGCCGTTCAGCCGGTTGGCGTGGATATGACGCTTGAACACCTGCACGTCGTGCACGTTATGCGCCAGCATCATCACGCCGCGCGGGGAATACATGACGTTGTAGTTGAGATCCTGGCTCAGGCCCTCCCACAGCTTCACCGCGTGATCGTAAAGCCCCGCGGATTCGTCATAGAGATAGTTGGAGCGGATGATGGTCGTGTTGCGGCCGGTATTGCCGCCGCCGAGCCACCCTTTTTCGAGCACCGCGACATTGGTCACGCCGTGCTCCTTGGCGAGGTAATAGGCGGTCGCCAGCCCGTGTCCGCCGGCGCCGATGATGATGACGTCATACTCTTTGCGCGGCTCCGGCGAAGCCCATTGCTGGCTCCAGCCCTTGTGACCGCGCATCGCCTCGCGCGCCACGGCAAATCCGGAATATTTCCGCATCGCAATCCACCCTGTAGGTCGTCTCTGGGCGCGTCGCGATCCCTGTGCCGGACGCTGCCGGAATGTAGCATTATCGCCGAGCCTGCCGATACCCTGCCCTTTTTGCGACTCGGCATGGCGCGCTCGGCAAGGGCGCGGCCCAAGAAAAAAAGGAAGGCACGGGGATGGGGCGTATCCCGTGCCTTCCAGGCAGCCTTTCCGGAAAAGATGGCTACCTATTCCGTGTCTGATTGTGGAGCCGCGGCGCGCCTCCCGATTCAAGGGGAGAGAGTTTTCGCTGCGAGAAATTACCCCTACGTAATACCGTGAATTTGACCGGATGGGAAAACGATTTGCCCCTTCATCCGGTTCACGAATTCGTGAACGGCAGAATCTTGCTATGCCGGGCGCGCAAAACGCGCCGCGGAACCCCCTAAAACAGTGGACAAATCGGGAGCGCTTTGATAATGGCACTCGCGAATCTGCGGTGGCGGCATCGCGGGACGGGATGGTTGTATCCCGGCGACTCTATCAACCTTTGAAGAAAGTTGGGAAACACGTGCAAGTTCTCGTACGCGACAACAATGTTGACCAGGCGCTGCGCGCCCTGAAGAAAAAGCTGCAGCGCGAAGGCGTTTTCCGCGAAATGAAGATGCGCGGACATTACGAAAAGCCCTCCGAGAAACGCGCCCGCGAAAAGGCCGAGGCCGTGCGCCGCACGCGCAAGCTCGCCCGCAAGCGCGCTCAGCGCGAAGGTCTTCTGGGCGGACGCAGCCGTTAAGGCGCGCTGTCGCGATTTCGTCTCTTTTTGATCTGAAAAGGTGGCGATGCTTTGAAAAGCGCGCCGCCTTTTTTGTATCCTTGGCGACGCGAATATGAGGGAACCACGTCCATGGAAATGACAGGCGGTGAAAAGCGGGCGACGGAGCTTTCGGTCCGCGCCGGACATCCCGCCTTGCGGCGCGCCGGCCTGGCTTGCGCCGCCGCGGTTCTGGCAATCGGCCTTGCCGGCTGCGAGACCTCCGGCGTCGACACCCGCTTCGCGACGACCATCGACGCCGACCAGGGCAGCGAGGAAAACATCGCCTCGCTCACCAATGTCATCCGCGCCAATCCGACCGACCCGAGCGCCTATAATGTGCGCGGCTCGGCCTTCGGCCGTGCAGGCCGCTACCAGGATGCGCTGCGCGATTTCGACAAGGCGATCGAGCTCAATCCGCGCTTTTTCGAGGCCTATGCCAACCGCGCCCTGATCCAGCGCAACCTCGGCGATCTCGGCCGAGCCGCCGAAGACTACAACCAGGCGATCAAGCTCAATCCGCGCTACGACACCGCCTATATCGGCCGCGGCGAACTCTATCGCCGCGCCGGCCGCAGCAACGAAGCCTTCAACGATTTCCAGAAGGCGATCCAGCTCGACACGACGGATCCCCGCGCCTATTTCCGCCGCGGCCTCATCTACCAGACCCGTGGCCAGCACGACTTCGCCATCGACGATTTCTCGACGGCGATCTCGCTGCAGCCCAGCGCACCCGAGCCCTATAACGGCCGCGGCCTCTCCTATGTCGCGCTGAACCAGCTCGACAACGCCTTCGACGACTTCAACTACGCCCTCCGCCTAGACGAAAACCTCGCCGAAAGCTGGGCGAACCAGGCGCTCGTCTACGAAAAACAGGGCGATATGGCCAAGGCGAAGAAGTCCTATCACCGCGCCCTGCAGCTCGACAGCCAGTACGAGCCGGCGCGCAGCGGCCTCGCCCGCGTCGGCGGCTAGAGCCGTTCATCTTCAAATGGAAACAGTTTGATGGAATGAATTTTCCGGTCCGGCAAGAAGAACACCGCAGCGCGATATGAATATCGCGCGAGGATTTCGACGCGGCCGGTGCGGAAAAGCCATCCAAGCCTTGAGGCGGGTAAAGCTTTGGAACTCCGTTCCAA
>Ga0213840_1001221_pt1 | contig 22188 bp, 18 predicted proteins | sample SWPATP22_FD_160132 | JGI IMG/M metagenome (GOLD analysis project Ga0213840, IMG submission 160132) | Coastal seawater microbial communities from Marineland, Florida, United States - SWPA TP2 #2 | ecosystem: Environmental > Aquatic > Marine > Coastal | place: USA: Florida | collected 2016-08-14 | reverse complement strand
AGCCAACTAAGTGGCTCCCCCTCCCCGACTCGAACGGGGGACCTGCGGATTAACAGTCCGTCGCTCTAACCAACTGAGCTAAGGGGGAATCGACACCTAAGTTGTTTGCTGAAGTTGGCTCCCCCTCCCCGACTCGAACGGGGGACCTGCGGATTAACAGTCCGTCGCTCTAACCAACTGAGCTAAGGGGGACCTGTGCTTCAACGGAGGCGAATATTAAAGACGTACTAGTAAACTGTCAACAAGATAAATGAAATAATTGTACTGACTGCGCAAAAAATAGCTTTTTACGTGTTTTGTGCTTAATTTGTCGCCAAAAGGCTGAAAGTAATGGTTAATATCTAATCATTATTGCGAAGTGGCGATGTTTATCTACTTATATTAGGTGCGCAAAGTATTAAGCTACTGTTTTAAGCGATATATCTCTATATACGTTCAGGCTATAACTAAATAGAATAAAAAAAAGCTTTTATACTGTTGTTATATACAGCCTTTAATATTACTGTAACCTGTACCTCGGCATTGAAAGGTTAGTCACCACTTACTAAAATATTTTGTACGAGGGCACAAAATGCCGTCAAACATGGTCTTGCGTTAGTTATCCACTAAATCTGTGGATAACTATGTTGATAGGTTGGATTAGCTTAAAAGAATCTGTCGATCACATAGAACTTGATCTCGCAACATAAACATAGAATTAAACAAAAAAGTAATTTAAAACAAAAGTTTGGGTTGTTTTTGGTGATCGCCTGAAACGATCGGAATTGATCGGTTGAACAATTTTTGGCTTGTGTGTTAATTCAACGAATGTTTAAAAGCTATTCAAGAAAATCCGCTATTAACGTCAGGGTGTTACAAATGGTTAACATTATTGCGGGTTTAGCATACGCATCTTGTTGATAGTTTTTATTAGGATTAAACCAGCTATCCGTTAATTAAAACTGTCACTTTACGGAAACGTAACTGTAATGTTTGATTTTTAAACAAAGTTAAAGGTCACAACACAAAAAAAGAGGTTTTAACTCACTTCGAACAGAATTAAGAGAAGTGGGGGCGTTAATACAAATGTATTAATGTTGTAGCGTCAGTGCTCCTATTTACTATTTTGTTTATCGATAAGTCGTAGCCAAGCCATGCTGTCTCTTTTACACTTATGCTCCTTGGTGAAATGTGCACGAGTGGCTTCCGCACTTTTCACGTTACTTATTCGATATCCACACACTGAGGTCTTAGTGACTAAACGCAATGTAACGCAACGTTCTTCCGACTTACTTGAGGGGGACATAAGCTCAACACTCCGAAAAATGACTATTCCAATGATTTTGGGCATGGTTATGATGATGAGTTTCGGGTTAATTGATACGTTTTTTGTCAGTTTATTAGGTACTGACCAGCTTGCTGCCATTAGCTTTACCTTTCCCGTTACGTTTACCGTTATAAGCTTAAATATAGGTTTAGGGATAGGTACATCTGCAATAATAGGAAAGCTACAAGGTAGTAAAGCACTTACAAAGTCGAAGCTATATGCCTCAGGCTCACTAATGCTGTCGGTGATTTTGGTTGGTGCATTGGCGCTTATTGGATTATTTACCATCGAGCCTACTTTCACGTTACTTAATGCATCTCAGCAACTTATGCCTTACATATCGGATTACATGGGGCTTTGGTACTTATCGAGTATTTTTCTTGCCATGCCGATGGTGGGAAATAGTGTGTTAAGAGCCTGCGGTGACACAAGAACACCAAGTATCGTTATGGCTACCGGTGGTGGATTGAATGCACTATTGGACCCTTTATTTATATTTGGTTTTGGACCTATTCCTGCCATGGGTATACAAGGTGCAGCACTTGCAACTTTTATTGCTTGGATAGTTGGCGCAATTTGGATTTTATATATTCTTGCGGTTAGAAAGAAATTAATGCTACCGAGGCTACTTACTTTGGCTGAACTGCGTGAAAGTAGCCGTGAGATATTAAAGATAGGTTTGCCCGCAGCTGGTGCTAACATGTTAACGCCTGTAGCCGGCGGTGTGATGACAGCGGTTGTTGCAAGCTACGGAGCAGAAGCTGTTGCCGCATGGGGCGTGGGAAACCGTATGGAATCTATCGCCAGTATTGTGGTGCTGGCACTTTCAATGACTTTGCCGCCTTTTATTAGCCAAAATATGGGTGCGGGTAATATTGAACGCGTAAAGCAGTCATACACGTTAACGCTTAAGTTCGTACTTTTATGGCAGTTCATTATTTTCCTCGTTATGTGGGGATTGTCGTCATGGATTGCAGTGGCGTTTGCTAATGAAAAAGAGGTAAGCGAACTTATCCAGCTATTTCTGATGATAGTACCTTTAGGATATGGCATGCAGGGAATTATTATTCTAACTAACTCATCACTTAATGCGATGCATCGTCCTATGAGCGCGTTAGTGCTAAGTATCATCCGCTTATTCGTTTTCTTCGTACCAATCAGCATTGCTGGCAGCATGCTCTTTGGTCTGAAAGGGCTGTTTGTCGGTAATGTTATTGCAAATATCGTTATGGCATGCATTTCTTTCATTGTATTTAAGAAAGCCGTTGCGCAGTTCGACTCAAAAGAAGTCAAAAGTTAATAAGGTAGTGTAAATGAGTAGAGGGTTTGAACTTCATTCGAAGTATAAACCGGCTGGTGATCAACCCGCCGCTATCGAAGCATTGGTAGATGGGTTAGACAGCGGTCTTGCAGGGCAGACGTTATTAGGTGTTACCGGTTCAGGTAAAACCTTTACGATGGCAAACGTAATTAAGGAAGTTCAGCGCCCAACGCTTATTCTTGCTCACAACAAAACACTGGCGGCTCAGCTCTATGGCGAAATGAAAGAGTTTTTTCCTAATAACGCTGTAGAGTATTTTGTTTCCTACTACGACTATTATCAACCCGAAGCTTATGTTCCAAGTACAGATACCTTTATAGAGAAAGATGCATCTATAAACGACCATATCGAGCAAATGCGTTTATCTGCTACCAAAGCACTAATGGAACGTCGCGATGTTGTGATTGTGGCGAGTGTGTCGGCAATATACGGTCTAGGCGATCCAGAGTCTTACATGAAGATGCTACTTCATTTGCGACAGGGCGACACAATGGATCAGCGGGATATTTTGCGAAGACTTGCTGAGCTTCAATATAAACGAAACGATCTTGCGTTTGAGCGGGGTACATTTAGGGTACGCGGCGATGTAATTGACATTTTCCCTGCGGACTCTGAGAAGCAAGCGGTTCGCGTTGAACTGTTCGACGACGAGATTGATAAAATTAGCCTGTTCGACCCACTCACCGGTGCGGTTGATAAATCGGTGATCCGCGCTACGGTTTTCCCTAAAACACACTATGTAACGCCGAGAGAAAAAATTCTTAACGCTATCGAGCATATAAAAGAAGAGCTTGGCGACAGAAAAAAACAACTGCAAGAGGCAAATAAGCTTATCGAAGAGCAGCGAATTTCCCAGCGAACCCAATTTGATATAGAGATGATGATGGAGTTGGGATACTGCTCGGGGATCGAAAACTATTCTCGCTATCTGTCTGGTCGGGCTCCAGGTGAACCGCCTCCGACATTACTTGATTACTTTCCTGCTGACGGTTTGATGTTTATTGATGAATCTCACGTTACTGTATCGCAGGTTGGTGCTATGTATCGTGGCGATAGGTCGAGAAAAGAAACGCTAGTTGAATTTGGTTTTAGACTGCCATCGGCGCTAGATAACAGACCACTGAAGTTTGAAGAGTTTGAGCAAATATGCCCGCAAACTATTTATGTGTCGGCAACGCCGGGTGACTACGAACTTAAGAAAACTGACGGAGAAATAGTAGAGCAAGTTGTTCGCCCTACAGGGTTACTAGACCCAGTAATTGAAGTAAGGCCAGTAGCAACGCAGGTTGACGATGTGCTCTCTGAGATCAAAAAGCGTGTTGAGCTTGATGAGCGGGTGCTTATAACAACGCTTACAAAACGCATGGCTGAAGACTTAAGTGAATACTTGAACGAACACGGCGTTAAAGTACGTTATCTGCATTCTGATATCGACACCGTTGAACGCATTGAAATAATCCGCGACCTTCGTTTAGGTAAATTTGATGTATTGGTTGGCATCAACTTATTGCGGGAAGGTTTGGACATGCCTGAAGTTTCCCTTGTCGCTATTTTAGACGCTGACAAGGAAGGTTTCTTACGTGCAGAGCGCTCACTCATTCAGACCATTGGTCGTGCGGCGCGTCACGTGAACGGTAAAGCAATTTTGTACGCCGACAGCATTACTAAGTCAATGAAAAAGGCCATGGATGAAACCGAGCGTCGTCGCGAAAAGCAAATGGCGCATAATGAGGCAAATGGTATAACGCCAATGCGTCTTAATAAGCCTATCACGGATATAATGGACTTAGGCGATAGCGCGCACCCTGCTTCAGGTAAAGTGAAGCTACGCAAAGTAGAAGAGAAGAAGAAACAGCAAAAAGCAGCAAGCGCAACTGAGTTGATGGACCAAATTGCCGAATTAGAAAAGCAAATGTTCGAATACGCTCGTGAACTTGAATTTGAAAAAGCGGCATCAATGCGTGACGACATTGAAGCATTACGAAAACAAGTCGTTACGCTATCGTAGTATTAGCTGAAAGATAAAACGTCATTTAATACAATAAAAGTCTCACACGGAACTGCTGTTGATAGCAGTACAATGTGGGGCTTTTTTGTTGATTTTAGTTTCGTATTCAGCTGAATAACAAAAAAATTCAATTTTCACCGCTTTTCATGGTGCTTTTGAGTCGAAAACCAATAAATTGTCGTTGTAATACAACAGCGAGTTTCATATAGTCTACGATGAGTATCAATAACTATACCTATAAACAGGTGCTAACATGCTAAATCGTCTTCAGGAGTCGGATATAAAGCTACTGCGTGTGTTTTACGCTGTAGCAAGCTGCAATGGATTTACTGCGGCAGAACCCGTGTTGCGCATGCAACGCCCCAATATCAGTGCAGCTATCAAGAAACTCGAAGAACGCCTAGATTTAGTGCTTTGTCATCGCGGCCGAGGTGGTTTTCAGATGACCAAAGAAGGCGAAGTGGTTTTTCAAGAAACTAAACGTATTTTCAACGCCTTCGATAATTTCGTATTTAACTTAAAGTCGCTTCACGATGATTACTCAGGCCATATAACGTTAGTACTTATGGCTGGCCTTCCACTGTCGATGCACCTTGCTGTAAGTAAAGCGGTTAAAAGCACGATGAAAAAGTTTGACGACATTCACGTCAATATTCAAACACGCTTGTACAATGAAGTGGAGCATGTTGCGTTGTCTGGTGAATGTCACTTAGTCGTATCGACCTATGATATGGTAAAGCCAGAGTCTGTGACTTTCCATCCTATCGGTATTGAAACCAAAGGCCGCTTGTATTGTGCACCAACGCACCCGCTAGCGAAATACAGAGATAGCGACTTACCTGATGGCGTGAACATTGAAGATTATCCTGCCATCGGTATTTCTGGCCTTTCATCGGCTAATTATATTGAAGACGAGTCGCGACTTTCTATTCAAACGTTTTCTGATTCATTCGATGCTGCAATGTCAGCAATTATGACAGGTGAATATGTAGGGTTGCTGCCAGACTATATGGCTAAAGAGCAGGGGGCGGCGTTGGGTTTAGTACCTATCGCTAAAGGAAGCCTATTCAACTTCGGTCATGAACTGTTTGTGATGAACGGCAAAAACACGCGCCTTAACCCAGTATTACGTCACTGCATTAAAGAGCTAACGTATTTTATTGCTGAAAGTCAGAAGTAATAAATACATACAAACGCACAAGCCCGATTGCAGAGTTTAAACGCTCTGTTATCGGGTTTTTCTTTTAACGCTTTTTGCTTTCAACATACTGACAACTATGCGTACATTTCACGCCTTTAGGCTTCGAACACGATGAAAGATATTAGCGTATTTTTCACTGTGAAGTTCATGGCGTTCTCGGTGGGCCTAATAAGTTGCTTTTTGCTTCACCAAACCTTCTCTTTACCTAGTGTGCTGAGCGCGGCTATTATTGGCTTTGCCGGTAGCTTTATTTCAAAGTACCAATTTGTAAATTCCCATCCTCGTGCTGCTGTTTATGCTGGAGCCTTTGCGGGCATGTGTACATCTGACGTTATCCAAAACGTTATTGAGCTGCTTTTTGTCAGTGCTATGGGCGCATTTCTGTACACAGCTATGAGGCAACACCTAAATGGCGTTGGAGGCAAACTAGGCGCAATAGCATTTAGCGCAGTTGCCTTGCTTCTACTGTTAAAAGGTGTGGTGAGTTAAATGTTGGTTTTGCTTTCAGCGATCTGTGGTGCACTTATTACTTTCCATTTATCAAGTAACAAAAAGTGTGATTCAGTAAGAGCGAGTAGTGGTTCAAGTTTACTGTTTTATATCGCTGTTTGGTGGTTGTGTGGCGCGGTAGAAGCCAATCTTTATGGAGCAGTATTTTTTGGTGGAAGCTTTGTTGGTATGAGTTCGCCAGTGAGGTTGTCTATTACTGGCGTTGTTGGCGCATCAACATTATTTGCAGGCTTATTTGTTATTGTGCTGCCACATCTTGACGGGGTAGGAGGCGCATTGGGTGTATGTGCTTTTACCTGCGTCTCGATAGTAAGTGGCTTGAGTTACTGTTTGAACTACTTTTTAAAACGTGACAGTTGAAAAGCGTCATGTTGATGCTTCAGATTGATATGCAATTTTGAAACGTAAGAGCGGTAGCAAGAATAACTACGTGATAGCTTTTGCTTTAGCATTCCTGACTGCCTTGAAACGCCTCGTTTTGATACGCAACCGCATAAACGAGGCATTTCAAAAAAGCATTTAGGCGAGATTATTCGTATTCAAGCGGGTCAATCGCCTTGTTGTCTTTAAACGCTTCTAATCTTTCTTCGCATGCGCCGCATTTACCACAGGCTTTTTCTCTACCGTTATAGCAGGTCCACGTTTGCGAGTAATCTAAGCCCATTTTCAAGCCATCTGTTAATATGGCGGTTTTGCTATCATCAATATACGGCACCATAATCTCAACAGGTGTGTAGTTAGCTATACCGCAAACATCATTCATTCTATGCACAAACTCAGGCCTGCAGTCGGGGTAAATAGCATGATCACCAGAGTGTGCCCCGTAATAGACTTCCTTTGCTTCAAGGCTAACTGCGTAACCCACGGCCAAAGAAAGTAAAATCATGTTTCTATTGGGCACTACCGTTTGTTTCATACTAGGCTCTTCATAGTGGCCTTCAGGTACTTCTATATCCGACGTAAGTGCTGAACCACCAATTAGGCTGTTAATGGCGCTTATATCGACAATTTTATGAGGTACGTTTAGTGAGTTACAAACCTGTGCGGCATAATCCAACTCTTTCTTGTGACGCTGACCATAATTAAAGCTTAACGCATGCACTTTTTTGCCAGCGCGAAGTGCCTTGTGAAGCACAGTAAAGGAGTCCATGCCTCCTGAATAGATAACAACAACGTTTTCTGACATAGTTTTTTCAAGAATTAATAAATTATGCCCGAATTTTATGTGATCCTTGGTAAAATCCCAACATACATTCGCAAAAGGGGTTTAAATTGTCGCTATTAACTGCGCTAAACATCAATGAGATGTTTGAAACTATTCAAGGTGAGGGTGCTCATACAGGTATACCTTCTATATTTGTTCGCTTGCAGGGTTGTCCCGTGGGTTGCCCTTGGTGCGATACAAAGCACACTTGGGAAATAAAAAGTAATTTAAGTATTCCCGCCAAAGATGTTATTGCAAAAACAGAAGAATCTGAAACCTATTTTGTTACTGACCCTCAAGACTTATTAGCGCTTTTTGCTAAAGAAGGATACGTTGCAAAGCACGTGGTTATTACAGGCGGTGAGCCATGTATGTACGATCTGCGTTCTCTAACTGCACTGCTGCATGACAATGGTTTTTCTTCTCAGATAGAAACCAGTGGCACATTTGAGATATTTTGCGACAGCAGAACGTACGTGACGGTATCGCCAAAAATTAACATGAAAGGTGGCTTTGAAGTGCTTAAGAGTGCGCTTGAGCGAGCAGACGAAATTAAACATCCCGTTGCTATGCAAAAACACATTGATGAACTGGATGCTTTGCTTGCAGATGTGCCAAATATAGATAAAAAACAAGTGTGTTTACAACCAATTAGTCAACAGCCTCGGGCAACTGAGCTAGCGGTACGTACTTGTATTGCTCGCAACTGGCGGCTATCTTTACAAACACATAAATATATTGGTATTGAGTAATACAGTACTGTTCTAGCGTTGCCATTTGGTTTGTGAGGGATAAACATCAATGATTAAGTGTAAGGTTCTCGCTACATGTTTTGTGGGGTTGGCTATCCAATTCAGTGCATACGCTGCAACATGGACAATTACTTACCCTAAGCCACTTGATGACTCAGATGCGCGTGCCCAATATCCCATTGCTTTATTGAAGCTAGCCTTAGGTAAAACTGGGGTAAACTATGAGTTACGTCCTTCCGACCGTATTCTTTTACCGGGTAAGGCCATGCGACAACTTCGGGAAAACCGAGAAGTTAACGTAGTGTGGAGCATGACCGACTCGCAACGTGAAAAAGAGGTTGCGCCCATTCGTATTCCTATTGCAAAAGGCTTAATTGGAATGCGCGTTTTTGTAGTAAACAATGCAAAAAGACAGAAGTTTGAAAGTCTGGAATCGCTTGCTGATATGCGCAAGCTAGTTCCGATTCAAGGCGAGGAGTGGCCCGATACAAAAATACTTCAAGCAAATGGCTTTAATGTGTTTACTGTGCCAGAGTTTCGCGAAGCATACGATTTAATAAAGCAAGGTAAGGCTGACTTTTTCCCCCGTTCGGTAATGGAAGTGAGTGTAGAAATGGCTGAAGAGGGGAGAAGCAGCAACCTATTTATCGAGCCCTCGATGGCATTGTATTACCCCACAGCCATGTATTACTTTGTAAATAGCAATAACGTAACCTTGGCGAATCTCATTGAAACCGGTCTTCAAAGAGCCCTTGAGGATGGGTCTTTTGATGCTTTGTTCTACACAACCTATGCACCAATTATTGCCGAGTTAGACATGAATGGTAGAAACGTATTTACCCTTGAAAATCCGCTTTTACCGGCTGAAACCCCGTTAAATGATGCCCGTCTGTGGTACAAAACAGAAAGCGTTGTCGCACAGTAGAAACCTCTTGCTAGTAGATACAAAAAACGCGGCATAACGCCGCGTTTTTTCATTACAGTATAATATTAAGACTCACCCGCATGTACGTCTTTCATAGAGCGACCTGAAGGGTCTGCATTGTTCTTGAAGCTCTCATCCCATTCAAGTGCCTCTACGGTACTACATGCAATAGACTTCCCGCCTGGAACGCAACGAGCTGCGCTTTCTTGAGGGAAATAGCTTTCAAAGATAGTGCGGTAGTAATAACCTTCTTTAGTATCAGGCGTGTTCACTGGAAAGCGGAATTCCGCAGTAGCAAGTTGTTGGTCAGTCACTTCGCTGTCTACAAAGTCGCGAATTGAATCAATCCATGAATAGCCCACACCGTCACCGAACTGTTCTTTTTGACGCCACAGTACTTCTGCAGGCAGCGTTTCGCCGTTGTCGAACGCTTTGCGTAAAATCCACTTTTCCATTTTGCCATCAAGACACATTTTATCTTGAGGATTTAGGCGCATGGCAACGTCGATAAAGTTTTTGTCTAAGAATGGAACACGCGCTTCTACACCCCATGCGGAGGTTGCTTTGTTAGCGCGCGCGCAGTCAAACATATGTAAGCGGTCAAGCTTGCGAACCGTTTCTTCGTGGAATTCCTTCGCGTTTGGTGCTTTATGGAAGTACAGATAACCACCAAATATCTCGTCTGAGCCTTCACCAGAAAGCACCATTTTAATGCCCATTGCCTTAATCTTACGGGTCATTAGGTACATTGGTGTTGCAGCGCGAATGGTTGTGGTGTCATAGGTTTCTAGGTGATAGATAACATCACGAATAGCATCTAGACCTTCTTGGATTGTGAAGTGGATCTCATGGTGAACCGTGCCAATCATATCCGCTACTTTCTTTGCAGCTTTTAAATCTGGTGCACCTTCAAGACCTACAGCAAAGCTGTGCAGGCGAGGCCACCACGCATCGGTTTTGTCTTCGTCTTCTACGCGTTTGGCAACGTATTGTGCAGCCACAGCTGAAACCAGCGACGAATCTAGGCCGCCCGAGAGCAGCACGGCGTAGGGAACGTCGGACATCATGTGAGACTTAACGGCTTTCTCAAAAGCAACACGAAGTTCGTCTAGGTCGCTAGTGTTGTCTTTTACGTTGTCGTATTCCATCCAATCGCGTTTGTAATACTTTGTAATTTTGCCTTCTTTGCTCCACAGGTAGTGGCCAGGAGGGAATTCACTGATTGTTTTACATACGCCAGCAAGGGCCTTCATTTCAGAGGATACGTAAAAGTTCCCGTGTTCATCGTACCCAGTGTAAAGCGGAATAATACCAATATGGTCGCGAGCGATAAGGTAGGCGTCTTGCTCTTCATCATAAAGAATAAAGGCAAACATACCTTCAAGTTCGTCAATGAAGTCGATGCCTTTTTGCTGGAAAAGCGGGAGTATTACTTCGCAGTCTGAGCGTGTTTTGAAAGGATATGGCTCGTCCAAAGCAGCAGCAAGCTGCTTGTGGTTATAAATTTCGCCGTTTACGGCAAGGATATGTTTGTCGTTTTGGCTGATAAGGGGCTGTGCACCGGTGTCTACATCTACAATGGCCAGTCTTTCGTGACAAAGAATGGTATTGTCATTATTCCAGATACCCGACCAGTCAGGGCCACGGTGGCGCAATAGTTTAGATAAATCGAGGGCTTGGGTTCTGAGTTCAGACACATCGGTTTTGATATCAAGGATACCGAAAATACCACACATATTACGGATTCTCTCTGTTCACTTGTTGAAAAAATATTGGGGCTTTTTCTGTCGGGTACTCGCGTACGAGTGAGCGAAGATTTTATTTTTATTGTTTAATCGCATGCTTTGAATGTGCCAGTCTGACAGGAAATTGCAAGTACAATATGATGAGAAAATGGAAATACTTATTCCAAAGAGCACATTTCAAATTATAGTCATCCTAAATTGATGTATCTTTGAACAAAATTTGTCGTCGTAACCATTAGTTTTTTAACGCATGAAATGTCTGTTGTAGTGCACGAATTAGGCGCATAATCGCGCCGATTTTTAATCTATATGGTTATAGGTATGCAATTCTCTAACGACCGCGTGTCGGCTTTTATTATTCCCGATTTCGCTATTTCACAAGACTTAATGGCAAGTTTAGGTTCGCGTTTCCGCGATGCAGTACAAATTGATGTGTTTGGCGGTGAGGCTTGGCTATTCGAGTACGGCGTAATCGTTTTCTGGGGCGTTGATGAGGACGAAAAGCTAGCGTTACTCAACAGACTTCAAGTGAATGAAGATGTACTAACAGGGCAGCATCAAGAGCACCTTCGCTTTGCTTTTGACGGTGAAACCTTAAAACTTCAACGGGACCTCATTGCCCTGCCTAACAGTGATGAACTACTACGGCTATCTATTAGTCATGGTTTGGCACAGTCGATAAAGTTAAATCAGTATGAAGAAAAGGCGCAAGACACGATAACTCAATATGGTTATTTGCCAAACGCGCTTGCTGAAACGGGCAAAATAAAGCTAGGGCGAACAGCGCTTGCGAAAATTCGCGGTCACTTGTTTAGCACAAAAAGCGATATTTTTCTGCATTATGGGTTACTAGATACACCGGAATTTTTCTGGGAATATCCTGAATATGAGTACGCCTACACGTTAACGTCGCGCTATCTTGATATAAGACCGCGAGTTGAAGTTTTGTCGAACAAATTAGACGTCATTCATGAGCTTTTCGAGATGTTGGCAGATGATTTAAACCATAAGCATTCATCTTTTCTTGAATGGATAATTATTATTCTAATTGCGTTTGAAATTGCGACATTTGGAGCAGAGGAATTAAAAGCTATTTTAATGTAAATACACTTTAAATAGCGCTAAAAAAAGCCCCGTAATGGGGCTTTTTTATTTGAAAACTAAGCTTTACATTTTAGTAAGCTCGTTGGAACTCACTGGTCTCATTCCATTTTGGCCAAGCTTTTGCGTTTGATACATTAACGCCAACATCAAACAACATTTGCGTGTCTTGAACTATACCGCTCAAGTCCCAGTCGTCGCGATATTCGTCGCACACCTGATGATAGCAACCTGTTACGATAACGTTCATACGCTTTCGATATTTAGCAGTTTCCTCGTCTGCGGGTTCATTACCACCCTCAGCATATAACGCAGGCACGCCTTGCTTTGCAAAGCTGAAGTGGTCAGAACGATAGTAGTAGCCTGCTTCAGGTCTGTCTTCTTGTGTAAGCGTACGGCCTTGTTTAGATGCTGCACTTTTTAGGTAATCTTCCATTTCTGATTTACCCATGCCTACTACAGCAACATTCTTGGTTTTACCCAATACATTCATTGCGTCCATATTGATATTGGCAACCGTGTTTTCAATAGGAATTACTGGGTTGCTAGCATAGTATTTGCTGCCAAGAAGGCCTTGCTCTTCAGCAGTTACCACAAGGAAAGATACTGAGCGCTTAGGAGCAGGTGTAAGCTCTCCATAAGCCTTTGCCATCGCAAGGATAGCAGCTGTACCAGTGGCATTGTCGTGAGCACCATTGTAAATTTGATCGCCTTCTTTGCTTTCATCTTTACCAAGGTGGTCCCAGTGTGCAGTGTAAATAACGTGCTCGTCAGGCATTTCTGACCCTTCAAGTGTTGCTATTACGTTATTGCTTTCAGACTTTTTAAACGTGTTTTTAACTGTTACCGATGCCGCAATATCCATTGCTTTATTGTAAGGACCTTTCATTGCATTGGCTTTTTCTTCATCAAAGTTCAGGCCTGCATCACTAAACACTTTTTTGGCTGCATCTAATGTAAGCCATCCTTCAACAGCTACACGACTTGCACCTTTGTCTTTGCTAACCAACCCGTACTGAGGGCCGCTCCAGCTATTCGCTACAACAGACCAGCCGTAAGATGCTGGTGCAGTTTCGTGAACAATGATAGCGCCGGCAGCACCCTGACGGCTTGCTTCTTCATACTTATAGCTCCAACGACCATAGTAAGTCATAGTGGTGCCTTGAAACTTACCGCCTTTTGGGTTCTCAAAGCCAGGGTCGTTAATCAGCATTACAACAGTTTTCCCCTCAACATCAAGGCCCTCGTAATCGTTCCAGTTGTACTCTGGAGCATTTACGCCATAGCCTACGAACACTAGTTCGGAGTTTTCCAGTGAAACCGTATTTTGCTCACGTTTCGATGAAGCTACCATGTCTTTTTTATAAGCGAAGGTGTTGTCACCAATTGTCATGGTCATATCTGCGTCAGCAGTAATTTCCATCAACTCCACTTTTTGTAAAAAGCTATCTCCATTGCCAGGCTTAAGCCCCGCTTTTTTAAACTCGCTTACAAGAAAATCGATCGTTTTCTTTTCGCCTTCAGTGGTAGGCAAGCGACCTTCAAATTCATCAGAAGCAAGAACTTTTAGCGGCTCGCGAATATCGGCATCCGAAATGCTGTTGTATACGTCATCAAAGTTTGATGCCGTGGCCATAGATTTGGCTGAGTCGTCATTTGAGGTTGTGGTGTCGTTAGATGGTGTGCAAGCACTTACGCCTAGAAGCGCAGGTACAAGCATTGGCAAAAACATTTTTTTCATTGTTGGTCTCTGTTTGCTCTACAATACGCGCTCAGTATAGTGAAATCCGTTTGGTGAACCAATAGTTGTTATGCAATCTGCACATATTCCGTTCTGTACACGTTATTTAAACCAGCACGCCAGCAAGCCTGTTTTCGAGTTATTAAACGAAGTAGGTCTGTTAAATAATGAAAAATTTCCAAATAGCAGCGTGTTAAACGCATTGGCACAACGTTTTTATGGCAAATGGTGCGGCCCCGCTTTTAAAGACCAGAGCACTTTTGATGCGGACGAAGGGCGCTATTACGAAACCATTATTAGCGAGGATAATACGGTACCTACGCGAGAAGAAAGCTGGCACGACCTATTTAATGCGTTAGTTTGGTTACAGTTCCCGAAAACGAAGAAATACTTAAATACACTGCACGTTAAAGATATTGTTAGCTATGGTGCGAACCCGAGGACAGAAAGGCGTAATCGTATTACCCACTTTGACGAATGTGGTATTGTACTGGCGGTTGAAATACCAGCCCCCTCGTTTAAAAACGATCAAAAGAACCAAAAGCAAAGTGCTACTTACATCGATAATAAACTAAACGCAGTCGATGTTGCGCAATGGTTAAACGCCTTGGCAAACCATCAATGGCACGACGTTTTTATTCAAAGCCGAAGCGTTTGGCATAATCAAGTGACGCCGTTTATTTTTGGGCACGCTAACTTAGAAATGATGTTGAGCCCTTTTATTGGACTTACTGGAAAATGGCTTGCAGTACCGGTTGCACAAGGGTTTAGTGAATTAGATAAGTGGGAACAGCGACAAGTGTTAGATGAGGCTATGCTAGCGCGCCTGAATGAGCTAAATGATTTTAACAGTGCGCCATTATTAAAGCCGCTTCCACTTCTGGGCGTACCGGGCTGGCACAATGACCAGACCCCTGCTTTTTACGCCAATAAAGATTATTTCAGACCGATTAGAGCGAATGCTAAACCTACTATTCAATTGCCGCTCTGAAGTGCAGTTTTATTGATATAGGCTCAGTGAAGGGCCACAGGAATAAAAAAAGGCCTTGGTTTAAACAAGGCCTTTTTCGTTCAAGTAGCGTTGAAGCCAATATTTCAAGCTATTTTCTACGCTCAAATTGCTCTTAGAATACGGCGATAAATACTAACCAAATACTATACAAAATCGCATAAGGTGCGGTCGCGATGATAGCGGCTTTTTTACGGTCGAACGAAGTCCACTGTGAAATACCCACTGTCGCGAGGTAGATGCCCCAGAAAAGCTCTAAGCGAATGGCCTGACCAAAAGCAAACCAATCGGAATCCATTGGGATACTTAAAAGGTAGCTTAGTGAAGTGGGGGCCATGATAACTGGAGATACTTGATGGTTGTCACTTAACACCAGTAAAACCACTCCGATCAAGCCTGTAATAACATACGGCATAGATAACCACCAAGAGAAACCATACCAATCAGTAAAGCCAAACACATGGCTATCGTCAGAGCGAGTGGCTAAATTTACGTAAACAGCGTAAATAGCGTTTATCACCGTAATAGCAAAGAAAGCTCCAATCAGCTGCGTCCACATTAGGCTCTCGCGAGTAAAGAAAGCTCGCATTTGGTCTTCTTCTGCTGGGCTCATATCACCTTGCGCAGCAATGTTTAAATTTGCAAACCATTCTATATCAACAAAGTTCACATAGAGGTACTGCATCGCCATGGAAATACCCATGACGAGGATGAAGGGCATCCAGCTCCAGTTGTTGTTTTCACCTACGGCTTTAAAAACACCATTGGGCTTGAAGAAAATATCATTACAAGCTTGAAAAGGATTTGATACCTCGTGCATCCGCTGCTCCTAAAATTGATTTTTATATTTTTTACTTAACTACTAATAGAGTACTGAGCAGCAAATTTCATGTACAGAGTTTATTGGTATGCGGTGATTTTTTTTGTAAAAAACTATTTCGAATGAGGGCAGTTAACTCTGTTCTGAAACAAAAGAGGCCCTTTTTTAAAGGACCTCTTTCAGTTATAGGTAGGTAATATTTAAAAGGGTAAGCACAATAGTGCTGTAAACCACAGAAATAGGTAAACCCATTTTTATAAAGTGAGAATATCGGTAGTTCGCTGCGTTATAAACTAGCAGATTGGTTTGGTAGCCAAATGGCGATATAAAGCTTGCGCTAGCGGCAAATGCAACAGCCAATGCAAACGGCATAAGCGGAGCACCAAGTATTTGCACTAAACCATATGCAAACGGGAACATAAGCGCGGCCGCGGCGTTATTGGTTACAAACTCGGTTAATACCAAGGTAAGCAAATAAATGACCACAAGCGCCACAAACCAGTCAGCACCTGCTAAAAATGGCATTAGCGTATTGGTCGTTAACGCAATTACCCCGGAAGTCTCAAGTGCCGTTGCTAAGCTCAACGCACCAACAATCACCACAATTAAATTTAACGGTAAGTTGCGCTTCATCTCACCGCTTGAAGCTACTTTTACACCGGTTAACACAGCAGCTAAAAATAACAGCCCAATGGCTAGTGAAATCACATTAGCTGCGGCCAGTAATACTGTAGTTAAAAAGCCACCAAGCGTTATCCACTCTTGCTTGTTGGTAAGCGGGCGAGCAATTTTTTGCTCTGATAAGATAAAAAAGTTCTTATTTAAATTCTGACGTGTTGCAAAATCTGGCCCTGTAGCAAGTAACAAAAAATCACCGGCTTGCAGTTTTATCTCGCCCAATTTACCTGAGAGCTGTTCACCATCGCGTCGAATCGCGACTACAGCAGCGTCGAATAGCGCTCTAAACCCTAGCTTTTTGATAGTTTGCCCGATAACTTGTGCTCGGTTAGCCACAACAACTTCAGTTAAGCTTTCACGCAACACACCGTCGGTTTCTGCAAACATGCTTAAGCCTTTAATATGACTTAAGTTCTCAAGCTTTTGTACGTTACCCGAAAAGATAAGCTTGTCGTTCTCTAAAATTACAAGGTCAGGGCCAACAGGCGAGATAAGGTTGCCGTTGCGAACTACTTCTACTAAAAACAGTTCGGGCAAATTACGCAAATGGTTTTGCTCAACGCTTTTACCGATAAGTTCCGAACCAGCTTCAACCTCAGCCTCAACCATATATTCTTGATAGTTGTTGCTCTTATTGCCAATATGGGGCAACCATGGAAGCATAAAGAACATTAATAGGCCACAGCTTAATCCGGCTATAGCGCCATATAGCGTGAAGTCGAAAAAGTTAAAACCAGGGTGTCCGTGTTCTTGCAAAAAGCTATCTACAATTAAATTGGTAGACGTGCCAATGAGGGTAACGGTACCCCCTAATATAGCCGCATAGGATAAAGGAATTAATAACCGTGAGGCAGGGTGGTATTGGTTTTGTTTAATAGGGCCAATAAGACTTGCCACTATTGCGGTATTATTCAACAGTGCCGATGACAAAAACGTTAATGAAAATAAGCGCCAGTATGACTGTGTAAAGTTAGCACTTACCAGCTTTCGACCTAGACGTTTTATCAACGCTGTTTTATCAATTGCACTACTTACCAAAAGCAACAAAACAAGGGTTATAAGGCCCTTATTTGTTAAATTTAGTAATATGTCATCAAGCGATAACTGCTGAGTAACCAGTAATGCCAACACTGTACCTGAAAATACAGTAGAGGGGCGCTGATTAGTAAAAATCAGCGCTAAAATCGTACTGGCAAAAATTGCCAGTACGATAAACTGGGTCACATCCATAATGCTCCAGTCCTGCTTATAGTTTACTGATGTCCACAGAGTTCCAATGCGGGAAGTGCTTGCGTACTAGCGCATTAAATTCTAGCTCGAACTCAGAGAAATTAGGTGATGCATGCTTAGCGTCACCTGCGATTTCGTCGATGATCATGCCTGCACCAACGGTACCGTTGGTCAAGCGATCGATAACGATGAATGAACCAGTGGGGCGGTTGCGCTTGTACGGGTCGCACGCTACAGGTTGTGTGAACTTAACATCTACTACACCAATCTCGTTAAGGTTTAGGTGCATAGCATCCGTTTCTTCTAATGTGTTCACATCAATTTGGTTATCAATATGAGCAACAACCCCAGGCGTTGACTTAGTCGCGAATTTAAACAAGTACTGCTTGTTTGGCATTAGCGGCTCTTCAGACATCCACACTAGGTGGGTTTTAAATTGTGTGTTAAGCAACGGCAAGTTATCTGATTTAACAATCATATCGCCACGAGAGATATCAATTTCATCCTCTAGCGTTAGCGTAACGGCTTGTGGAACATAAGCGCGTTCTTGATCGCCTTCAAAGGTAACTACCTGCTTTACTTTTGATTTCTTACCAGAAGGAAGCGCAGTTATTTCATCACCTGGTGCAACTTGACCTGATACAACAGTACCCGCAAAACCACGGAAATCTAGGTTAGGGCGGTTAACGTATTGCACTGGGAAGCGGAAGTCGTCTAGGTTGTCATCTTCGCCAATTTCAATGTTTTCCAACATTTCCATTAGTGGTGCGCCGTTAAACCATGGCGTTTTTTCGCTCTTGCCTACTACGTTGTCGCCTTCAAGGGCTGAAATAGGTACGAACTGAATATCCGGAATATCAAGCTGCTCAGCAAACTTCAGGTAGTCTTCCTGAATTTGTTTGTACACTTCTTCTGAATAGTCCATCAAGTCCATTTTGTTGATAGCAACAATAACGTGCTTAATACCCAAAAGAGACACTAGGAACGAGTGACGTTTCGTTTGTACCTTAACGCCGCCGCGAGCATCAACAAGAATAATTGCAAGGTCGCACGTTGACGCACCGGTTACCATGTTACGGGTGTACTGCTCGTGCCCCGGAGTATCTGCGATAATAAACTTACGCTTGTCAGTAGAGAAGTAGCGGTATGCTACGTCGATAGTAATCCCTTGCTCACGCTCAGACTGAAGACCGTCTACAAGAAGAGCAAGGTCAACTTTCTCGCCGGTAGTGCCCACTTTTTTACTGTCTTTAGTGATAGCTGCAAGTTGGTCTTCATAAATCATTTTTGAATCGTGAAGTAAGCGACCAATTAGGGTACTTTTACCGTCGTCTACGCTTCCGCAGGTAAGGAAACGTAGCATGTCTTTCTTTTCGTGTTGTTCTAGGTAAGACAGAATGTCCTGTCTTAGTAATTCGTTTTCATTGTTCATGTTATGCGCTCACAAGGAAAAAGGGGTTTAACACAGACTCTTTTTGGTTGTACGTAAGAGCGTCAGCGTTGTCATCTAATGGGTTTTCAGGGTCAAGTACCGTAACATTCGCGCCTGCCGCTAATGCGACTGCATGCGCTGCACCTGTATCCCATTCAGATGTTGGGCCTAATCGAGGGTAAAGATGTGCTTCGCCCTCAGCCACCAAGCAAAGCTTCAGTGAGCTGCCCATCGCCACAAGCTCGGTTTCACCTTCAAGCTGCGCCAATAAATTCTGAATTTCAGGGCTTTGGTGAGAACGACTACCTACCACTTTCCACACTTCTGCACCATCGTGCTTGCGTGCAGAAATAGCCGTAAATTCGCCATTCACTTCGGTCCATGCACCTTCACCAACAATACCTACATAGCTTTTGTTAAGTGCTGGCGCGTAAACCACACCCATAGTCGGTTTACCGTTTTCGATAAGTGCAATATTTACCGTAAACTCACCGTTTTTCTTAATAAACTCTTTAGTGCCGTCAAGCGGGTCTACCAGCCAGTATGACGACCACGTTTTGCGTTCATCCCATAAAATATCTGCTGACTCTTCAGAAAGAATCGGCAGGTCAGATTCAGCTTCTAGGGCGTTAACAATCACGTTATGTGCGGCAAGGTCAGCTTCTGTTAGCGGGCTGGTATCCTGCTTTTCATAAATGGCGAAGTCTTTTTCGTAAATCGCCATTATTTTATCGCCGGCTTCTTTGGCGATAGCTAGCACTTTTTGTGCAAGACTATTTAAAGGTTGTGCCATTACACCAATCCCTTTTCTTGAAGCAAAGCATACAAACGTTCAGCGGTTTGCTCTGCAGGTTCATCCTGATACGTTAAGTGTACTTCTGGCGCTTCAGGGGCTTCATAGGCTGAATCGATACCTGTAAAGTCCTTAATTTCACCGCTACGCGCTTTCTTGTATAGCCCTTTCGGGTCGCGTTTTTCACACACTTCAAGCGGTGTGTCGATAAACACTTCAACAAATTCACCATCACCTAAAAGGCTGCGGCAGTAGTCGCGATCAACCTTAAAAGGTGAAATAAATGCAGTTAATACAATCGTGCCAGCATCAACAAATAGCTTTGCCACTTCGCTAATGCGACGAATATTTTCAACGCGATCCTTATCGCTAAAACCAAGGTCGCCGCACAAACCGTGACGCACATTGTCGCCATCTAAAAGGTAGGTGTGCTTGTTTTGCTCGTGAAGTTTCTTCTCAAGCAAATTTGCCAGCGTCGATTTACCAGAGCCGCTTAAACCCGTTAGCCAAAATACACGTGGTGTTTGACCAAGCTTTTCAGCGCGGGTGGTCTTGTTTACTTCGTGTTTATGCCAAACAACGTTGTCGGTGGCCATTAGAAGTATCCTTCCATTTTCTTCTTCTCCATAGAGCCTGCGCTGTCATGGTCGATAACTCGGCCTTGACGTTCAGACGTCTTGGTAAGCAGCATTTCTTGAATAACTTCAGGGAGGGTTGCTGCTTCTGACTCTACAGCACCCGTTAGTGGGTAACAGCCGAGGGTACGGAAACGCACAGAACGCATCTCTGGTACTTCACCTTCTTCAAGCGGCATACGGTCGTCATCAACCATAATAAGAATGCCGTCGCGCTCAACGACAGGGCGAGGCTTAGAAAGGTAAAGTTGTGGAATATCGATGTTTTCTAGGTAGATGTATTGCCAGATATCTAGCTCAGTCCAGTTAGACATTGGGAATACACGAATGCTTTCGCCTTTGTTAACCTGAGAGTTATAGATATTCCAAAGCTCTGGACGCTGGTTTTTAGGGTCCCAGCGATGGTTGCTGTCGCGGAATGAATAAACACGCTCTTTCGCACGCGACTTTTCTTCGTCACGTCGAGCACCACCGAACGCAGCATCGAACTTATATTTGTTCAACGCTTGCTTAAGCGCTTGGGTTTTCATGATGTCAGTGTGTTTTGCTGAACCATGCGTAAATGGGCCGACACCAGCTTCTACACCTTCTTCATTAATGTGAACGAGCAAATCGAACCCGTGTTTCTTAGCTTGTTCATCACGGAATTTAATCATTTCACCAAACTTCCACGTGGTGTCTACGTGTAAAAGTGGGAAAGGAATTTTGCCAGGCGCGAAGGCTTTACGGGCAAGGTGAAGCAGTACAGAAGAGTCTTTTCCTACAGAATAAAGCATAACTGGGTTTTCAAACTCAGCAGCTACTTCACGGAAAATCTGAATACTCTCGGCTTCGAGTTGTTTCAGATGCGTAACAGACGGGATACTAGCAGTCATTTTGAAGTCCGAATTTTATGTTATATGCAAAAAAGTTATAGCTGGGTAATTTTATTGCATAGAACGATAGCATACTTGCATTGAAAAGTAGTATGCGATTTTGCTATTTAAAATAGCTAACTTATTTCAATAAATAAAACTGTCATACAATTGAAGCATAAGTCCTATTTTTCTGAGCTAGAAAACAAAAAAAGGCTCCTCATACAACGCATGTGGAGCCTTTTAACCGTCTTAAAAAAGTTTATTTTTTATTGAGTTGAGCTTGGAATGCATCAAAAGTTTCGGTAACACCTTCGCGAGGGCTGCCTGACTTGCTCAATACCATTATGGTCAAGCTAGATAAGATAAACCCGGGCACAATTTCGTACATCCATGCACTTAATCGCTGCCCACCAATTTCAACAGGGAGATAAATCCAAATAAGCACGGTAACAGCACCAACGATCATGCCGCCAAGTGCAGCACGGCGAGTCATTTCGCGTTTGAACAAACTAAACAACACAAGTGGCCCAAACGCAGCGCCAAAGCCTGCCCATGCATTGCTTACCAGCGTTAAAATGCTGCTGTCTCTGTCGTAAGCCAAAAATATCGCAACAAGCGCCACTGCAACAACGCTTACGCGGCCGGCAATAACAAGTTCACTGTCTGATGCGTCACGTCGTAAAAACGCTTGGTAAAAGTCGCTGGTTAGTGAGCTAGAGGTCACTAATAGCTGCGACGAAATTGTACTCATAATGGCCGCAAGAATGGCTGCCAGTAAAAAGCCCCCAATTAACGGGTGGAAGAGAATTTGAGACAGATAAATAAAAACAGTTTCTGGATCGATTTGGTTTCCGTTGCCAGTAACATAGGCAAGTCCAAATAACCCCGTCATCAACGCGCCGATAATCGATACAATCATC
>Ga0213840_1001211_pt1 | contig 22356 bp, 18 predicted proteins | sample SWPATP22_FD_160132 | JGI IMG/M metagenome (GOLD analysis project Ga0213840, IMG submission 160132) | Coastal seawater microbial communities from Marineland, Florida, United States - SWPA TP2 #2 | ecosystem: Environmental > Aquatic > Marine > Coastal | place: USA: Florida | collected 2016-08-14 | reverse complement strand
TTATATCTTCTGTTTTTAAGACTGCTTTCTTTGCCATTCTTTATCTCCATATAAGTTGTTATTTTCAATTCTATTTCTAGTTATTGACTTTTACAACTTACACAAATAATACTACAGACTCATAAGTTGCGGCGATACTATCTGGTACTATTCCTAAAACACTATTATCAATAAGTAATTCTCCTTTCTGATCATCTCTAATCCAAGCATCATCTGTATAATAACCCTTAACAGGTCCTATATACGGATACCCCATCCTGCTCCTCGAGTAATCTTGTAACTCATGAGTAAGGTTGGTATATCTCTCAACTACTTTAGTACGGTTATTTGTGACTATACTAATTATTTCTGATTTTCTTTTACAATCTATTTCCATCTTTCATCCTTAAGTTAAAATCCGTGTCATACAAAATATTCTATTTTAAAAACAATAAGATACGTACAACAATACACCAAGCCATATAACTAGTAGAATAATGTATATGTAATATCCCTTCTTACCTTTAAATTTTTGATTTTTCATAGTACTTATTAATGGATGAGGTATAAAATTGTTGATACTAAGAATATTGTAGAAATAATAACTATATCCCACACATAGGTTACTATGTTTTTTAAAGAATCTCGTTTAATTGCTTCTGTTGCCATAAAACACTTTTCCTATTTATTTGCTATAAAAAAGCTTATTGAATTATTTTAGTACAGTAATTCTATATGCATTAAATTAGAAAATAATATACTATAAATTATACTAGTGGGCACAATTAGGAGAAAAACTACCATACATTACATTGTATAATGCACCCCTAAAATTTTTTTCTAGCAAAATTCACTCTTACTGACTTGAAGAAAAGCCTAGCACAATAAAAAAAAATTATTATAGGTATTTTGACATTAATGAGCAAAGTTAAGGGATAAGCACCTAAAAAAGCAGGATGACGATTATCTTGAATTATCTGCTAGAATCCAAACTTTAGAAAGATACATCAATATATACTACTTTTTATTACCCTTATTATCATCAAGTATCTTTATTCTTTGAAACAATACATGATTTTTTGATAAAGAGTTAATCTCTCTAAGTATAAATTTGATTTTCTCAATGTCAGATCCTATAGCAGATGGACTCTCTATTTGCTGCTCAATTTCTACTAAATGTATTAGTGTATCAACTATAGCTGGGTGGTAAATATTTTTATAATGTTTTTGCTGCACAAAGAGTACTTTTTGAAATAATTCTTTTGCTTCTCTAAAATCTTTCAATTTAATGTAATTTTTTCCAATTGCACTTAATGTTATGGTTTGTTGAATATGTGTCTCTGTGTTGTAATACTTTTCTTGTATTAATAAAGCCTCTTTTAAAACAGCCAAGGATTTGTGATAATCTTGCAGATAAAAATACACTTCTCCAAGTTCTCGTAAAGTGCTTCCGATTTCAACATGATAGGGATTTTTATAATATGATTTTTGACACTCCAATGTTTTTTCTAGTAGTGCTTGCGCATCACTGTACTTTCCACATTCTATAAGTATCTGACCTAAGTATCTTTCACTTATACTGATCTGGGGGTGAGTTAGGGTTTTATAATATTGTTGCTGAAAGTATAACTCTTTTTGTTGCAGAGCTAATGCCTCCTTATAATACCCAAGGAGCATATAAGTTTTACTCAAAGACCTCAGGCAAATTGCTTTTTCAATATTGATACTACTTCCGTAATGTTGATCAAAAATATTCATAGCATTCTCTAACGTTTTTTTTGCCTTATCATAGTATCCAAGCTCTAAATATGCTCTTCCGATATACTTCATAATACTTGCATTTTGAATTTGCCTATCAGGAGTATCAAATTGCATATTTATATTTAAAGCTTTTTCTAAAAAATGCTGCGCATTAGCATAATTTCCAAGCCATAGATGACTTATGCCTAACCACTCTAGCGCTTGAACAAAAAAATCATTTTTTTGACAATTACAGTCTTTTTTAAATTTTAATATATGCTCTAAAAGTTTTTTAGCATTAGCATACTCTCCTAACCACATTTCAACTTCAGCTAGAGATTGGTATATCATAAGCAAGTGCCTATTATTAGTTCTATCACTGTTTTTATACAAATTGACTAAATTTTCAAGGAAGATTTTTGCCTTTTCATAATCTCTTACTACATAGTATGCATTCCCAATTTTACTCTGTAAGCTTATTAATTCTGAATTTGACAAAATCCCTCTTGCAAATTCTGATATTAACTCCATGTGAGGTAGTAGCGCTTTAACTAAACCATAGTTTTTTACATATTTTGTGTTTTAGGGTAAATTGTCTCAATTGTAAAAAGAGCTTTTTGAAGTAACAGTTGCTTTTCTTCTTTACTTAGCTTTGCTCTCAGCCAATCTTGTGTAAGATTGTGTAATGATATTGTTTTTTGATGTATATCAATCAGAGAATAACGCCTTAGAGTGGTAGCTACTTTGTTGAATTCAGTACGAGAACTCGTGCTTAAATTACCATACAAATACTGTTGAAGAAATATTTTTGGTATATTTACTGAACTACAAAAAGCACTAATATTTAACAATTCAACCGCCTTTGCTTCTTTGCTTATCTTATTAAAAATAACTTCTAGTGTAGCATTGACGTTGTCATGCCTATGAGATGGCGGCATATCCGTACTTGACATTATAGTAATATATTCTTTTGATAGTAACTCTAAATAATCAGAAGCGGTAACTTTATTGGAATACATATAGGCGCTTGCTTGTGCAAGCGCTAATGGTATTCTACCTGATGCCCCTATTAATTTTTTTATATCTTCCGAATCGCCGATATCATGCTGCATTGATTGCAGCAGTGATATTGCTTCCTCTTCTGTCATTACATCAACTCGTATAGGATTTGGAATATTGTAATTACGGGAAGTAACAATAACATCCGCTTTCGGTGGTATAAAATTTTTAATCAAATCCATATTAAGTGCGTTATCAAACACTAAAATCACTTTTTGTTTTTGCATCCAATCTTTTATAAGCCTGATCTTACAAGATTCTTCCATGTTTTCGTCTATAATTTCTAAGTCTAATCCTAATTGTAGAAAATCGGCTTTGAGCTTAGTGATATTGTCTGATGAAAACCATGCAGCAAAAGTATAGTCGCGCTTCAATTTATACACTGTATCCAGAGCTAGGTATGTCTTACCTGCCCCACCTACACCATATAGGCCAATAATCTTTTTATCATGGCCCTTCTTGGTTGCCCTCAGTTGAGTTGTAATTGTATTACTTAGTTTTTCCCTCTTTATAAGGTTTTCTGGTATATAAGGTAAGTTCCACAAAATAGGATCCCTAGCAATAAACCCCATGCCATTTTTACTTAAAATACTAAATAGATAAAAGAGTAAAATGTATATTATGAGAAATATTAAATATCTTCTCTTTGATTTTTTTGCTACAGGCATGAATAAACTGGTTTTGTTATCATCTACAATAGTATTCTGAATTCTGTTACTTAGGGTAAAGGACTCTAGTGTACCTGGGGTATTAATATTAAAGCCAAGAATCTCAAATATTTTTCTTATGCCAAGATAAAAGTCTGCGTATAATGCTACAACATTGTCTTTTCCTTTTTCTAATTTCTCTGTATCAAACATGTGAGGGAGTTTTTTATTCAAGATTAAAATAATATTATCATTATCTAGAATATTAATCTCGTTAAGTGCTGCTATACCAAAAATAAATGCTTTACTGTAGTGCTGCAAGTCAGATAGCAAAATATTTTTACCTATTGTATCGAAATAATTTATAGTAAGCTCAATCCCTGCTGCTCTAAAATAATTCTCTAGTTCAGAGTCTAAAAAATATTTTTTTTCTTTCTTACTAATATAAAATATGACGGGTGAATTACTTTTTCTTTTTTGAGTAGTCAAGAGCTTTTTGAATATAAAATCATTTGATAAATAATTATAGTGATTTTTAATAAGGGTGTACCCATCTGATATTTCAACAAAATGACGTATATTATCGCTTGTTGCATTTCTCAGCTTATTTTTTATGTTGTTTTTATTAGTTTCTACAGTTTTGATGCTAATAGGAAGTATCGATGATATTTCTTTATAGGAAGTACGGCCACTTATTATACAAGAAATAATATCTATTTCTCTAGGGGTAAATTTAATTCCATTGATGAACTGAAGTTGAGCATAGTATGAATCACGCTGCTTCTTATCAATAAACATAATAACCTTATCGAAAGCACTAGGATACAGACTACTACCTTCTTAAACTTTTAGCAAACTTTAGGTGGAAACTAGTATAAAATAGCTACGCTTATGGTAGTACCAAGTACTTAAAAGACATAAAATATGATTGAGTAAATAAGCAAAACTTCTTGGTTTCCTGTGAGGAAAGGTTTTAAGGTAGATTAGATAAGGATTTAGGCATAAAAATCCCTTGGGATTTGGTGTCACTTGGCACTGTTCGGGTGGGTATCAGTTTCCCTGATTTTGTACGTGATTATCCTAACCTCACAGATTCACACTTACCAAGTGAATTCCAGAAATTAATGATATTTGAAATTATCATTCCTTCCGTTTTTTGTGATGTGGTTTTCTGGGTTGATAATGTATGATTTTCTCGAAGCTCGAAATAAGTTTAGTAAGCAAGAAGATTTCTAATAATCAAATCAATTTCACCCTGAATGCCGTTGCCATATTTCCAGATCTTAAAGCTTTACCTAAAAACTTTTTAGCGGCTTCGATGTTTCTTGTGCTAGATAAGTAGAAATCTATAGTATTTCCACACTTATCTATGGCTCTATAGAGATATACCCATTCACCTTTAACTTTAATGTAAGTCTTATACGCTCTCCAACTAAAACCTAACCTAGGTTTCCAATACCATTTGAGTTTATCTAGCATCTTAGAGGCATAAAAATGAACCCATCTGTAAATTGTAGAATGATCAACAAAAACCCCTCTCTCACTAAGCATCACCTCTAAATCTCTATAGCTAATTCCATATTTATAGTGCCATCTCATAGCCCATATTATGACTTCATAACTAAAATGACGCCCCTTAAATATCCTCATACAGCATACCTAAAAATTTACTTATTGAGCTAAATTTACTGAATTAAACTAAAATTTACAACAGCACCATCTTTCTGGGGATACATTACCTACCTCTTTCGCTATTCTTGGCCTTATATATGGTATTTCTTTTTTTACCAGTCTTTACAGTTGCTCACCAATTTATCCACATTTTTTGGGGATAAGAATGTGAATATCTAAAACAGCTCCTTATATAATCAATTCTCCACTTAGATTGAGCAATTTTGTGGCATTTGATTATCAAAGTTTTGCATTTGGTTCAAGTATTAAATACTTAATTCCTCATGACTTGCTCGTATAACTTTCTGATTTTGTTAAAACTTTTCTCAAACCTATTGTGCTATTTCTAGTATATTCAATACAAAGTGACATTTATTAAATAGGGATTTATAGACTTTAATTTGATGTATATCATAAATTACTTTACTATCAACTTAGCTTGAGTAGTGGTTACGCCAACCACAAAACCACCACTCAAACTATGTGAGCACCAGTGAGAGTCATTTGTTGGCTGACTTTGTTATCTCACTGGTTGCTTAACCTCACAATATCATAATATTCCGCTATTTCTAGTCTTAATACTCAATAAACCCTTAGTCATGCTACTAAGTAATGTGCTCGACTGCATAATTTAATTGTTAGACGTATCTACAGCTAATCCGCTGTCGATAAAGATACTAAAAAACAAATAATGTAAAATACGTAGCGCAAAGACCTGATGTCAAGAATGTTAGCGCCACTAATATAACATCTATCCATGTACGTCCTTGTAGATTTTCTCTCTTCATAGTTGTCCCCTAACAAATTCTACCGAAAATTCATTGATAATCTTGGATACTAATTTACAAATGTTAGTATGGTCAAAATATTTCTTCTCACCTTAACCTTATATAGTTAACTTTAATTATTTTCTTTATTTAATAAAGATAATATATGGGTATTAATACTACGTGAAGGAATATATTATTAAGTCTAATGATTTCCTGGTCTTATTAGCTAACTTTAATGTTTTTTTATTAAAGCTGACAAAAATTGGCTATTTCAGACACCATTTTATAAAGGATCTATAGCATTTCCCTGAAGAAAAAAAGTATAAAGGAGATATACAACCAACCAGATAAGAAATACATAGATAAGCTAAGTCTCTCATCACGCCTTCTGTATGAAGCATCTAATTCACTAAATTTATTGACCAGCATTTTGCCCATAATTAATTACCATATTTCAATTTGTTACAACTATACATTAAAAGCTATACATATTTTCACTTTAAAGATACAAAATCATTATGTCAATAGTATTTTTGATATTTTATATTTATATAGATATCACTTATATCTATAAATAATTATGTGGAAATACTTCTGTTGTTTTGAGACACTAAGCAATGGAATATAAGTAAATACGACACTTACAGTAACTACGGCACCTTATCTAGGAAAAAAGCTAGCAGGCAACAAAGGGCATACCTTCTCACTCCTTTTGAAGACTGCCGTATCATTTATATAATTATTCTTGATCTGTTTTATTTGTATTATTATTTCTAGCAATATTCATTGCATGCTGAAATTGCTCAGGCTTAGGCAAATATTCTTTCATCTTCTCTGGTAAATTATTTATTTTATATTCTGAAACCCCTATAGGTTTCTTGCTATCTCTAAGGCAATATTCCACCATAAGCTTGTTAGATGATTGGCAAAGTAATATACCTATTGTGGGGTTGTCATTTTCATCCTTTACTTCCGCATCTATAGCCGTTAAATAAAACGAAAGTTTTCCCACATATTCGGGCTTAAATTTACCCGCCTTTAGCTCTATGACAACGTAGGATTTAAGCTTTACATGGTACATAAGAAGGTCAATAAAGAACTCTTCCTCTGCCAAAACTACTCTATATTGGCTACCAAGAAAAGCAAATCCGGAGCCTAAGTTTAAAAGAAATTGCTTGATATTATCTATTAATCCTTTCTCTATCATTTTTTCATTGGCTTCCTCAGCAAGCCCTAAAAAGTCGAAATTATATTCACTTTTTATCAAGGATTGAGCTAAATCTGAAGTTGGTTGAGGTAAATTATCAGAAAAGTTAGTTTGAGCTGCACCTAATTTAAGATGAGATTCAGCATTAATATTCATTACTAATACACTTCTAGACCACCCATTTTCTACAGTCTTTTCTATATACCACTTTCTAATTTCTTGGTCCTTTATTTTGGTGAATATTTCAATATTATGCCCCCACGGAATTTCTCCAATAAGCTGTTGGATAATTGAATCTTTGCCATATTCACTTGCAAACTGCCTCATATAAGCTAGATTCTGTCTTGAAAATCCCTTGTTAGAAGGAAATTCTAACTTTAAATCCTTAGATAGCTCTTCAATAACACCACTTCCCCATCCTAATTTTTTCTGCTTAGACAAAATACTATGCCCTATTTTCCAATAAAGCATCACTAGTTCTCTATTAACAGAAAGATGTGCTTTTATACGCGAAGTTTGGATATCTTTTTTGATATCATTGAATAAGCTTACGTAATCTGCTGAATTGATTATACCCATAAAACTCAATTATTTAATTTCTGTATATGATAGAAAATGATTAAAATTCAATTTCCTCTTTTCTTCCTTCCACTTTATTGGCTTGCCAAGCAGCACGTAATTTCCTACGAGAAGACATAGAAAATTTACTACCTTTCATATTCAATTCTTTCAATGTATAATTTTGCTCTAAAGCCTTTGATAAAATATCTATGTCTTTATCATAAAAAGAATTATATTTACAATGCAAAATTAATGCTGTCTTATTCATTTTTATTAAATCAGATAATAATCCGACTGCACTGGAATTAAGCCTATCTAGCTCCAATTTAGTTGCACTAGTGTTTGATAACAAAGCTTTTAAAATATATCTAATCTTGAGATCCTGCAGATTACTATCTTGAGAAAGGAAATCTACATCTATATATGTAGGCTTGACTTTTCTGCTTTCTAATGCTTTGGCAGCTGCTATCATACTACGTTTTATATCGCTTCCCTTTGGGTCGAATTGCCCAATCGGTGTGTCTGCTGCTCCTAAGAAAAAACAAGTTCGCAGATTTTGAGAAAGATAACTTAATCCTCGGGATTTATTAATTTCCTCTATCCAATAATCTTCATCATGACACAAATCAATATCTGCATGAACTTGCCAAGAAAATATAATACAAAATAACGCTATAAACTTTTTCATTTTTTTCTCCAATTTGTTTTGTTTTTTAAAATATAAACATAATATCAATTTCTAAATTATTTGTCACTATTTGTCACCTTAATCCATATAAACCCCCTTATTCAATTTCTAATTCTTTTTCTGATTGATCGATACTCACCTCTCGTTTTATTCCAGTGTTAGCTTTAAATGAATCAATCTCTCCATCATCTCCTGAGGCTAATAAATGGTCCCAATTGGAATCATCTTTTGGATCTTGGGCTAAATCAGAAACAGATGATGAAGATGATTCACTAATAGTTGATGTACAATTTGAATCTACAAAAGCTGGCTCTTTTATGCTTTTTGTATTATCAAAAATAGTCTTCTCAACAAAACCTTCATTAATCTCCTTGATTGCAGCTTCTGGTGTTTTCATTTTTGAAAGCCTGACCTTTGGCTCTGGAAGTATTGTAAAACACTCTCCTACTCCTAGATTAGCTAAATCATCAATATCTACTAGAGGCTTTCTTTGTTGCTGCTCGTTATAACTAACTCCATCCCTAAATTCATTTGCACCAAAGCTTGTGTTTTTTTGTTGTCTCACTACAGTTTCAGTACCGCACATAGAACTTACAAGCTTAGCAATTGAGTTTTCACTATTTCTAAAGAAAAAAGTAGTACCAAACTGGCCAAATATTGTTGACCCATCATAATGGCCATAGTTTGAATAAAGCTGATTTAATGACTGAAGTCCCGCTAATATACAAGCACCATATTTTCTACCCTCTGCCATAAGCTGCGTAAGCACTGGAAGCTTTCCTAAAGATGGCAGTTCATCTATTACAAACCATAATCTTCTATCTCTATTGATACCTATCTCCATAAGCCTAGACATAGAAAGCTCAGTAAGGCATGCAAGAAGTGCTAGAGTTAGATTTCTGTGACTTGGTTTTGCAGCTAGAAATAGCCAAGCTCCTGATCCATTCTTTATTAATGCAAAATGTTCTTTCAAGGAAAACTTTTTATTTCCTCTCGATGTATCACTTAAAAATCTCAAAGGCTTAGTATTTGCAAGCAATACAGACATAATAGATGCAGCTGTTTTTGCATTGGCCTTTGTAAAATGCTTCGCTGCATCCTTGCCTTGAAGTATGAACTGCATTTGGTCATCAGGTGTCTGAGACAAAATATTATACAGCTCTTCAATAGAATAATATTCTCTTGATTGAAGATGCTCAGTAACTCCAACAAATATGCTTTGCGCTGCCGATTCCCAAAAATCTATATTATTATTAGTTTTCTTACTATTAAATCCAATAAGAATTTCTGCAAATGATTCCAGATCTATCTTAGATGAACAATCTTTCCAAAAATCCCAATCATGGGATCTCTCATCAAATGGGTTAAATATAATATCTCCCCTTTCAGGTCTGTAATATTTAGATATCATCTCCCCTGTTTGATCAATTACAATTGCTGGCTGCCCTTTGCTCTCAATCTGAGGAAGTAAGTTATGCATTAGGTTTGTCTTTCCAGAGCCAGTAGAGCCTGTTACAAGAAAATGCCTTGTCTCCATATCTTTGACTAAAGGCATTTTACCTATTTTAAATGTACTTACTGCTTTAAGGCGTTTTAAAATTTTTCTAACTTCAAAAGCAGATAAAATTCTATTACTTCCTTCTTCTATTTTTTCATCCTTAAGATTGCTTCCAAACCTACTCCATAGGACAAATATTATAAATCCTACAAATGCTCCAAACATTAATCCACGCACCAATAAATATAAAATAAATTCCTTTGTATTTTCATAAGCAGAAATAAATCTATTAGACCTAACCACTGAATAAGAAAGCATTCTTTTTTTCCAGATTTCACCTCTTGAATAAGCATCAACATTGGGCTTGCTCTTGCCTAATGCAATAGCAGAAATAGCAGGGTGAGTAGTAATAGAAATCTGAGCCTTTATATAAGTTATAGCCCCATCCCAATCCATTAACTCAGCTTTGTTAGAGCTAAGTTTATAAGAAACTCCTGCTCCAGCTAATATTGATACAAATATAGTTGTAGCAATTACCTGCCTTAGCATTCTCACCTTATGCAAGAAAACCTGTCCGCCACCTATATAATCATTTATCATCTCTTCCTCTTTACTTATTTATTCCCATTACCGTACCAAGCAGCAAATACCCTATTATGATATGCTGCATTATGTTTTTCTTGCCTTGAGTGGTAAAACTTGATTGCTTGATACCAGATTCCATGCTGCACTCGAAGTTTTTTGAGGAATTTGGCCGCATAAAATATATTCTGCTTAGGATCTAGCATATCTTCAGCTGAGCCAAACGCTCTACCATGCCATTTGTAATTCAGCTGCATTATTCCTATATCGATATTAGTGACCACTTTACTTAGTTTTTGTTTAAGTGCTTTTCTAGCATTCGTGTAAGAATCGAAGAATAATGCTTTACCTTCAACATTTAGTGCACATATTCTTTCACCTGACTCGACATTAGCTATAGAGGTAAAGATCCCTTTCGGTAAAGAGCAAGCCTCTTCAGCCTTTGCCATCAACATTTTTGCATATTGCTTATCATAATTTTGTGATAAACAATAATTGCTTGCATAAGCTGTATTAAAGCTGATAAAAATTGCTAAAAAAACAGCTGTAAAGCCCATTATTTCCTTGTGTCTATAGCTTTTTTCTTGTAAAATATTAGTTGATAAGCAACAGACAATATTGATTGGTAGTAGAATGAGTGATTTAAGCAAAGACGATAAGCAAGTAACTAATATTTCAGGCAAAGAGACAGCACCATTATTAACGACTACATCTTCCTCAACGAAAGCTCCTGCTGGATTTTTTACTAGACGCTTGAACAAAGATAACTTATTTAACTTAGCTTTTTTTGTATTGACCTCAATTGCCTTAGTATCTGCTGAGTTCCTAACAAAAACATTCTTACCATCTTTCGCAGTTCCAGCAACTTTTGCAACGCTTTTAGTAGCTGTTTTAATAGCCTTAAGGATCAATCCAGTTGAGTTTAAAAATGATGGATATAAAATTGATAAATCTATTATAAAGTCTAAACTCGGTAAGAGAGGAATAAGGGAAACAAAAGTCCTGCCTGGTATGCAAATGATTTTGTTTCCGCTAGTAATATTTAAAATAGTATTTACTGGTCCAGGATTTCTTGATTTTGAAGTTCCTGCAGTAGTGTCTATGTCCATCAATGTTACTTGTGTACTATTTATAACCTCAACGTACTGCATATTAAAAAATCTCCCTATTACCATCTATTCTAGAAAAGAAGCATGGAGACAAAGCAGCAACCGATATGATTTGGATAGATATCAATTTTCTGATCACAAAAGCTCTACTTCCTACAGTTCTTCCTATTCTTCTGGAAATAGTATGAGTAACTCTAGCAACACATATTACAACCCGTCTTATAAATCTTACTTCGGAAATATTTTTAATAAATAAATTACATACATTAGCCATTGTTATATTCTTCTTGAGTTTGTTTTTGGACCTTCTTATTCTCTGCAGAAGCTTGCGCGTACTTTTCCCTATTACCCCTTCTCATTTCACTATGCTGGCTTCTTAAATTCCCTTCAGAGGCTTTCAGGTCAGATTCTACAGTTTTTGTATCTAAGCCTTTAGATTGCGCTATAGATTGAATCTCTCCAAGCGCTGAATGATTCACTTTATTCTCATATATATTTTTAAAAGATACAGCATTCTCAGCTGATTGGGCTTCGATATTACCTCTAGCAGCTCTAACTTTTGTCATCACATCAGACATATTGCTATCAACAATAGAATTCCAGGCTTTGCCTGCCCTAGGATCATTGGATTCAATTAAATCATGAGCTTGGCTACGAGTTTTTATTTCTGGATTTTGAGCTATTATCATATTTTCTACTTCATGTGTCATATCCCTGCTATCCACAGCCCCAGAATGCTTAGTGTAATCTATGGCCTCTCTATAAGTATCTGCAAGCTCTCGTTTTGTACTAATGGAGCTTTGGTAATCCTGCATTTTACTATAGCTTCCTGAAATTTTATCGGCCAAACTCTCATCAAACCCCTGCTCTTTAAGCCAGTTTTTGTTTTGTCCAGCTTTTACCATATTATTAAAAATGGTGTTTGTATCATTAGTACTCGTACTTCTAGATGTTTCATCTAATGATCCACCTTTTGTTTTTGTCTTTGTTGTAGAGTTTTCTTCACTTCTTCCAATACTTGCACCAACACCTAATATAGCAGGAGTACCTATTTTACCCTCTGCATATTCTTTACTTGCTTGCAAAGAAGCTGTTTCCCATGTATATTTCCCTGTTTTCATCAACTCATTGGTTCTATTAACAGCTTGCTGTAAAGCCTGGCCATTTTCTGCAAGCGCTTCATAGTTTAATGATTCACCTGCACTAGTTTTTTGTGCCGCCTGAGATACAAAATCACTAAAGTTCGCTATTGTAGCATTCTTTGCCTCATTATAATGCTGCTCGTCCGATGAAAGCGCAGTTAAAGTATTGGATAGACCTTCCTGAGATGTAGCTTGTATAGATCCATCAAGAGCAAATTTCCTACTTGCTTGTGAAGTATTGATGCCACCACCTGATAAAACAGCATTATTACCAGAGGCAAATTCTTTCTGGATTGAGCCATCGGCTCTCTGTAATTGTCTTGCACCTTCCTGAAATTGTTGATTCCAATCAGTTTTAAAGCCTTGCTGATTAGCTATTTGGCTATTCCCTAACGACTGATTATCCATGCTGAAGTTTCTGGTTGTAGCTTCATTTGCAGCAATTGAAGCAGCTCCTGATATGTTTGCCCCCATAGAACTCGCAAGATGTACAAAGCTACTTACACTACCCTGCACTATTGTAAAAGAAAGCCAAGGTATGAATATCTGAAGACCACTTGCAATAGACACGATATTATCTACTAAATTATATGCTTCATTATAATTGCCATAAGTGATTGCTCCTGAAACCAAAGCTGACCCATGTGCATTACTATAAAGCTCAATAAATAAATTTAAAATACTGCTAAGGGCTGGCCAGATTTGTAATGAAAAAACTACTGTACAGTAATTTAGGTACCGTGTCATACCACCACTTAGTATCATGAGTGGGACAATAAATATAAAGGATGCGTAGATCAACGCCTTCATTATATTGAGTAAAATCGGCAAATATCTCTCAGCAATTTCTCTCAAAATAGAAGAATTAGCGTTTTGAATGCTAGTAGCTCTGGTATAGCCATAAAGATCACTTTTATTATTAAAATCCTTCATGGAATTTACCATGATATTTTGCCTTAGTATTTCCTCAGCGCTTTTATTTATTCCAAAAGTATTGCTATATCCTACTTCTATATTTGTTGCTAGAATGTGATTTAACCTAGCCTCAACTTCTTCTCCTTGTACAAGACCAATTCCACCGGAGCCAGCCAAAGCATATTCATTATTTTTATATTTTATGCTTATGTATTTCATTTCTTCTTTAAGATAATCCTTTAAAACCTTCCCAGCTTCCTTGCAAGTATATCTTGCTTGTCTTCCACCAACTCTAAAATCAACTTTTCTAAATGTCCCGGCATTATCAGTGACTAACGTAAATAAATCATCACTTAATTTAATTTCCTCTGGAGTAATTCTTGTTCCAATCATGGCCTCTAATACAACGCACCTATCTATAAATTTATCCATGTTTCTTGCAAATTCAGGGTTAGTTATTCTTGCATTTCTAAATTCTTGTACGATTCTTTGACCAAATATAAGACCATAATCTTTGTATGGAGTAGAAGATACCGGAGCAAATGCTTGCTCAAAAAGAGAAGTAATCCCAGCTCCAAAAGCTTCTAATGTCCCAACAGGCAAAACAAATGCATAAGGAAGCCCTCGAACTATTTCTTTTTGCCCGGTAACTCTGTCAACAACAAGCATGTCAGCTTTAGGCATAAGAAGAGCATTTACAACAAATACCATTCCTAGTGTCTTCATAAAAAAGTGACCAACAGCGCCTCTTGCAGCACCAGCCATTCCAGCAATTGCATAGTAACTTGTCGCAACAGTCGCTATTAGCTTTATCATTGCACTGGAAAAATCACTGTTCATGATCATTTTAATGCCATTTAACACGTAAAACATTGCATCATGATAACCATATGTATGAACCGCAAACTGAATTCCCATTTTTTACCTTATCTCTTGTTACTTATCGTTTCTGTTTCGTTATTTAATTATCTGCAAATCTAGTAAAACCTAGCTTGAAAACTTTCTGCTGCTGACTAAGCCTTTCTTTTACAGCAACAATGGTTTGGAGCTTCTTCATAGCTTCATATTTTTTATCTCTAAGCATCAGTTGAACATTTGCAACGTTTTTGTTAAACCTATCTATTGAAGTATTATCAAACTGAGCAGCTTGTAATTCATTTACTGCATCTCTTGCTTGAGCTAGCATCTTTCTCATAAAGTTAGTCACCATGTCGTAGCACACTACTTCTATAAACTCAGAATCCCCAGCGAGATTAGCTACGCTTTCCTCATTCTTAAGGGCTAGCTCAATTTCAAAAAGAGTAATAAGTGGTATTGTCGAATATTCTATTAATGCCTGCTCATCGTCAGTAAGATCTCCTTTATTTGCAGATATTTTAGAAATTATACTTTGTAGAGACTTCTCTACCTTACCATATAATGTATCAGCATTAGATACGTCTTTCTCTGTTACAGAAGGGCTTAAGCATCTACCCTTCTCATTACAAACATAGAGTTTTATCTTACTACTCCCTGTGCCTGGTCTACCTATATATTGCTCCATTAAATCTTCCTTTTCTACTAGAGAAGGAAGAGATCTTATAACTGGCGTATCACCTTTCTTTTCTCCAATAATACTACCAGATATAGACATGATAAGCTCTCTCATAGTTGTATCATCACTTTTACCATCTCCATGAGATAATGCTTTCCAAACTAAATTATAATTGTCAGGAAGGACTGATTTAAATACATCACTATCTCCTTTATCACCATGAATATAAGGATCTACTTCACACTTTTCAGTAGAGGCAAATAAATCATTATCCGCAGCACTTTTTGCAGATTTAGCTAAACATTTCTGAGTTGCTGCGGAATTAAATCTACCCAAAACACCTTGCGCAATAGACTTTCCTAACCCACACTGATTAAGACTTTTACCGTTAATATCACGGGCTATTGCCTCTAAATCAGCAATAATATTTTCAGATTGAGCATTGATAGATTTAATTGCCATTTTCAAAGCATAAGCAGAACCAGCTTTTGCTACTCCTTTTAAGAATTTTACAATCTGATCACTTTTGATATAAGAAAAACCACCCCATCTAAAATCACCAGATCCTGTACATGGATCAAAGCTCATACTTGGAAGCTGCACAGAAAGTGGCTGTAGATCTTGAGGTTTCGGCCCCCTAGTAATTACAGAACCACCAGTAATATAACCCGCTCTTTGATCTTCTATAACGCCACCTTTATTAATGCTTGTCATAGAACCATTTCTTTGAGCAAATTTTAAGAAACTGTCTAAATGCTTAGCACTTGCCTCACCAGAAACTGTAATTGCCAATATAAAGAGCATTGATGCATGTTTTGCTGATGTAAATATCTTTGATATGAAGTTCGCCGATTTTAATTTGGAAGAAATTGGTCTCATTTTACTATCTCCTAATTCTTTGATTTAGTTTGCTTTGTGATTTGGAATATTGAAGTCCTAAAATTAGGTTGTCCTTTAGTTCAGAACCGCTTATCATTCCCCTAGAAATCTCAAACGCATTTGATCCATCTTTTTTAACAGCAATGAGGGTTGGCACCGAATCTACTCCCAACTTCCTTGCCATGTGACCTGCCTCACTACTTAGATTTGTCACTTCATGCGTAAAATTATAATCAGTAACCACATCATCAAATACTGGAAGAAATGCATGACAATAAGCACATGTCTCACTGGCAAAAAGAATTAAATCATATTCTTTTGCAAATTCTTTGATTTTTGCCTCATCTTCTTTCGCAGTAAGCTTTTTTTGGATTTTCACACCATAAACATTTGTGGGTTCATTTAAATTATCCAAAAGTTCAGGATAGATGAAATTGACCATATTATTTGCAGCCACTATCCTCTCAGCCCCATCCCACATTTTTTCTTCCAATTCCTTATATTTTTTTATCGAGGCTAATAATGCTTCTTCAGATGAATTTGGATCATATCCAATAGCATGCATTTGGTCTCTCGCAGCATCTAATTCCTGCTTTCTAGATTCTAAACTTTGATGAGCTTCCTCAGGCGTTGGAATCACATACTTTTTCTTAGTTTCTTCCTTCAATTCTGATATAAATTCCTCATACCAATAAAACCCCTTCTTATCATCACTATTATAAAAAGCACCCATACAAATTCCTTTCAATGGAGTGATAAGGAATAATGTACCTAAAATTAGAGATTTTATGATTTTCATATATTTTTTATCTGCTTTCATATATTGCTACCTTTCCTGATCAATAATTTTCTTGTTCATTCCGGCCTCTTTATTACGGTGATCTGCTGGGTGAGTGTGATCAAATTTTTTAGTATTGGATTTGTAACTTCTCTTTATTCTTCCCTCGATATCATCTATATCAGGCATTACTACTTTTTTCCTGACTTCTGCAGCAACTTCAGAAAAATCAATCTCCCCCCATTTAATTTTTTCTATTTCATCTAAATTGAATCCCCTGCAATTAGGATTCTCTCCTGTACCAAATAATGTTTTAGAAGCTACCCTTTCTGGATAAAGTTGTCTTCTACCCTCTCGTTGTACAACTTTTTCTAAAATATTCTTAAAACAGCAGAAACGATGTTTAACTACTGTAGTCATACCTAATGTCTCTATTGTTTGCTTGCCAGCATATTCACAAAGGTTTTTTCTTCTTAAGTCGTTAAGAAGATTTTCTTCATCTGAACATTTTGCCCCTAAAGACTGACCCCATCCATTATTTTCAACCCTGCAGCAGCTTGTATATTCAGCAGCTTTCTTCTTACAATGCCTCTGCGCTCCCTCAAAGAGTTTTATATTTAACCCGTCTCTTGCACCTTTTGATAAGGAGCCCAGCTGAGACACTGATTCAACTAAATCATTATCCATTTCATAGGATTTATCTACACAATTACCACCCATACATGGAAACCCCTTACAAAGCAGACCTTCTTGGCCATCTTTATCCTCTAATCCATATCGTACCTTTTCTGATTCTCTATAAGTCGGTTCCCATCTTTTACAAGAAAATTCCTTCTTTTGGTTTACACAATAACCCAAACTATCCTTAAGAAGACAATCTTTCTCTCCTAAATCATAGCAATGACCATATTTAGCGCAGTCATTCTTGCTAGGGTAATTACATTTTTTTGTATAAACATATTCCCAGCAATCACGTCTTACCTTGAATCCATCAATAACTCTTATGCCTGAACTAATACAATATCTTCCTGTATCACTACATGGATAAGAAGAATTAAACCTACTACCTGCATTTACGTGTACAGAGCTCAGCAGACAAAAAATTATGATTGTAATATTAAAAAATAATCTAGCCATTTAACCTACACCTCTCTGTCCAATCAGGATCACTCCATTTTTTACAAATCTCCTCTCCGTCTCTAATTCTGTAGGTAATAATATATGTATGCCATGCATAGCCCTTCCCACCAAGTCCATATACACCTCCTTCCCATCCAAAAGACATATCATCACTAATATGATCTATTGTAAGTCCATGGCGGTCTGCTAGATATCTTCTCATTTCTGGGACGGAGTTAAAGCCGATTCTGCCACGTCTACGTGTATTACATAAACTATTAGGTCCAAACAATTTTAATTCAAAGACATTTCTTGCTACGTGAGCAGAATAAAAAAAGTGATATCCTTTACCTACAAGCTCAGGTCCCGAGATTTTTATAGTTACAGGTTTTTGCCAATCTTTCCAAAGCATTCCCCTCTTCTTGCATCTAATACTTGCAGAATCTACGCAACTATAAGTGTTTCTTAAGTTCTCACAAAAATGCTGGTCATAATGGGTATTTGGTCTTTCTTCTTCTCGCTCCATTTCAATAACATATACTGGCTCTTTCTCTACAGGACCTTTTACCGTCTTACAATCTATGTCAAGCTCCTTGAAAGCGGCAATCAGCTCTTTTATAAGCTCCCCACTCTTGTCTGAAAGAGTTTCTGCATAATCCATAAGGTGCTTATTTGATGGTTTTTCAAAATCTACTTCAAATCCACTATCATCATAATATTGAAAGTCTTTCCTTCTTTTATCTCTACCTGCATTATCTAAATCTATTGCTCTTATTTGACCAAGTTCTTTTGCTTTAGCATCGCTTTGCTGATGCCCCTCTACCTCTCTCTCGCTTGATCTAGTCTTAATACCTTCAAGCCCCATTTGTCTAAGATCTCTTGTGATTTGATATACATCTTCTTTATTAGATATGTTCTTATCAAAAAAATCTGTTACTTCATTTTGGTTTGTCCTAATAGCATTTACAGAAACTGGCCAAATAAAAACAATGAAATATAAAGCTATAATGAAATTTCTCTTATTGCTCATTGTAGCATCTCCCGAGCTTCTTTACTCATCTCTCCGCTACTTGCAAATTTCTCAAGTGCATATTTAATTTTTGCAGCACCTATTATTTTATCGAAATTCTTTGAGGCACTCTTACCATCAAATATTGGAGCACTCTTGGCTAAAACTATTGCAGGTACTTTTGTTATTGCAAAGCTTCTAAAAGCTTCATCATCAATCTGAAGCGGAGCTGTATCTTCATCAGAAATCTCAAACACTAAAGAGGTGAATTCTCTAACACTTCCATTGGGAAGACCTGCTAACACCAAAGCACCGCCATATTTTTTAGCTTCCCTTGCATATTCCTTTAAAAGAGAAGTTGGCATGGAGCTAGATACAAAAATTTGAAGAGCAGGTCTTGGCTTTATTACCTGATCTTTTAATTTAGGATCAAAATACGGCTTATCTATTTCCTTTTTTACCTCTTTACTAAAAATCTCTTTACTAGAAATTGATACATTTCTTGCCCAATCTAAATCTTCATCCTTAATGCTAAAATTATCATCTATATCAGCATATGTGCTATATACAGCAACAATACCAAAACACAAAAACATTAAAATGCGCAACATGTACTTTTTCTCCATATTAAATAACTCCAATCTTCTCCGTCCCAAGGATATTCTTTAAATTCGCTATACATCATGTCTGATAAGCCCAGTGGCCAGCATCCTATAGGTCCGTCGTTGCTCGATAGGCTGGCTGAGGATTTCGGATATAGCATTTGCAGCTTATATTGTGACTTCTTTATTGTAAGAGCAGTCCTTTTCTTACAAATATTGCCATTGATAATTGTATTATCAGAAGTAGTCGTATCTTTTGCAAGGCCAACTCTATGCATCTTTGCTAAGATTCTAGTAGTTAGTAACGAGCTATTTTGAACTCCCCCAACATGATCTGCATTCCACCCACCCCAAGGATACATATTGCCGTAACAACCAGCACACCAAAATAAACTATCACTTGCAGTAGAAACTGATGCCATAGCGCAATCTGCACTGCATGCTGCTTGAGCTAATGGGTTTGCAAACAAAAAGACTTCAGGGTTTAAAAGTGTTTGCAATTTATCATCATGCCAAGTTGGATCTAATTCAGAAAGATATGCCACATCAAATGTAGATGGCTCTAAGCAAATTAAATCAGTTAAAAGCTCAAGCCAGTAAATTAATGGGTAAATATAGTAATGCAGGTGATAATAACTATCATGCACTCTCCTATTACCATATGCTCTATAATATGAGCCTTTTTTCCTTACATCTTCAGTTTGTAATTCTAGCCCAAGACCAACCATACAATATGGAGTTCTTGTAATATCTACCATTCTTGCAGGCTCCCAAAAGCCCAACGTAATACCTGGCACAGGCAACTCAAATCCCTCTTTTCTACAAGCACATATTGGAGTCTTGGGGTTTTTAGTATCTCTCTTAGCGGGAGCAAAGCCTTTACCAACACTAAAATCACCTATAGAAATAGGTAATATACATTTCCAGCAAATATCTGTTATAGGATTTGTAAACCTACTATGGCATTTTGCATTAGCTTCAAAGGACAAGCTGAGCAACACAAAAAACATAGAAAATATGCATTTTTTTATTGTTCTTATTGGATTGACAAATAATCCTTTACAGGTGATACTTGCATTTACTGAGAAGGGAAGAATTGTCAGCATAATCAACAAAGCCCTTATGCGGCATTTCATGCTAAAGCACCAGCTTTGCAGGTTCCTTTTATTCAGTAAGCATAATACGGTAATCTGCTTTAAAGGTCTGGTTCGCCAAAACTTGAGATCTTTTTGCAGATTACTCTTAAAAGTAATCACCATTTCTTCTCATTTTCCTGTTTTATGTTCTATTCAAACTCATCACCCTATTAAATTTACGATCAGCTTAATTACTGTATCTTGCTGATTCTGATTGCTAAAATCACATAGAAGTGCCATTGCAGCTAACGTATTTGCATTGAGCTGCACCATCTCCATTCCAGAAATCTCTAAGTAATATAAGAAAAGCATGCTAGCGATTCTCTTATTACCATCTACAAATGGTTTGTCCTTTATAATTTGATAAAAAAGATGAGCAGCCCTAATCTGAAGGATAGCCAGCTGACTTGAGTCACTATTCATACACATAATATTAGTAAAAATCGTCTTGAGCTTCGTATCTTGCTTTGTATATTCCTTCTCTAATCCAAATGCTCCTTCTGTTTGTAAATTTAATTTCAAGTGCTGCACTATTGCCTTGGCTTCAGCATAAGTAAGAATCTTTTCTGCCTTTACAAATCTAATTGAATCAGAAATAGTAACATCGTGCATAAGGTCAAAGCTTCTTTTAAAAGCACGAGCAAGATTTGTAACTACTTTTTTCATATCTAGAGCTACTTCATTGTCTTTAGCCTTAGCCACCAATGCATGAACCTTCTCTTTAATCTCTACTGCTATATTAGAATTGATTTTTTCATAATTTAGAAGGTAGCCATCTATTAAATACTGCGATATCTTATTTGTAGCAAATCTTCTAAACATCCTACCAATAGACGTATCCACTTTAAGACCCACTAAAAGCGCAACTTGTAGATTTACGTATCTGACTCTATCTACTAATTCTTCTTGGCCGCCTGTTTTTAAATCTGGGAAATATGTAGTTGTTTCATCTCTTGATAATTCAAATTTATTGAAGATATTATCTATTTCCTTATCTACAAAATGACTTCTTATATTGTATATCTCACCTATATCAGTGCTTGTGAACCAAAGATCTTTTACGCTACTGTTGCCATTATTATTTTCTTTAAGAGCAAAGCTTGCATATTTTTCTAAAAAAATAGTACTAAAATATGCATCCTTAGCTGTATTTATTATTTCTGTTTCCATTATTATCCTCTTAAATTCTATTTCTTATAATTTCAGCATTGATGCAAGCAGAGACTTGATTTGCTCTAATGTTAAATGATTTGGCATCTCATCTGCTAAATCCCACTTTTCTGGTAAATTTAGAGCTTCTAAATCTACTATCTTGACTAATCTAAAATCTATATCACCTGAAACTGCCTGTAGGTTTTCCTCAATTCTCTGAGCCGCCTTCTTGCCCGGCTCATCACAATCAGGCCAAATAATTATCTGACGGCCCCTTAATACTCTCCAATCAACTTTATCAATTACTTGCGAACCACCAAGCCAGGATATTACGCAATATTCTGGAAAGAGCTTGGCAGCCGAATCAGCCGTTTTCTCTCCTTCAACAATTAAAATTGGTTTCGGCGGGTTAATTTGAATCTTTTCTGCTCTATAGATTGGCTTAAAATCATTGACTAAAAGCCCCTTTAGCATCCATCTCTTCTCACTAGTATCTTGATTTTTGCAGTAAGATACTGGCATTACATGTTTTACTTCTCTTATCTCACTAGTATCTGGATCAATTTTGCTCTCTATAAC
>Ga0213840_1001203_pt1 | contig 22506 bp, 17 predicted proteins | sample SWPATP22_FD_160132 | JGI IMG/M metagenome (GOLD analysis project Ga0213840, IMG submission 160132) | Coastal seawater microbial communities from Marineland, Florida, United States - SWPA TP2 #2 | ecosystem: Environmental > Aquatic > Marine > Coastal | place: USA: Florida | collected 2016-08-14 | reverse complement strand
CATTAGCACTGATGCGTTAGAAGTTGCCGACATTAATATTCAAGAACACGGATTAAGTCACCGTGTTTATCCTATTCAATCAGACTTGTTTTCTAGTTTAGAAGGTCAAAAGTACGACCTTATCGTGTCTAACCCGCCTTATGTTGATGCCGAAGACATGGCTGACCTTCCTGAGGAATATCACCACGAGCCAGAGCTTGCACTGGCGGCAGGTGATGATGGCTTAGAGCTTGTCGACATAATGCTTCGCAAAGCGCCAACATACTTAAATGATGGTGGATGGCTGTTTGTCGAGGTGGGCAATAGTGAAGTACACATGAGTACGCGTTTTCCTGGCCTAGAAGTGATTTGGTTAGAATTTGAAAACGGCGGTTCAGGTATATTTGCTGTACGCAAAGAGACACTGGTAGAACATTTTCAGCAGTAAGGAATAACAATAAATTATGTCAGGTAACAGCTTCGGAAAACTTTTTACTGTAACTACATTTGGCGAAAGCCACGGTATCGCTATTGGCGGTGTGGTTGACGGTTGCCCTCCTGGTTTGAGCATCACTGAAGAAGACCTTCAGGTAGACTTAGACAGACGTAAACCGGGTACGTCACGCTACACAACGGCGCGACGTGAGGACGACGAAGTTCAAATTTTATCTGGCGTATTTGAAGGCAAAACCACGGGTACAAGTATTGGCCTTCTTATTAAAAACAAAGATCAGCGCAGCCAAGACTACGGAAACATAAAAGACCGTTTTCGTCCAGGTCATGCTGACTATACGTACGATCAAAAATACGGCAGCCGTGACTATCGCGGTGGCGGTAGGTCTTCGGCCCGCGAAACGGCAATTCGCGTAGCAGCCGGGGGTATTGCAAAGAAATACCTAAAAGAGGTTCATGGAATAGAAGTACTGGGTTACCTGTCGGAACTAGGCCCTATTGCAGTTGAAAAGGTTGATCACAGCGTTACTAATACCAACCCGTTTTTCTGTCCTGATGAAACTAAGCTAGAAGCACTTGATGAATACATGCGTAACCTTAAGAAGTCGGGCGACAGCATTGGTGCAAAAGTGTCAGTTGTGGCGAAGAACGTTCCTGTTGGCTTAGGTGAGCCGGTTTTCGATAGATTAGATGCAGAAATTGCGCACGCTATGATGGGTATCAACGCGGTAAAAGGCGTAGAAATTGGTGACGGCTTCGACGTTATCAATCAATTAGGCAGTGAACATCGCGATACGCTTACACCTGATGGTTTTACTTCGAATCATTCAGGCGGCGTGCTTGGTGGTATTTCCACAGGCCAAGACATTGAAGTGCATATGGCACTTAAGCCTACATCAAGTATTTCTGTTCCGGGTAAAACCATCAATAAAGATAACGAAGAAATCGATATTATCACTAAAGGTCGTCACGACCCTTGTGTAGGTATTCGTGCTGTCCCTATCGCAGAAGCGATGCTAGCGCTAGTACTGATGGACCACCTTCTTCGTCATCGTGCGCAAAATGCAGGTGTTGCCTCAACAACGCAGCCAATTGCTGGTCAGGCATAGCCTTACTTTACAAACCACATCACCTGTTATTTAACACATTGAAGATAACGTCATAATCGATAGCTTACGCTGCTGGTTATGACGTTGTTGTATTTGGAGATCGTTCTTGGCACTTCGCGGCAAATCATCGCTTATTGTTCTCGCTGTTACATACTGGCTGTACTTTGGTCAGCTTGGCGTTCTTGTACCTTATTTGGGTATTTTTCTAGACGGACGTGGTTTTTCCTCCGAAGACATAGGTGAGCTATTTGCTGTAATTACGCTTGCACGTATTTTAGGGCCCGGTTTGTGGGCGGGCGTAGCCGATAGAACGGGCAATGCCATTGGCGTAATGCGGCTAGGCTGTTTACTCACAGTCATTACGTTTTCGTCGGTGTTCTACTTTTCCAGTTTTTGGGGGCTGACGCTATCGTTCGGTTTGATGATGATGTTTTGGACGGCGGTGCTTCCGCAGCTAGAGGTCATTACCATGAATATGGTTTCCAAAACCAATGTAACCTATGGCCAAATTCGCTTATGGGGCAGCGTTGGGTTTATTTGCCTTACGGTTATGGTAGGCAAAGCACTGGATATGTTCTCCACAGAGTCCCCCGTTTATGTGAGTGTTGGCGTGCTAGCTTTACTCTTTGTAAGTACGTTATTTATCAATGCACCGGCTGAAAAAGCGTCTCACGAAAATGCTGTAGGGAGTATTTGGAAATACGCTAAGCAACGCCCGTTCGCTGTTTTTATATTCGCTTCTGCTTGCTTGCAAATAAGCTTTGGTGCGTTTTACGGCTTTTTCGCGCTGTATATGCGCGACTTGGGCTACAGTGGCCAACAAACTGGTGTATTTATAGCGCTGGGAGTGTTAGCGGAAGTCGGTATTTTCCTTGTGGCTCGACGACTTATAAGCCACTTTGGTGTGTGGAATTTGCTATTCGCAAGCCTTCTTCTTACTGCCACTAGGTGGTATTTAATGGCAGCGTTTGCCGACTATATTGCGGTAATCGTGATAAGCCAGCTTATTCATGCATTGAGCTTTGGCCTTACCCATGCAGTGTCTGTCCACTTTATTCATCAATTTTTACCAAAGGCCTATCACAGTCGTGGGCAAGCCGTTTATATTAGTATTGCATTTGGTCTAGGCGGCGCTTTCGGTAATTACATGGCGGGGCAGCAGTGGTCTCAGGGCACTAATGCTTACTTCACATTTGTTACAGCAGCTATCTTTGCTGCATCAGGGGCATTATCGTTGCTTCTTTGTAGCAAAAAATCCATGGATAACGCCCCAGCACACTAAGTACGTAAGGTTGAAAAACAATGCGCTATACCTTTTCGCTGGGTGTAGCGCGTTTGCATTCGCTTATTAATTCAATGTTGTCGTTACCGTTATCTTGCTCAAGGCGCACATCGAACTTCCACAATCTGTGAAGGTGTCGCATTACTTCGTCTTTTGAGTCACCTAACGGAATACCTCGTTGAGGTATGTAGCGTAATGTAAGCGAACGGTCACCTCTCACATCTACATTATGTACCTGAATATTGGGCTCTAAGTTACTTAAGTTGTACTGTGCTGACAGTTTCTCTTTAATGGTTTGATAACCAATTTCGTCATGAATAGCGCTAACTTTAATAAACGACTTTGACGTATCGTCTTCTAACGCAAACAGTTTAAAATCGCGGATAACTTTCGGTGACAAGAACTGGCTAATGAAGCTCTCATCTTTAAAGTTTTCCATTGCAAAATGCACCGTCTCTAGCCAGTCTTTACCGGCAATGCTTGGTAAATATTTATAATCTTCCTCTGTTGGTTCCTGGCATACCCGTTTTATGTCCATAAACATTGAAAAGCCGAGCGCATAGGGGTTTATGCCGGAATAATAGGGGCTGTTGTATTCTGGCTGCATTACAACGCTGGAGTGGCTGTGCAAAAACTCCATCATGAAGCGGTCGCTAACTAAGCCTTCATCGTACATTTCGTTTAAAATATGGTAGTGCCAAAAACAGGCCCAGCCTTCGTTCATTACTTGGGTTTGTTTTTGGGGGTAAAAGTATTGCGAAACCTTTCTTACTATTCGCACTATCTCGCGCTGCCATGGTTCAAGTAATGGCGCGTTTTTCTCAATAAAATAAAGCAAATTCTCTTGCGGCTCTTGAGGAAAGTGCGGTGCTTCTTTGTGTGCGTGATGCGGGCTGTCTGGCAGCGTACGCCATAGTTCATTTACTTGAGATTGCAAGTAGGCTTCCCGTTCCTCTTGTCTGTTCTTTTCTTCTTGTAGTGAAATCTTTTGTGGGCGTTTGTAGCGATCGACACCGTAATTCATTAACGCGTGACAAGAGTCCAGAATATTTTCAACCTCTTCATAACCGTGTTTCTCTTCACATTTGGCAATATAGTTTTTAGCAAAGACAAGATAATCGATAATCGAGCTGGCATCAGTCCACGTTTTAAATAAGTAGTTCCCTTTGAAAAATGAGTTGTGCCCGTAGCAGGCATGCGCCATTACTAGCGCCTGCATGGTAATCGTATTTTCTTCCATTAAATAAGCAATACAAGGGTCGGAATTAATTACAATTTCATAGGCAAGCCCCATTTGGCCTCTGCGATATTGCTGTTCGGTCTGTATAAACTTTTTACCAAATGACCAGTGCGTATAGTTTAAAGGCATACCGATACTGGCATACGCATCCATCATCTGTTCTGCGGTAATTAACTCTATTTGGTTAGGATAAGTATCTAGCTTAAATTTCTTGGCAACACGGTCTATGTGATGCTCATATTCTTCAATAAGGGGAAATGTCCAGTCTGGCCCATCACTTAATAAATGACGTTGAGTATCAGTTTCTTTTACTTGTGCTTTGTTCATCACTTACGCTCCTTGTCTTGCATCTTGCTCGGAGCGTTTGAAAAGCTCTCTAAACACGGGGTAAATATCGGCTTGAGTTTGTATGTGCTTACAAACAAAATTGTCGTGAGTGTCTGCTACTTTTTCATACTCGCGCCACAGGCTTTGATGCTGGCGGTCGGTAATTTCGATGTAGGCGTAATAACGTGTAGCAGGGAGTAGCCTTTGAGTAAGAAGATCACGACATTGGGGGGAATCATCTGCCCAGTTGTCACCATCTGAAGCTTGCGCTGCATAAATATTCCAGTCGCTGTCGCTATATCGTTCTCTCACTACTTCATCCATTAATTTCAACGCACTTGAAACAATGGTACCGCCGGTTTCTTGAGAGTAGAAAAATTCCTGCTCATCAACTTCCTTGGCTTGGGTATGATGGCGAATGTAAACCACCTCTACGTTTTCGTATGTACGAGTTAAGAATAAATAAAGCAGAATATAAAAGCGTTTTGCCATGTCCTTGGTGGCCTGATCCATTGAACCAGAGACATCCATTAAGCAAAACATTACGGCTTTGCTTGTGGGAAGAGGGCGCTTGTCATAGTTTTTAAAACGCAGGTCAAAAGTGTCAATAAACGGCACTCGAGCAATCTTGGCTTTAAGTGCGGCTATTTCCTCTTCAAGTTCCAGTACTTTCAATGTGTTGTCGTGCTTGTCATTTAACAAGCGGTCTAGCTTTTCCTCGCATTCTTTGAGCTTGCGTTTATCAGTAGCACTTAAGGCAATACGTCTTGCCACCGAGCCCTTAAGAGAGCGCACAACATCCAAGTTGCTAGGCACGCCATCGGTTTGATAACCGGCGCGATAAGTCTCATATTGCGTAACTTTGTCGAATTGGTTTTTCTTTAAATTGGGAAGGGCAAGGTCTTCAAACAGTAAGTCTAGGTATTCATCTTTAGAGATGGAAAAAACAAACTCGTCTTGCCCTTCACCTTCATTACTAGCATCACCTTCACCTGAGCCTTTACCCGCGCCACCGGGGGGGCGCTCTATAGTATCGCCCGCTGTAAATTGGTCATTACCGGGATGAACGATATCTCGGCTACCGCCTCGACCTGTATGAAAAACGGGTTCAGAAATGTCTTTTGAAGGAATACTGATTTGTTCACCAGAGTCTAAATCGGTAACAGAGCGTTTGCCCACGGCATCACCGACCGCGCGTTTAATTTGCTGTTTGTACCGCTTAATAAAACGCTGGCGGTTTACCGTGCTTTTACCTTTGCTGTTAAGCCTTCGGTCAATAAAATGCGCCATATAAACCTGCTCTTTGTTGTGTGGATATGCTAAACAGGTAGCGGCAGTTAGACTAAGTCACTGCCACACCCATTTGTTCGTTGTCGCGATTCACGCTGTAAACTCACAGGCGCTTAAGACGCTTTACGAACACGCAAATACCATTCACATAACAACCTAACTTGTTTTTGCGTATAACCTTTCTCTGTCATTCGATTAACAAAGTCATCATGCTTCTTCTGTTCTTCAGCAGAGCCTTTTGTGTTGAACGAAATAACGGGAAGTAGGTCTTCGGTGTTTGAGAACATCTTTTTCTCAATGACCGTGCGCAACTTCTCGTAGCTTGTCCACGCAGGATTCTTGCCCGCATTGTTCGCACGAGCCCGAAGTACAAAATTCACAATCTCATTTCTGAAATCTTTAGGGTTGCTAATTCCAGCTGGTTTTTCGGTTTTCTCTAATTCTGCATTAAGTGACGCGCGGTCGAACAGCTGGCCTGTTTCTGGATCGCGATACTCTTGGTCTTGGATCCAAAAATCTGCATAGGTAACGTAGCGGTCAAATAAGTTTTGTCCGTACTCTGAATAAGACTCCAAGTAAGCAGTTTGAATTTCTTTGCCAATGAACTCTACATAGCGAGGGATTAGATAGCCTTTTAAAAACTCAAGGTATCTGTCAGACGTATCTTGTGGAAATTGCTCTCTCTCTATCTGTCGCTCAAGCACGTAAAACAAGTGCACAGGATTGGCTGCTACTTCTTGATGGTCGAAGTTGAATACTCGTGACAATATTTTGAATGCAAAGCGTGTAGACAGCCCTTCCATGCCTTCATCTACACCCGCATAGTCTCGGTATTCTTGATAAGACTTGGCTTTCGGATCGGTGTCTTTCAAGCTCTCACCGTCGTATACCCGCATTTTTGAAAATAAGCTCGAATTCTCTGGCTCTTTTAACCTAGAGAGTACGCTAAATTGTGCCAGACACTCTAGCGTATCTGGTGCACACGGCGCCCCATGCAGCTCGCTGGTATCAAGAAGCTTTTTATAAATTTTAATCTCTTCACTTACACGTAAGCAGTAAGGTACTTTAACAATGTAGACACGGTCTAAAAATGCTTCATTGTTCTTATTGTTTCTGAACGACTGCCATTCAGACTCATTCGAATGCGCTAAAATAAGGCCGTCGAAGGGCAGGGCAGAAAATCCCTCTGTGGGATTGTAGTTACCTTCCTGAGTAGCGGTGAGAAGTGGATGTAGCACCTTAATAGGTGCCTTAAACATTTCAACAAACTCCATAAGCCCTTGGTTTGCCTTACACAACGAGCCTGAGTAGCTGTATGCATCTGGGTCGTTCTGTGCAAACTGCTCAAGACGTCGAATGTCCACCTTACCTACAAGAGATGAGATGTCTTGATTGTTTTCATCACCTGGCTCTGTTTTGGCGATCCCCATTTGGTCTAACACGCTAGGGTAAACGCGCACTACTTTGAACTGTGTAATATCACCATTGTATTCGTGCAGGCGTTTTCGTGCCCAAGGCGACATAATGGTTTTAAGGTAGCGCTTTGGTATACCGTATTCTTTTTCTAGAATATCGCCATCTTCTTTCGCATCAAACAAGCAAAATGGATGGTCGTTAACTGGTGAGTCTTTGAGCATATAAATAGGCACATTTTGCATTAGCTCTTTTAAACGCTCTGCCAGCGATGACTTACCTCCCCCCACTGGACCTAACAAATAAAGTATTTGCTTCTTCTCTTCTAACCCTTGTGCGGCATGCTTGAGATAAGAAACTATTTGCTCGATAGCTTCTTCCATTCCGTAAAACTCAGAAAAGGCAGGATAGCGAGAAATGACGCGGTTTGAAAAAATTCGGCTTAGCGCCGGGTCGTTGGCTGTGTCGATTAATTCAGGTTCACCAATTGACTTTAACAAACGTTCAGCCGCATTGGCGTAGGCGAGTTGGTCCTCTTTGCAGATATCGAGAAACTCTCCTATGGTGAACTCTTCTTGTTTTCGCTCTTCATAGCGATTTTGATAGTGTTCGAAGATACCCATGAATACCCCTTAGAAAAACGGTTTACCCGTATTTTGATCTTAGTAGGTATTTGAGAAAACGTTAGTAATTAATACTAATAGACCAGGTTTGTGCGGTGAATGACATCTCGGTCTTGAAGGAGAAAGCCCAATAAAAAAGCCCCGCGACGGCGAGGCTTTATATTCTTTAAAAATGTGTAACCGTAACTACTACGGTAACACTTTGGCTTATGCGAAGTTGCTGCTTGCAAATTCCCAGTTAGCCAGTGCCCAGAAGTTTTCTAGATACTTAGGACGCGCATTACGGTAATCGATGTAGTAAGCGTGTTCCCAAAGGTCAACAGTTAGCAGTGGCGTTAGCTCGTCACCTGATACTGGTGTTTCAGCATTGCTTGTGTTCACGATGTCTAGGCTACCGTCAGCTGTTTTCACAAGCCACGTCCAGCTAGAGCCAAAGTTGTTAACTGCTTTGTCGTTGAATGCAGCTTGGAAGTCTGCGAATGAACCCCACTTTGCGTTGATAGCGTCAGCAAGTGCGCCTGTTGGCTCGCCACCGCCATTTGGGCTTAGGCTGTGCCAGTAGAACGTGTGGTTCCAGATTTGTGCTGCGTTGTTGAAAACACCACCGTCAGAAGATTTGATGATCTCTTCTAGGCTTTTGTTTTCCATGTCAGTACCTTCAACTAGGCCGTTAAGCTTAGTTACATAAGTAGCGTGATGCTTGCCGTAGTGGTACTCAAGCGTTTCAGCAGAAATATGTGGTTCTAGTGCATTTTGTTCGTATGGTAATGCTGGTAATTCAAAAGCCATGACGGTCTCCATGTTGGTTTAGTGTTTTTTAATTTATTCAACATATCTCAAATGCCTGTTCACGAGATATGCATTGGGCTGAAGCCCGAATTAAAACTTTATACCTTTAAGCATAACGCAAATGTGGGGATAAAGTTCTATAACTCAATGACAAAAGTGTGAAATTTTCACACTTACTTATGAGTTACCGTTATTTGATAGTGTAAATAAGGTAATCCGTGCAGTTCAGATCACTGACTACGTTGTAATACTTACGCATTTTTGAAACGCATTCGTCATATGTTAGACAGGTCACTCTGCAGCATAAGTGCGTAAAATTATGTTATTCTGCCCTTGAAAATCAATTCAGATAATCCCACTTTACAGTAAAACCAATTTTCCGCTGAGAGGATACGATGGACAACACTGAAAATCAGTCAACGCTAGATAGAATTAAACAGCAAATTGAAGAGAACCCAATTCTTCTTTATATGAAAGGCTCTCCAAAATTGCCTAGCTGTGGTTTTTCATCGCAAGCATCACAAGCGCTTATGTCGTGTGGCGAACCGTTTGCTTACGTTGATATTCTGCAAAACCCAGATATTCGTGCAGAATTACCAAAGTATGCAAATTGGCCTACATTCCCACAGCTTTGGGTTGAAGGTGAGCTAATAGGTGGGTGCGACATCATCATCGAGATGTTTCAGCAAAATGAGCTTCAGCCACTCATTAAAGAAACCGCTGAAAAGTTTAAAGACGCTGAATAATTTAGCTTCAAAAAAAGTAATCGAAAAGCCGGCTTTGAGTCGGCTTTTTTTGTTAAAAGCCTCTAAAACCTCGCCAATTATTTTCCCGTAAAAGTTATATAGACAGGCCAGAAACCAAAATCCTCTACGACTTGAAAAAATATATTTATTTTGTCGAAAAAGGTTTGTTTTTTAGTACCTTGCGTTCTATAAAAAGTTCAACTGATAGCGTCATAAAGTATATTTTCAAAACGATATGCCGCAAAGAAGTTCAGTGTTGAAGGTACAAAATAACAACCACTCGGCCCACGTAAGTTGCGTTAAAACTCAACACCGTGGCCACGAGAAAATCCGGGAAACCACCATGAATACAAACCTGTCTTTATTGACCAAAAACGTTCGCGGCGTGCTAGCAGCATCAGCGGCGTTTTCAGTAATAGCTACAGCTCCTGTTTTTGCTCAAGAAGCAGAAGAGGGCGCTAAAGCAGAAGATTATGAACAAATCGCGGTAGTAGGCTCTCGTGCAGCGCCTCGTTCAGTTGCTGATTCAGCAGTACCAATTGACATTATTTCAGACGAAGAGTTTAAGCAGCAGGGTGCCACTGATATGGTATCTATGATGCAAACCGTTGTTCCTTCGTTCAACGTTAACGACCAGCCAATCAATGATGCTTCTACACTAGTTCGTCCAGCTAACCTTCGCGGTATGGCGTCGGACCACACGTTGGTATTGGTAAATGGTAAACGTCGCCACCGTTCTGCGGTAATTACATTCTTGGGTGGTGGTTTGTCTGACGGCGCACAAGGCCCAGATATTTCTGTAATTCCTGCATCAGCGCTTAAGCAAGTAGAGGTACTACGTGACGGTGCTGCGGCACAGTACGGTTCTGACGCTATCGCTGGTGTAATCAACTTCGTGCTAAATGATGCGTCTGAAGGCGGTTCATTTGAAGCTCGCTATGGCTCATATTACGAAGGCGACGGCGACATGATTCAGATGGCGGGTAACATTGGCTTACCACTATCTGACAAAGGTTTTGTTAACTTATCTGCGGAATACCGCACAGCAGACGATACCTCGCGTAGTGTTCAGCGTGCAGATGCTGCTGGTCTGATTGACGCGGGCAACACGTTTGTTGCTGACCCTGCGCAAATCTGGGGTTCTCCTGAAATTAAGCACGACATAAAGCTATTCGCTAATTTAGGCTTAGAGCTATCTGATTCAGCAGAAGCTTATATGTTCGGTAACTTTGCAGAGCGTGAAGTGGAAGGCGGTTTTTACTTCCGTAACCCTCACAACCGTGGTGGTGTAAATGACGGTGGCACTAACGATGACGGCGAGCAGCTGTTACTTGTTGGTGACCTAACGGGTGATATGTCAGGTAACTGCCCAACCGATATCGTTGTTGGCGCAAACGTTCTTGAAAATCCGCGCTATATTAATGAAGTGGCAAACAACCCAGACTGTTTTGCTTTCAATGAAATCCTTCCTGGCGGTTTCACTCCACGTTTCGGCGGCACAGTAACTGATATGTCTTTAGTATTTGGTACGAAAGGCGAGCTAGATAACGACGTTACTTACGACATCAGCTTGAATCTTGGCCAAAACGAAGTTGATTTTGCAATTAGCAATACTATCAACCCATCACTTGGTCCTGATACTCCGTTCGAATTTAGCCCAGGTCGCTACACGCAGTCTGAGCAAACGCTTGATATCGATTTTACAAAACCGTTCGATGTAGGCTTGTATGAGCCGTTATTCGTTGCAACTGGTTTCCAGTATAGAAACGAAAGTTACGAAAGCTTTGCAGGCGATACTGCATCTTATGAAATAGGTCCGTTGGCGACACAAGGTTTTGGCATTGGCTCAAATGGTTTCCCTGGCTTAGCGGCCAATAGTCAAGGCCGTGTGTCGCGCAACAACATTGCGCTTTACATCGATGCAGAAGCCTATATCACTGAAAACTTCATGCTTGCTGGTGCATTGCGTTATGAAGATTTCTCTGACTTTGGTGACACCACAAAAGGTAAAATTGCATTCCGCTGGCAGGCCCTTGAAAACATCGCGTTCCGTGGTGCGTTCTCTACAGGCTTCAAAGCACCAACACTTGGTCAAAGCAACGTACGTAACGTTACTACAGCATTCGGTACTGGCGGCCAGTTGATTGACCGTGCAACGCTCCCTCCAACGGATCCAGTGTCTCAACTTAAAGGTGGTGAGCAGTTAACACCTGAAGAGTCTGAGAGCATCACATTCGGTGTTGTTGCTGACTTCGATAATGGTCTGTTCATTACCGCTGACTACTACAACATTGAGCTAACTGACCGTATTAGTACAGCGTCGGGTATTGCACTGACTGAAGAAGATATTGCAACGCTACTTGCTCAGGGTATCAGCGATGCATCTAGCTTCTCTGAAATCAGCTTCTTCACCAACGATTTTGACACTACGACCGAAGGTGTTGATGTTGTAGCAAACTATGCGATGGATATGATGGGCGGTGAAACCAAGTTCTCACTTGCATATAACTGGACATCGACAGAAGTTGATCGCGCGTCGGATAATATCTCTGACTTCCGTATTCGTATGCTAGAAGATAACCTTCCAGCAGTACGCTACAGTGCAACGGCCAACCACACTAATGGCGACTGGCGTTTCCTTGCGCGAATGAACTACTACGGTAGCATCTTCGAAGATCACCTAGACTCTGCATTGCCAATTGACAAAGTAGGTTCTGAAATTACGTTCGACTTTGAAGTGGCATATAACTTTACTGAAGAGTTCACAGTAACTGTAGGTGCAAAGAACGCGTTTGACGAATACCCTGACGAAAACAATACTGATGCAGGTGGTATCACCTATGCACAGATTGCCGGCTCAGCGTATCCGACAACATCACCTATCGGTATTAATGGTGGGTTCTATTACCTAAGAGGTGTTTACACTTTCTAAGTTAGTTGAAGTAGAAAGGGGGCGTATGTCCCCTTTTGATTCTGTCATGTTTTTATCACTGCGTTTCAATAGATCTGTTTGTCTTAACAGGGGCGATAAAAGTGCAGCGATAAAAGCGTGAAAAAAAGTAAAAACAGAGGCATGATATTAGCCTTGTAAGCAAATCGAAACACACTGAATTTGAAATTATGACGAGAAAGTCGACAGTAGCTGAAACCTTTTTAAAATACCGCTCGAAGTTAATGCGTGCGGTAGGGTCTATTGTTGGCGCCGACGACATTGAAGATATCGTGCAAGAAGCCTTTATTAAAAGCTACGAAGCCGAATTAAAACAAGAAATACAATACGAGCGTACTTATATGCTCAAAACGGCGCGAAACTTAGCGCTAAACCATGTAGCAAAAGCTGAAAATAAAAATAAACAGCCGCTAGAAGACATGGATATTCTGCCTTACGAACTGGTAGGGCACAGTTTAGAAAAAAATGTAGAAAGCAAAGAACGTTTTATTCACTTTTGCCGAGCCACTGATACGTTGTCTGCGGATGTAAAACGCGTCTTTCTTCTTAAAAAAGTGTATGGCATGCGACAGAAAGAAATAGCTGAGCTGGTGGGGCTAAGTGAAAGCACAGTGGAAAAGCATGTCGCTAAAGGTTTAATGATGTGCTCAAGATATCTTGCAGAGCTGTCAAAAGACGGTGCTACCCCAAGCAATACCGTTGCTGCAACTCAGGACATAAGTCGTAGTTAACATGAATAATATTCGCCAATTTGCCAGCAAAGAAGATATTCAAGAGCAAGCTTGCTTGTGGATTAGTCGTCTCGACCGTACGTTGAATGATGATGAAAAAGTAGCGCTTGAGGAATGGTTGGCAGAAAGTAACGCTCACCGCCAAGCACTTCTTGAGGCTGCTAGCCTGTGGGATGATATGTCGGTGCTTAACGAACTAAGTGGTTTGTTTCCACTACCACAATCGCGCACAACCCATGCTCGCGGCTTAAGAAATCAACGTGTGGTGTGGAGCATTGCTGCATCATTTTTCGTTGCAGTTGTGGCACTAAGTGTATTGATACAGAAAACATGGTTTGAGTCTGCGCCTCAGTATGCGGCGGTAAGTCAAAAAGTGCAGACATCAGTAGGTGAACAAAAAAATGTCATCCTTGCTGATGGCTCAAAACTACATTTGAATACCAACTCTATTGTGACTGTAGATTTTTCGGCTGAAGCAAGAAATGTAGTACTGCTTAGAGGTGAGGCACACTTTGAGGTTGCGCATGACACAGATCGCCCGTTTTCGGTAACTGCTGGCAACAATACTGTTACTGCCGTTGGAACTGCATTTAATATGCAGTATGTAAACGACGATGCATTCGAACTGGTGGTCACAGAAGGCAAAGTATTAGTAAAAGACCGTTTCAAAGACGATGGCTCTACAGAGTTACTCTTCGGTAAAAAACCTATCACCGAGGAAGGCTTGTTGATGTTTGCTGGCGAAAAGGCGACGGTACAAGGCAAAGTAGAAGCGAAAGAAAACCTAACGCAAAATGATATTGCTGATGATTTAGCGTGGCAGCAGGGAATGATTGTTTTTAAAGGCGAGCCTTTAGAAGCAGTATTACTTGAGATTGGTCGATACACCCCCGTACGATTTAACATATCTGATGATAAACTGAGAAAGCGCCGTGTTGCTGGCTATTTCAAGGTTGGTGATATCGATGGTCTGTTGTCTGCGCTTAAAAGTAGCTTCGACGTTGATCACGAACGTGTGACAAAAAATAGTATTCAGTTGTATGCATCAAAAAGCTAAAGCAACGCTAGCACGTATCTTACGTGTTTAGTCGTTGGCATCATATGATGTAATGTGACAATATGAATCAAATAATAAGTATATCGACACATCATTTTGCAACAAGGCGCTCTGGCAAAGAACAACTTAATAACAACATGTTATTCTAAATTACGTGCGTTTATGCACGCGTTTTCATGTGCGTGGCTTTCGGCTTGTTCCAAACGTATTGCTTCTATCTATCTTGCTTGCTTTTTTTCGCTTTGCTCTTTTTCGTCTAAAAGTGCTATAGCGCAAGCTGCAGCAGCTGACAGTTCCCCATCTTCAGCATTCACTTTTTCTATTCCAGCGCAGGACGCTAATGAAGCACTAACAGAGCTTGCTAAACAGGCTAACACCACGCTCCTGTTTCCGTTTGATTTGGCCAAGCGCGTTAAAACTAATGCGCTTGAGGGTGAGTTCACGTTAAGCCAAGCACTTCAACAGCTACTAGAAGGCACTGAGCTTGCTGTTGTCACTGACGAGAGCGGCAAGGTGAGTATTCGTTCAAGAGCGTCGCTAATAGCGAATACCAAGTCAGAAGAAACGAACGTAAAAACAAAAGAAGACAAAAGCTTTGGTTTGGAAAAAATAGCGGTGGTTGGTACACGTAGTGCACCACGAAGTGTGGTGGATTCACCCGTACCGTTAGACATTATCGATAGCGGATCTCTTGGCTCACAAGGTAACACGGATGTGTTATCGATGCTTAGCACCATGGTGCCGTCGCTTAATGTAAACGACCAGCCGATAAACGACGCCAGTAGTTTAGTACGTCCCGCAAATTTGCGCGGAATGTCTTCAGACCATACTCTGCTGTTACTCAATGGCAAACGTCGTCATCGCTCTGCAGTTATTACCTTTTTAGGCGGTGGGTTATCTGACGGCGCTCAAGGGCCAGATATTTCGGTAATTCCAGCCTACGCATTAAAACAAGTTGAAGTTTTGCGAGATGGTGCATCTGCACAATACGGTTCAGACGCAATTGCAGGCGTGATTAATTTCGTACTTAAAGATAGCCCTGACGGCGGAAGCGTTGCACTTAAAACCGGCGGTTTTTCTCAAGGTGATGGTGAACTATTCCAAATTCAAGCAAATAGAGGCTTTGCACTAGGTGATAATGGCTTTATTAATGCCACTGCTGAATATAGACAGCAGCAAGGTACTTCTCGGTCAGTGCAACGCGATGACGCTACTGCATTAATTAACTCAGGCAATGCCTTTATTGAAAATCCCTCGCAGATATGGGGTGCATTAGATGTTGATAAAGACATAAAAATTGCAATTAATTCGGGGTACTCGTTGTCGCCTGAGTCAAGTCTTTACAGCTTTGTCACAGCCGCACAAAGGGATTTAACCGGCGGCTTTTATTTTCGAAATCCCCAAACCCGAGAAGGTGTGTTTAGCCGAACTGACAATACTACTGGCGAGCGTCGTCTGATTGTTGCCGATTTGGACGGATTAGATAACGGTCTTTCATGTCCCTCGATATTGTTATCAGATGATAATGTTTTACAGGATCCTAATTTCGCGCTTATCGCAGATAACGAAACACAACTAGGGAGTAATTGTTTTGCGTTCAATGAATGGTTTCCCGGCGGTTTTACACCTCAGTTTGGCGGCACCATAACTGATGGCTCTATTGCCTTTGGCATTAAGCGTGAGTTGCCTCACGGTTGGGCTATGGATGCAAGTGCAACCTTAGGTTACAGCGACATCAAATACCGTATTTCACAAACCGTCAATCCTTCACTAGGTCCACAATCTCCTACATCATTTTCTCCCGGTGGTGTCTCTCAAATTGAGCGTACTTTTAATTTAGACTTTGCTAAGCTCATTCAAACGGTGTTTGATGATCCCGTTAGCATTGCTGTGGGCGCAGAGTGGCGTAAAGAAACCTATTTTCAGAAAGCAGGTGATGAAGCATCCTATATAGCAGGTCCCTATGCGCTTGAACCTCCTCTTGGCTTGATTCAAGGTTTCTCTATAGGCTCAAATGGTTTTCCTGGGTATCAGCCCCAGTCGGCAGGGCATTGGAGCCGCAATAATTGGGCGCTTTATGCAGATTTAGAGTTTTACTTAAACGAAGCGTTACAATTAGGAATTGCAACGCGTGTCGAGCACTTTAGTGACTTTGGCTCAACCTTCGATGGTAAGCTAAGTGCACGTTACAAAATTAACGATACATACGCGTTACGAGGCTCTATCAATACAGGTTTTAAGGCCCCTACAGTCGGGCAGAGCAATGTTATTAATGTCACTACAGCTTACGGTATAAATGGCCTTGAAGACCAAGCAACCCTGCCACCAACGGACCTTATTTCAGTGCAGTTAGGGGCGACACCGTTGACGCCGGAAGAGTCGGTAAACTTCAGCCTAGGTGCGGTAATGCAAATGAGCGAACAATTCTTTGCGACATTTGATTATTTCAATATTCGTTTATCAGATCGCATCAGTACAACATCGGCAATTCCACTTACCGAAGACGATGTTGCCGTACTAATCTCTCAGGGACGAAGCGATGCAGCAAACTACAACGCTGCGAAGTTCTTTACCAACGATTTTGATACGAGAACACAAGGCGTTGATGTGGTGCTTAATTACGGTTTTTCCGCTGGTAGTTGGAACAATGCTGTATTGTTAGCGTATAACTGGACTGACACCAAAGTTGAGCGTGTTACGTTGTACCCCGCGCTGGTGGGTAATGAAATACAACTGCTGCCAAATTTAACGAGCGCACGAATCCGCATGCTAGAGGATAATTTACCTGCACACAGAGGCAGTTTGACGCTTGAGCAAAGTAGAGAAAATTGGGCGCTTACATGGCGCTTAAATTATTTTGGTTCGTTTTACGAAGATCACTTAGACGCGTCAGCTGGTATGGACATAAATGGAAGCGCAGTTACCACCTTCGATACTCAGGTTGCATGGCAGTTTTCACCTACCACTCGCCTAACACTTGGTGCGCAAAATCTGTTTGATAGTTTGCCTGATATTAATCCGTTCAGGGGAGAGGTGGGTGCCTTATATCCGCCTACATCGCCGAGCGGCATTAACGGGGCATTTTATTATTTGGGTGTTGATTACAGTTTCAACTAGGGGATTGTATATTATCAGGTGCTAGCACAAGGGAGAGTGATGCTTACGCTAGTACTGGAAAGCGATTTTCTTTTGAGTGCTCAGCACTATCCTACATCTTTGAAGAGAGACTCGTCGATAATGGTTTGGTCAATGATTTGCTGCGCCATTTGAATGCATTTTCCACACTGTGAGCCCAGCTCAAGATGTTGACGTAACTCACGCATATTACCCACACCGTTTGTTTCAACAGCGGCGCGAATGCTTTTGTCTGTTACCCCATAACACATACACACAAACATTAAACGTACTCCAAATGAATCTGTAAATGATAATAATTGTTATTCATGAAAATGGCAAGCGTCTTTTCGTTTTTTAATGTTGATGCAGTAAGGAAGGTAACAGAGAGTTAAACGCGTATATTTGATAAACGTTCTTGTGGCGAATGACAGCGTGGTTGCTCAAAATTGGTACGATCAGTAAAAAAAGTTTTTTTTATTATTGTTATTTTCAATTTAGTACCTATTTCATCAACCAACATAATTCTAAAAGCAAACTTACACGCTTTATTGGTGGTTAGTATGCTAATTATTACAATCCAAAATAAATGGAGAGACTCATGAGTGTATTAGTAGGCCGTCCAGCGCCAGATTTTACTGCTGCTGCAGTTTTAGGTAGTGGTGAGATTGTTGACTCATTTACATTAAGTGAAGCTATCAAAGGTAAGAAAGCGGTTGTTTTCTTCTATCCACTAGATTTCACATTTGTATGCCCGTCAGAGCTTATTGCTTTTGACAAGCGTTTTGAAGAGTTCCAAAAGCGTGGCGTTGAAGTTATTGGTGTTTCAATCGATTCTCAGTTTTCGCACAACGCGTGGAGAAATACACCTGTAAACGAAGGCGGTATTGGTCCAGTTAAGTACACACTAGTTGCTGACGTTAAGCATGAAATCTGCCAGGCGTACGACGTAGAGCATCCAGAAGATGGTGTTGCGTTCCGTGGTTCATTCCTTATCGATGAAGACGGCCTTGTTCGTCACCAAGTAGTAAACGACCTTCCACTAGGTCGTAACGTTGATGAAATGCTTCGCATGGTTGACGCACTAGCCTTTAACCAAGAGCACGGTGAAGTTTGCCCAGCGGGTTGGACTGAAGGTAAAGCAGGTATGGATGCATCACCAGAGGGTGTTGCTAAGTACCTATCTGAAGAAGCTGACAAACTGTAAGTCAGACTCTTAAGAGGTTAAAAAAACAGCGCCTTGTGGCGCTGTTTTTGTTTCTGTAACTTATCTAAGGTAACAAGGCGCTTCGTCATCCACCGAGCTATAAATACTTGTGTATTCTAGCTTTCTTCTTCCGGCAGCGGCCACCCACCCAGCGCTTTGTAGCGGTTAACCATGTAGCAGAACAGTTCGGTAGTTTTTTGTGCATCGTATAATGCACTGTGTGCTTCGCTTTGATCAAATGCAATTCCGGCAGCACGGCAGGCTTTTACTAGCACCGTTTGACCCAGCGCAAGTCCAGCAAGACTCGTAGTATCGAACGATACAAATGGATGAAACGGCGTTCGCTTAATGTTACACCTTTCAATCGCTGCATTAACAAAGCTTTGATCGAATGTTGCGTTATGAGCCACTATCACAGAACGTTGACAGTCCGCGTCCTTCTGCGCTTTTCTTATACCTTTACACAGCGCTTTCATTGCTTCACTTTCTGCGATTGCACCACGAAGTGCACAGTTAGGGTCAATCCCATTGAATTCTAGTGCTGCGGGCTCTAAGTTTGCACCCTCGAACGGGTCGATATGATAGTGAAACGTTTGGTCTGGGTGCAAGTCACCGTTTTCGTCCATTTTCACTGTAACCGCGGCAAGCTCTAACAACGCATCGGTACCCGCATTGAAACCAGCAGTTTCTACGTCAATGACAACGGGAAAATAGCCTCGAAAACGTTGAGATAAAAGCGGTGGGTTTGAAGACATAAACACTCTTTTAAAGTTGGTTTGTTTAGCGCAGATGGCAGTCAATTACGATGCCATGAAACTGAATGAGTAATTATCGCAAGTATGGCGATGAGTTACTAGTTTGAATTCATTGATTCCAGTTTTGGAATATGAGTCATGTAAAAGCTCAGTAAAGAGCAAATAAAGTGATTATTAAAATAGTAAAGCAGAGGGGAAGTAGTGGTATTAAACACTAAACTTTTCTACACTTCGGGCGATAGTAATAATAATCTTGTGGTGTTTGCACTGTTAGTTTGTTTTCTGGTTATCAATGTGAGTTTCTGGTTATGGTGTCGAAGTTAAAGTACATTGCGCTTTTAGGCCTTATAGGGTCGTTATCGTCTAATGCCGCTATGCGTCAATATTCGGCGACTATCGAAACATCAAATTGGTCGGTTGAGAGTAACACTCGATTGCAGTGCACATTGAATCACCCCGTTCCAGGCTATGGGGAAGCAATGTTCACCAGCGTTGCATCAAAACAGCTTAATATGGAATTCGAACTGGACATGTATTTATTGCCCAGTAAATTCGATGTAGCTGCCGTTTACTCAGTTCCTCCATCATGGATGCCGGGCGTTGCGCCAAAAACTATCGCGGATATGTCACTGCGTAAACAATATAATGGCGATTTGGGGCAAGATGCGGCGTGGACAATGTTATCAGAGCTAGAGAAAGGGTTCTGGCCCACCATTTATTATCAAGATTGGTATAACAAGTACGACAAAGTCAGTGTAGCCTTAAATGCAAGCAACTTTACGGGTGTTTACCGAGAGTTCGTTCAGTGTGTGTCGAACTTGCTTCCATTTAGTTTTGACGATATTTCTTACACAGTTTTGTCGTATCAAAATAACAGTACTGAGCTATCGAAATACTCACAGAAACGATTAACTATGATTGGTGAGTATCTGAAAGAAGATGCGGAACTAGAGTTGGTGCTTCTCGATGGTTACACCGACAGCTATGGTGGCCGCTATAATAATGAACAACTTTCTATACAGCGTGCCAACGAAGTTAAAAGCTATCTTACATCGCTAGGTGTTCCTCAAGACCGGATTCAGTTAACAGGGCATGGCGAAAGACGTCATATTGCCCCTAATGACACACGTGAAAACCGCGCCCAAAACAGACGGGTTGTGGTTCGATTATCGAAATCCTAGATATGACGCAGCTTCGAAAAACTACTTTTGAAGCGCGCTTCTCCACTCAAGCACTGGCGGCGTGTGATCGGTAAATACCCCGTCAGCCTGGATAACGTTTTTTAACACGCTTAGCAGCTGCATTTGTGTCATACCCGCAGGTAGTGCGTCTTCTCGAAAAGTGTAGGGATGAATAATTAGGCCATGACTGTGCGCATGCTCTAACCACTCAGCAGCCTTCACACTTCCGCCATTTAATGCTGATTTATCGAGTAGCTGGCCGAACCATGGGCCGATGCCATCAGCGTATTGTGCAACGGTTTTCAACCCGTCTTCTGAGCGTATCCAGTTGTAGTCTGTGTCACTCTCTTGCCAGTCGTTTTCGCCAATCAACATGACAATCTTCCCGTCATACGCTAACTGTTTACGAATGCGCTTTACTTCATTAAAGTCAAAACACTGCAAGTAGCTGTTGCCGTTCGGGCCGCTGAATCCATATTTGTTCAAGGCACTTATTACAACGCTTGAGGCATCAATGCCTTCGTTTAAATGGAAAGCAGGGGATTTAACTTCAGGGTAAACACCAATATCTTTACCAAGCTCGCGGTTCAATTCACGAATAAGTTCAAAATGCTCTTCTAGTGTCGCTATTGTGAAATGTGCTTTTTGACCTTGGTAGCGAGAGGCAAAGACCTGTTTGCCCGTCGCATCAGCGCGTTCGTGGACCCGTAGTTGCTTTATTTCAGTTAACGTAAAGTCTCTGGCGTAATAGCGTCCATCGATTCTGTGGCGGTCTGGAAAAACCTGCTCGACGTTTGTTACTGTTTCAAGGTGAATATCATGTAGTACAACGGCTATATCATCCTTGGTCATAACCACATCTTGCTCGATAAAGTCAGGGCCTTGGGCAAAAGCAAGTGCGGTTGATGCCAGTGTATGCTCGGGAAGATAGCCAGACGCCCCTCTATGGGCAATAACAATAAACTCGTTGTTTGTGCGTAAAGCATTGCCATCTTGCTGACTCGCCGATATCAGTGGATCTGCGTTTGATTGAAAGGCCAACCCCCACAAAAAGAGTGAAACCGCGAAGACGCTATGTAAAAAGTAGATGGGTCTTCCTTTTGTAGAGGTTCTCATCAAATATGTCCTTATCTATCAGATGACTGGGAATAAGTACCTTACAGCGATTTATTCTGAATAAGTTCTATAGCGTAGCCGTCAGGGTCTCTAACAAATGCGATAACGGTCGTCCCGCCCTTTACTGGACCTGGTTTGCGGTAAACCTCAGCGCCATTTTGCTCTAGCTTTTCACAAAAGGCGTAAATGTCATCCACTTCAATGGCAATATGCCCATAGGCAGTTCCTTTGTCGTAAGTATTTTCGCCCCAATTATAAGTAAGCTCTAATACGGTACTGTTGCTTTCGTCTCCGTAACCTACGAATGCCAATGTATATTCGTACTCTTTATTGTCAGACTGACGTAGCAAACGCATGCCCATTAACTCGGTATAAAAATGAAGTGACGCATCTAAATTCTCAACGCGTAGCATGGTATGTAACATTCTCATGGGGAAATCCTAGTGTTGCTTACTGATTAAAATGATACGTGCTCAGTATGAACTTTTCGAGTCATAGTAGTGCTTTCTTTTCAATACTCGCAGGCGGGGTGGTTTGCAATGGCGTAAGAGGCCATTTGGCCTAAGTATAGCTGTAGTGAGCTTTCAATATCGACAGATTGTTCAGGCACAATAAGTTCTGCGGCATGACCTGTAATACTTTCGTAAATCACCAATGCGGTTAGAAGGCTGCCCGCTAAATTAGCGTGATTGCCGTCTTCAGCGTGCAGCCTTATTTCAGGATCAACATCCAGCGCTCTTTCCCATGCATAGCCAATAGGAGCAACGCATGCGCCAGTGCTTTGTGCAATGCCTGCATGAATATTGTGAATGTAGTCGGTTTCTAGTGGCGCATTTAATTGAGCCCATTCGGGAAACATAATAGGAATGGCATTTGCGTTTTGCGCTGCATCGATAAGGGTAAGTGCACCGTCAACGGGATACTGTATTTGAAAGCTTTGAGAGTATCGTTGACCTTGCAGCACAACATGCGTCCAGTTGCCATTGGCAATGTTATTAAGTACCTGGTTTGAGTTTGCATGATCCAATAAGAAACCGCTGGGGGGTATCCGCTCAACCTTCACAGTTTGAGTGGGCTCGTTAACACGAAGAAGCGTTTCTAATATAGATGGCAAATTGTTTAACGCGGTATGGCTATTTCCCAT
>Ga0213840_1001188_pt1 | contig 22839 bp, 20 predicted proteins | sample SWPATP22_FD_160132 | JGI IMG/M metagenome (GOLD analysis project Ga0213840, IMG submission 160132) | Coastal seawater microbial communities from Marineland, Florida, United States - SWPA TP2 #2 | ecosystem: Environmental > Aquatic > Marine > Coastal | place: USA: Florida | collected 2016-08-14 | reverse complement strand
CTCGCCGACGACAAGGTGACCGGCACCAAGGTTCTGGTCATCGACGGCACCCACGCCGACGGCTTCGTGGTCTCGGCCCGCGACGCCGAGTCTGTGCGGCTGGTCTACGTCGACGCAGCGGACGCCCGCGTCGAGGGCCTCACCCGCATCGACCACCGTGACATCGCCACCGTCCACTTCGAGGCGTCGGCATGCCGTCCGCTTGCTGGCGGGCTCCAAGAGCTGCAGGCCGCCGTCGACCGAGGCACCATCGCCTTGTCCGCCGAGCTGCTCGGACTCGGCAGCGCCCTCACCAACCGCACCCTCGACTACCTGCGCACCCGAGAGCAGTTTGGACGTCCACTCGGCTCCTTCCAAGCCCTGCAACACCGGGCGGTCGACCTGTTCATCGGCCTGGAGCTCACCCGCTCGGCAGTGTTGGGGGGCGCCTTCGAGCCCTGCGCTCTGGGAACCGCGCTGGCCAAGGCCCAGGCCGGTGAAGCCGTGTGCCAGGCCGCCCGGGAAGGCATCCAGATGCACGGTGGCATCGGCATGACCGACGAACACGACGCCGGCCTCTACGTCAAGCGCATCTGGTGCGCAGCCTCCCTCCACGGCGACCCCGCATGGCACCGAGGCCGCTGGGCGCGCCTCCGGGGCTACTGACGCCATCGAATTCTGCTTGAGAACCGGCGCCTGATCGGGCATGTTGCCGGGACTGATCCATCCCAGTGATCAAGATCGCCCGCCGTACATGCGGGCAGTGAGGAGACACCATGAAGCTTCAGCACATCTTCCTTGGACTCGGAATCGGCCTCTTCGCAGCCTGCGGCGGCGACAAGGGCGACTCCGCTGGTGAAGAGGCCGACGCCGACACCGATGCCGACACCGATGCCGACACCGACGCCGACACCGATGCCGACACCGATGCCGACACCGACGCCGACGCCAGCCTGAGCATCGCCGTCACCGCCGACGTGGGCGGCACCGCCTACGCCGACACCTGTGTGGGCAGCGTCACCGTCACCGACGACGGCTCCAGCGTGACCGGCACCGGCGCCTGCTCCTTCCAGGGCGAGCTCGGCGCTCTGCTCTCGGGCGACCAGACCGGCACCATCGACGGCACCACCGATGGCACCACCGGCACGGGCACCTTCGACATGCTGACCTCGGTGGGCGCCGAGATCTCGATGGACTGGACCAGCACCACCGACGGCACCACCACCACCGCCGTCATGTCTGGCAGCACCGAGATGGAGGCCTCCGGCCTCACCATCCCCGTCACCTACGACGGCACCTTCAGCTACTGAGTCCGGGCCGCCCGTCGGGCAAGCCGGAATCACAGACCCGCCGCCACATCAGTGGTCGGCGGGTCTCTCTGTCTTGACCTGCACCACATGGAAGCGTCGCGCGACGAAGGCGAGGTCGGACAGTGTGGCCGTGCCGGCGGGGTTGAGCCCGGTGACGTGGAAGTCGCTGAAGGCCGCGGTGAAGTTGATGGGCCGCTGCCGCAGCAGGTTGATGCCCACGGATGCGCCCGCCCGCACAAACGCGAGTCCAATGGTCCGCTGCCGCGCCGGCTCCACCGCGTAGGCATAGGACGCGATGCTTCCCCGCTCCCGGGCATCGCGTGTGGCCCCGGCCAGAGCGGCATCCGCATCCGGCGCTTCGATGACGAAGGCCATCGGGCCAAAGTGTTCCCGACCGTAGAGGTCGCGGTCGGAGTGCTGGCAGCGCACCACCAACGGGGTGGAAGTGCGGGCGAAGGGCCAGGACTCGACCTGCAGCGGGCGCGCCTCACACACCACCTCCAGCCCACGACTGACCGCCTGATCCCGCAGTGCTGCAATGTCTTCGAGCACACCCGGATTCTGGATCGCGCCACACACACCGAAGGCCCGGTCAGGGTCGCTCAGCAATCGCTCCACTGCTGCTTTCAGCCGCACACAGATGGTGTCGACGTCCACCCGCCCGTCGGGAGTCTGCACCCCCCCGGCCGCCACCCAGATGTTCTGCGCCGCCGTGCACATCTGCGCCGAGAACATGCACAGCGACTGGGCCAAAGCGTCCAGAGCCACATCGAGCTCACCCACCGACTCCAGCAGCACGGCATTGCAGCCCGAGGTCTCGGTGTACACCTGTTTGTCGCGGCAGTTGGCCTCGATCCAGGCCCCGAAGCGTTGGCTGCCCGTGAAGTCGATGATGCGCACCGCGGGATGCTGCAGGAGCTCCTGGGTGAGCGGAGCGCCAGGCTCGTCGACCACCACAGTGAGCAGATCAGGCGAGAATCCCGCAGCACGCAGCACTCTGCGCCCGGTCTCCACGGCGATGGCGACCGGAAGCACGCCATTGGGGTGCGGCTTGAGGACCACCGGGTTGCCGGTGGCGAGGTTGGCAAGCATCGCCGGCCAGGCGTTCCAGGCCGGGTAGGAGCCGCAGGTCACCACCGCCGCCACACCCACCGGAGCGAGGAAGTAGGCCTTGTCGAGCACCACCTCCTCATCTCGCCCGAACCTGCGCGAGAACACCGCGTGCTGGGGGATCTGCGACATGGCGGTCCAGGCCATCGCCAGGGCTTCGAGGCCCCGGTCGAGCGAGCTGGCCCCACTGCCGGCGAAGGCCAGCATGAACCCCTGGCCTCCAGTGTGCATGGTGGCGTAGGCGTTTTCGAAGGTCTGCAGCGACAGCTGGTGGAGAATCTCCAGGCAGACCCCCACCCGGGCCCTGGGCTCGGCCTCCCCCCATGCCCCGGCCACCTGCTCGACCGCTTCGAGCAGCTCCCGCACCGACACCGCGGGGTAGCGCACCCCCAGGGCGTCACCCGAGAAGGGCGACCGCTCTGCACCCACCCATCCCCGCCGACCGGGAAGGTCGAGCGCAAACTCTCGGTTCAGGCGCGCCTCGAAGGCCGCCTTGCCTGCAGCGTGGGCACCGGGCGGATGGTGTTTGCGTGAGGGCGACTCGACGAATGGCGACAGGGCCGTTCGGTGTCGATTGGCCGTGACCGCCGCCTCGAGGAGTGCCCGGTGGCGGTCGAACAAGGCGAGAGGGTCTTCCTGGGCATTCATGCCGGAGCTCCGGGTCGCTTCCAACGCAAAATGAAGGTGTGGACCGTGCCCCGCCGGCTCTGCCGCTCGTATTGCAGGGTCAGCACACCGTCGGCGAGGGTGGCCACGCGGGTCTGGGTGTGACCGACCACACCTGGCACCAATGCCAGATCGACGTCGTGGTGGATGCATTCACCGTCGAGTCGCCAGCGGCCCGAGTAGGACAGGTAGCTGTCGAAGGCAGCGGCCTTGTCGCCTTCGCAGGCGGTGTGGCTCGTCTCCAGGCTGCCGAGGCTGCCCGATGAGCGCTCGTCGGAACCGCGAGACAGCACCGCCATCATGTGACCGTCGTCGCAGTACAGGATGCGACCCCTTGCATTGGACCCGAAGGGCTGCCGTGGAGGCCGTCCGTCCGAAGACTCGACCCGAAAGTCCAGCAGCTCCCAGGCGCCCAGCAGCGACTCCGCGGAAGGCGCGCTCAAAGGTCGGCGCCGGGCATCCAGGTGGCGTGAAAGCCCGCGGGCAGGCGAATCGGCAGCTTCACCCGGGCGACCGGTCCGGCCATGAGGTCGTCGGCTCGGTACACCAGGCAGGCACTCGACCAGTCGGCCCGATCGGTGACGAAGGTGACCACGTAGCCGTCATCCTCGGCGGCGTCCGCGCCTGCATCGCTGGAGGGGGCGAAGGGCGCCTCCGACCCGAACACACCGTCGCCATACTCCACCTGCTCCCGTTCCCCGGTGTGCAGGTCGTACTTCACGAGCCCGTGAAAGGCGGCGGGCACCTCGTAGGGAATGCGCTGATGGTAGGAGTATCGATTCTTCACCCCCACCCGGTCGGGGTGAATCATCGGGAACTCGGCGTTGAGGTCGTCAAGCGGGCCCTCGGACGTCTGCCCGGTGCGGAGGTCCATCTCCCAGCGGTACAGCCGCGCCTGCAGCTTGATGCCAGAGAGCATGGCGGCGATGCGCCCGTCGGCCTTGTTCGGGCGCAGTGTGGGGTCGTCGGTGCGACACCCCACCATCACCACCTTGTCGCCCACCTCCCAGCAGTTCACGACGTGGAGCATGTAGCAGGGCTCGAACTCGAACCAACGCACGTCGGCGTCGGTGCCCCGCCGCGGGATGACACCGTAGCGCGTGGGCACCTCACGGTGGAACAAGGGCACGCGCTTGCCAGTGCGGGCGAACAGCTCCGGGTCGAAGAACATCGGGAAGTCGTGGAGGATCGAGAAGCGGGGGGTCATTCCGATGTCGTGTGGACGACGGGGCCCCGGCAGCGTGATGTCCACCTGATGGAAGCGGCCGTCGCGGGCCCGCACGCCGTAGCGCATGTAGGGGGGCCGGTCTCCGTAGGAGAAGAACACGAAGTCACCGGTGTGCGGACACACCTTGGAATGTGCAGACACGCGATGCTGAAGCTGTCCCCCGAAGCGCTCGATGCCCACCGTGTCGAGGGTTCGCGCGTCGAGCTCGTACAGACGTCCCGACTCGTACCAGAGGGCGTAGAGCTTGCCATCCAGGTGGATGAGGTCGGTGTTGGCGGTGTCCTTGAGGGGACCGCCAGGCAGGCTGAAGTCGAAGGGACCGAGCACACCACCCCAGATGGTGTCGCCCGACTCCTGCTCAGCGAGGTGCCCGCGGGTCTGCACCCACCGGTTGGCATAGCGGGCCTGGCCGTCCTCGAACCAGATTCCATGCACCATGCCGTCGCCGTCGAACCAATGGTAGCGGTTCGACGGGGCGTGCACGCTGTTGGGCCCGTTGCGAAAGTAGCCGCCAAAGAGGTCGCGGGGCAGCTCGCCCTGCACCTCCAGCGTGTCTGCACTCACCTGTCGGGTGGTGGGTGCATACACGCCGTGAAGGTAGGGGTTGTCGATGCCGTCGATCCATGCCGGCGCATCGGTGGGCCGCCGACCCGACGGGCTCAGTGTCTTCGAGTAGCGCGTGGTGATGGGCAGCTCGGCGGGCATCGGTCCTCCAGGGCGAACCCGCCTAACATCCCGGTTCTCCCGTCACGCGCGCGGAAGGTAGAACTTGCGGTACCAGCGTCGGAGCTGGCCAATGGGGCCGTCTGCGTCGGACAGCTGGGGACGCTCTCGCCAGGCCTTGTGTTCCCAGATCGAGATGTCCTCGTGGAATCCTCGGCGGAGGTTCTCCACATACATGTTGGCGAACTCATCGGTGCGGGGACCACACCTCTTCAGGCTCACCGCGAAGCGAAGCTCCAGCAGGTCCTTCTTCACCGGCACATGCGCAAGAAGCAGGGTGCTGTGCAAGACCCCCTTCATGTCGCTGATCTGGAAGCCCGGCCCATGGTAGGTGGCCGTGATGTCGAAGTGGTCTTCGCCGCCCATCGGAGGCGTGGCGACGCCCACCGTGTGTTGGGTGGCCTTGTGGCCATCGTAGATGTTCTCGAACCTGCTCACGTTGGTCCGGTGGACGGTGGGAAAGTGGGCCTTGTCGGCCACATTCTCCACAATCTCGCGGGGATGGGTCTTCACGGTGATGGAGTTGGGGAACCAGGGCGTCCACTCGTCGTTGTCGAGCTGGTCGATGACGGGCACCTCCCACTCGGGTCCCCCGCCGTCCTCATCGTGCCAGAGGAACACAGCACCGTTGCGTTCCACCACCGTCCAGGCGTTGACCTTCGCACGGCCGGAATCTTGTCCGAGTAGGGAATGCGCGCGCAGCTCCCCGTCCCATCGAACTCCCAGGCATGGAAGGGACACACGACGTGCTCGCCGGATACCTTGCCGCCATGCCCCAGGTGGGCGCCCAGGTGGGGACAGAAGGCATCGAGCACCCGGACCTCGCCCGCTTCGGTCCGGAACAGCACAAGGTGCTTGTCGAAGTACTGGAGGGGCTTCACAGTGCCTACGTCGAAGTCGGTGGAGAAGCCGATGACGAACCAGCCTCGTGGCCAGTTCTCGGTGAGGGCATCGCTGCGCTTCGCGGCGGCTTGGGTCATGGTGCGCTCCTGTCCTGAAGTAGGGATGCAGAGTCGACTCCAGCGGCCGACTCTGCAGCGAGGAATCCGAAGGTGAGGGCGGGACCGATTGTGCCACCGGCACCGGGGTAGGTGGGACCCATCACGCTGGCACTGGTGTTGCCTGCCGCGTACAGACCGGCGATGGCCTGGCCGTCCGCGTCGAGCACCCGCGCCCCCACATCGGTGACGAGGCCACCCTTTGTGCCGAGGTCGCCTGGATAGACGCGGATGGCGTAGAAGGGCCCCTTCTCGAGCGGCCGCATGGTGGGGTTGGGACCCACCGTGTGGTCGGCGTAGTAGCGGTCGTAGTGTTGGTCGCCACGGCCAAAGTCGGCGTCTTTGCCCGTACGGGACATGTCGTTGAAGTGGTCGACGGTCTGCCGCAGGACCGCAGAGTCCAGACCGCACTTTTCCGCCAGTCCTTCGATGGTGTCGGACTTGAGCAGGAAGCCCTCCCGCAGTCGACGCGGCAGGCGGTTGTCGGGCTGGGCATAGCCAGGGGCCACCGGTCCCACCGGATAGCGGTGACGAAACTCGGCATCGAACACGAGAAAGCAGTCCGGAACGGCCCCCCCGGCATACATCGCCTCACCGATGTCGAGGTAGGGCGCCGCTTCATTGCAGAATCGCTTCGCCTCACCATTCACCATCAAGCTGCCGGGCATGCTCTTTTCGACCACCAGCACCCAGCTGTATTGGGACTTGGGAATCAGCGTCACCGGCGTCCACCAGGCGCGGTCCATCAGGTCGACGTCGCCACCGGCCGCCATGCCCATCTTGATGCCGTCCCCCAGGTTGCGAGGGTTGCCGGCGTTCCAGTCTGGCGAGGTGGGCTGTTGCTGGTACTTCGCACGCATCTGTCCGTTCCGCTCGAAGCCACCCGCCCCAAGCATCACACCCGCCTTGGCCCGCACCCGGCGCCTGCTGCCACTGTGCTCCACCACAACGCCCGCCACACGGCCATCTTCAATGATGAGTTCCTCCGCCGGAGACCGCAGCCAGATGGGCACATTGCGCTCCAGCAGCGACAGTCGGAGGCGGCCGATGAGCGCATTGCCCGCATGCAGCCTGGTGTCACGATGGAAGCGCCGGCGGGTGAACCAACGCAGCATGTATTGGATCATCCGCCCGACCAGCTTGAATCGGGCCCCCCAGGTCGGCACAAGGTAGCCGTGGGCCTCGCGCGCCGTGATGCCGAACTTGCCCAGGATCTGCGACTGAGCGTGGGGTTTGCGCAATGCAAAGAAGTGCTCGCCAAGCTTCGAGGCATCGAAGGGCACGGGCTCCATCGACCGCCCCCCGGTGACACCGCCGGGCACCTCCCGGTAGTAGTCGCTGTAGTGCTCCAGGCTGTCCAGGATCAGGTGCGACTGCGCCGCCATGTAGTCGTGCATGCGGCGCGAGTGGTCCACGAATGCGGCGAGCCGATCCTCCGACACCATGTCCCGCGTCAGGGCCCGGAGGTATTCGAGCGACTGCTCCCGGCTGTCCGAGATGCCCCGCGACGGCAGCTGCGGATTGTTGGGAATCCACACCACGCCGCCCGAGATGGCAGTGGAGCCGCCGTATTGGTCTGTCGCCTCGACGATGAGCACCTTGAGACCGAGGTCGTGGGCCCGCAGAGCAGCCGCCATGGAAGCGGCACCCGACCCGATGCACACAAAGTCGAAGGTGTCGTCCCAGCCAGCGTGGGCGCCGCGGCCTCCCCCCTCGGGAGAAGGCGTGGCGGTCGGACTGGAAGGACCGGAGGAGTCGGCGGTCACGGGGGCTCCAGGGGCGTCGGGGGCTCGGCGCGGTGACAGGTGCGATGGCCGGGGTCCGGTCGAGGAACTGGCCGCCGCAGCGAGAACGTGTTCTGATTACCACGAAGCGAGAACATGTTCTACTTGGAGCCGCCCTTCTCCTCGGAGCCGTCGTGACCCAGGCGCCCCCCTTTGGTGAAATCGGTGTCATCGACCTGATGATGCAGATCCCCGGCCAGGACAACCGCGCCTGGTACGACTTCATGCAGCCCCTCTTTCTCGACGAGGCCAGCCGCAACTACGCCAAGATGCCCGCCGAGCACCTGTTTCGGAACGTGCCCGAGCTCGGTGACAGCGAAGACTATGTCGCCTTCACCGTGGCGCAGATGGACCGCTTCGGCATCGCGAGGGCCATGGTGGGGGTCGACCACGAGGCCGGGCGGGAGGCGGTGCGCCGCTTTCCGGACCGCTTCTTCGGAAGCCACCACGCCAACCCCAACCGGGGGATGGACGCCGTCCGACAGATCGTGCGCCTCAAGGAGGAGCTCGACATCAAGGCCGTCACGGGCTTTCCATCGGGACTGTGTCCGCAGGTACCCATCGACGACAAGAAGTGGTATCCAATCTATGCAAAGTGCGTGGAGCTCGACCTTCCCTTCTGCTGCACCGTGGGCGTGCCCGGTCCCAGACTCCCCATGGCACCGCAGAAGGTGGAGCTGGTCGACGAAGTGTGTTGGTTCTTCCCCGAGCTCAAATTCGTGATGCGTCACGGCGCCGAGCCCTGGGTCGACCTCGCCGTCAAGCTCATGCGCAAGTACCCCAACCTGTCGTACATGACGTCGGCCTTCGCGCCCCGGCGCTACCCCGAGGCCGTGGTCCGCTACGCCAACGGACGGGGACGAAAGCAGGTGATGTACGCTGGCTATTGGCCCATGGGCCTGTCCCTCGAGCGCATCTTCTCGGAGCTGCCCCAGGTCCCACTCAAGGACGAGGTGTGGCCGCTGTTCCTCCAAGACAACGCCACCCGAATCTTCAAGCTTTGACCCCTCCCCGCGTCTGGCCGACACCGGCCCGGAGCTGCCCATGACCGCACCCGAAATCGCGCTGAATACCGTCGAATTCGGCGATCCCGACGCCCACACCAAGCTGCTCGACAACGCCCGGAGGCTGCTGCCGGCCCTCCGCGCGCGTGTGGCCGACAGCGAGGCCGCCCGACATGTGTTGCCCGAGACCATCGCGGACTTCCACCGCGCCGGCTTCTGGAAGATGCTCCAGCCGCGCATGTTCGGCGGACTCGAGGTGCATCCCAACACCTTCTTCGACGTGCAGATCACCATCGCCACAGCCCACCCCTCCGCGGCCTGGGTGTTGGGCGTGGTGGCCGTGCACAACTGGCAGCTTGCGTTGTTCGATCTGCAGGCCCAGCAAGATGTGTGGGGAGACGACCCCAAGGCGCTGGTGTCGAGCTCCTACGCCCCCACAGGCAAGGTGGAGGCGGTCGACGGCGGCTACCGACTCAGCGGGCGGTGGTCGTTCTCCAGCGGCGTCGACCACTGCGACTGGGTCTTCCTCGGCGGCTTCGCACCGTCCCCCCAAGGCTCTCCCCCGGACATGCGCACCTTCCTGGTCCCCTTGTCCGAGGCCACCATCGACGACACCTGGCATGTCATGGCGCTCAAGGCCACCGGCAGCAAGGACGTCCTCCTCGAGGGCGTCTTCGTCCCCGAGCACCGCACCCACAAGATGTCGGACGGCTTCCGCTGCGACAACCCCGGCAACGCTCACCACGACGTCCCCCTGTTCCGCCTCCCATTCGGACAGGTCTTCGTGCGCTCGGTGTCCACCACCTCGATTGGCATCGCCAAGGGTGCGCTGGAGTTCTACCGACAGGTCACTGCAACCAAGGTGGGGGCTGCGGACGGCAACAAAGCCAGCAAGGACCCCTCCTCCCAGATGGCCTGCGCACGGGCGGCTTCGGCCATCGACCAGCTCGAGCTTGTGTTGCATCGGAACATGGACCGCCTGATGCACGACGCCGAGCAGGGAGAGCGCACCGATGTCGACACCCGCGTGGCCTACCGGTGGGACTCCAGCGAGGCAGTGTCCAAAGCGGTCGCTGTGGTGGACGAGCTGTTCGCCTTGTGTGGTGGACGCGCCCTGTTCCTGTCGAGCCCGATGCACCGCTACTTCTCCGACGTACACGGCGCACGGGCCCACTACGCCAACCGCCCCGATGCCAGCGGCCGCAACTTCGGCCGGGTGCAGCTCGGCATGCGCACCACCGACTACTTCATCTGAGCCCTGGAGCCGGTCATGCACCCCGGACTGCAGCTGGGCTTCCTCGAGTTCGAGGTCGCCCGAATCGACGCGTGGCACGCCTTTCTCACCGAGGTCTGTGGACTGGTGGATGTGGGTGGGGGCCGCTATCGCATGGACGGCCACGCCTGGCGCATCCAGCTTCGCGAAGGACCACTGGACGACCTCGCCACAGTGGGCTGGGAGTTCGAGGACGACAGCCTCGACGCCGCCATCCGCCGCCTCGAGGCCGCTGGCTACCCGGTCACCGAGGCCGACCCCAAGGCGCGGGGTGCACAGCGCCGCTACACCATCATCGACCCTGCTGGCGTGCCCGGCGAGCTGGTCACCGGCCTCGACCGCGCGGACACTCCTTTCCAGAGTCCCGTGGTGAAGGCCGGTTTCGTCGCCGACGAGCTCGGGCTCGGGCACCTCGTGCTCACCGCACCCGACCCCGCTGCCACCCGACGCTTCTACACCGAGCTGCTCGGTATGCGGGTGAGCGACTACATCCGCACCACCTTCTTCGGCCACGACGTCGACCTCACCTTCCTGCACGCCAACCCCCGGCACCACACGCTGGCGTTCGGCGGCCCACAGCGCAAGCGCATCGAACACTTCCTCATCGAGGTGGCGAGCGTCGACGAGGTGGGGCTGGCCTACGACCGCACCATCCAGGCGGGGCACCGCATCCACCTCACGATGGGCCGCCACCCCAACGACGAGATGCTCAGCTTCTACGCACGCACCCCGTCGCGCTTCCACTTCGAGTTCGGCTGGGGCGGACGCCAGCTCGACATGGCCATCGAACACGACACTCAGGTCTTCGACCGCATCAGCACCTGGGGCCACCAACCCCCTGCCTTCGCCTTCGGGAAGCCCAGATGAGCACCTCCGGACACCGCGTCGCCGTCGGCAACGGCTGGCACCTGCACCACCACGACCTCGGCCCCCGGGACACGTCCCACCCTCCCCTCGTGTTCCTGCACGGCAGCGGGCCTGGGGCCAGCGGCTGGTCGAACTTCCACGCCACCGCAACCGTGCTCGGCGAGGCGGGCTTTCGCTGCATCCTGGTGGACAGCCTCGGCTACGGGCTCTCCGACAAGCCCACCGATGTGCCCTACAGCCTCGAGGTGATGTCGGGCGCTCTGGTCGGGCTGCTCGACGCCCTCGGGCTGCAGCGGGTCACCCTGGTCGGCAACTCCCAGGGCGGCGCCATCGCCATCCGCACCGCCCTCGACCATCCCGGGCGCATCGCCTCGATGGTGCTCATGGCGCCCGGCGGGCTGGAGCCCCGCGAGACCTACATGCAGATGCGGGGCATCCGGTCGATGCTGCGTTGCATCTACGGCCCCGAGGGCATCACCGAGTACGGGATGCGAAAGGTCTTCGAGAAGCAGCTCTACGACAGCAGTCTCGTGACAGATGAGCTGGTCGCCGACCGCACGGCCGTCGCCCTCACCCAGCCCCGCCACGTCTTCGAGACGATGAAGGTGGACAACCAGGAGGACCGGCTGTCCGAGCTGACCTGTCCCGTGCTGGGACTGTGGGGGGCCGACGACCTCTTCACGCCAGTGTCCGGCGCGATGAAGCTGGCCACCCGGGTGCCGAATTGCCGCGTCACGGTGTTCAACCGCTGCGGACACTGGGTGATGGTGGAGCATGCCGACACCTTCAACCGGCTATGCATCGACTTTCTCACCCACGGCTGAGCGAAGCGTGGCACAATCCCGTCCGCCAGCCCCAAGAGGTGGACATGCCCCGCGCTCATCGACTCCCTGCCATCGCCCTCGTCGCGTTGGTGGGGTGCACCACCAAGACCCCCTTTCCTGCCGGTCTCGGTCCCCTCGAGGACAACAAGGCCGACTGGCCCGATGAAGGCGAGGAGACCATCTCCACCCGCTTCGGAGAGGAGGCGGAGAAGGACGACGGCTACAACTGGGGACACGCCCGCGGCTACATCCAGCAGCCCGTCTCGGAGGTCTACGCGGCGCTGCGAAAGCCCCGCGTCACCGTCAACCGCCGCTCGCTGGCCGACTACAGCGTGACCTGGGATGTAGAGCCCGACTACACCCACAGCTACCGCCTCCACAACCGCGTCGAGGACCTCATCAACTTCGAGTTCGACGTGAACTGGCGTCACGGTGCGCTCGACGGCGAGGAGGACGACCCCGGCGAGGTGGGCACCCGATGGCAGAAGACCGATGGCAGCGACGTCATCGAGCTGCAGCGTGGAAGTGTGTACACCTGGGCGGTCTCGGCCGACGTCACTGCCCTCGAATTCGTCGTCCACCAACGGTCGATGGGCGACGACGGCCCCATCGTGGTCGACTACCTCGACGACTTCTACGCAGACATCCTGGCGGCAAGCCACGGCGAGCCTCTGCCAGAGTATGCGTCCGGACTGTGAGCCAAGCACAACCCCGTACTACAGCTCGCTTTCGAACTCAAGGGGACCGCCGGTCCACCCCGCAAGCCGAAGACACGACGGTTTGGGCGTCCATCTGCGCCGCGATTCCGGCCCTTGGCGCCCTCAATCCGCCGATGCTGTCACCAACTGTCTGTCATAGCTTGCTTCAGTCATCGGCCATGCCCAACTCCGGCCGACACCGACGAGGCGAAAGCGCCCCAGCGCAGGGTGACCTGGGCAATGCGCCGATTTCCCTCTGCCGATCCCAAGACGAGGCTTCGGTCCAACCCTGAGCGGCTGCTTCGGGGAGCGGTCCACGAAAGACCCCTGATTGAGACTGCTCTTGACCACCCGAGGGCGCCACCGGAGACCTCCTCCGGATGTCTCAAGCGACGAGGGTGGTGTCTCCGCCGTAGTCGAGACCGAAACTCGCGGCATGTGGTGCATGATGGATCGATGCCCAACACCTCCCCAAACCCGGCCGAGACCCACGCTGCGTCCGACGATGTGCTGAGCGCAGTGTTTCGTCTGCAGGTGGCGCCCCCTCAGTTCGTGGTCCGCGTCGACCTCGACGACTCCGAGCAGGCCCGCTCCGAAGGTGCTGCTGGAAGCTGCCTCTGCATCGTGCTCGAAGGCGAAGGCGTCCTTCAGGCAGGCCGCACCGGCATCGAGCTGAGCTCGGGGGATGCCGCACTGCTCCCCCGCCACCCTGCCTTCCAGCTTGCGTCGCGCGTGGCGTCGTCGCGTCGGCAGGCCCGCCACTGGGCGATTCCAAGCCGCACGGCGGGTGGGCCCGGCGCCTTTTGCCGCATCATCCACCGAAGCCAGCCCGATGCCACCTTTTCAGTCGTGGTCGTCCCCCTCCGATTCCAGACCGCAGCCCCCGCCCCGCTGTTCACCGTGCTGCCCGATGTCGTGCGCATCGCGGACATCCGCACCAGCGCGCGTGGCACGCTCGACCTCCTCGACACCGTCACCGTGCGCCGACAGACCGGCGATGCCTGTCTCGCGGCCTGCCTCGCACAGGCCTTGGTGCTGCTCGCGCTGCAAGCCCACCTGGTGGAAGGCGACGACCCACTCCTGCATGTGCTGCACGACCCACGGCTCATCCGCGCCGTCACGGCCTTGCACGGTGACCTCTCTCAGAACTGGACCGTCCGAGAGCTTTCCCGCATCGCCGGCATGAGTGAGTCCCTGTTCCGCAGCCGCCTGCGTAGCGCGGTGGGAGAGCCCTGGCGCAACTACATCCAGCGCGTGCGGATTCGCGAGGCTGAGCGCCTCCTTGCGAGTCCCGGAGCCTCCGTCGCACAGGTCGCCGCAGCGGTTGGCTACAACTCCGAGTCGTCCTTCAGCCGGGCCTTCCTCGGCATTGTCGGTCGGCGTCCTGGCCAGTTCATCCAGGACCACACCCCCACCGGCGCACACTGAGTCCCTGGGGGGGGGCACCGGCCCCGTCCCGCTCAGCCGCCGATGCGGGCCTCGGCAGCCAGCACGAGCTCCACCCGGCGGTTCTTCTTGCGCCCTTCCGCAGTGGTGTTGGGGGCCACCGGACGGTGCTCGCCATGACTTGTGAGCACGACCCGGCGCGGTGACACCCCGGCCTGGGTGAGGGCCTGCACCACTGCGAGAGCCCGCTGGGCACCGAGCAGCCAGTTGCCGTTGCTGTAGGCGGCGTCGTCGGTGTGCCCTTCCACCCACACGAGAATCTCGGGGTGCTGCTCCAAGAAGGCGGACACGCGGGCAATCGGGAGCCGGCTGGGGGCGGCGAGTGAGGCGTCTCCCGGCTCGAAGGCCAGCAGCTCATCCGAAAAAGACACCGTGACCCGTCCGCCATCATGGTCGACGTGGGCACCCGTGCTCGACATCCGCCCGGTGAGCTCCGGCAGCCAGTCCGGTTGCTCGACGTAGGGCTCCGGCTCTGGCGGCGGGTGGGGGTCGACCTCCTCCACCTCGAGCGCCTGGACGGCTGCCTCCGGGGCTTGTTCCGCCATGGCCACCACAGACTGCAGTCGGGACAGCTCCCGCCGGGCCACCGCAACCTCGCTGCGGGCATCGCGGGCCATGGACGCATGCACCCCGACCTGCCACTGCCGCGCGACGAGGCTCATCAGCAGCACCACCGCGCACATCGTGAGCGCGACCACCACCGGACGATGGGAGATGTCGGGAGGCGGCACCGATCCACCCACCGCGCGGACCGGAAGCCCGGTGATGGTGGAGAGCTCCTCCGGCGACAGCGACAGCAGCGCCGAGCGGGTGGCCGGACTGGCGCGAAGCAGGAGGTGCCGGTCGTCTTCGGAGACCCCCACGAGGAGCGGACGGGCCGCCGGAGACCGCAACCCAGGGTCCTCCTCGAGACGACGATGCAGGCCTTGAAGGGCCGCCAGCAGCACGCGGGTGGACCACCGCTGCCGGTCGGTGGGCGCCGCCAGGGTGACGACGATGGCCTGTGGGTCGTGCTCCGCAGGTGCGGTGAGCGCCGGCGGCTCCGCAGTGGCGGGGATGCGGGACGCCCGGGCGATGGCCAGGCACCGGGGCCAGGGCACGCCGCCTGCAACGTGGAACAGCTCCACCATCGAGGCATCGAGCCCGGCGTGGTTGAGCAAAGGTGCCAGCCAGGCTGCGAGCTTCGGACCGGATGCGCGCCGAACATCCAGGTGCTCCACCACCTCCATCCGACGCAGGACCGCACTGCCGAAACCACGCCACAGCAGGGCGATCTGCGCCTCCGAGGACATGCCGGCGAGCAGCTCGTCGAGCGCCTGGAGGTCGGTGCGAGTGGCGGACGCGGACACGGTGGCTGGGTCCCTCGGCGGACACAGAGAGGCGCTCGGGCGCCCGGATCGGCCCCCGTGAGCGGCCACGTAGCCCGAAAACGCCCGCCCCGTGGAACACCCGGGGAACTCGACTCAGGTTGCCAGCCTCAAGGGGTCGTGCCAGCGAGGATGTCGCGGGCCTCCTGCGCCGCAGCTGCAGCCGCTGGATAGCCAGAGTAGGCGGACTCGAGGCGCTCGATCTGGTCGAGGGCGGGCGCTTCCCAGCCGTTGTGCGCGAAGACGACCGCCTGGACGGCGATCAGGTCGGGGTGCCACAGCTCGTCGCCGAGGTACCAGCTCCGAAGGTCGAGCATGTCGACCGCGGCCTGAAGCTCACCGTCCGAGAGCAAAGCCCGGCCTCGCACAGCAGTGAGCGCCCGGTTGCGGAGCACCTTGCGCCGGAGGGCATCGGTCACCTCGACAGCCGCGCGGGTCTCCCCTGCAGCCATGAGCACCTCTGCCTCCGCCACGGCGAGCGCCGACGAGGGGTTGGGCTCGCGGTAGCCGATCCAGATCCAGGCCTCTGCCTCGTCGAGATCGCCCATCACCGCGTAGGTTCGGGCCAACAACGCGTAGCCCACGCCAGTGCCGTCCTGCAGGGCGACGCTCTCCAGTGCCACCTCCCACATGCCTTCGAGGTTGCCGGCTTGCTTGTGGTCGCCGAACAGCCGGGTGAGCGTGGCCAGCTCTCGCTTGGGCCGCGGGTTGGACACCACGAGCTCACGTCGAATCCGAGCGGCGGCCTCTGGCTCGCCGAGGAAGCGGAGGGCGTCGGCTTCGGCGACGACGGTCTGCATCGGAAGGGCCTCACTCCCCGTGGCGAGGTCGAGGCTGGCCTGCACGCAAGGGTAGTCGCCAAACTCGCTGCAGCACACTGCCCGAGAGGCGTGGAGGTCGGGGTCGAGGGGGGACTCCGCGAGCTGGCGCGTGGTCTCCATCATCGCCTGTCGATAGCGTCCGCGGCTCAGGAGCATGCTGAGGTTGGACACCGAGCCCTGAAAGCTCAAGGAGTTGGCGGGGTTGGACCCCTTGCCCGACTTGCCGGGCATGCGGCGCTTGCTGCCCTTGCCACGCTTGCCGCGCTTGCCGCGCTTGGGAATCGCCCGCTTCTTCTCAGCGGCTTTCGGGGCGGGCTCTGTGGACGGGCCGCTGGCGCTGGAGGCCGAAGCCCACACCAGGAGCGCGAAGAGGTTTGACAGCACCGAGTGCTCCTATGGACGCCCACTTGGCTGGGCATCCGCGCGACGGCAGCGCGTACCACGCCAGCTGGCGGTGGTGTACCCGCAATTTCCGCGCAGGCGACCGCGCAGCTGGAGACAAGAAGCGGAAACCCCGCAGGACCGAAGCCCTGCGGGGTCGAGTGGCAGACGAGCTGCCGGGCCGAGACGGCCTGCCCTCAGTTGGGGTAGGCGCCGTAGCCACCAGCGTTGTCGCCGGAGTAGCTGTAGTAGCCGTAGAGGTAGTAGTAGTAGGTGTAGCCCGAGTACTCGGTGTCTTCGCCGCGCACGAAGCGCTCGAGGTCACCACCACCGCGGTAGTCGATGTAGTAGATGGGGTACCAGCCGTAGTAGCCGCTGTCGTCCACCCAAGCGGTGAGCAGCTCGATGTCACCGTAGGAGTAGGGGAAGGACATGACCTGGGTGAAGTCGAGGAAGTCGGCGTTGATGCCGCACTCGTCGACGTCGATGATCTTGCGGATGGCGAAGCCATAGTCGCAGTCAGCGCAGTGACCCTGGATCTGGGGGCCGGCGGCTTCCCAGTTGCTCAGGCAGTAGGGGCTGCCGTCGAAGATGATGCCGTAGCCGAAGGTGCCTTCGATCGAACCGGAGGCTTCTTCGAAGGGGTTGACTTCACCCTCGCCTTCGCCTTCGCCTTCGCCTTCGCCTTCGCCTTCACCCTCGCCTTCACCCTCGCCTTCGCCTTCGCCTTCGCCTTCGCCTTCGCCTTCGCCTTCGCCCTCCCCTTCCCCTTCGCCTTCGCCGCCGGAGTCGCCGGACTTCTCGTCACAGCCGAAAGCGAAGGAGGTCAAACCAAGGGCCAGCAGCCAACCGAATCGTGCACTCATGTCTCATTTCTCCATGTGGATGGACGTGCGGCGGAGCTTACGCAGAAATCGTGCAACCGTCCAGTGCTGCGCTGAATCAATCTGCGACGAAGTCAATTGCGACAGCGATCGCCTCATCGAGCACGACATCGGAGTCCCCGTCGAGGCCCGCGGCGTCGGCCCGCTCCTCCAGAGCCTTCCATTCGTCGCGCTCCGCCTGACGCATGCTGAGCTGGAGGCTGGTGGCCTTGCCGTCGGTGCTCTCGCGCGCGGTCCGCAGCTCGGCCATCATCTGGAAGCCCTTGCTGGCCCCCACGCGGGCGTCGGAGGCCGCCCGCAGCCGGTCGAGGTCCCACGCCCCCTCCCCCACCTCCTTGAAGCGGGCACTCACAATCTCGTCGTAGGGCAGGGCCTTGTCGAGGTCGCCTTCTCGGCTGTCGAGGCCGTCGTAGGGGCTGGGGATGATGATGTCGGGCACCACCCCCACGCGCTGGGTGGACTTGCCGGTGACCCGGTAGAATTGGCTTGAGGTGTACTTGAGCGCACCGGCATCGCGCTCCGGTGAGCCGCCGAAGCGAGCGAGAAGCGGTCTCATGTCGAGCAGCTCCTGCACCGTGCCCTTGCCATGGGTTGCGGAGGCACCGACCACCAGCGCCCGCTTGTAGTCCTGCAGAGCGCCGGCGAAGATCTCGGAGGCCGACGCACTGTAGGCACTCGTGAGCACCACCACGGGTCCGTCCCAGGCAGTGCCGGCCTCCTCGTCTTCGAGGACCTCCCGCGACGACTGGGGACCACGCTTGCTCTTGATCTGCACCACCGGTCCCTTGTCGATGAACAGACCGGTGAGGCCGATGGCCTGTGTGAGTGCCCCGCCCGAGTTGGTGCGGAGGTCGACGAGCACCACGTCTGCGCCGTCGGGCCCCAGCTCCTCGAGCAGCTTGCGCACATCCTCGGTGGTGCTGCGGATGACCTCATAGCTGCGACCGTCGCGGCGGACGTCCTGGTAGAAGCTCGGCACATCGACGACAGCCACCTTCTTGCCGCCCACCTCATGCACCTCGATCTTGGCGGAGGCCGCCTCGATGACCACCTCGTCGCGGGTGATGCGCACATCCTTGAGGTCGCCGTCGGGGGCGTCGGCCGGGATGACCGTGAGCACCACCTGCGTGCCCTTGGCGCCGCGGATGAGCTTCACCACACGGTCGATGCGCATGCCCACGATGTCCACCGGCTCCTCATCGCCCTGGGCCACCGCCACGATGCGGTCGTCGGGCTGGAGGATGCCGTGCAGGTCGGCCGGACCGCCGGGCACCAGGGAGATGACGCGGGTGTGCTCGCCGTCGGTGCGGAGGGTGGCCCCGATGCCTTCGAGCCGGTCGCTCATCTGGATGTCGAAGTCGTCTTTGGTGGCCGGCTTGAACCAGAGGGTGTGCGGGTCGTACACGCCGCCCAGGGCCGCCAGCCAACCCTCCAGAACGTCGTTGGCATCGTAGTCGTCGATATCTTCGCCCAGCCGTGTGTAGCGCTTGGACAGCGCCTCACGGGCCTCGGCAGGGTCGTCTCCAGACAGGACCCGCAGGATGAGCTGATCGGTGATGCGGGCGGTCCACACGGCGTCGAGGCTGGCGGAGTCGGCCTCCCAGGCGGCCCCCTCGCGGTCGCGCTGCCAGGTGGCGTCGGACACCTCCAGGTCGATGTCCTCGGCCAGCAGCTTCTTCGCGAAGGCCACCCGCTCATGGACTCGCTGCTTGAAGCGGGCATGCACGGTGAAGGCGGGCGAGACATCCGCGGGCATCCGGTGCACGGAGTCGGGCAGCTCGGGGACCATGCGCTTGAGCGCCGCGACGTCCGAGGCGGTGAAGAACAGGCGGTCGGGGTCGAGCTGGTCGAGGTGCCCGTTCATCCACTCCTCGGCCACCGCGTCATCGACGGGACGTCCGGCAAGGTGGAAGTTCTCCAACGCGAGCACGACGACCTGGCCGACGAGTTCGTGGTGACGCTCCGGAGTAGCGGGGGCCGCAGCCGTGGCTGGCAGGGCGAGCCCGAGCAGTGCCAGCGTGGAGAGCCGACGAAAGAGGCGGGACAGGGTCTGGGGCATGGGACCTCGGTGGACGGACGGGCACAGACCCCTCGGACCCGCGCACGCTTCCCCGTAGGTCATACCAAACGGTAGAGCGCGCTGCCGACGCGTCACAATGTGCGGCGCCGGGGCCCCTTGTCCGCACGGCCCGACCGGTCGAGCTCGTCGAGCAGCTTGGAACGCTCTGCCAACCAGGCGTCCCTGGCCAGCCCTCCAGAGCGATGCCGACGGTCGAGGGCTGCGAGGCGTGCTGCGAGATCGTCCATCACCGCGGCGTCTTGCGGGGAGTCTCCGCGGGTGCCGGAGGGCCGGAGGGACGCCACCTCCTCCCTCGCCGCCGCCCACTCCCGGTCCTCCTCGCTGTCGCTGGCGAAGTGGCCGGCAGACGTGCGCTGGGCCACACCGTCCTGCACCGAGACGGCGGCCTCTCGGGCAGCATCCGCCACCACCCGGGCCTGCTTGCCCGCCCGTCGGGCCAGTCCCTCGATGCCGCCCCCTTCTTCGAAGCGCTTGCGTCCGTCGGCCACAGCGCCCTTGGCGAGGTTGGTGAGTCGATCGAAGGTGCTCATGGGTCCAGCTCCTGGGGGGGTTGCTCGGCAAGGGGTCGCAGTCCGCCCTCGGCTTCCACCTGGGCCGCCGCTGCGGCTGCTTCGTCGGCCATCATGTCGACCGCAACCGGGGGAATCGGCGGTGGCCCCCGCCACCAGTCGTCGAGCAGGGCAATGCCGATGCCCAAAGCGATGAAGACGGCCAGGGTCCGCAGCGAAGCGCCACCGGCACCCGAGACCGCAGGGCCGCGTCCGACCGACGCGAACATCGGGGGGGCGGTCTCGGACTCTTGCGTCCGTGCGACAGGGTCCCGCTTGGGCATTCATTCTCCGCAACGACGTCCGCCTTGTCTAGCCCCCCCAACGGACCAGCGCCGCTCCGCCGTCCCCTGGCCTCACCGCTCGCGGGCGGTCTTCTTGAATCGCTTCGGGTCGATGCCGTACTTGTCCACCCGAAGTCCCATCACCCGCTCCGACATTCCCAGGTCGCGGGCGGCCGCCGCTCGGTTCCCCCGATTCACCTTCAAGGCGTCGAGGATGATCTGCTCCTCCACCGCATCGAGACGCTGCTGCAGGCTGCCATGAGGCCGCGTGCCAGTGGCTTCTGCCGTCTGCAGAGAAGGCGGGAAGTGGTGGCCGTGCACCACGCCATCCCGAGCGAGCAACACGGCGCGCTCGATGCAGTTCTCCAGCTCCCGGACGTTTCCAGGCCAGTGGTAGGCGGTGAGGATGTCGATGGCTCCAGTGGAGATTCGCTGAACATCCCGGCCGTGTGACCGGTTGAAGCGCTCGACGAAGTGATCGGCCAGCAGCAGGATATCGCCAGTTCGCTCCCGCAGCGGCGGCAGGCGAATCGGAAAGACGGCAAGGCGGTAGTAGAGATCAGCCCGGAAGGACTCATCCGCCACCATGGCCTCCAGGTCGCGGCTTGTGGCCGTGATCACACGCACGTCGACGCGCACCGAGGTGTTGCCGCCCACCCGCTCGAACCGCCGCTCCTGCAGCACCCGAAGCAGCTTGACCTGGTTGGCGGCCGAGAGGTCGCCGATCTCGTCGAGGAACAAGGTGCCCCCGTTCGCAACCTCGAAGCGCCCCTTCCGCTGGTGCAGTGCGCCGGTGAACGCGCCCCTCTCGTGCCCGAACAGCTCGCTCTCGATGACCCCCTCGGGCAAGGCGGCGCAGTTGACGGCCACGAAGGGCCCGTTCCGCCGCGGGCTTCGGTCGTGCAGAGCCTCGGCCACGAGTTCCTTGCCGGTACCGCTTTCGCCGGTGAGCAGCACGGTGGTGGGGCTGTCGGCCACCTGCCCCATCAAGGAGAAGACCTCCTGCATCACCCGGGACCGCCCGAGAATCCCAGAAGGAGCAGTCACGGGCTGTTCTCGAGCCTCTCCGTCGGCCCGGAGGCGCCCGACGATGGCCGGGGTGAGCAAGCCACCCACTGCCTGCAGTAGACGCGCATCGTCGGCCAGCCCATGGACCTCCATGGCCCGACGGTAGGCCGACAACACCGCAATCGGCGCCCCCTGCCAGCAGATGGGCACACACACCAGACCGCGGTCGACGCCAGCATCCAGGGCGCCGGTGCGGTCGAGAAAGTGGGGGTGGGAGCGGATGCTGCGGGCCACCTGCGCAGAGGGCAGACCACCCCCGTCCGGTCGCATCACCACCCGACCGATGAGGCCCTCTCCAAGACCATAGCGACCGCGCCGGACCTCGCCGGGCGTCAGTCCATGGGCCGCCTCGAGCTGCACCACCCCCGAGCGGGTGTCGAAGAGGCCGAGTGACACGCGCTGCAGGCCGGCCACCTCGCCGAGGTCGCGCAAGATGGGACCCAGCACCTCATCCAGCTGGTCGGACCGCGCCACCCGCCCCGAGATGCGGCTCAGAAGCTGCAATCGCTGCGCTGCGGTGGGCACTCCGGCCATGTCATCGACTCCAGTTCATACCATTTCGTAGCTTTTCCACACGATACGTCCCAGTCCGATCTGGACGTAAACACGCTAAATTTCGTCACTTCACACCAATGGCACAAGTGTCAACCAAGGGCAAGACCTACACTTCTGTAGGAATTGTGGGAGGTAGGCACCATTTCCTACATCTTCGTAGGATTCGACCATTCCGCTTCAGATGGCGACGGCATTCTTGATGTGGCACGGCCCTTGCTTCGCCGGCGGACGTCTCCCAACTCCCCCTTTTCACGGAGTCTCCCATGGCGCTCATCGCCGAGTACATCTGGGTGGACGGCACCGTCCCCACCGCTCTCGTCCGCTCCAAGACCAAGGTCATCCCGGGCTTCGATGGCGAGGTCGACCTCGACAGCTTCCCCGTGTGGGCCTTCGACGGCTCGTCCACCGCTCAGGCCGAAGGCGCCGACTCCGACTGCATCCTGCGGCCGGTGCGCTTCGTGAAGGACCCCGTCCGCAACGGCAACGCCTGGCTCGTGATGTGCGAGGTCTTCAACCCCGACGGCACCCCCCACCCCTCCAACCGCCGCGCCCACCTGCGTCGCGTGATGGAAGCAGGTGGCACCGAGTCCGACGCCTGGATCGCCTTCGAGCAGGAGTACACCTTCTTCGAAGGCAGCCGTCCCCTCGGCTTTCCCGCTGAGCGCCGCTACCCCGCCCCCCAGGGCCCCTACTACTGCGGCGTCGGCTCCGACGAGGTCTACGGCCGCCCGGTCGTGGAAGCCCACCTCACCGCCTGCCTCGAAGCCGGCCTCTTCATCACCGGCATCAACGCCGAGGTGATGCCCGGCCAGTGGGAGTTCCAGTGTGGTGGCCCCAAGGCCGACCCCCTGACCGCCTCCGACCACCTCTGGCTGGCCCGCTGGCTGCTGTACCGCGTGGGCGAAGACTACGGCATCTCTGCCACCCTCGACCCCAAGCCC
>Ga0213840_1001177_pt1 | contig 22979 bp, 26 predicted proteins | sample SWPATP22_FD_160132 | JGI IMG/M metagenome (GOLD analysis project Ga0213840, IMG submission 160132) | Coastal seawater microbial communities from Marineland, Florida, United States - SWPA TP2 #2 | ecosystem: Environmental > Aquatic > Marine > Coastal | place: USA: Florida | collected 2016-08-14 | reverse complement strand
TTAGGCTCAGGACCCATTGATTATCGTGGAGCCGCATGATTCACCGTCCGAAAACGGAGCGGTGATATGTCTGATCTTTTCTGGCTGAACGATGCGCAGATGGCGCGGCTGGAGCCCTACTTTCCGAAATCCCATGGCAAACCACGTGTCGATGATCGGCGGGTTTTAAGCGGGATTATTTTCATCAATCGCAATGGTTTGCGATGGCGAGATGCGCCTAAGGAGTATGGCCCCCACAAGACGCTCTATAACCGTTGGAAGCGTTGGAGCGACAAAGGCATTTTCGCACAGATGATGGTGGGACTGGCTGCCGAGCACAGCGAAAAGAATACCGTGATGATCGATGCTACCTACCTGAAGGCTCATCGCACAGCGTCCAGTTTGGGCGTCAAAAAGGGGGGCGTGGACGTCTTATTGGACGAACCAAAGGCGGCATGAACACCAAACTTCATGCAATCTGCGATAGCCGGGGGCGCCCACTCAACCTGTTCGTAACGGCAGGACAGGTGAGCGACTACATAGGTGCGCGAGCGCTTTGCGATAGTCTTCCGGATGTCGATTGGCTGCTCGGCGATCGCGGCTACGACGCCGACTGGTTCAGAGAAGCATTAAAAGACAAGGGGATACACGCCTGCATCCCCGGACGAAAACAGCGGAAGGCGACGGTGAAGTATGACAAGCGCAGATACAAACGCCGCAATCGGATCGAGATCATGTTCGGCAGACTCAAGGACTGGCGGCGCGTTGCCACTCGCTACGACCGATGCCCAAAGGTCTTCCTCTCAGCCATCGCTCTCGCCGCCACTGTCATCTACTGGCTATGAGTCCTGAGCCTAGGGCACATGTCGTCACATCATCGGATACCATCAGCAAACTACCGGTCGCGCATTCCTTTCGGTAATAGGCCATTCGTTCCTCGGCGCTCGACTGCCAGAGAAACCAAGCAGGACCTCCGATGCGATCGGGATCTGGCGTGCTACTGCTCCCACAATAACCGGTTGGGTTAAAGCAAAGGAGACGTTGGCTATTGGAGCAGGAGGCCATTGCGCCTCCCAATCCGACCACACCTACAATCAGCCATATGGCCTTTCTCATTTGTATCGCTCCTTTGAAGCTCGCTCGCCCCTTTTGAGGATAAGCCAGGAGGCTAATCGCCGGCTAACTCCGCAGAAACGGCAGTCATCACTACGCTCCTTGCTGGACAGCTGAATGCGAGCCTGACGTTCTGAATGCCCATCTCGCAAAAGCACTGTCTGAAACGTTCCGAACGAGCCACGCAATTGCAGCAGTCGCAACAACCGCAAAAATGACCCGCCCCCCGAGCACGGCACTAAGGTCCGCACCAATGGCGACCATAATCAGGGTATCCTCGATGACACTATGTGCAAACCCCATGAACACACATGAGATGAAGATCTGGCGGGGCGAGACCGAGCCCGACCGTGCTTCCCGAATGAGGAGGCCTCCGCCATAAGAAATCCCCAAGAAAAGGCCGACCGCCGTCAAATGCCCTGCCTCACCGCGTATTCCGGCCAACTGCAACAAAGGCGCGAGTCCTTTCATAACGAGCTCAAGGATGCCTGTGACCTTCAGTATCTCAAGACCCCAAGTTAACGCGAGGAGGATGAAGAACATGGCAACCATCGCCTCAAGAAGACCTATGAAAAAGCCGACCCAATCCGGAGTCGCGTTCATCGGAATCCAGGCAGGGTTCACCGGCTCAGAAAGCCAGCCAGTGACAATCAGAAAATTGTGCAACAAGAAGGCATAAAGCAGCCCGCCGAAGATGCGCAGAGCCGTGGTTGTTAGCATTCGAGGCCCGGCCTGCTGAATGATCTTCTGCTCAATCGGCAGAGCGTGCGCAAAAAGAAGCAAAGCCGAGAATACTGTCACATCCGCCACACTCAAGCTGTCCATCGGGACAAGAACAAAGAGCAGAGGGACCGCCCCCCAGATGCCGACCAGCATCCCGCTCAGCCATGCCAAACCAAGCTCGGGGGGCAGCCCGACAAGGCTCATCAAAGGCGCGAATGTAGGAGCGATCGCCTCAATCACCCCCATGCGTGACAGCAGTTCCGTGATGATTGTGATCGGAACCATAACTCGGAGTAGCACCCAGTATATTTCCAGTGCTTCTAAAGTCTTAAGGTAAGCGGCGCGGAAGATCGGCATCAAAAAAAATTCCCATAACATGATCCTGGCCCTTCTACTGCGTCCCATAACGCATATGTGGTCAAATATTGCATTCTTGTGCAATATTATTGCAAATTGGACCGACCGAAAAGCTGACACATGGATCAACTCGACGGAAAGATTTTGAACCTTTTGCAGCGTGATGCGTCACGGTCAAACGTCAGCGTGGCAGAAGAGGTCGGATTGTCTCCCTCTAGCTGCCTTCGGCGGGTTCGACGGCTGCACAAGACCGGGATCATCGACCGCATTGTCGCGATCCTGAACCCTGCGAAAACGGGACGACCACTAAAGGCGCTGGTCACTGTCGAACTCAAACTTCATGGCGAACAGCACATGCGCCGCTTTCTAGACCTCGCGGTGGCAGAGGACGCCGTATCCCAAGCTTATGCCGTTACGGGCGAGACCGACGTCGTTCTGATGCTAAATCTGCACGACATGGAAGAATTCGACGCGCTTTGCGATAGGTTGTTCCGGGATCAGACCAATGTTGCCAGGTTTTTCACGATGATGGTGATCCGCACTGCGAAAGAAGAAACCGCTGTTCGGATTTGACTGCGCCCGCCTATTGTTGTCACCGCGGCCTGACCATTCGGCAAAATCGATGGTTTCTACTCAGACAAACAGTTTTTATTATATTTGCGGCCCACCTAACGATACCCCTGCAACAATCACGAGGGGACTTTACATGGCATATTTCAGCATCCACGAAGGTGGCGTTGGGCTGAGGCGGCAGCAAACGACGAAAGCGCACAGTGTGTTCCCTGGCCTTTTCCTTGCCGGGTTGATTGCGGCGCTTGCATTCGGCCTGCGCCACTTACCCGGGGTCCATCAGATTAGCCCACTCATCTTGGCAATTCTAATCGGCATGGCCTTTCACAACCTGATCGGGACGCCCGCAATTGCGAAGGCTGGTGTCGCCTTCAGCCTCAAACGTATCTTACGCACCGGTATCGTGTTGCTTGGGCTACAACTGACCGTTCAGCAGGTCATCGCCGTGGGCGGTCTCGGCGTTGCGCTTATCATTGCCACGCTGTTGGCCACATTCGCCTTTACTACTTGGTTAGGACGGGTGTTGAAGGTGGATGCAAGGCTAACGCAGTTGATCGCTTCTGGCAGCTCGATCTGCGGTGCTTCTGCCGTGATTGCCACAAATACCGTGACCCGCGCCCATGATGAGGATGTGGCCTATGCCGTAGCCTGTGTGACGATCTTCGGCTCGCTCTCCATGATACTGATGCCTGTGATTGCCGGCCTGTTTAACATGGGGCCGCAGGCCTACGGCTTGTGGACCGGCGCGTCGATCCATGAAGTGGCGCAGGTCGTCGCCGCTGCCTATGCGCGCGGACAGGAAGCTGGCGAATTCGGTACCATTGCGAAGCTAACACGTGTCATGATGCTGGCGCCCGTTGTGCTGGGCCTTGGCTTTCTTGCTGCCCGCAAACGGCTCAGCGCTGGTGGCGCGGCGAACCGCGCAGAGACACCGCTGCCATGGTTCGTATTCGGGTTTGTTGCCATGGTCGGGCTGGCCAGCACCGGCTGGGTGCCCGAGGCCACAGCGCCCTACACATCCGGCATCACGCAATTTCTGCTCGCCATGGCTCTCGCGGCAATGGGGCTAGAAACGGACATGCGCAAACTGGCAGCCGCAGGTATCCGACCCGCGCTATTGGGGGCTGGCGCTTGGGTTTTCATTTCCGTTTTCAGCCTCGGTCTGGTTCTTCTACTGACATGACGCTTGAACAACTTAGAATTTTTATCGCTGTCGCTGAACGTGAGCATGTCACCCAGGCGGCGGCCTATCTTAACCTGACCCAAAGCGCGACCAGTGCTGCAGTGGCAGCGCTGGAGGAGCGCCACGCTGTTCGTCTGTTTGACCGGGTTGGGAGGCGTGTTGTTCTGACGGACGCAGGCAAGCTGTTTCTGAGCGAAGCCCGCGCCGTTGTGGCGCGCGCTGAACAGGCAAACCGTTTGCTGGATGATCTCGCCGGAATGAAGCGTGGCACCCTGCGTTTGGGCGCCAGCCAGACAATCGCAAACTACTGGTTGCCACCTTTGATGCAGCGCTTTCGAGAGCAACACCCGGGCATTGCACTTGAGCTCGCAGTTGGTAACTCCACCCTTGTGGCCCAGATGGTCCATGACGCCACCATTGACCTCGGCTTCGTCGAGGGGGAGATCACAGATGCGGCACTTATCAGCCAAATTTTGCAGGGGGATCAACTGGCGCTCGTCGTGGCCCCGGGGCATGCTTGGCAACATTGCCCGCCTTCTGATGCCGAAGACCTGAAGACAAGTCCGTGGGTGATGCGAGAGCTAGGCTCCGGTACCCGGTCGGCTTGCGAGAAGGTCCTCATGGATCAGGGGTTAAGCACCGAAGATGTGGAAGTCGCGTTTGAGCTGCCATCGAACGAAGCGCTTTGCGTGGCAGTAGAAGCTGGAGCTGGCGCTGCGATTTTGTCGACCCTCGTCGTCGGCCCGGCGGTCAATGCAAACCGGCTAGTTTCAGTGGATTTCAAGCTACCGCAGCGCCCGTTCTATGTCTTGCGCCATAAGGAACGACATCTTTCCCTGGCCGAGCAGAGATTTCTTGACCTTCTCTGAAATCGCACCGTTCCAGAAGTGGTCTCGCGCTTTTAGTTACCCACGACGCTGCACGCTCGAAATGCTCTCGGAGAATCAGATAGAAGGATTTTTTACGGCATTCAGAAAAAGAAAACCTGATTACTTGGAACCCTGCACCTTTGCGAACGGTTGGCTCTGTAGAATTACTTAATTCGTGAACTAGCGCGCTCGTGTCGCAGTGATCGAGAGCGCTTATCGTTTTTACGACGAGGGGGCTCCATGAGTGAAATCACACGCCGCAATCTTCTAACGATGATCGGAACTGCCGCAGGCAGTGCCGCTATGTATCATGCCATGACTTCAATGGGTTTTGCAGCACCCTCTGATTATAGCGGACCTATTAAATTAGACGGAGATCCGCAGGGAGCGAAGGTGCTGGTTCTCGGCGCCGGCTTGGCCGGGCTCACCGCCGCCTATGAAATGCGGGCAGCCGGCTATGAGGTCGAAGTGCTAGAGTTCCGTGAGAAGGCGGGCGGACGATGTTGGACCCTGCGCTCGGGCGACAGCTATACGGAACTTGGCGGCGCGACCCAGAACGTCGATTTCGCCGAAGGCAATTACATCAACCCTGGCCCATGGCGCCTACCTCATAACCACCATGCCGTTTTAGACTACTGTAAGCGGCTTAAAGTGCCTCTCGAGCCATTTATCCAACTGAACTATAATTCTTATCTTCATCGTTCGGACGCCTATGGCGGTAAGCCGCAGCGTCTGAAAGACATCAAAACCGACTATCGCGGACATATCTCGGAGTTGTTGGCTAAGGCCGTAAATCAGGGAAGACTCGATGAGCTAGTCACCGCGCAGGACCGAGAAGTCCTACTGGAAAGCCTGCGGGCCTTCGGCGTATTGAGCGAGCAGAATGAATACGTGAAGAGCTTGGACACCAGTCACTACCGGGGTTACGCAAAGCAGCCGGGCGGCGGTGTCGGGGCAGCACCTGAAGCTTCGGATCTGCTTAACCCGCAGGAGGTGCTGCAGTCGCGCCTCTGGGAATATCTCGCCACGCATGAGACAGTGGATCACCAAGCACCCATGTTTCAGCCGGTAGGCGGGATGGATGGTATCGCCAAAGGGTTCGAGCGCGAGGTTGGAGATCTCATTACCTATAACGCCAAAGTTGTTTCGCTACAGCAGGACGAAAATGGTGTGACGGTGACATGGGAAGACACGGCCGGTGGAGGCCAGCAGACCAGCAAAGCGGACTATTGTGTCTGTACCATTCCTTTCTCCATTCTCGGGCAGATCGACCACAATCTCTCGGGTGATTTGTCCAATGCGATCAGTTCGATGTATTATAATGGATCGACGAAGTGGGGCCTCGAGTTCAAACGTCGCTTCTGGGAAGAGGATGAAGATATCTACGGCGGTATCAGCTATACCGATCTCGCCATTGGTCAGATCAGCTACCCCTCGACAGGCTATTTCTCCGATGGACCGGCCGTGTTGCTGGGCGGTTATACATGGCGCGGAGAGAACTCCTACAAGTTCAACGCAATGCAGCCTGAAGAGCGCTTGGAATGGGCGGTAAGACAGGGTGCCAAAATCCACCCTCAGTATCGGGATGAGTTTAAGACCGGCGTTAGCGTTGTGTGGCACAAGGTGCCATGGGTTCTTGGATGCTCGGGCGTTTGGGAAAATCGCGACAATTACGAGGACGCCATCAAGATCGACAATCGCGTCGTCTGCGCCGGGGAGCACCTTTCATACCTGCCTGCGTGGCAAGAAGGGGCGATCCTCTCCTCGCTTGATGCGATCTCGCGCCTCCATGACAAAGTAATCAACGGGTGAAGCCATGCGACAGATATTTTTCTCAGCGACGATCGTAGGCATTCTCGGCGCTCTGCCGCTCTATGCCCAAGACAACGACGCAAACACGCGCGCGGCGCAAGCCACGGCGCCTGAAACCGGCGAGACCTCTCCCGAAGGCGAAGCCCGTCCACAAGAGCGTGACATAACCGCTATGGCGGATGGCGGTGAATGGGTCGAGGAATATGTCAGCGAAGATGGCGAAGAGTTGTACCAAACGCTCTGCTCTGGCTGTCATATGGCTGACGGGTCAGGGGCCATCGGGGCTGGGAAGTACCCTGCTCTTAGTGGCAACCCCAACCTCGAATATGCCGGCTATGCGACCTACATCATCATCAATGGCCAAGCTGCGATGCCAAGCCTTGGGCATTTTCTCGATGACCAACAAGTGTTGGCTATCACTGACTATATTCAAACCAACATTGGCAATGACTATGAGGCCGATGGTACGCTCGACGCCGTGGCCGACGCCCGGCCGGCTGAACCCGTAAATCAGAACACGGAGGAACACGAATGATCCGCAAATTTATCGCCCCCCTCGCCGCTGTCGCAGCACTTATGACCACGAGCGTATACGCTCAAGGCTCAGAAGTTGTTCGCCATGGTTTGCCGGATTCAGACTTCCCGATCTTGCAAGCTGTGGAAGTGCCCGCGGATGCAACCTTGGTTTACCTTAGCGGCACCGTGCCGACGGTCGCCGATGAGGCGGCCGAGAAGGGCTCTCCTGAATATTTCGGCGATACGGCAACCCAAACCGCCAGTGTTCTCGCTTCAATTGAGAAAAAGCTTGCCGGGCTCGACCTTGATATGGGGGACGTCATCAAAATGCAGGCCTACCTTGTTGCCCCCGAGGGTAGCGATGGGATGGATTTCCAAGGCTTTATGGAGGGTTACACTCAGTACTTTGGTACCGAAGAACAGCCTGAGCTCCCTACTCGGTCGGTCTTTGAGGTCGCAGGATTAGCAAACCCCGCATGGCTGGTAGAGATTGAGGTAGTGGCTGTAAGACAGGGTTCTTGAATACCAGTTGTACCTTCTGAGAGAAGGTAAAGCGGCGGCCCGTATCGGCCGTCGCTTATTTTGAACGGATCGCTAGTAGCTGACCCTCAATTATCTTCCAAGACTGCGGATAGCTTCCGGCGCGCGTCTTCGTTGAGCCAGTCGCGCCAAACATCCTTATTATTCAATAAAAAATGCACAGCGGCTTCTTCCGTAGACGCGTTGTTCTCGTCCTTCCAAGCCAACAGCGCGCTCATTTCGGAGGTCTCGAAGCTAATATTGCTCATCAACTTAGCGACCTCCGGGTACTCATCGATAAAGTCCGTAGTCGCAACCGTGTACACCAAACTGGGAGGATAGGCGCTTGGCTTTGGGTCTGCGACATCAGCGTTTAAGTTGGCTTTGTGAGCAGCGAGGTCTACACCCCCGATATCAACCATGGTCATGTCAAAGCGCCCCATAAGCGCCGTAGGCTCCCAATAATACCCAAACCATGGCTCTTTGGCTTCATATGCTGAGGCAAGGGACGCGGCTAAGGTTTCGCCGCCCCCGTGATCAAACACTTCAATGCCCGCTTCTTCAAAACCATATGCGCGCGCAATATTGCGATTAATCGTGCTACAGACCCATCCTCCTGTAGGACAGTTGTTGAAACGGTTCCCTACAAGCTCAGGGTTGTCCAAGATGCCTTGGATCGTTTTAAGTTCTGGATGCTCTTCTGCAAGATAGGTGGGGATCCACCAAGCCTCGAGCCCGCCTGGCTGCAACACCTGTGTCATGTCCTGGATCACGTCATCCTGCTTGAGCTTTTCGTAAGCGCTGCCTGCAGAGTTGACCCAAAGTTCGGTCACAATATCCGGCTCATTGTTTTCAGCAAGTGATGTAAGGGCGGGAATTGTATCAGACGGTACCCGGGTGACGGTGCAACCGTAGCCCTGTTCCATCAGGAATGATGCAATCTCTGTCGTGATAATTGCAGACGAGAACGTCATCTCGGTGATGCTGACCTCTCCGCATTCGGCAGCCGCGATATTGGGCGCGGTGGTCGCGATCGCTGCGGCTGAAAGCCAGAGTTTCAGATTTTTCATTTTAGTGTTCTCCCGTTTGTCTACACGTTCCTGGCAGGTGGCACGCAAACCCTCGACAGGGCCGCTCTCTGACCATTTTCGTTCTGTGGCACGGTTGGGTTTAAGCATAATTCCATTGAGCTTTCAAAGAACTGCTATCCGCCCCGATCAAGCGCCATTTCTATAGTCAATGTAGACCTTCTGTAGCATGAAGGGGCCGACAACATTGTGCGCTTGGGGGGCGAGGCGCTTTAGAACTGGTCGGCTAAGGGGCCATAGCCCTACACCGATTGGTCATCTCGCAAGTCTTCAGGCTTTCCGGGACAACTGAGAGTTTGCTTTCCCGCAGACCATACCTATCTCTTAAACATGGGCAAAAAAATGTCCATCTGTCCGGTGACCTCCTCCCCGTCACAAGACTGAACTGCGGCGGCCTGCACTAGTTGCAGGCCGCCGCGAATTTTATGCTACGTTCAGTTTATCCACTATAAGTGGGGATCAAACTGTTAGTAACCTTAGTCCAGCGTTGTTTTTAAAGCCAAATAAGAAGCGCCTAAAATTTAGGCATGTGTTGTAGTGGTCAGCTCGTGCTTCCTTAAATTTTGGACACTCAAGCTGTCTATTAATGGCATCCAAGCCTATGTCCTCACTGGCCAAGCTGACGTCGTTCTGATGCTAAACCTGTATGACACGGAAAAATGTTGCCAAGTTTTTCACGATGATGGTGATCCGCACTGGGAAAAAGAAACCGCCGTTCGACGATGACATGACTGACGTCAGCTTACCGCCGGTTGAAGAACCTGTTGTGTCGTTTCGCCTCAAGCCGATCTAACACACCGAGATCGTTCGGCTCGATTACCACTGACTGTTCAACGGGTCATCGCCGTAACGGTATCCGGCGTGAAGCTTTCTAATGTCACGCTGCCGGAAATTGAGCCCTCAGGGCGCAAAATGCATAATTTCTTTCATCATTGACAACATGAAATTTATATTTCAGTTTGCTTTCAGCACTACTTTGGAGCCACCCGTTGCAGCGTTCGATCAAATCACAGCTCGAAGAAGCTCTAGAACACGGCTCCAAAGCAGACCGCCTTTTGGCGCGTTACATGTTGGATTCTTGGGCCGGCCTCCCATTCGAGACCGGCGCGAGCATTGCTCGCTCGGTAAAGGTCAGCGAAGCAACGGTTGGGCGGTTCTGCCGGTCGATCGGATACAATAGCTTTCGCGACCTAAAGGACCATTTGAAGCACGATATGGGAGATGACCCATGGCTGATGTCCGATCGCCTGCAAGAGATGCGCAAGGATGGCGGTGTGGACAGTGCGCAACTTAATCAAGGGCTGCAGCTCGAAATCGCAGCGCTTGTCGGCATCTATGAGTTGGCAAACAGTTCCGAATGGCACCAAGAAGCGGAACGTTTGTCGAAGTCCCCGCATGTCTTCGTCGTCGGTTTTCAGACAGAACGTGGCCTCGCCCAGTATTTCGCCAACCAAATGCAATATCTGCGCGGCGGGGTCACATTACTGGATCTCGCAGGCGGGAACTTCGCCGAAGTCTTGCTGACCGACCACCCCGCCCATCTCGTGATCTTTGAAGCTCGACGCTATTCGGTTCTGGCCAAAAGCCTTGCCGAAGAGGCCCGCGCGGCGGGCGTGACGGTGACGCTGATCACGGATGTCTTTTGCGACTGGGGCCATGACGCGGCGGATCAGGTTTTCGCGGTGCCCACGCAGTTCAATCAATTCTGGGATTCGACAGCCCAGATGGCAAACCTGTCTAACCTGTTGATCCACAGCGTCTTTTTACAGCTTGGGTCCGAGGTGGAGGGCAGGCTCAACCGGATCGCCGATCTCTATGGTCGCTTTACCGGCCATGTTGACCGCCCTGCACGCCAGGGGGCCAAACGGACAAACGACACCGAAAAACCCAACAGGAGTGAACACGATGACAGCTAAACTCAAACTGGCCACGGCGCTTTCGACGCTGGCCGTTGCCGCCAGCCTTTCTACCGGCGCTTTTGCCGAGGCCCTGCGCTTGGGGACTGAAGGCGCCTACCCCCCGTTTAACTACATTGAAGCTGACGGCAAAATCGCCGGTTTCGATGTCGAGATCGGTCAGGAACTTTGCAAGCGGATCGGCGAAGAATGCGAAGTCGTTGCGCAGGATTGGGATGGGATCATTCCGGGGCTACTGGCGAACAAATACGACTTCATCATCGCGTCGATGTTCATCACAGAAGAGCGTAAGAAGCAGGTGGCTTTCACGGACCCTTACTACCTCGCCGCGATGACGAATGTTGTGCCAAAAGGGTCTGACATCACTGAATTTACCAATGAAGCCCTTGCCGACAAGGTCATCGGCGCACAGTCCGGCACCACGCAGGCCGACTATATCGAAGCAACCTACCCGGATGCGGATGTGCGGCTTTATCCAACGCAGGATGAAGTTAACCTCGACATGGCAAGCGGACGGATCGATATGCAGGTCGGTGACATGCTGCCGATGTTGGACTGGACAACCAAAACCGAAGACGGCGCTTGTTGCGAATTGGCCGGCGAGCCGATCACCGACCCGGCCTTTGTCGGTGAAGGCGTGGGCATCGCGCTGCGCCAGGAAGACGACGAGTTGCGTGAAAAGCTGAACGCCGCCTTGGCCGAAATGCGCGCTGATGGAACTTATAAAACCATCAACGACAAGTATTTCAACATCGACGTTTACACGATGAAATGATGAAAGCCTCCCCCCAATTGGAAATCCTGTATGTTTGAGTTGCTCTCTTACGGCGATGCCGGCTGGGGGGATGAAATCCTCGCGGGTTTGGCGATCACGATGCAGCTTGCCATCGTGACGCTTCCCATCGGTCTGCTGATCGGCTTTGTTGCGGCCTTTGCCTCCATGTCGCGCCATGCGGGGCTGCGGGCCATTGGCTTTGGCTACACCACAATCATGCGCGGCCTGCCGGAGATCCTAACGCTCTTCGTAGTCTACAATGGTGTCGGGCTTTTGCTGAACAAACTGGCTGTCTGGTGGGATCCGGGCGGCACCAACATTGAGTTCAGCCCCTTTGCCGCCGGGGTGACAGCGCTTGCCATGGTCTTTGGCGCCTTTGCGGGCGAAGTGCTGCGCGGCGCTTTTCAATCGCTCGACGAGGGCCAGATGGAAGCGGGCCGAGCGATCGGCATGTCGCCGCGCAAAATCTTCTTTCGTATCCGCCTACCGCAGGTCTGGCGATTTGCCCTACCCGGCCTTGGGAACCTATGGATCAACATGCTGAAAGACACAGCGCTGGTGTCAATCATCGCACTGGACGACCTGATGCGCATGACCAAAGTAGCTGTGGGTGTGACCAAACAGCCCTTCACCTTCTACCTGCTGGCCTGTCTGATCTACTGGGCGCTCTGCGTCCTGTCGGAAGTGGTGCTGGCCCGTATGGAACGCGGCGCCAATCGCGGCATCCGGAGGGTCTGAGATGAACCCGTTTGACATCGTCGTGGAATATTGGCCACGCCTGCTTGATGGCACTTTGATGACACTCAAGCTAACTTTTCTGGGCGCCTTCTTCGCGGCGCTCTTCTCCCCCGGCCTTGCGCTGATCCGCGCCAATACACACCCTGTCGCGCAGGCTCCCCTGCGGCTCTATATCTCCTTCATGCGCGGCACGCCGATCTTGGGGCAGCTCTTTCTGATCTACTACGGCTCCGGCCAGTTCCGCCCCTTTTTGCAGGACTGGGGCCTTTGGGGGTTTTTCCGTGATCCGTTCAACTGTGCGCTCCTGGCCTTTGCGCTGAACTCGACAGCCTATCAGACAGAGATCTTGCGCGGCGGCATCATGGGCGTAGCACGCGGAGAAATTGAGGCCGCCAAGGCTATCGGCATGACCCGCCTTCAAATCCTCCGCCGGGTGACTTTCCCCCATGCATACCGCATTGCGTGGCCGGCGCTCGGCAATGAGATCATCCTGCTCATGAAGGCCAGCGCACTGGCCAGCGTTGTCACCGTCTTCGACATCATGGGCCGCACGCGGCAGATCTTCTCGCGCACATTCGACTTCTCGATCTATCTCTGGGCCGCGCTGATTTACCTCTGCATCACCGCGATCTTTGTGCTGCTCTGGAGACAGGGCGAGACACGTCTGAGCCGTCACATCGGTCCGCGCAACACGGGCCGATCTATTCTCTCCCCTCCGGAAGGACCAAAGCCATGAGCGAGGCCGACATTATCCTGAAAGCCGAAGATATCTGCAAATCCTTCGGCGCTGTGGAGGTGCTCAAGGGCATCTCGCTCGAAGCGCGAGAGGGCGATGTGATCTCGATCCTCGGCTCATCCGGCTCTGGCAAAAGCACCTTTCTGCGCTGTCTGAATTTCCTCGAGACCCCGACTTCTGGCACGGTCACCGTGCATGGGGAAGAAATTCAGGTGCGCGATGGCAAGCCCCTGAACGCCCGTCATATCGAAACGGTGCGCAGCCGCTTGGGCATGGTGTTTCAACAGTTCAACCTGTGGAGCCACCGCACCGCCTTGGACAACGTGATGGAAGGCCCGGTGCAAGTGAAAGGCACGCCCAAAGCGATCGCTCGCACCGCTGCCCAAGCACTCTTGCAGCGGGTCGGACTACAGGACCGGATGGACATGTATCCTTCCCAGCTGTCCGGTGGCCAGCAGCAGCGCGTGGCCATTGCGCGGGCGCTGGCGATGGAGCCGGATGCGATCTTGTTCGATGAGCCGACCAGCGCGCTTGACCCCGAATTGGTGGGCGAGGTGCTAAAGGTCATGCAATCGCTCGCCGCCGAGGGGCGCACGATGATCGTCGTCACCCATGAGATGGCATTCGCCCGCGATATTTCCTCCGATGTCGTGTTCCTGCACGAGGGCCGCATCGCCGAGCGCGGCAGCCCTGAGCAGATGTTCACCAATCCGCAAACCGAAGTCTTTCAGCGTTTCATCGCGAATGTGAAGTAACGCCCTGCCCATTTGATCCAGCGAGTTTCCATGTCACAGCACAATATAAACCCCACATTTACCGGCGGCGGCATCATGATCGAAGCGGCCGAGCTGCACATCGTCAGCCTGCCGCTGATCACCCCTTTCGTGATCTCCAACCAAACTTTGACCGACAAGACCTTCCCGCTGCTGGTGCTTAAAGGCGAGGGGATCGAGGGCATCGCCGAAGCGGTGATGGACCAAATACCCGACTACCTCGAAGAGACAATCCCCGCCGCTATGGCCTTTCTGCGCGATGTCCTTCTGCCGCGGATCGTCGGCAAGCGCTTCGCGTCGCCCTATGAGTTGGAGCCAATTCTCGCCCCGTGGCGCGGCAATCGGATGGCCAAAGCGGTGTTAGAAATGGCGTTTTGGGATCTTTGGTCAAAGAGCCTCGGGCTTCCGCTTAAGGCGGCACTCGGCGGGGTGCGCGGTGCGGTGGATGTGGGTGTCAGCATCGGCATCGGCAGCATTGACGTGACGTTGGACCGCATCGCGGAAGCGCAGGCAGCGGGTTACAAACGCACTAAGCTGAAGATCGCCAAGGGCCATGACCTAGCGCTGCTCGACGCCGTGCGCGCGCGCTACCCCGACATCAAGCTGACGGTCGACGCCAATACCGATTACGGGCTGGAAGACCTCGCCTTGCTGCGGCAGTTCGACGAATTCGACCTCGACTATATCGAACAGCCACTGGCCTTTGACGACATCCACGACCACGCGCAGGTGCAGGCAGCGCTGAACACGGCGATCTGCCTTGATGAGAGCATCCGCAGCGCCGTCGACGCACGCAAGGCGCTTGAGATGCGGGCGGCGCGGGTCATCAACATCAAGGTTGGCCGCGTTGGCGGTTTTGCCGCTGCCCGTGCGATCCATGACGTCAGCGCCTCCTTCGGCGCGCCGGTATGGTGTGGCGGGATGCTGGAGGCCGGGATTGGCCGGGCGCATAACATCCACCTCGCCACCCTCGCGAATTTCACCAAACCGGGGGATACATCCAGCGCTAGCCGCTATTTTAAACGCGACATCGTGAACGAGCCACTTGAGGCTGCCAATGGCGAGATGCCAGTGCCAAACAACGGCGCGGGGATCGGGGTCACTCTTGATCGGGACTATATAAAAACTGTCACCAGCCATAGTGAGATGATCCGCCCATGATTGCCATGAATACCGAAGTTGAGCTGCGTGAACTCAACGGCGTGGCGGAACTCAAACGCGCTGAGGAGTTCCAGCGCACCGTTTGGGGCGCGGATGATCCAGCGGACAATTCCGACCTGATGCTTGCGATCCAGCACGAAGGCGGATTGGTAGCCGGTGCCTTTGTCGAAGGGCGGATGCTCGGGTTTCTCTTTGGGTTTCCCACCAAGGATCCGCAGGTTCAGCATTCTCACCGCCTCGCCGTCCACCCCGACAGCCGGGGGATGGGGCTGGGCGCGCGGCTGAAATGGTATCAACGCGATTGGTGTCTGGCGCGCGGGATTACTTCCGTCCGTTGGACCTTCGACCCCCTGCGCCGCATCAATGCCAATCTTAACATCGCGCGGCTCGGAGCGACGGCCAAAGTCTACCTGCCCGACTATTACGGCAAAATGGAGGGCATCAATGCTGGCGTGACCTCGGACCGTATAGTGGCGGACTGGTCATTAGAGGAGACACGAGTAAAACGGCTCGCCAAAGAAATTGGCGGCGAGAATGAGAACCCGACAGATTCACTTCACCTTAAAATCCCACAGAACGTCGACGATCTTCTTTTAAATGATCTTGATCTGGCAATTTCCGAAAGACAAAGAGTGCGTGATGAGATGACAGCTGCCTTTAACAAAGGCTACCTAATTACCGGCTTTAACCCTACCATCAGCGCATACATTCTTACTGGAGCTTGATCTCCCCGACCATGGTCATCATCGATGCAAGGTAGCGGAGTTTCCGTTAGCAAGTCGTCAGCCTGCTTCACCTCCAACGATTGTAAGATACCAGAGAACTTACACTGACTAGGGTCGTGTCGATCCGGTTGGCGAAAGCGGCACGACCCCCGGTCAATATTTTGGTGCGAAAGAACGCATATCAATCAACGGGCATTAAACCCGTATCAGTTCTGATACGATGAGTGATAGAGTTGGCTCGGCCCAACGTTTGCTCGACGAAGCAACCCTTCCTAGCTGCCTGGATCAACGCGATTTGATCTTTCAAAGGTGACGAGCTTTCTAGCAGGACGTCAAGATGGAAAGACTTAGGTGCAGTCTCATAAATGCGGCCCGTGGGCGTCCACTGCCAATTGGCTTCTGCGTTTACCGAGAGATCATCGATTTTCACGTCCATACGCTTCGCGAAAGCCCTGATTTGGGTCATGATGCATCCAGTAGGTGTTGTCACGTTAACTCGCCGAGCTTGCAAGTTGGCATGCCGATCGTTGATTAGGCGACGTTTGCAGCAGATTTCCACGCCTCGAATGCTTCTAGCCGATGGTAGCGGATGATGAGAGCGGAACGACGGCGGCCTGGTACGGAGAAGGAATTACGGGTTTCAGATTGCATCGAGACGAAGCGTTGTAAGCTACCAGGCGATCGGAAACCCTGCATCACCTGCTCTCGTTTTCGAAAAGGGAGATGGCTGTTTTCTGCACGGTTATTGAGCCCCTTGTGGGACCAATGATCAAGGCCGGGCGCGACTTCACGTTTTGCAGCACCATAGGATCGCAATTTGTCCGAAATGATCCTTTTGGGCACGAAGCTCCAACGTTTCATTAGCTTGATCAAAAGCCGCTTTGCGGCGCGCTTGTCTCGCCTCGGTTGAAGGATTTCCTCAAGAACGACACCGTGTTGATCGACGGCGAGCCAGAGCCAGTATGACTGCTTCGCGATCTTCACGACGACTTCGTCCAGATGCCAGACATCGCCGGGGCGCGGCTGCCGTCGCCGTAGAACGTGGGCGATCAGCGGGCCGAACTTGACGATCCAGCGCCGGATCGTTTCATACGAAACGTCCACGCCACGTTCCAGCATCAACTCCTCGACCTCGCGCAGGCTCAAGTTGAACCGGGCGTAGAGCCAGCCAACATGAGCAATGATCTGAGGTGGAAACCGATGGCGCTTGTAGCTGATTTTCAATGCCTGCATCGACACCGCCTACGCCCAGATCAATGCACCAGCAACCTAAGGCTCGTTAACGTGACAACACCATTGCGAGAACCGGTTTGACAAAACTCTTCGACATGACGGCGCGGCCGGTTATTCGCCTGCCGCTTGCTTTTGCATTCTTGCCGCCGCACAACAGGTCGGTGCTGCATGATGAGAGAGGTCCGACCAGATGACCAACGTTCCGACCACCCGGATCGACAGGTTGTTGTCCTCATTCGGCTATGGCTCGCGCAGTCAGATCGCGCAGCTCGCGCATGCGCATCAGATTTGGCTGGACGGGGTGCGCGTGAAGAACGTAGCCAAACGCATTCCCATGCCCCCCGATCTGGCCGAGCGCATGACCGTCAATGGCGCCGCGCTAGATCCGCTGCCAGGCATGGTGGTGATCCTGAACAAACCCGTCGGCTATATATGCTCCCGCAAGGACAACGGGCCATTGGTCTATGATCTTCTGCCAGGGCGATGGCGGAAGCGCAAACCCATGCTCTCGCCTGTAGGTCGGCTAGACAAGGAAACTTCTGGGCTGCTTCTTCTTACCGACGACGGTGATTTGCTACATCGCATCACGAGCCCCAACTGCGCTGTCAAAAAGACCTATCACGTCACCCTTGCCCGCCCACTTGAGGGACAGGAGGCAGAGGTTTTCGCCTCGGGTGAATTGCTTTTGACCGGAGAGAAGACACCACTTCATCCGGCCAAGCTCGACATTATCGCACCCGCTGAGGCGCGATTGAGCATCACCGAAGGCCGATATCATCAAGTGCGACGTATGTTTGCCGCGGTGGGAAATCACGTGGCGGCTTTGCACCGTGAAGCTATAGGCGATCTTACATTGCCCGATGATTTGTCTGCAGGGGGGTGGCGCCTTGTGACTGCGGATGACATTTCTAAAGTTTTTGTAGAATCGCGGAGCTAGTCTGGACGATACCTGTATCTTTGATCGAATCACGCGGTCTGAACTGTCTGCGTTCGAGCTATTCGGACACGATTTGATTCTCGCGTTTTGGGCGCGAATAGATCGTCGCGGTGATTACGCCTGAACCCGTGAAAGGTAGGGAGCAGGACATTCGCCTTACCCCTCATCGCGCAGTCATCTTGTTCTCTCCTCGCGCGAGAACTCAGAAGCCACGCCCTTTTTCTAAGCTGCGCTGTTCAGTTTTCCCGTGCAAACCGCCATAGGCAGGCTATTGGCTTTGCACCGGCGCGTCGCGTGCCAGAGGCTAGGGAGAAGTGAAAATGCGGATATGGCACCACCTCGAACCAGCGCTGCCCCGGTTCCACGGGGGCGAGCCGCTGCGGGCGGGTCTTGGCGCGCTTATTGGTATCAGCGTTTGTGTGGGGCTGGCCTATCTCGGTGCGCTCTTTGGACTGACATCTTTCTATCTTGTGGCCCCTTTAGGTGCGACGGCGGTGTTGCTTTTTTGCGTGCCAAACTCTCCTTTGGCGCAGCCCTGGTCGGCCGTAGTGGGTAACATCAGCGCTGCTTTGGTGGCTTTGATCGCGGTTTGGTACATTCCCGGTCCTTGGTCAGTTGGCATCGCGGTGGGGAGCGCGATCACTGCTATGATGTTTCTGCGCGCCTTGCATCCGCCGGGCGGGGCGGCAGCCTTGCTGACCGCACTCAACCCCGAGTTGGCATGCGAGGCTGGGCCGTGGTTTACCTTGGTGCCGCTTGGGGCGGCGACGGTGGTTCTTGTGCTCTGCGCCACGGCCTATAACCGTCTGACGGGACGGAAGTATCCGTTTCGATTGCCAAAAGAAGAGCCGAATGAAGTGCCGCCGCGTTTGGGGCTGTCGACGGACCAGCTTAGCGAATTGCTGGAGCGCTACAATCAGACCACGAACCTCGGCGTGGCCGATCTGGGTCGTCTTCTTGCCGCCGCCGAGGCCGAAGCGGCGCAGCATCGTTTTGACGGCACGACCTGCGCAGATATCATGACCAGCGATCTGATCACGGTTGGCCCTAAGACATCCCTCAAGGAAGCGGCGCAGTTGCTCCGTAAGCATCGGATCAAGAGCCTGCCGGTTGTCGACGCTGGGGATAGCCTGCGCGGGATGATCTTACAGGCTGATCTGCTCGGCATGATAGCCGCGCAAGGCCGCCCCTTGTCACGCAAACAGCAGGCACGGCAGACTGCGGGGGACGTTATGCATTCGGCAAACAGGGCGGTGCCGCATGACCTGCCGGTTGGGGTCCTGCTGAACCGCTTGGCTGAGCAGGGCAGTGATGTGATCCCCGTCGTGAGAGGCACGCAGCTTGTCGGCATTCTGACGCGGACAGACATCATGCGACTGCTGCTGCAAGGGTCGAAGGAGCGCGTCGCTGCTTAGGCCGATCCAAACCGGCAAGGGGAGTCCTTTCTTCGCCCGCGTGCGCGGATCGAGCGTGACCGCCACAGGGGAGATATCCGGCAGCGGCACGAACTTCTCGCGCCCTTCCACCGGCAGCGCCTGCCTACTGTGCGCCGCGTGTTGATTGTCACTGAGAACGGGGGTGCGGATTGATGCGAAAGAACATCTTCGCCCGACGTGTTTAAGCGATGTCATACCTGTTGACGGCACCGCGGGGCGATCAAACCTTCATCTGACCTTCGCGGTATACGATAAATGCTCCGCTAAATACGATGACCGCAGCCCCGACAAATGTTGCGAGGTCAGGTACCTCACGCCAGATAAGCCACCCCAACAGGGTAGCCCATATTAGACCAGTATACTCGAAGTTCGCCACGGTAGAGGCTTCAGAGAAACGAAAAGCCTGAGTGATTAGGGTCATGCCAGCTGTGCCAAACACCGCAATCGCCCCGAACCGCCAGAGATCTTCATATTGGACTGGCGTCCAATAAAACGGCGCAAACAGAGCGCTTATCAGCGCGCCTGCGCCGACGAGCCAAAGCATGACGGTCCAAACACTTTCACGTGGGTCCACCCAGCGTGATCCGATCATTAGTAAAGCATAAAATAGCGCCGTTCCGACCGGGAAAAGCGCCGCCGGCTGAAAAGCAGCACTTCCTGGCCGTACGACAATCAGCACACCAACAAAGCCGATGATGACCGCCGTCCCGCGTCGCCAGCCGACGTGCTCTCCGAGAAAAAGGCTTGAAAGCGAGATTATGAAGATGGGGGCAGAAAATGTCAGGGCGGTCGCTTCGGCGAGATTCAGATATTTCAGACCCGTAAAATAGAACGTCGCTGCACAAGTCCAGAATGCACCCCGCAACAAATGCGCCAATGGCCGACGCGAACTAACCGCTGTTTTACCTCGCAGGAGAAGAACCACGACCAATGCGAACGGAAGGGCAAGGATGTTACGCAGGAACAAGATTTGAACGGGTGCATATCCCTCGGTCAGCACTTTCGCGAACGCATCGTTAATTGCGATGCATGCAATGCCCGCGCACATGAGAAAGATTCCAGATCCGGAGTGAGAAAACGTTCGGGTTGCCTGCATAATACGCCCCTCCGACAGGTGCCCTGAACGGGCTCGTCCCCTCTACGAGCCCGAAGTTCTCGTCAATTTTTAATGCGCATCGTCTCGGGATCCGTGCCGGTAGCAACCTGTTCACGATACCAGTTCGGTTGCCGCCCCTTCCCAGTCCAAGTCTGTGTCGCGTCTTCCGGATTTGCGAAAACCGGCTTTGATGGCTTCTTGGCCGCCTTTGTTTTGGTTTTCTTCTTGGGAAGCGGCGCTGCGGTTTCAGCAATATCGTTTAGCGAAAAACCGAACTCCGCAGCCGCCTTCGCCGCGGCTTTTTTGGCCTCTCGCTGATCCCGAGCCTTTGCAGACGCCAGTGCTTTTTTGACGTCCGCCAGCAGCTTTTCGAGCTCTTTGCGCGGCATCGCTTTCAACTCACTCTTATCGAACATGCAATTCTTCCATTTGTTTGCGGGGCTAAATACTTGAGAAGCTTCATATGCTTGATCATTTAGCTATTCAATGTATCGATGCCGACGAAGTTGGATTACATTTTAAATCACCCCGCAGCAGGCATATATTTTGTGACAAGAAGATCGCTTAATCTGAAGGCGTAATCTGTGCTAAAATGCTCGAACTACCCTTGGATCACGTCGAGCGATGGTCGAAGCATCCATCATCGATGGCAATGAAGCGTGAACTGACTTCCGCTGTGGGAGTCAAAAGTGGGCGCCAGGTCAGACCTAACTCGCGAAATCGAAGCTCGATAGATAAAAAAATACGCGCAAGCAATGAGGTAGATCAGACGTTCCCATAAGAAGGGATTAAGAAAAGCGGCGACCCCAGATGCCAGGGAATGGACGGAAGCCGCCGCAGTTTGGCGAGGCCCATGGGAAATTCAAGCCTCAGTAGAACAGGGCGTCACCCGACACTCTAAAGTTGCTTATGCCAAAACCATTCACAAAGCAAACAGTTCGAGTAACATCTATTCAGCCAGCTTCCGCGTTTTCTACGCTTAAACCGGCATCTAACAATTGTTCCTTGTCCGGAAGGTCTCGCAAGCTCTCAAGATCAAACGCGATCAAAAACTGCTCTGTCGTCACAAAGGTATAAGGTGCCCCTCTCTGAGGTGATCGTGGACCCGTTCCGATCAGATCGCGCGCGTGTAAGCGGCCAATCAAATCGCGGTTGACCTCTTTGCCAAAAATATCCTTCAGCCCGTCACGGGTGATCGGCTGATGGTAAGCGATGGCCGCCAGCACGGCGAAGTCGAATTCATTCAGGTCGAGTTGTTGATCCCCTGCATCCGCCGCCACGCGGATCGCGGGAGCGTAGGCAGACCGCGTGCGCATCATCCAGCCCCCCGCCGCCTTAGCAACTTCAAATGCGCGCCCCTCCAGCTCCGCGGCCAGGTCCTCAATGAGCAGATCGACCGACGCATCTTTCCCCACCACCCGCGCCAGATCCGTGTGCGTCACAGGGGAAGCCGAGGCAAAGAGCACCGCTTCGATCCTGCGCATCCATTCCCGCCAGCGCAGCGCTGGCGGAAGATCGGCCAGCTCGCGGTCCAGTTCCGGTTCAGAGTGTTGTTTGGCCACACTATACTCCGTAGAGCCGGAACGTGTCGCGACCGGTGAGTTCGCGCACGGCCCCGAGCTCCACCAGCCGGTCGCACAGCCGCCGTGCCGCACGGGGCGGCAGCGGCAGCGCTGCTGCTGCGACGGCGTCGCGGGTCAAAAACATCTCCACGGCTTCTCCTGCCCCCTTGGCGCGCAGCTTTGGCGCGACCGCGTTCACATGTTCTGCCCGCCGCGTGAGATCGGCCGCGAGGCGTGCCGTCTCGACCGCCGAAGCCACGACGGCGCGATGGCAGGCGCGGCGCAGCTCATCTCCGCGTTTGCGCAGGTCCGCGCGCTTCAACCCAGCTGCCAAGAGAGGCGTTACATGGTCCAAACCAAGCGCTTGGCTCAAGGCGGCATCCGCTAAGATCAGCGCCGGCACTTCCTGCCGCACTGTCGCCATCATGGCCTCCAGCACCCTCCCCGCCCGGCTGACCGGCGCCCCCCGCCCCGCGTTGAGACAGTCGGCGATCCGGTCCTCGTCGACAGCGGGCAGTGCCCGGCCCAGAGACCTGACCGAGACCGCCCGTGCCACAGCGCCCAGCCAAGACAGATAGACCTCTCCTGCCGGTCCCGGCAGATCCCCGGGGCGCAGAAAGTGAACCGTATCGCGCAGCGCCCCTGCCCGCTCTGGCCGACCGGAAAACCTGACGCAAGCCTCTGCCGCGCGCAGGGCCAGCCGGGCGCGCAGCAGGGTCTTAGGCACGTCGTCCCGCGCCATCAGGAGATGCAGGTGGTGCAAGACCGCGCCGGATAAAAAGGCCATATCTTCAAGTGTTTCGGCGGGCGCCGCGGTAACCCAAGAGGGCATGCGCGGTATTATCTTAGAATGATCAATGTCGAGGGCGCGGGGGGAATCCATATAATCACGCTACCTCATCGCGGCGGTTAAGGCTATCTATGAAAGCAAAAACCGCCCCAGCTTGTGCGATCTGGTTATGTCCAATAAGTTTACATTATCGGACATATGTAGATATGTTGCCAAACAGTTCAATGTCGTTTTAGTTTCATGGGTGTGTCGAATAACTGGAATTCATGAGATTCAAGCACTTCCCTGAAAACTGAGTCGGGGTTCATGAGATTCTGTACCGGTATTTATGAGACTGGATGGGGCGGTATTTGTGAGACTGGCGCTGTCTCG
>Ga0213840_1001171_pt1 | contig 23051 bp, 21 predicted proteins | sample SWPATP22_FD_160132 | JGI IMG/M metagenome (GOLD analysis project Ga0213840, IMG submission 160132) | Coastal seawater microbial communities from Marineland, Florida, United States - SWPA TP2 #2 | ecosystem: Environmental > Aquatic > Marine > Coastal | place: USA: Florida | collected 2016-08-14 | reverse complement strand
GAGCCGCGTGAACCACTACGGAAAGCTCGCCTTCCGCTGGGTCTACTGGAACCTGCTGCTGCCCGGAAAGGGCATGCCCATCGACGCCCGCATGCTGATGGCGGGCAAGCGAGGTGCTGCATGACCGTCCACGAAAACGCCCCCGCAACACCGGCCACCACCGACGAGCGTCTCGCCGCCATCGAAGCCCGCCTCGACCGCATCACCGGTGCCCTCGACGTGCTCACGACCGCCGAGGCCAAGCGCGCCGAGTTCATCGACGAGATGTGGCCCATCGTGTGTCGGGCCGGAATCGCTGCCGCCCAGGGTCTCGACACCGTGGAGAAGGAGGGCTGGCTCGACACCGCCCGGGCCGCCGGCCGCATCTTCCAGACGCTCCTCAACCACACCTCCAACGAGGAGATCGACGAGCTGGCCGACAGCGTGCTGTCCATCAAGGATGCCGTGCGCGCGATGACCCAGCCCGAGGTCGTGGCCATCTTCGAGGAGGCCGGAGAGGTGCTGCAGGACGCCGACCACCTCGAGCCGGTCGGCCCCACCGGCCTGCTGCGTGCCAGCTCCGACGCCGACGTGCAGCGTGGACTCGCTGTGCTCCTGGAGCTGCTCCGCCATGCTGGCAAGGCCACGCGCGAGGTCTCCCACCGAAAGACCGAGCGCGCCCGCGGCACCCGCCGCAGCCCCGTCGTCCGCACCCGCAGTGTCGCCGTGAATGTGCCCCAGGTGCAGGCTGTGGCCCATGTGGGCGTCGCGCCCGCCTCTGGTCCACCGCTTCCGGGCGCGCAGGTCACCGCCCTGGCTCCCGAGCTCACCTTCACCGGAGACGGCTTCCTCACCGATGCCGACAAGTGGACCGAGCCTCTGGCCACCGCAATGGCCGCGGACACCGGCTTCGGCAACGTGTCCGCACGACAGATGGAGATCCTGCTCGCCGCTCGAAAGGTCTACGGCGAGACGGGAGCTTCTCCGAACATTCGTCGACTGAGTGTGCGAGGCGGCGTGCCCGTTCGCGAGCTCTACCAGCTGTTCCCGCAGGCTCCGGGCAAGACCGTGGCCCGCCTCGCCGGCCTGCCCAAGCCCGCCGGTTGCGTCTGAACCCCTTCCCTACGACCCTTTGGAGACCCCATGTCGGCAGCCCAGCCCCATGTCCCCTCGCCCACCGGCCAGCGCCGCATCGCCCTCATCTGCGCCAAGGCTGGCCTCGATGAAGCCTACCCGGCCCTCATCCTGGCCAACGCAGCCCGCGCCTCGGGCATCGACGCCAGCATCTTCTTCACCTTCTACGGCCTCGACGTCATCACCGAGAAGAAGGTGGACAACCTCCATGTGAGCATGGTGGGCAACCCCGGCAGTCCCATGCCGCACGCCCTCGCCGGGCTGCCCGGCATGGACTCCGTGGCCACCACCTTCATGAAGAAGAAGATGGAGGAGCTCGAGGTGCCCAACGTGCGTGAGATGATCCAGATGATCAGCGACGCTGGCTGCCGCATCTTCGCGTGCGAGCTGGCCATGAACATGATGGACCTCAAGCTCGGCGACCTGCTTCCCCAGGTCGACTCCGTGCTCACCGCCGAGGACTTCTACAAGGAGACCGTAGGCGCCGACATCGTGTTCGTCTGAGCCCTCAGAAGACCGCGTAGACGAAGGGCGCGAATGCTGGGAACAGCTCGGTGAGCACCAACACCACCGAGCCCAGCAACAGCACCGCCACCAGCGGCAGCAAGAAGAAACGACCCCGCCGAGCGAACAGTCCGAGCAGCTCGGCGGCGGTCGACAGCCGCAGGCGCAGCCCATCGAGCCCACCGCTCACCAGCACACCCCGGTGCCCTGGTAGGGATGGCAGCTGTCCCCATCGGCACAGGGGGTGTCCTCATCGCACAGGGGCAGGCAAGTGCCGCTGCCCCCCACCCGCACCTCGCCGTCGTTGCACTCGGGCAGCGCGGTGAGCCGACCCTCGGCGCAGGCCACGAAGCCGGGGCAGTCGTCGCCGTAGGTGTCGGCACACTCCGCCAGGTTGCCACCGAACATGTGGGTGCAGGTGGACTCGCACGCCCGCACCCAGCTGAGTGGGTAGTGGTCGAGCCTGTCGGGCTCCAGCTCGGCCGGCCCGTGGGTCTCGCAGACCTTCTCCCCGCGGACCTCGCCGTAGCACCCACACAGCTTCGCATCGAGGGCCCGCTCGGCCACCGTGCGCTCCAGAGAGACCGAGCGGTCGACCGGACCGAGTGCCATGCGCGCCTCCTCACCCTCCCAGCTCACCGTCAGGGTCTGCCCGAAGCCCGCCCAGTAGAGGACGGCTTCGAGCTCCTCACCGGGGAACAGCGGCACGACGAGGTTGATGGCATCTCGAGTGGCCGTGACCCAGGCCTCTCCGTGGTCGCCCCGCACCACAGTGGCGCCAACCGGCTTGCGACCGGGTGCTGCCTTGCAGGTGAGGCGCAGCCACTCGTCGATGCGCACTGTCTCGCAGTGGGCGGCCGACGAGCCCCGCACCAGGTTCTCGGGGGTGCGCAGCCAGTCTTCTTGTCGGGGCATCCAGGTGCGGCCTTCCGGTAGACCGGGCACCGGACGGGCCACCGGAGCGGGCTGGCCCAGCACCTCGAAAACGGCCTCGGCCACGGCAGCGTGCCCCTTCGGCGTGAGGTGGATGTCTCCGTGCAGGAAGGCCCCCGGCTCGGCCTGTCGGAGCTTGCGCAGGGGATCGACGGTGCGCAGTCCGAGGGCCGCCGCATCCGCGTGCAGGTCGTCGAGGAGCACGAGGGAGGGTTCCATGTCGACCGGCTCGTCCACGTCGTACTTGAACCACTCCTCCACAGCCACCTGCACGTCCACCGGAAGCACCAGCACCACCAGCTCGGTGCCGTGGTCCGCGCAGAAGTCCCGCAGAGCCTCCAGCTCGGGGGCCAGCACCGACAGCCGCAGACCGTCTTCCGCCAGCGCAGCCGATACCGCCGCCTGCCGGGCCGCCTCCAGCTCCTCCCTCTTGCCGAGGTTGGCGTCGATGGCGGCAATGTCGAGGTCCCGCCTCTGCTTGAGTCGGGCGATGACCTTCTCCCGATAGCGGGCCCCCTGCCGCATCAGCTCCGCCGTGACCGCCACCTCCCGCGCCTCCTCGCCGTAGTCCACCCCCACGATGTCGCCGGGATGGCCCTGCAGCGCCTGCATCAGGATCTTGCGGTCCTCCACGGTGCCGGTGAGGGCGTCCATCGTCTCGGCCACCTGCCGTCCGAGCGTGGCCTGCACCTCGTCGAGCTCCTGCTGCACCTGCGCGACCTGCTTGCGGCGTTCATCCACATCCGCATGGCGTGCCTCTGCAGACTCTCGGGCCAGGCGGCCATGGTCGACGAGGTCGGTCCAGGTGCCTTCGGACGGCAGCCCTGCGCGGGCGCCCGTCGCGGCCTGGGCGGACAAGGAACGCCAGGCGAACAGGGCATGGGAGTGCCGGGACACGAACCGGCGTCCTGGGAGTGGAAGCAGTCCGCCGGGTGCAGTCTCCGAGCGCACGGCCCAGCCATCCCACTCGGCATGTCGGTCGGTGTTGGGGGCGTCCCACTCGAACAGGTCGTTCACCATGTTCACCGTGTAGATGACCATCCTGGGCTTGCGCTCAGCCACGAGCCGTCTGGCGACCGCCGAGTACTCGAGGGGTCCGTAGGTGGGGACCCCCGCGTTGATGACCGTCCCATCCCAGGCCTCCGCCAGCCTCGCCGAGAAGGTCTCGTCCTCCTCCACCCCAAGCCCGAACACCTGGGAGTCTCCCACGACCACGAGCTCTCGCGCCGACGGCGCCGGCCAGTCCTCCCCGCGAAAGCCGGCCTGGTTGATGCGCACCGAGGTGACCGGGTTGCCCGAAAAGGAGATGCGCTCGGTCGCCCCGGGCTCGAGCACGAGGCCCAGCTCTGCATCGGGGAGATAGAAATTGACATGGGGAAAGGCCCCGTTGTCCCGCACCGTGAAGGCCACCTCGACGAGCCCCAGGCCGAAGACGAGACCTGCGAGTCCCTGCACCACGCGCTTCATGCACCCTCCAGCCCGTCGCCGGTCCCCGTGTGTTGGTCCCCGGATGCGGTCGAGGTAGCCGACCACGCCGACTGCAGCGAGTTCCGGCCGTCATCCCCACGCGGTCCCCCCGTCCCCTCTACAATCCTGCGACAGATCCGGAGCGCCGCCCATGAAGGACATCCGCAAGCGCATCGCCCTGCTCGCGCGCGCCCGCTACCCGTTCATCCAGCTCATCACCCACGAAGAAGCCCGCGTGGAGCGCGAGCTGGAGAAGCTGTCGGAAGGCGAGAAGCTCCCCCTCTGGCGGTGGACCGCCACCCAGGGCCTGCGCACACCCGACGGGGAGACGGTCGCCGAGACCACCGAGCCCACGGCCATGCTCGACCACATCTCCCAGCTCCGACGGCCCGGCATCTTCGCGGTGTTCGACCTGCACCCCCACATGCACGACCCCCGCGTGGTGCGCCACCTGCGCGACCTCGCCCGCAGCCTCGGCCCCCGACGGCAGGCGCTCGTGGCGGTGAGCCCCATCCCCATCCTCGCGCCCGACCTCCAGAAAGACACGACGGTCATCGACGTGCCTCTGCCCGATGCGACTGGCGTGGGCCACGTTCTCAAGGTGCTGCTGAAGAGTCGTCGCATCGAGCTGCCATCCGACCGCTTTGCCCGCTTCGTGCGGGGGTCCCTGGGGCTCACCGAAAACGAGATCAAGCGCCTGTACGCCCGAATCTTGTTGGCCGGGGGCCGCTTCACCGACAGCGACCTCGACCAGCTCATCGAGGCCAAGCGCCACGCCATCCGTCGCAGCCGCTTCCTGGAGCTGTGGGAGGGCGGCACGTCGATGGGCGACGTCGGCGGACTGGCCAACCTCAAGCGCTGGCTCGACCAGCGACAGGCGGGCTTCACCGCCGAGGCCCGCAGCTTCGGCCTGCCCGAGCCCAAGGGCGTGTTCCTGCTGGGCGTGCAGGGCTGCGGAAAGTCTCTCATCGCCAAGGCCATCGCAGATCAGTGGCATCTGCCGCTGCTGCGTCTCGACGTGGCGGCCCTGTTCCGCTCAGCGGGTGGTGAGCAGGTCGGACTCCGCGAAACGGTGCGCATCGCCGAATCCCTGGCACCGGCCGTGCTCTGGATCGACGAGATCGAAAAGGGCTTCGCCGCCGAAGGGGGCACCGGGGGCGAGGGCTTCGGCTGGTTCCTCACCTGGATGCAGGAGAAGACAAGGCCCGTGTTCGTGGTGGCCACGGCCAACGAGGTGCGCGCCCTGCCGCCCGAGCTGCTCCGAAAGGGCCGGTTCGACGAGATCTTCTTCGTCGACCTGCCCAACGTCCATGAGCGCCTCGGCATCCTCGAGATCCACCTGCGCCGCCGCGACCGAGACCCCCACAAGTTCGACCTCATCCGCATCGCCGAGGAGACGGAGAAGTTCAGCGGCGCCGAGCTCGAGCAGGTCGTGATCGCCGCGCTGTTCGCTGCTTTCGCTGAGCGACGGCCACTGCATGACGGGGACCTTGTCGACGCGGCACGAGAGATGGTGCCACTGGCCATCACGATGGATGACCGCCTCAAGGACCTCCGGGAGTGGGCCCGTCCCCGCGCGCGACCGGCCACCCTCGACCGCCGGCGCATCGACTTCTTCTCCGACTGGGCCGAAGCCCCCACCTGAGCGACGTTTTCGTCCTCTACGGAGATTTCCTGTTTGGAGGCCTTATTTAGGTAGACTAAACACCAGTATACCGGCTGCCGATATCCCGGCGGACCGCGAACCTGGAGACCCCCAATGTCCAATGCCTCCGTCTACGACCAGCTCGGTGGAAGCGCCGCCATCGACGCCGCTGTCGACATCTTCTACAGGAAGGTGCTCAGCGACGACCACATCGCCCCCTTCTTCGAAGGCGTGGACATGATGTCCCAGGCGGCCAAGCAGAAGTCCTTCCTCACGATGGTCACCGGCGGACCCAACCACTACACCGGCAAGGACATGCGGACGGCGCACGCCCACCTCGTCAAGCGCGGTCTCACCGACAGCCACTTCGACCATGTGGTGAAGCACCTGGGCGACACCCTCGCCGAGCTGGGTGTGAGCGCCGAGCTCATCGCCACCGTAGCCAGCGTCGCGGAGAGCACCCGCGCCGACGTGCTGGACCGCTGAGCGTGGCCCGCCTCGTCTACGACGGGGTGGAGGTCGACAGCCGGGACGGCGAGACGGTGCTCGAGGCCCTGGAACGGGCAGGCGCTGTGGTCCCGTCCTCCTGCCGCACGGGCTCCTGCCAGACCTGCCTGCTCCAGGCGGTCGAAGGCGAGGTCCCCCGTGCGGCCCAGGTGGGCTTGTCTCCGGGCATGGTCGCCCGAGGGGGCCTGCTGGCTTGCCGCTGTCTGCCGTCCACCGACCTGATGCTCGGCCCCGCCGACGCCCTGTCCCCTTCTCTCGCCGGCACCCTCCGTCGAATCGAAGCCGTTGGAGATGGGACCGTGCTGCGGGTCTGGCTCACCGTTCCTGAACTCGACTGGCTCGGTGGCCAGTACATCCACCTCCAGCGAGCGGATGGCTTGTCGCGCCCCTACTCCATCGCCAACCTGCCGGGCGGAGACGTCGAGCTGCATGTGGCCATCGTGCCCGGTGGTCAGATGAGCGGCTGGCTCTCGGAGGCGGCTTCCGGCACCGACATCCAGGTGCGGGGGCCGGCAGGAGAGTGCGTGTACGTGTCGGGCGAGCCGGACCGCCCACTGGTGCTCGCGGGCCTCGGCACTGGACTCGCCCCACTGCTGGGGGTGGTGCGAAGTGCCCTGGCAGACGGTCACACGGCAGACAAGCACCTGTTCGTCGGCGCGCGCGCCGCGTCGGGGCTCTACCTGCTCGACGAGCTCCAGCAGCTTGCGGCAGATGAGGACAGCGTACACCTGCACCTCGGGGCACTCGATGCCGAGGGGACCGAAGGAGTCTCTGAGGGAAAGCTCGAAGACCACCTGCTGTCGCAGGTCCAGACTCTGAAACCAGCGAGGTGGTACGTGTGTGGAGCAGCACCTTGGGTACGCTCCCTCCAGCGCCGCCTCTTTCTGGCGGGCGCCTCGCTGTCCCGCATCCACGCCGACGCCTTCACGACACGCTCGGACTGAATCCGCCCCGCGCTCCGGTGGCGGCACTGGAGCCCGCCCATGCGCCTCACCCAGCACACCGACTATGCGCTGCGGCTCCTGGTCCACCTCGCCGTTGCTCCCGAAGGCCGTGTGACGGCAGTGGACGTAGCCAACACCTTCGGCATCTCGGTCGACCACCTCCGCAAGGTCGTCCAGCTGCTGGCGGGGGCGGGCTACGTCAACACGCGGCGGGGGCGTACCGGGGGTGTTGCGTTGGCGAAACCACCCGCCGACATCTGCATCGGCGACGTGGTGCGGCTCACCGAGACCGACTTCGGGCTGGTGGAGTGCTTCCGCCCCGACAACCGGTGCGTGCTCACGCCTGGCTGCGCCATCATCCCGGTGCTGGCCGACGCCCGGGACGCCTTCCTGGCAGTCCTCGACCGCGCCACGCTCGCCGATTGCATCGGGGACTCGGCCGGCATCCGCCGCCTGCTTTCGCTGGGAACGGACTGAGCGTTTCAGGTGAAACCACTCAGATGTTTCGTTTCACCTGAAACCACTCAAGTGAATCACCCCATCGACTCGGCTTCGACCTGGGCCTGGGCCGTACTCATCCCCGGGTGGCTGGCGGCGGACCGGGTGCGCACGACCATCACCGGAAGCTCGGCCTTGCGGATGACAGCCTCGGCGACGCTGCCGTAGATGGCGCGGGCCAGACCCGTGCGGCCGTGGGTACCCATCACGATCATCTGGGCCCCCTCCTGGCGCGCCTCGCTGAGAATGGTGTCGACCACGTCGCCTTCGCGAACCGCCAGCCCCACCTCCACGCCGGAGCTCTCGAGGATGTCTGCGAGCTCGCGCAGGTGGGCGCAGGCATCGTCCCGCAGCACGGCCTGTACCGAGCGACCGCGCACCCGGGCCCCGCGCTCCACCCCGTTCACGGCCCGCACGACGTCGAGGAGGATGGCCCGGGCCCCCAGGCCTGCGGCGACATCCGCTGCCGCCCCGACCACCTCGGCCGCACAGCCGGAGGGATCGACGGGAATGAGGATGGGACGGACATCATCGAACTGGTGGGTGACAGCGGACATGGAGAGCCTCGCAGGTTGGAGTTGCGCCAGGTCAGTGCAAGTCCCGGGCCGGGTCTGGAGCCACCAGGTTGGTACGCCCGTTGCATTGCCCTCCAGCACACACAGGGCGCCCGGTGAGCGGGTGCCCAGACCGCGCCCCCCCGGCCACCCATCCCACGACAAAGGTGTTCCCATGTCCTTTCTGTCCGCCATCTTCGGCAGCTCCGCAGGCGGTGCCACGCGCGTCTCCGGCACCCAGGCCCGCAGCCTCGTGGGCGACGGCGCGCAGCTCATCGACGTCCGCACTCCCGCCGAGTTCAAGGCGGGGCACGTCAGCGGCGCCACCAACATCCCCCTGTCCTTGCTGCCGGTGCGCATGAACGAGCTCGACCGTGAGCGTCCTGTCGTCGTCTACTGCCGTTCGGGCGGCCGCTCAGCCAGCGCAGGCGGCATCCTCACGAAGGCCGGCTTCGGCGGCGTGCACGACCTGGGACCGATGAGCGCCTGGTAGGCCCCGCCTGCGCAGAATCGCCCCACATCGGTTCCCACCAGCTGCCCCGGTCGCAGGCTACCCTCCCCGCGGAGGTGCCCATGAAGCGACCGGGGTTTGTCGTGTGGCTCGTCGCCGCCTGCGTGGCCTGCACGCCCGACGACGAAAAGCAGCCCGAAGACGACAGCGGCGACGTCACCCACACCGAGCTGCCCGAGCTGCCGGACGCCGCAGAGGTGGGTCACTTCGCCGCTGCCACCCGCGACGATGAGATCACCACCGCCACCGGCCAGCAGCTCCGGGTGCAGACCTGGTATCCAGCCGACCCGGCCGCCACCGAGCAGCCCCACGTCTACAACGGACTCATCGCTGGCACCGCCCTCGACGGCCCCGTGCACGCCTGCCAAGGGGTGCGCCCGGTCGTGATGTTCAGCCACGGCAACGGCGGGATGCGCTTTCAGTCGATGTTCCTCACCGAGCACCTCGCCACCCGCGGCTGGGTCGTGGTGGCCCCCGACCACGAAGGCAACACCGCCTTCGACCTCGACAGCGACCGGGCCGGCGAGCACACCATCCGGCGTCCGCGCGACATCTCCCAGACCTTCGACTGGCTCATCGGCGAGCTGGCTGGAACGGGTGGTCCCCTCGATGGCTGCGTCGACCCTGCAGCTGGCTACGCCATCGTCGGGCACAGCTTCGGCGGCTACACCTCCGTCGCCCTCACCTCGGCCACCATCACCTCGGAGCATGCCGGAAGCTGCGCCCCGGGCTGGCTGTGCAGCGACACCGAGGCCTGGCTCCTCGCGCACCCAGAATCCGACCCCGCCGACCTCCGCGACGACCGCATCTGGGCCAGCGTGCCCATGACACCCGCGGCCTACGAGATCCTGGCCCCCACTCTTGGCGACAACACCGTGCCCACCCTCGTGATGGGCGGCACCTACGACACGCTCACCACGATGGCCGGCCAGGTCCAGCCCATCTACGACGGCCTCGGGGGCGACAAGTACCTCGCCGAGATCGACACTGCGGGCCACTACACCTTCTCCGACGCCTGCACCCTCGTGCCCACCTACGAGGACTGCAACCCGCCTTTTCTCGAGCTCGGGGCCGCCCACAGCCTCATCCGCGGCATGACCACCGCCTTCCTCGAACGGGAGGCCGGACTCGACGACCAGTCGGGCACCTGGCTGCCCCCCGCCGACGCCGTCGTGCGCTGGGAAGCCGACTGACCGCCGGTTGGTGTCCACCAAAGCGCCGGAGTACAAAGGCGCCCCAACTCGCGGAGAAGCAATGCGCATCGGAGTTCTCGGATCCGGCTCCTGGGGGACCGCCCTCGCCATGCAGCTCTGTCGGAGCGGCGATGATGTGTGGCAGTGGGACCACCGTGCCGAACGGGCAGCCCGCACGCAGGCCGAGCGGGTGAACAGCCAGTACCTCCCCGGCATCCCGCTGCCCGACAACCTCACCGTGTCGTCCGACATGGCCGCCGTGCTCGACGACGCCACCTTCGTGGTGGAGGCCATCCCCAGCCAGTCGGTGCGGGGCGTCATGACCCAGGCGCTCCCCCACCTCCGTGCAGATGCCACCATCTGCTGCGCCAGCAAGGGCATCGAGCAGTCCACCCTCATGACGATGGACGAGGTGCTCGAAGACGTGCTTTCCACCGAGCTGCACCGCCGCAGCGCATTTCTGGCCGGCCCCAGCTTCGCCAAGGAGGTGGCCAGGGGCATGCCCACCGCGGTCGTGGTCGCCAGCCGCGACACCGCCACCGCCGACCTCGTGGCCGAGGCCTTCCACGGCGGTCCCTTCCGCGCCTACCACACCGACGACATCGTGGGTGCCGAGCTGGGAGGGGCCCTGAAGAACATCATCGCCATCGCCACTGGCGTCGCAGATGGGGTCGGTGCCGGACTCAACGCCCGGGCTGCACTCATCACCCGGGGGTTGGCCGAGATCACTCGCCTCGCCGTGCATCGCGGCGCCAATCCCCTCACTCTGGCCGGCCTGGCGGGCATGGGCGACCTCGTGCTCACCGCCACCGGCGACCTGTCCCGCAACCGACGGCTCGGACTCGGCCTTGGCGCCGGCAAGACCCTCCAGCAGATTCTCGACGAGCTCGGTCAGGTGGCCGAGGGCGTGGTCACCACCCGCAGTGCGCGCGACCTGGCCGCCCGTGAGGGCGTGGAGATGCCCATCTGCGAAGAGGTCTACCAGATGCTCTACGAGGACAAGCCGGCCGCGGAGTCCCTGCACACCTTGCTGTCCCGTGACCGCCGCGCCGAGCGCGGGTAGCCCAGGACACTGACCGCTGGATAGGCGTCCTCCCCCTCGGAGCCCCACATGAACGAGCCCCAGTTGCGTCGTCAGATGCTCCGCATCGCGCACCTCATCTACGACAAGGGCCTGCTGGTGGCGATGGACGGCAACCTGTCGGCGCTGCTGCCGTCGGGCCAGGTGCTGTGTACGCGGGCCGGCTGCCACAAGGGCTTCCTCACCGACGAAGACCTCATCGTGGTCGACCGGGATGGCCGCAAGCTCCGGGGCGTGGGCCGTCCCACCAGCGAGCTGAAGATGCACCTCGCCTGCTACGACGAGCGGCCCGACGTGCGCGCGGTGGTGCATGCCCATCCCCCCATCAGCGTCGCCTTCACCATCGCCAACGTGAGCATGGCCCGCTGTGTGCTGCCCGAGGTGGTGCTCACCCTCGGCACGATTCCGACCGTCGACTACGAGACCACTGGCACCCTCGCGCTGGCCGACAAGATTCGCCCCTACGTGCGCGACCACGACGCCATCCTCATGGACCGCCACGGTGCGGTCTGTCTCGGCGGCTCCCTGCTGCAGGCCTTCTGCAACCTGGAGACGATGGAGCACACAGCCAAGATCACGAAGACGGCCCGCGACCTCGGCGGCGTGAAGGAGCTGCCCCCCGCCGAAGCCGAGAAGCTCCGCAGCATGGGACTCAAGCGCTACGGCGGCCCCCCGTCCGCGCTGGCCAAGGCCGATGCCCCCGGCGCCGACCTCCCCAAAGCCTGCCATGGCTGCAGCGGCTGCGCGAACCCCAGTCCTGCGGGAGTGGCGCCCCGAGCCCCCCTTCGCATGGCCCGGGTGGTCGAGTCTCCGCCCCGCTCGGTGGGACAGGCCCTGCTGGCGATGGCAGGAGGCGAAGACACCGTGGAGGACGTCGTGATCGCTGAAGTCCTCAAGGCGCTGGGCCGGTGAGCTCGACTGAAGACGCCGCCGGGCCGCGCGGCATCCATCGCTACTCCGACGTCCCCGTCGTCTTGGCGACGCTCGGCGTGGTGGCCCTGCTGGTGGTCACCATCGCCGGCCGAATCACCTTCCCCTACGACCTCGAGTGGATGGAGGGGGGCGTGCTGCTGCATGCACGTCGGGTGATGCAGGGCGAGGGCATCTACGTCACCCCCACCTCCGACTTCATCCCGTTCATCTATCCACCGCTCTACCACTGGGTGGTGGCGGCGCTCGGCAAGGCCTTCGGGCTGTCCCACACGGTGGGGCGGGCGGTGAGTGTGGTGGGCACCTTCGCAGCAGCGGCCCTGGCCGTGGTGGCCGCGCGCGGAGAAGGCGTGCGCTGGGGCCTGTCCATCGCCGCCGCCGGGCTGTACCTGTCCACCTTCGACGAGACGGGCGCCTTCTTCGACCTCGTGCGCATCGATGGCCTCTTCATGGGCCTCACCATGGGCGCTCTGGTCGCCGGACGCCAGGCATTCTGGCGCACCTCGGGCATCCTGCTCACCCTCGCCTTCGCCACCAAGCACAACGCCGCCCTGTTCGGACTCCCCATCCTCATCTGGGCCTGGCGCAACCACGGCCGGGCGGAGGCCCTCACCTTCGCGAAGTGGAGCGTGCTGCCCGCCCTCACCTTCACGGTGCTCACCCAGCTGCTGGAAGGCGACGGCCTGTTCCTCACCTACCTGCTGGGAGTGCCGGGGGTGCATCCCTTCCACGGCCGCCGCTTCATCTGGCTCACCCAGAAGGAGGAGGTGGTCGCGCTTCCGGTCACCACTGCCTTGCTGGCGGTGTGGGCTGTGGCCTGGTGGCGCGGGCGGGTGTCCGGAAAGCCGCTGTCCGACCGTGCCTCCGGATGGCTCGGCCGCCTGCCCGGCCCACTTCAACGCCTGGCGCTGGGCTACCTTCAGTGGTGGCGCAAAGGTACTGCCGAGGGCCCCCTGTCCCCCGGGGCCCGCTACTGGCTCGCGAATGGCGCGCTGGCACTGCTCCTCACGGCCATCATGCGCGGCCACCATGGCGGCTACATCAATGTCTTGATGCCGGGCATGTGGGTGTTGTCCTTCGCAGGTGTGGTGGCCATCGAGCGACTGCGCAGCCGCTTCCGTCACCCCGCGGTCGCCTGGCTGCTCCCCCTCCTCGTGGTGGGTCAGCTCTCCCAGACCCTGTGGAAGCCCACGCGCTACACAGCCACAGACCGCGACCGGGAGGCTGGCGACAAGCTGGTCGAGGTGCTCGCGGCAGAGGAGGGCGAGCTGTTGGCCCCCTGGAGCCCCTGGCTGTTGGTGCAGGCCGGAAAGGAGCCGGGCTTCCACCTCATCGGCCTGTGGGACCTCGACCACGAGCACGGCCCCCTTCTCGACGATGTGGCCACCATCCGCGCCGACGCCGACGCCCGCCGGTGGTCTGCCATCGTGGTGATGGACGAGCGCCAGATGCCTCCCGGGGTCAAGCAGAACTACCGACGTCGGGAGGCTCTGCTGCCAGGCGGTCCTTCCCTCAAGCCGAAGACCGGCTGGCGCATTCGACCGAAGAACATGTGGCGGCCGAAGAAGTAGTGCCTGCGGCCTGTCTCAGCGGATGGGCAGGCGAGGTGCAGGTGTCGTCTCCCTCCGTGATTGGCGCCCAGACACAGGGCTCCCCGTCATTCTGGTCGACGGACCGCAAGCGGCTCCACACGACCGCCACGCAGCACGACGCCGGGGTGCATCGTGCGCTGTGCGTCAGCCCCCGTCTCCAGTGTCTCCGGTGTCATCATCCGGCATCTCGTAGCCCAACGGAATCGCGAGAATGGGGATGTTGAGGGTGGACTCGTCGACGTCCCCCGACTGGATCCGAAGGACCCCCTCGACATGCTCGAAGGTGGTCAGCGTGGCGATGACGCTGAACTCCGCGGACACGCCTGGCGGCAGGTCGAGCTCGCCCACCTCCTCGCAGTACAGCGCGCCCCCACCGTTGTTGGAGAGGCCGATGTCGAGCACGCGGAGGATGTTGTCGCCCAGGTTGGCCACCGTGACGATCTGACCCTTGGCGATGCCCTGCTCCCACTCGATGTCGGAGATGACGATCTCGGCCGGCTGCACGTCGATCTCGCCGGTTCCCTCCTGGGTGACAGGGGGGTCGCTCGACTTCGTGAAGCCGGTCTCACCGTCGCAGCCGGCGAGCACCAGGCCAACGAGGACAAGGGGAAGCGCGCGCATCCAGCCTCCAGGGCGCGGACTCAAGCCACGGGTGTCCGCGCGGTTGCGACCAGTGTAGTGGGTGCCGTCCCCATCGCGTGTCCGCAGCACCGGCTCTTGCATCATGCCCACGAATCCACCCCTGCCCGCCACCGTCGAGGTGGTCATCGAGGTCCCCCGCGGGTCTTTCGTGAAGCGGGATGCCCACGGCCACATCGACCTGCTGTCCCCCGTCCCCGCCCCCTTCAACTACGGCCGCGTCACCGGTGTGGTCGGCGGCGACGGGGAGTCCCAGGACGCCGTCGTGCTGGGCCCACGGCTTCCGCGCGGTCACACCCTTCGGCTGCAGGTCCAGGGTGTGGTGCGCTTTGTCGACCGAGGCCAGCGCGACGACAAGTGGGTGTGCGGACAAGGCGCCCCGAGCCGTCTGCAGAAGCACGGGGTGGTCGGCTTCTTCCGCATCTACGCCCACATCAAGCGCATGCGCGACCGGCTGTCCCGTCGGCGCCCCGACAGCGCCTTCGAGGGCTGGCATCCGCTTCCCGCCACACCTGCGACCTGACAGCGCCCATCCCTCTGTTAGGCCGCAGCCACACGGGGCCGTCCCAGCGCCCCTCTGGAGTCCCCATGGCCCTCTTCGGGATCCGTGACGCCATCAAGAAGACCGTGAACGCCCTGGTCGGCACCCCCGATGAGGTGGCCGGCGAGCCCGTTGAGCGCGTCCCCCCGCCCCGCACCTCGCCCTTCGCCAACACAGCGGCCCCCGCACCTGCACCGGCTGCAGCGGAGGAGGCCCCCGCGCCGGCAGCCACCTCTCCGGAGGCCCCTGCCCCTGAGCCCGCGGCGCCGAAGATGGACCCCACCGATGACACCGCCGGGCCGATGCTCACCTACGACGAAGTCTGGGAGCTGCTCGACGACATGGTGCGCCCGGCCCTGCAGGGCGACGGCGGCGACATCACGCTCATCAAGGTGGAGGACAACGACGTGCACGTCCGCCTCACCGGGGCCTGCAGCACCTGCCCGTCGTCCATCATGACCATGAAGATGGGCGTGGAGGCCCTCTTGCGCGAAGAGTTCCCCCACATGCGCGACCTCGTCCAGCACGAGAACTGAGCCAGACCTGCTCAGACCTTCGCGATGGAGCGGCCCTGCCAGGTGGGTGGAATCGGCGCCGGCCGCACCCAGCCCTGCCGCCGCCACTCCGCGACCGGGGCGTCGACCGCGACCTTTCCGACGTAGAGGTCGGCGATGTCACCGCCCGCCTCCAGCCACGCGCGCACCTTCATTCGACCGGTGAGGTAGACGCTGTCTTTGGCGTACACCCCCGGCTGCCCCGGTCGAGCGAGCCCGCGCTTGATGCGCACACAGATGCCCCAGGCGAGGTGCTGGCCGAGCCGGTCTGCGATCTGGGTGTGCAGCTCCCGAAAGCCCAGAGTGCGGGCCCGGTCGATGGCGCGCACCACCTCCACCTGCCGGTTGAGCACACCGGGCGACGCCCAGCCGGTGACCTCCTCGGACACCATCGCGAGCCCCTCTTCGGTGCCCAGAGAGCCAGGCAGCCCCGACTCGAAGCAACGCAGCTCCTGCAGCGCACCATTGGCGGAACGCATGGCGTGGACGTCGATCTCGTGCACCACCAGGCGCTCCAGATCGCGGGCTCTAAAGGACGCATTGGGGTTCACCCGCAGCATTCGCTTGGCCCCGTCGACCAGCACCCGCGCGGCCATCACGGTGTCCTCCTCCACCCGCCAGCTGCGGAGGTTGCGCTCGAGCAAGGCCTCTCGCAGGCGCCGCACCACCGTGCTGGGCGCCACCGAGACGGGGTGAGGGTCGTCTCTTTCGTCGGGAAAGCTCAGTCGGAGGGTGGCGGCGTCTGGATACCAGCCGCCGTGCATCGCGAGGTCGTGGAAGGCGGTGGCCGATCGGTCTCGAAGCGCACGAATCAACAGCCGCGTGGCGTCGAAGCACTCACCGACGATTCGACCGGCCGGGTGGTCCCGGGAGGGCTCCGCGACGTCGAGTCGACGCAGCAGCCGGTCGGCGCCCCGAAGGGGGAGGTAGCGAAAGGGCGGCGCCTCTGCCCCCGCTTGGAACTGCCGGCGCGCCTCCGCCGCGTTGAGCGGGTTGAGGTGCCGGGAGAACGGCACCTCCTTCATGATGGTGTGGAGGGTCCGGTCGGCCTCGAGCACAGGCTCTGGAATTCGGCTGCGCATCGGGCTCCGAGACGAGCGGCGGGCTGCCCCCCTACCCGACTGGCGAGGGAGGGTCCATCGGGCGGGACGACCCCAAGACGCCGACAGCCCCCGCCGTGGCGAGGGCTGCATGAGCGCGGGGATGACGGGCCTCAGAGGGCGCCGAAGCTCCGCTCGAACAGGTTGGCGATGGCCGAGCGGCCCGCGTCGTTCAGGAAACGCGTGCCCGTGCCTGCGAAATCGGGCACCTGGATGACGGGCTCGCCGCGGGTCCAGCTGGAGCCGTTCCAGGTGAACCAGCCAGCGTGGTTCTGATCGAAGACCCACACGCGCTTGTTCCAGCGCTTGGCGAGCTCGACCGACCAGCCGGTGCCACCATGGACCGTGCCGTCGGGCTGGATGGCACCGACCACGAAGATCTGGGTGGCGTGGCTGACCACATGCCACTGGGTCTGGAGCACCTTGCGCAGGGTCTCGGTCTTGTCCCAGTGACGATGCAGGCGGTGGGCCACGTACACGAGGCTCACGTCGCCGGCCGCCAGCTCGCGGGCATCGAGCACCTTGCGACCCTCGGTGCGGGCCTGGCTGTGACCTTCGAAGGAGAAGTTGGTCTCCTTGATGCCATAGCGGGCTGCCGCCTCACCGAATGCCGCCTCCGCACCGGTGGCGCCGCCGCTGAACAGCGTGCAGGCCGCGGGATGCGGGGAGGGGGGGGTGGTGATGGGGTCGGTGACGTCCTCGGGCCGCACCATCATGGTGACGGGGTCGAGGTCGAGCAGACCGTGGTTGGTGGCCGCCTTGCCGCCGATGCGCAGGATGCGCAGCTGCACCATGGCCGCCGCGGGCTCGAGCGAGACCGCCGAGTCGAAGCGGGTGGCCAGCTCGTCGATGTCGACGTCGCCGTCGCGGTGGATGCGCACAGACATCCAGATCCGCAGGCCAAGCTTCTCGGCGGTGGCACGCCAACCAGCAACGTCGAGATCGGCGATGTCGGTGCCGTCGACCACGATGGCGATGGGACGGAAGTGCATCACATCGGCGAGCGTGCCGACCAGGCCTTCGAGGTCGCCAGGACCGAAGACGCGGCCGAGGCTCGCGTGGATGACGCGGTTCCGCTCCAGCTCCACCTGAGCGGCGCTGCGGTCGCGGGGGGCCACCGCACGAGAGACCTCGGCGAGCAGCTCATCGTAGAAGCTGCGCACGCGGGCCTGCCCATCGGTGAGCGAGACGTGCAGGACGGGGTTGCCCCGAAGGGCGTGGGTCATGGCGATCTGGACGAGGAAGGCGCTCTTGCCGACGCCGGCGCGGGCGAAAACGCCGCCCACCTGACCGGCATCGAGGCCACCTCGGATCTCCGCAGCGAGGGCCCGCATCGGGCTCCGCTCAATCAGTTCTTCACCGTGCATGAGTGAATCCTCCGTGGGGGTGGCTCAGGATGCTTCCTTCTTTTCCTGGTACTCCTTGACGATGTCCTCCTGCACGCTGCGGGGGACCTGGGAGTACTTCGCGAACTCCATCGAGAACTCGGCCTTGCCCTGGGTCGCGGACCGCAGGGTGTTCGAGTAGCCGAACATCTCGGAGAGCGGCACCTCGGCGTCGATCTGGCAGTAGCCTTCTTCTTCGCCCATCCCGAGGATGATGCCGCGACGCTGGTTGAGCGTGCCGATGATGTTGCCCTGGAACTCGGTGGGCCCTTCGACGCCGACGCGCATGATGGGCTCGAGGATGATGGGCTTGGCCTTGTCGTAGGTGGTGCGCCATGCGCCGCGGGCAGCCGCCTGGAAGGCGTTGTCCGAGGAGTCGACGGCGTGGAAGTTGCCGTCGTTGATGGTGACGCGGACACCGACGACCGGCGCCTCGATGAGCCCGCCCTTCGGCAGCATGGACTTGAAGCCCTTGTCGCACGAGGGGATGAACTCGCGGGGGATGACACCGCCCTTGATCTGGTCGACGAACTCGTACTCGCCCTCTTCCATGGGCTCCATCCAACCCACCACACGACCGTACTGACCGGAACCACCGGTCTGCTTCTTGTGGGTGTAGTCGAAGTCGGCGCGCTTGGAGATGGCTTCGCGGTAGGCGACGCGGGGGGGCGAGGTGAGCACCTCGGCCTTGTACTCGCGCTTCATCCGCTCGATGTAGACATCGAGGTGCAGCTCGCCCATGCCCGAGATGATGGTCTCGTTGGTCTCCACATCGGTGTGCACGCGGAAGGTGGGGTCTTCCTTGGTGAACCGCTGGATGGCCTTGGACATGTTGACCTGGGCCTTGCTGTCCTTGGGCGTGATGGCGATGCTGATGACGCTGTTGGGCACATGGATCGAGGTCATGGCGTACTCGACGGTGCCGTCGGTGAAGGTGTCACCGGAGAAGCAGTCGACGCCGAACATGGCCACGATGTCACCCGCGCAGGTGGACTCGATGTCTTCCATGTCGTTGGAGTGCATGCGCACCAGGCGACCCACCTTGACCTTCTTGTTGCCGCGAAGGTTGTAGATGAACTCGCCCTTGTTCAGGGTGCCCGAGTACACGCGCAGGTAGGTGAGCTGACCGTAGCGGCCGTCTTCCAGCTTGAAGGCCAGACCGACGAAGGGGCCGTTGGGGTCGCAGGGGACGATGACCTTCTTGTCATCCTCGTTGTCGCCCTCGGCTTCCATGTCGATGGCGTCGTTCTCCACCTCGGTGGGGGACGGGAGCCACGCGGTGACGGCGTCGAGGAGGCGCTGCACGCCCTTGTTCTTGTAGGCGCTGCCCAGGAGCACCGGGGTGATCTGCCGGGCCACGGTGGCCTTGCGCATCGCCTCGTGGATGAGGTCCTCGGTGACCTCTTCTTCGAGCATGGCTTCCATGAGCTCGTCGGAGAACATGCTGACGGTGTCGAGCATGATCTCGCGGTACTCTTCGGCCATGTCGACGAGCTCGTCGGGGATGTCGCACTCGACGATGTTTTCGCCGTTGTCGCCCTGGAAGTCGTAGGCACGCATGTTGACGAGGTCGACCACGCCGCGGTGCTTGTCTTCGAGGCCCCAGGGAATCTGCACCATCACACTGTTGTGACCGAGCTTTTCGCGGAGCTGACGGCACACGCGGATGGGGTTGGCACCCTGCCGGTCGCACTTGTTCACGAAGGCGATGCGGGGGACGTTGTAGCGCCGCATCTGCCGGTCGACGGTGATGGACTGCGACTGCACGCCGGCCACCGAGCAAAGCACCAGGATGGCGCCGTCGAGCACGCGAAGGGCCCGCTCCACCTCGATGGTGAAGTCGACGTGTCCGGGAGTGTCGATGATGTTGATGTGGTGAAGGTCGTCGCCTTCACCCCAGGAGCAGTGGGTGGCCGCGGACTGGATGGTGATGCCGCGCTCCTTCTCCAGCTCCATGCTGTCCATCTTGGCGCCCACGCCGTCCTTTCCGCGGACGTCGTGGATCGCGTGGATCCGGCCGGTGTAGAACAGGATCCGCTCGGTGAGCGTGGTCTTGCCGGAGTCGATGTGCGCGCTGATCCCGATGTTGCGCACCCGGTCGAGGTCGGTGATCACGGGATGCTCCCTCTGGTAGGGGGGCGCTCGGACGACGTGCCCGGGCGCCTGGGCGAATTGGAAAGGTCGACAGAAGACGAAGACGTCGTGACGTCGACTCGAGTGATGAGGCTTGCCTCGTGGATGGCTCTGGACCCGAAGGTCCACCACCTCGAAAGGCGGAAAGCTCCGCCTCCACGGTCGGCGAATGTTGGATTCGGCCGAGAGGTCGAAGCCGACGACACACCAGGAGGACCACGCCTCCCAGGGGGCGCGCGGGTATCCCTGCACCCCTGCCACGGCAAGCGAGGCGAATGCAAGTCCCCCGGGGAACTTCGCGCGCAGGACGGAGTGTTAGAGGCCCGCGCGACCGCAGTTGCCCTCCTGCCGGGCACTCTGGTCCACCGGCGCAGCCTGGGTGTCGACCCGTGACGTTCCGGTGAACCCAACCTGACGAGAGTGCCCACTGTGTCGCCGCTTCGGCGCCCCGTCCACCGGCCCGTCCGCGCCCCCTCCCACACCCAGGCCTGTCCCGTGCCCGACGCCCCGCACCGCCCGCCCGGCCCCGTCCACCGTCCCCCCTCCCCACTGCTGCTGCTGGCAGCCGTTCTTGCCGTCCCCCAGGCCGCTTTCGCCGGAAAGACCGAGACGGTGCAGCGCCTTGTCGCCGACGCCAAGCTCGACACGGCGCAGATCAAGTGCGACAAGTGGCAGGCCCACCTGCTCGAGGAAGACGACGACCAGCCGCTCCGAGAGGCCTGCGCCGAAGCCTTCTGGCCGTCTGCAGAGGCGACCGACACCGAAGCCGCCTGGTCCGAATTCCGGGCGAAGTGGCAAGGCACGAGCTGGGACGAGCGGGCGAAAGAGAAGGCCGCTACCGCCGCCCTCCGCGACTTGCCCGACCAGGCCAGGGAAGCCGACATCAAGCTGCTGGCCGACCGCTACGCCGACACCTCGAGCGCGCCGGCCTTCCTCGCCGCTGTGGCGGATGCCGCCGTGCGCGATGCCAGGGATGGCGACGATGCCCTCCGCGTGGTGGAGACCTGGCCCGAACATCCCGGCATCCCCGGCCTCGTGGAGCGCTTCCCCGCCCAGTTCCTGCGGGTGCAGGTGAAGGGCCGCGAGGTGAAGGTGAGCACCGAGCCCGCCATCGCGCTTACCGGTGCGCTGGAGCCGAAGGTGCGCTGGGTGGTCCGCGACGCAACCGGCGCGAAGGACGACTGGGACACCGCCGCAGGTGCCTGGCTGGCCGAGTGGGGCGTGCCGCTCACCGTCACCGCCGCCCGTCCCGTGCCGACCGACGGAGCGCCGTCCTTGCCCTTGTGCTCGGTCCCCGGGCTGTCTTCGGGCACCGGTCCCGGCGTGGAGGTGGCGGTCGGAGAGGGCCGGCTGCTGCATCCGCTCCCTTGGGGCAAGGGCTGCGGTCCCGACGACTGGCCCGCCTTTCTGTCCCTCACGGATGGCAAGCTGCGGGGGGTGTCGCTTCGTCCCGGCCACTTCGTCGACCTCACGTCGGAAGCCGACGCCAGCGGTCGCAAGAACATCCGCGGCTACCTCGGACAGCCCGCCGGGGTGCCCCAGCTCCACGATGGCGTGGTGCTCGAGCAGCTCGGCCCCGCCTGGATCGCGTCCCCGGTGAACGGCGGCATGCCCTGGGCCACAGCCAGGCCCCCTTCTGCACGCAGCCTGCCCGTCACCGAAGGCCTCAAGAGCGCGCCCACACCCGCCGGGTGGACCATCAAGTCGGTCAACGGCGAGGTGCAGGCCACCGGCACCGCCCTGGCCAAGATGCCGCCGGCCATGCGCACCTGGACCTTCCCCGGCACCGAAGCCCGTGTCGTCCCCCATCTCGTGCGGGGCACCTTCGGCTTGATGGTGGGCAACGCCAGCGGTCCCGTGCCCGCCGCCCCCGTGCTCGGCCCCAAGGCTGGATGGAAGCGCACACCCGAAGGCAGCATGCTGCGCGAGCCCCCTGCAGGCGGTGACATCGCGGGCATTCGCCAGGTCCAGGGCGACGCCATCGAGACCGCACTCGGCGTGGCGGCGGGGGTCGGCCTGTCTCGGGACCGGGTCGAGGCACTCGATGCGTGGGCCGTGGACGTCGACGGGGACCGCATCGCCGAGACCATCATTCGCGCGAAGGTCGATGGCAAGGGCGCCATCGTGGTGGTCGATCCCCTGGAGGGCAAGGAGGCCTACACCGCCGACAAGGCCCGCGTGTTCGCCTTTGCCGAGCCGATGGTGCTCGCCGACCGCCGCGTGGCCGATCTCCCCTTCGCCTTCCGCAAGGGCCGGTTCGTCTACATGGCCTGGGGCGCGTCCGAGGTGCTGGGCGCCACGAAGCGGCGGCACACCCTCGTGGTCGTGCGCTCCGATGGGGCTGGCATTCTCAGCGAGAGCTGGGAGCTTCCGAAGGAGTAGTGCGGGGCACCAGGTCGACCGCCACCACCTCGGTCGCGATGCCCATCCGCGGGGGCAGCCCGAAGTGCCAGTTTCCCCGGTGCACATGCAGCCGGGCCCCGGTCCGCTCGAACAAGCCCTGGTCGTACAGACCGGCCCAGCCCAGCGGTGAGCCCGGCCAGCCGAACATGTCGGTCCCCACCTGGCCGCCGTGGGTATGTCCGGACAGCACGAGGTCGAAGCGTCCTTCGGGTACGGCATCGAAGGCCCTGGGGTCGTGCATCAGCAGCAGCCGGGCGTCGGCCTCCGGCGAGGGGCCCAGGTCGTCGAGCAGGCGGAGGAGGTGACCGGCGAGGTCGGTCCACACGAAGTCCACGCCGACGAGCTCCACCTTCAAGACGCCGTCAGGTCGATTGATCTCGACGACCTCCGCCCGGTCCCGCAGCCACCCCACGCCGCGTGCCGCCAGCGCTTCACCGAGTGTGTCGGCCACCGGCAGGTCGTGGTTGCCTGCGCAGGCGAAGACCGGCACGTCGAAGCCGCCGAGAAAGTCGAGCAGCCAGCCGTGGTTGTCCTCCGAGAATGGCATGACGAGGTCGCCGGTGGCCAAGATGAGGTCGGGGGCGAGGCTGCGGACCGCTGCGGCGGTGCGGGCAAAGTCGCGGGAGGTGGTGTTGGGGCTGCAGTGGAGGTCGGACAGGTGCACGATGCGCAGCGAGCGGTGTCCGTGCCATGCATCGAGGGTGTGTACCCGCACGGTGTCCTTGGCGAGCACGGTGAAGGCCGTCCCCCAGATCGACAGCGCCAGGGGGACCAGCAACAGCCAGCCGGGCCACATCCAGGTGGTCAGGTCGACCAGAGCACCC
>Ga0213840_1001170_pt1 | contig 23063 bp, 6 predicted proteins | sample SWPATP22_FD_160132 | JGI IMG/M metagenome (GOLD analysis project Ga0213840, IMG submission 160132) | Coastal seawater microbial communities from Marineland, Florida, United States - SWPA TP2 #2 | ecosystem: Environmental > Aquatic > Marine > Coastal | place: USA: Florida | collected 2016-08-14 | reverse complement strand
GCTGAGCATTGGCAGAAAAACAGGCAAATAGAAGAATCCCTAGATGCAGTAGTTTCACTCTCCTAATGAATTTTAGTGCAAGATGAACAAAATATTCGTAAAGTCACTGATTTTTATTATTAATATGTGTTGCAATTCACTGATGTGTCCGTAAGTGTGTGAAGTTTTACCTCGTTTTTACTACCTCGCTTATTCTTGGAAATTGGAGGTATTGAAAACCACTAAATACCGACCAAAGCATTGACTGGAAACGCTGGTTAAAAAAATGCCTAACGCGATGAGCTTGTAAATGAATAGGAACATAGCACCGTGCTGATGTTGCTTTTTGGGGTTTTATATGTCTTTTTTGACGGCTTTGCTTAATTATTTAATTCAAGAAGACCCTCTACTTATTTTGTCCATTTACCTCATGCTATTACCGGAATCAAAAAAATACCTACCGAAATCAAAAACCGTTTTACCGAAATCAAAAAAGATGCTGCCAGAATCAAAATGCGTTTTATTATAATGAAAATGCTCCATACCATTGAGTTAAAATATTGACTATGATAAAACGAATGCTATTCGCCATAGGCGTATTATGTATTGGTTCTTGGTGCTATGGGCAATCAGCCGTTCAGTTTCTGAATACCAATGCAGAAAAGCTTCCTTTTGACAATTTATGGATGGCCAATTATTCCCATGAAAACAATATGGGTGACGTGGTTTCGGTTGACTTAGAACTTCGAAAAAATGGCCGGCTTGTTTATAGGGCAACCTCCAACCCGATTGTACTAACCTCCAGATTCCAGGTGTTGAATCCGAAGCAATCAGGCTTGGAGAAAGAGACATTCCTCGATGCTCAGATTGGCATGTTTATTCGAAACTCGAATACACTTCCAAGCGGTTCATATGCGGCTTGTATTGTAGTTGAGAGTCAGGAGGTAAGCACTGGCAACAGCCCAGAGATAAGATCCTGTATTGAGTTTAGTATTGAGTTGGATTCCCGTCTTAGGTTGACCCATATCCCCAATGGTCAGGAAGTTTCTAAAAATGAACTACCTATGTTTATTTGGTCTTTTTTGTCGCCATCAGTGGCTACCTCGGAAGTTCAGTATACTTTAACTGTAAGCGAAATATTGGAAGGACAGAGTAAGGAAGAAGCCATACTAAGAAATATGCCTCTATTGGTAGAGAAAGGACTTCTGGCTTCCAGTTTCCAGTACCCTATTGACGCTCAGGGCTTGAAAGAAGATAAAAAGTATGCCTGGTGCGTGCAGGCAAATGCCAGTGATCTGCTCCTTGCAACATCAGAAGTTTGGGGGTTTTCAGTAGAAGGTACCACAGAAAAGAAGGAAAACAGCGTTTCAATGCCTTATCTGGATCTGGAAGAACTACGATCAAATGAACTGGTAAATATCAAGGGTGACAAGTTCAATATTAAAATTGACTACAGCCTAAAGGGTACCAGGGAGCTCAGTTTTGAGATTGTAGATGCGAAAGGAAGAAGTTTAAAACCTTCACTTGCTCCATTGGAAATATCATATGGGAGCAATTACCTCAGTCTTGATTTGGCAGCTCTTAAAAAGCTAAAGGTTAATCACGAATACGAACTAATAATTACCGGCCTGGAAGAATCGGACCTCAAGGTAAACTTCCTATATCTCGAACTGTAAAACCAACACTACATGAAAAGTTTTAAAGCACCCACATTCTGGGTAATGCTCATAGGGCTATTGTCCTATGCCATTGTTAATTCATTTGTTCTGGTAGACCAGAGCTACGTTTACGTCCAAAACGATAGGGTCTTTCACGAGTTCAAATTAACTGTTGAGTATCAATCCAAACTGGAGAAGATAAGGCAACAGCGTGCGGCTGTTCTTGATAGTACTGAAACGAGGATTCGACAGGAACAGGTAAAGCTTTCCAAAGACAGCCCAGCCGAAGAACTGCAGGCCTATCAGCATAAACTCATGGAATATGAAGCTATGGGAAAGCGTTTTGAAGATCAAAATAATAAGCTTTCCGCACAATACGACGCCATTATTTGGAAGCAACTGGACGCCTATATAAAGGAATACGGAGATGCCAAGGGCTACGATATCATACTAGGAACAAATGGAACCGGTAACGTAGTGTATGCAAGTGAAGCACTTGACGCTACGGAAGAGCTTATTGAATTCATAAACACGAAGTACGATGGGCACTAAAACAGCAGTTTTGATTCTTGTTGGTGGACTGCTTGCGGTGGGAGCCTTGTTGCTAAGTTTTGACTTTAGAAGAACAATGAGTCTTCAGGAGTTTCAACAGCATTATAATTCTGCCGAGTATGAAGCTCAATTTACGAAGGAAATAGGGGGCTATACTGTGAAAATAAAGTATCGACCTTCTGCTTACCATTTTGGTAAAATGTCAAAGGGCAATAAAAAACTTACAGATTCTTTGCTGGCGGCCAATGACTCTATCGTGTTTTTCGATATGAAAATTGATGGATTTGGGGCCAATTCTCCCCTATTTGAAGGTGATCAACAACTGCTGGAAGAGCGCTTAATATACTTCATGGCCAAGGTGAAACACGACTTGTTTTTAACCGATAAGGCCCAGAGCTACAGGTTGCTGAATCATCATTTGGAAAGAAATTATAACATCACTGGTGCGATTAATCTTCAGTTGGCTTTTTCAAAACCAAAAGGAGATGAGTTCACCTTCACCTATAACGATAGAATGCTGGGCTTGGGCAAGTTAAACTTCGCAATGGACCAGAATGAAATTCAGAAAAAACTACCACGTCTAAACTGATATTAGTTATGAAAATAAGGCAACACATGAAAAAACTGGCGGTGTTTATGCTCGCCATTTTTGTGAATCAACTGGTTTTTCCCACTTACGCGCTTGCATTAACGGGTGGACCTACACAGCCCGAGGTCCATGGTTTTGAGCCTGTAGGTACCAATCAAATGGTAGACCTCTTTAGTGGAGACTTTACCTACAACATTCCGCTTTTCGACATTGGTGGTTATCCAATGAACCTGGCATACCATTCCGGTACAGGAATGGAGCAGGAAGCCAGTTGGGTGGGGCTTGGTTGGAGCCTTACACCGGGTGCCATTAACCGAAATCTTAGAGGCTTACCAGATGATTTTGATGGAGAAGAGGTGAAGTTCATGCGCAAGATGAAGGCGAACCAAACCATTGGGATTAACTTAAAACTTGAACCTGAAGTACTCGGTTTTGAGGTAGGAGACAAGCTGAAGAAAACAGTTGGGAACAGAATGCAAACCTCCATTGGCATTGGGCTTATGTATAATACCTACACCTCATGGGATGTAGATGGTATGGCCTCACTCAGCGCCAAGCCTGGGCCTGACCAAAAAAGAGGATCTATAGACCCACGAATTGATTTCTCCAGCGATGGCGGATTATCTGTAGGGGCGAATCCCAATCTGTCTGCAATTGCCGGAATAGAGGAAAAGAAAGGCGAAAGTGGTAGAAGCTCCCTTAGCGATGTGCTGAATTCATTTGTTCCTGGTGATGGTGAAATGAGCTGGAGTTCCAACAATGGGCTGAGTATGTCCTTCTCAGGTCAATATTTCTTCAATAAAAAAGGCACTTATTCAGCAGGATACTCTGGCAACATCATCATGAACGAGAAAGTGTATTCTCCGGGCTCTGATGTTTCCATGTGGAATTTTGGGGCAAAGTATACCACTGGTCTTGGTTCGCAGGCACTTATCCTGGATGGACAAATGCATGGTGATTTCTGGTACAACGTTCAAAGGCTGGGAGGCTATAGGAAAAAGGGCGGACCTGTTGAGGATGGCGTGGCCAACTGGAACTTAAAGGCCTACGGTGTTGAGCATGCAGCCAATGCATCAGAAACAATGGAAGATGACTTATTGGACTATAACCGAGAGCACGAGTATGCTTTAAGAGCCGAAACACCCTTGTTACCGGTAGGGCAATTAACGTATGACGTTTTTTCAATATCAGGTCAGGGCACAGGTGGTTCTTTCAGAAATTATAGAAATGATTTTCCTGTGGTGGGGAAGAACCTGGTAAGGGATGTGCCAAGTACAGATTTGTATTATGGCCTCGACTTTTCATCGGGAAACACGGTGAAAGTTGGGGGCTCAGCGTCTCTGTCATTTAGTTCGAGTAAAAATGGTTTTTGGCAAAGGGGAAACGACGAGATAACTGATAATATGGGCTTTGTAAAGCCTAATAGCAACCACTGGCTTTTTGAGCCGAGCTACTTTAAAAAAGGTGGAGAGTTTGGTTTGGTAGACCAAGAATATCTAAACGAAATTGGAGGCGAGAAGGCCGCCAGTTTTGAACTTGAAAGGGCAGATAAACTGGACAATGAACTTTTTAGACAGGGCACTTCTGTAGCAGAAGTAAACAATTCTGATTACCAAACAAACCGTGCATTTGAGAGAGTAAAGAGGGGTTCGGCTATTTTGTCACTCAATAAAAAAGATGCATCCAACTACGGATTTGTAATGGGCTTGGAGCGCGATGCTTCGCACATTGACAGAGGAGCTCAGATAGTTCCTAATCACATTGAACACAATCATGACTATAGCAGTCCGCTAAACGGTACTGGTTATTCTAAAATTCAAAAGCTGGATCGCTTTAATGACAGACCCGGAAAGGAGCATCATTACGGAGAGTTTCAAGTAACCCAAGACGATGGCTACACCTATGTGTATGGATTGCCTATTTACAACCATCAAACGGTTGAAATGAGTTTTGCCATTTCAGAGGAAACACAACTTGTGGCGCCAAATAGTGTTCAGGGAATGGGTTATGCTAAATACAACAGCAAAGAAGCGTCTGATGAGAACGAGAGTGGCTACGACCACTTTGTGTCAAGAAAAGAAATTCCCGAATACGCCCACTCCTTCTTACTCACGGCCATTTTGTCTCCTGATTATATCGATGTTTTAGGAGATGGAGTTACAGACGATGATTATGGCGAAGCGGTCATATTCAATTACGAAAAAGTGCATGATGATTTTGGCTGGAGAAACCCTGTGGCCGATGAACCAGACAAGGCCCGATTTATTGAAGGCCTGAGAACCGATGACCAAGACGACAAGGCATCCTACGTATATGGAACCAAGGAGGTATGGGTACTTCAAAGTATAGAGTCGCAAAACATGGTAGCGGAATTCATTACCAGCGACCGGGAAGACTCTTATGGAGTTTCAGACGAAAGTGGCACAATAGATACAGAAACGAAGCAAAGAAAGCTCGACAAGATTGAGCTCTACAACAAAATGGACCGTGTTCAGGAAGATGCTTCTCATAAGCCTGTACCCATTAAGACCATTTACTTCTACTATGGATATGACCTATGTAAGGGAGTTCCCAACCATGGCAACTCTGATCCGGAAGATGGTAAGCTTACCTTAAAGAAACTGGCCTTCAGCTATGGCAATTCCGGAGCAGCACTATTAAGCCCTTATGAGTTTGACTATAACGAGCTCAACAACTTCGATTACAACCCACTTAACGTTGACCGCTGGGGAAATTACATGGATTACAACAGCGATCATCCGAATCCTGATTTTCCATATACCAATCAGGATAAGACCCAAACAGACAAATTCGCATCAGCTTGGCTCTTAAGTAAAATTACCCTTCCCAGTGATGGCGAAATCAATATTGACTATGAATCTGACGACTATGCCTATGTAATGGAAAAGAAGGCCATGGCCATGCAAAATATTGCAGGTGTAGGTCAAACTACAGACTTTACCCCTAGCAATAAACTGTACAATTCAAGCTTAGGCGCAGATCATAATTTCATCTATTTTGAATTACCCGATGCCACTTACACCGATGACGATGTAAAATCCAAATTTTCACCAGGCCAGCATCTGTATTTCAAATGCCTCTTCCAAATACAAGATGTAGGAGGACCTAACTCAGATGACAAAGAATACGTAAGCGGTTATGCCAAAGTAAAAGACATTGGGCTTTGTACTGCTCAGGACCCTAACCAACCTGGGAAGGCTTTTGGCTACATCCAGATAGAAGAAAAAAGAGAGGGCAACATTAGATATCAGGCCATAAGTGCCGCAGCGTGGAATTTTCTGCTCACCCAAATGAGCGACCGAATAAGCGGTTTGAATCCTCCACAAGGCAATTTGCAAGAAGTCGGCAAAGACATCCTATTGTCAAACCTGGGACGGATTACTCAATTGATAAAAGGCCAAATGGGTAGGATGAAGGCAGAGCATTTTGCGCAGTATATAGACCTTTCAAAGTCAATAATACGACTACAGGAGCCTACGGGGTACAAACTAGGTGGTGGATCAAGGGTAAAACAAATCACCATGTCTGATAATTGGGATGCTATGAGTGCTGAGAGTGAGAGCCAGTATGGCTCAGTGTATACTTACGAGCAGCATGAAGATCCGGAGGACGAAACCAGTAGGATGATTAGCAGTGGAGTCGCATCTTATGAGCCCATGGTGGGCAATGAAGAAAATCCCTATAAGGAGCCCATCTATTTTTCATACCGACCAAAATCAGTATTAGGACTTGTAAAGGTGGGCCCAAGAAAAGAAGAGAAAATTTTGGGACCTTATGGAGAGATGTTCTTTCCCGGAGCGGGTGTAGGCTATTCCAATGTAAAGGTTACTAGCCTGGCCACCGCACGAATGAATGCCAACGAGATTACCGGAACACCCACGGGTTACACTACCCATGAGTTTTTTACGGCACGCGATTTTCCGGTTATACAAGACAAGACTACCCCAGTGCTCAAGCATAACAATCCCTTTTTGAGCGCAGCACAAAAGCTACTTGGAATCACCAGGTCAGATATGGCCATGTCGCAGGGCTACTCATTTATAATAAATGACATGCATGGAAAGCCGGAAAAGACAACCAGTTACAACCAGAAAGGAGAACCCATGTCTTCGAAAGAGTTTGTATACAAAGTAGATCCGGATGAACCCAACAAACTTTCCAATGAAGTGCAAGTATTGCAAAGAGATGGTTCAATCATAACCGGTCAGGTAGGTGTTGAAGTAGATTTTTTAACCGATGCCCACGAGTCAATTAACCGTAGCTATGAAACGGCAGCGAAGCCGGGAGTTGATGCCTTTTCTATGGGAATTCCTCCCTTTCTGGCTTTGCCCAACATATGGTTCTCATTTACATCTTCTACGAATAACCTGCGCTTTGTATCCAATACCAAGGTCATACACAAGTACGGCATTTTGGAGAAGGTAATTGTCACAGACTTGAATTCAACTGTAGAAACTGAGAACGTATTATGGGATGCTGAGTCAGGTCAGGTTCTGCTTACAAGAACCAAAAATGAGTACGATGATCCTTTAGAAAACTTCAGTCTTCCAGCGCATTTTGTGCACAGTGGAATGAGCGGAGCTTACGAAAATCTGGGGCTTCAGGTTTACAATATTGACATTACTGATGGAGTATACGAACTGCCTTCAGTAAGAGTGGCAACTGACTATTTTGAGCCTGGAGATGAAGTGGTGCTTACAAAAGGAGGAAGCCATCAAAGAGCATGGGTTCTGGAAGTGATTTCAACTACCAGTCCATCTGTGGATAAGATCTATTTAGTAGATAGAGAAGGTCAGGAAATTGAAGACGGCACCTATAGCAAAATGAAGCTATTGCGCTCAGGGAAGCGAAACCAGAGCAATCTTTCGGTATTGTCAGTTACCTCCAACGGCGATATAGTTGATCAACTCACAAACAAGAATATCAATGATGTGCTGCAGGTGGGTGCTTTTGAATTCAGTGATGAATGGGGTACCTATTGTGACCGATTGGTAGAGCAGAATTGTGTGGTAACCGACGACCTTGTAAAAGTACTTAACTGTATGTGGACTGAGGCAAATGGAAACTTCGGAAAGGACGTTGGTGTCAATCTGAATTCTGACTGTCCGGGTATGGAGTTACAGTCGGACCTCAAGAGACAGGCCCTGGAATTGAGTGATATGAAAATAATGACCAACGAGGGAGAAAGCGTCACTTACAACCTGTACACAGTAGAATTTACAGGCGACGGAAAATTTGATGTAGAAGATGAACTAGGCAATTTAGGTGCACATCTTGACAAGGTGGTTCATAATGAGACAGGTGGAGTTGTTACTTCGGTAACCTATTACATTCGTTCAGTTAATCTGCTGGATTTTGATCAGATAAAGGCCAGTGTATTGGCCAATACGTCCAACACAACAGATTATGTTTCTCCATATTCAGGCCCAACGGCAGATGTGGTGATTGAAAACCCTTACCGCAAGTCAAACTCCTATCGCATTCCATACTTCAAGTTTATGGATGAAAACAGCACGACTCGACTTACTGAAATCAAGATTGGCGTAGGTGCCACCGGCTCTTACGAAGACAATGAAGCCGTGAATTGGGAAGACATTAAACCCTACGAAATGGGCTGTGAGTTTACACTGAAAGTAAAGGCTCCGGCTATCGATGTGCTGAGAAGTGAAATTGCCTCCTTTACAGGTCTAACCTATACGGCTTCCGGAGAATACATTGTTCATGCCGATTTAGTGGGCGGTGGTACAATAGACTTTACCCTTGAAGACGAATGCCTGAACCTAAAATGGTGCGAGCCTGCTTTTGCCTGTTCACCTGAAATTGACGATAAGGTGGTAAACCCATACGTATTGGGTATGCGCGGCAACTGGCGACCCAAAAACAGTTTTGTATACCATACCACTCGCTCAAGCTCCATTGCACAAGGTCCGGTATTGAATACCAGCCATACCGACATAAGACAGGACGGTGAATTGGAAAACTTCAGCCTACCTATCTTCAATACGGCAGGTCAGCCACCATTTACGATCAGCGGAGATCGTTGGATTTCACCCAATACCGTTACCGTTTATGCACCGGGAGGTTCAGAGGTTGAAACCCAGGATGCCTTGGGACGTTACTCATCAGAAGTGTATGGCTATGACAGGAGAGTAGTAATTGCAGCCGCAAACAATGCTCCTCACCACAACATTGCCTTCGATGGTTTTGAAGAATACACCTTTTTATGGCATCAGGAATGCAGAAAAGACATGCATTGGGCATTGTCAGAATATGTAGGATTCACCCAAAGTGTAAGCCCACTTTCCAACCAATACAAACAAGATCAAATTGTTGACTGGAAGGAAGTGTCTGACGAAGAAGCTCATACCGGGAACTACTGCATTAAACTGGATGCCGGCGATTACATAGTCACCGATGATGTGGTGAAAAACACCTGCACACCAAATACACAGACCTCTCTGGAGCCCTTTAAACTCAGCGACTGTGACTGTATTGGCAATTTTGAACCTGATGGAGGGCAGAAGTACTTTTTCTCAGCCTGGATAAAAGAAGGCCATACAGTAAGTCCTGAAACCTACACACAGTCAAGAGTAATAGTATCTGTTCTGGACCAACAGATGAGCCAGCTAAATACCGTAACGCTCGAACCTAAAGGATCCATTATTGAAGGCTGGCAGCGAGTAGAAGGAAGTTTCGAAATTCCCTCAGGGGCTGATTTAACTCTTCGCGTTCGCTTTGAGGCAGATGCCAGTTTGGGTGCAGTAAAAGCGTATTTAGACGATGTGCGTATGCAGCCTTTCAATAGCCAAATGAAAACCTATGTGTACAATCATGACGACTTACGCCTAAGCGCTGAGTTGGATGAGAACAACTACGCCACCTTTTACGAATACGACGAAGAAGGTCGTCTGATACGAGTGAAAAAAGAGACAGAACGAGGCATTATGACCCTACAGGAGTCGCGCTACGGAATAGCTAATAAATAGGAGACATGAACAAATTAATTATTACCATTTTAGCTATGGCCTCCTTCGGTTGGTTGTATGCGCAAGGTACATTTACCGACCTACTTGAAAAGAACATTAGCTATTTCCAGGCCAGTGAGCGTTTGGAGTACACCATAGAAGTGGACGTTAAGGGCATATCTGAGGAGGGAACCACTTCTCAGAAACAGCAAATGCATTATTACAAAACCGCTAAAAAGCAATGCGTGAGCACCGCCACAACGGTAATGGTTGCAGAAGGCGGTGTGTTGCTTTCAGTAATGCCGGCAGAAAAAGTAATGGTCCTACAGTATGCTTCTGACTCCTTTGGGCAGCAGTATACGCAGCAGTTGCTGGACCAGCTTGAGGCCTGGCAGTCATTAAACGTGAAGGAAGTACTTGTGTCCGGAGCATTGAGAGCATTTGATATTGAAATGGAAGCTTCTTCCGACTACGAGAAAATTCAAATGCGCTTCAACAAAAACACAGGCCTTTTACAATCCAGCACCATGTACCTGCGTGGGCAATATCTGTTGGGTGATGAAGTAATCAATACCTCTCAGATAGATATTTCTTATAAGGGGTTAAGCGATAAAAGCCTAAGAAGGGCAAGTATCGATACCTACTTAAGCAAAAACTTTGAGTTACAGCCAGAGTACGCCGATTTCACCCTCTACAACACCATAAAAAAATTGGACTAATGAAGAGCATTAAACTAATATGTATTATTGGCCTGTTTTGCGCAATGGCTAATGCGCTTTGGGCACAACAAAGCTGGGAGGATGTTATTCTTTCTCCCGACTTGCAAACCAATGCCGACCTTACTGTTTTTGATAATGAAGTAAACGGAACCGACCCTAATCTGGGTTGGATGGCCGGTTATGTGCCAGCAGATCATAATGTGTTCAGCTCAAAGGCATTTGTAAAACTACACGTAAACCATGGCGTAAAACTCAACATTACCTCAAGGCTGGAGTATCAGTTTAATCTACAGGTAGAGTACGTGGGCAATACGGCTGACGTAAACGATAAAGTAACTGAAAACATCCAACTGGTGGTAGAGTACGATCCTGCCGGTGGTACCAGCTATCAGGATATAGCTCTTAAAGTATATGAAGACGTCCACTGGATGAAGGTTACGGTTACCAGCATAACTGACCTTATCACCAATAGCACTGTAACAGATGTAGAAGATCTGTTTGTACTACGAGGTATTATGGAAACTCATAGGTTGGAAGATTTCAATCCAGCTGGTAACATCAATCCTGGCTGCGATGCCTCTTGCGGGTATAGCAATGGCGCCTGTACGAGCCCATGCGATGTTGGCTGTTCCGGTAACACAGGCTGTACCAATCCTTGTGATTTTGTAACGGCTGCCGCTGCCACCGTAACTTTTGATTTAAGCCCCTACAGTGGTGCTGAGTACTACGATATAGAATGGACCTGGATAGACCCAAATAGAGTGGACGCCAACAACAATGCAGAAGTTGTGGGCCTTGATGAGCTTTCGGTTTCTTTTGAGAACAACGCCACGCGCGTAAGAATCAATGCCAATCAAAACAGCTATACCATATCCAACACCTTTAGAGAAGGCTACCTTGCCTTTAGGTACCGGGCATGGGGACGCGAAACAGCCTCTACCGAGCATTATGTAAGTTCTGAGTGGTTGCCAAAAGGGCAAACACCCGACATGGCAGCCAATACCTATCCATTTGCATTCATAGAAGCCATTTGTAGTTCCAACGCACTTGAAACTGATAAAAACTGGCAGTTTGTAACCACTTTCGCTGAAGACGGCAAGCGTAAGGAAGTAATTAGCTATTATGATGGGCTCAACAAAAACCGTCAGGCGGTAACGCAGTTGCCAAGCGATGGAACCACCATAGTAGGGCAAACCATTTACGACCACGAAGGCCGACCAGCAGTAGAGGTACTACCCGTACCCATTGAAAATAAAACAGACCTGACTTACGAAGACCATGTAAACCCCAATGCTGCCGGAACGCAATACAGTGCAGCGGATTTTGACGGTGAAGTAAGCCCGGATCCTATGGCCACGGACCCCAGTGTGAGCAATGGAGCCAGCAGGTATTATTCTTCAGGCAATGGGTTCAATCACAGCCATCGCGATTACATTCCTGATGGGGGCGGATATCCTTTTACCCAGGTAGTGTATACCGACGATCAAACCGGAAGAGTGCTTTCTCAGTCAGGTGTAGGACCTCAACACACTATTGGATCAGGGTATGAAACGAAATACGACTATGCGGAGCCAGACGTTTTTGACTTAGCGAGCCTGTTTGGAAGTGAGATAGGTGAAGGGCAACACTATAAGGAGAATATAGTAATAGACCCCAATGGGCAAATGAGTGTGAGTTATGTAGACCAACATGGCCGGGTAATAGCCACCTCGCTTACGGGAGGTAGCGATCCAACTCTCAATATTGAAGACCTTTCATCAGCCCCGGGAGCAGTGGCTTCTAATGTAATACCTTTAAGCAGAGCCAACAACCTGCGTATTCCGGCAGCACATCCCACCGCCTACGAATTGAATTATACCCACTACGCCAAGAAAACATCCGTACACAGTTTCTGGTACGAATTTCAGCCTGAAGATTATGTATTGAGCTGCAATAGTATCTGCCTTGATTGTTACTATGACCTGGTAATCGAGATTACCAATGCTGATGGCAATGTCATTCATTCTGAGACCAAGTCTTTTGGTCCATTGGGGCAAGACCTGAGCTGCGACCCAAATGATCCGTTAACTCTGTGGAGTGGAAACGACATCTCCAGTAGCTCTTTCAGTGTGCAGTTGCCGGAGGGTAAGTATCATATCTACAAAAGGTTGAGCATTAATACCGAGCACGTTGATGAATATTGGAATCAATACCTGGGGTCAAATGATAATTGCTTGTACGGTTATGATTATTTCCTTGAAATAGCCGAAGCAGAATTGGGAGACTGCGAAGAAACCGATCAGGAAAGTTCATCTCTGTGTGATCAGTTCTACTATCAAATGGTTAATGACTTAAGTCCTGACGGCCAATATGCAAAGACTGACTCGAGAGTAGATGCCGATGGTGTCAATCTGGAACCTCAATTCGAATACTCTATTTTTAATGAGAATGGTAGCCTGAATGATCTGGATAAGTACCGATCAGCTTTTTGGGGAACACATACAGAAGCCATATGGAAAGATCCAATACGCCCTTACTTGGACGCTGATGGCAATGAACCAAAAATTTGGGACGGTGAAGGTTCCTGGCTTTTGCCTCATGAAGTTTCCAGCTATGAAGTATTTGTAGAAAATTGGCAGTCAAGCTTCGTAGAGAGTATTATTGAGTACCATCCTGAGTATCCTTACTACGCAATGTGCCTGCTTCTGGAGCCCAGCTTTGAGTACGATCAAGAGGTACTTGCCACTGAAACTATGGCTGATGCCGAATCTGAAAACTACATAAGTAGTGTACTTACTGCTGTGGTTGACGGAGATCCAATGTTTATTGAAAATGCCACTAGTCCCTACGACCGAGGTACCTGTGAATGGTGGGCCGCCCAAGCCAATGTCAACTGTGATTGCAACGCTGATGTTGCTCCAAACGATGGAATCGCTGACTGGGATGCCTTCTATTCCCTTCCATCAGGATCCAGTACGCCAAGTTTAAAAGATGATTTGGCCTACATCATCACAGATTATGTAAAAGGAGAAGATTTAGATGCCAATGGCCAGGGATTAGGAACCTATTCAACTTATGGCCTAAAAACCATTTCGGCACGTTTACAATGTAGAATGGAACGTGAGGGCGATGCTACAGCGCAGCAAGGCTGTAACTTTTATGATGCATCCTACTTTAACAACACTTCCCGTCTTGACGATGAAGCCATTGATGAGCAATGGCAGATATACGCCAAACTCTATGTGGCAAAGAAGAATCAGGTGATGCTCAACATAATAGAGCGCATGGTTGAAGAAGTATATACCAATACTACTACCAGTGGTGCTTTTAGCAATGATAATTTGTCGACCGACTTAGAAGGAGCAGTTTCCAGGTTCGATCTTTCAGAGCTATTTGACTTAAAAGATGAAGACGGTACAGATGTTTCTATTAACGCTTTAGCTGAAACGGACGCTGAGCTCGCAGCGCTTAAGGGAGATATGCTTGCCGCATATGACAACCATGTGAGCTTAGATGCCACCAGCGTGTGCGAAATGAACAAGGTGCTTTGGAGAGAAAAGCTTGAAATGTGCCCCACTATTACAGAAGCACAGATAGAAAGCCTGTTGGTATACTTTGCAGAAATATGCCGAGGCTCCTATGGTCCTAATAGACTTATGGGAGGAACCGAGCTGCCAGATGGATATACCGCTACACCACAACCTACCTATAACAGTTTTGAAGAAGCGCTGGAAGGGGTTTTAACTACCGATTATCCCAGTACGTATTGCAACCTTGACCTGTTTAGTCCACACTTGCCCATCACAGGACAAGCCTTTACCGTAAACGAACTTAAGCAGGAAGGAGACTGTGCTTGCGACTATATGGAGCGCATTGTAACCGAAACTATAGAATATGAAGTAGAAAGAGAAAAAGTAGTGCAGGGGCCGTGTACCTCTGATTTGCCCAAAATACAGGACTTACTAAATGGTTTTATTACGGCTGGGCTGTTTACGATTGAAAACCGAAGTCAGGGGCTGGCTTATGCCGTGCTGCCAAACGACCCCAGCGGAGCCTTTTTCTACAATTCCATTTTCCCTGCAAAACTTGGTATTGATCCGGCTATAGATCTATTGGAATACCGCATTACTTACAACAGTAGCGATCATCTTATGATCAATTTCAGAAAACAAGGCGCGGCCCCTACTGGAGTTGCTGGGTCGTATTTCAATATATTGTTAAGCGACTGGACCATTAAGGGCTCAACAACCTTAAATTCCAGTACCCTTTTTACGGGTATAGAAGAGGGTGGAGCGCCCCCCTGTATTGACTGTAGCAACTTTACCTTGAAATACGGTACGGCTTCAGTACATACGGGGCAAGGTCCTAAAGTGGGCACTACCTGCAATACGCCTTCCATTGAAACCATAGTGGAATCAGTGAGCGCCCAATACCTCGCAATAGAAGGAGTAAACCTGAGTCATGCCGAGATACTCCGACTCATGCAGGGTTGTGAAGGAACCCGCAATCTTATTGGTTTAGCCGGCCTTTCAACAGAAAGTACGGGAGGTGCGAATGACTGTATTGTAGAGTATTTTCCAACAGTAGTACAGCATATTATGGTAGAGCATCTCAATGATTTGGTTGCCAAAGGAGAATTGGATACCTATGATGATGAAAGAGACTACACCTGTAATTCAGGAGATCCTTATGATTATTGTATAGACCATACCTATCCCACCTACAAGGAGTCCATATGGGTAGGTTATGACCCATACAACAATTACATATGGGATAGAAATTATAATCCTGCCCTTATTCCGGCAGGAAGTAACATTGATCAGGACAACTATTTTTTTGGTTGCCAATTCTGGACTGCTTGCCCTGATCCGATTCTTAACGTAGAACTGTGCTACATACTATTGGGCTATTTAGATGCCCAGGACAAGAGCCAGAATGCGATTCCAGATAGAAGCAAGATTATAAAAATAGAAGGCCCTCAATACGATTACACAAACGATCGCTGGTTGGTAAAGCTCATTTTTGATGATCTCTCCTCGCGTTTCATGCAGTTTGAAAGCTGCGATCCGGGTAGTGCCTTCTGCTTTAATCCTGAGTGGTGGGGTCTTTCAGCCTCCAACTGTCCGTCAAGCGAGTATGAATACCACAGAACCGACCTCGCAGAATATGTATGCGATTGTGATGTCCCCTCTTTCGATGAGCTCTTTGAGAACCTTCGTGATGACGGTATGGGCAATAGTGCATTGTTCAGTTTGACCTCTACTGATGTTTCAGGACTTAACTGGTACCAAAACCTGAATACCAATCATTTGGATGACTATAACCCAAGTACGGGCAGCTATTACTACCAGCTTACCGGAACCAGTACAACCAATCTCAGCGAAATGAATGTGAAGTTTGGTGATATCAGTGCCGGCAATTATTGCGATATGTACCTTCAGGTACCTGATGGCGAAACCTTTACCTTAAACGATATCACCTCTTTCAATGGCTCTCGATTTAATCTGGACAGAATGGACGATGAAGCCTATAAAGGAGCTACTAAACTGCGTTATAGCAGTGCTCATTACATTCTGGACGTAGAAATAAACAACGATGAATACAAGGAAGTATACCTCTACTCTGATTGTTACCTGTCCAATTGTGCCGTAATGAGTACCACCAGCCTGGTGATTCCAGATGAAATTCGTGAAAAACTTCCCTGTCCCTCCTGCGTGGATTGTAACGACCTGAGTCGCGAATTGGAGAACTTCAGTACAATGTATCCTGAAATTGGTTACAACCATGCCAACTTTCCCAATCTACTCACAGGATATCTCAATACTGTATTTGAAACCAATAATTCTTTTCCTCAGTACCAGGAGTATATAAGCAATTGTCAATTGGCGGGCAATGCACTTCCTGGCTATACGAGTTGCCATTTTTCTTTTACTCTCAACTCAGGCGACATTACCTTCTGCAATGCAGAATTGGACGCCCTGGCGGCCACTTTCCTAAGCACCCACAACAAGGCCATTAAGTATATGATTACTGATGACCAGGGAACCTACGAATACTGTTTCAACTTTGACAATCTACGCGATCATGAGGCCGCCGCTTTAATGAATTCGCTGTCAAAACTTAAGTACATTGGCCATGACGATGTATGGGGCACTTATCCGGTAGATGCATCTACTAGTTATCCATACCCTCAGGAGAATGTCTCCCAAGGCAGTTATCACGTTATATACCTGCCTTCAAGTATTGGATCCTCGTATGTAACCCTTGTCAGCAATTTGCTTACTGATTTCAACGCTACTCATGGACCATCGGTAAACATTACTTCAACTGCCAATACCTATCCTATAGCATACAACAATACAGCCAGTTATACCAGTACAGATCGCATTTCCATTGACTACAGCACTGTGGCTACTTCAGCCCAACATCAGGAGCTTGTAGATGGTATTCTCAACATATTTAAGAATACCGGACTGGCGGAAGTACGCATAGGTAACTTGTATTACGAATACCAGAATGCCAGACATGATGGCTATGAGATTTGCGATGATGCCGAAACCCAATGTGAAAGTTGCGAAGACATACGGACCGTAGTGCTGGACTACCACAAGCAGGCGGATAATGACTTGCTGGAAACAGCCTACCTGGACGGAATGGCGGTTGCATTGGGCAATGCTTTTGGCCTGGACCTATACTTAAAGCGAGCGGTAAGTGATTGTGCCGATTGTACGGACCGCAGTTTGTATGTGTGTGAAGACCTGAGTCTGGCCGCTGTAGAAATGCAAACTTGGCTAAATACAATGACAGGACTGAGCTTAACTACAGGCATGCCACTCAATGGTGTTCAAGACTTCATTACTGCCAGTTTCTATACCAATACTCCGGCAGACAATCCTGTATATGCGGTCAATATCAGTGCCACAGGAGATCAGTTGGCCATTGAAGTACATGATCAAAAACAGTATGATCTCAATATTGTATTGTACTCAAGAGATGGAAGCGCTGTTGACTTTAACAACATTTCCTCTTTCAGTCATCTTAAAGTGATTCCTGAAGACCGCGGGGCCAATCACCATTTCAGCATATTGGCTAAAAACAATTCCACTGGAGAAGTGTATGACCTGCTGGGGAGGGTAGATGATTTTGCCATAGCCGCCTGTTGCTACTTTGATGACCTGGAATTGTGTTATACCCCACAGTTGCCTTCTGTTGTGTATAGAGAAGAGCCTTGCGAAGAGTGGCACGATAGAATGGCGCATGTGAATGCCGATATTATGTACGATGGCTATTTGGCAGAAGAAAAAGAGCGCTTTTTATACGCTTATGAAGAAGCCTGTGCCGGTGCCTTTCATGAAGACAAAGAAACCTTCCAAATGACTGCCCCTTTTGTACAACACCATTACACGCTGTACTACTACGACCAGGCAGGCAATCTGGTGCAAACTGTGCCACCCAAGGGGGTGCAGAAGCTGGGAGCCACAGATGCTACTACGGTAAGCAATGCTCCCGGACAAGGCAGCTATTTTCCTCAGCACGAACTGAAAACCATTTACCAATATAATTCCACAAATCAGTTGGTTTGGCAGAACACGCCTGATGCTGGGGCATTTAAGTTTGTATACGATAGATTAGGGAGGATGATATTCTCTCAAAACGATCATCAGGCAACTCAAGGACACATTTACTTTTATGTGGTCTATGACGCTTTGGGTCGCGTGTCAGAATCCGGGCAAATTGAGTTGGCCAGTCAGGTATTTCAGAGTAATTTTTATGCGGACCCCAATTACCATCAATACTTGCTGGACAATGCTGTTTCAAGAACTGAAGTAAACTACGTACACTACGATGAAGCTTATTCAAGTACAGTGGCGTCACAGTTTGGTTTTGAAGGACAAGAACATCTGCGTAACCGTGTGGCCTGCACCTATTATAAGGAAGATGCGAGCACTGGTACTTACGACTATGCCAGCCATTACAGTTATGACATACACGGAATGGTGAAAACCCTAATCCAGGAATATCCGGAGCTGTCTGATTTGAACAATGCTTTCAAAAGGATTGATTATGAGTATGATTTAGTCAGTGGTAATATGAATCTCGTTTATTATCAAAAAGGCGAAGCAGATCAGTTTATTTATCGGTATGGATATGATGAAAACAATAGAGTTAATCTAGTGGAAACGTCCAGGGACGGAAAGGTTTGGGATAAGGATGTTAAGTTTAAATTCTATTTACATGGACCCATTTCTCGTATTGAGTTGGGTGATAACTCCGTGCAAGGTTTGGACTATTCATATACTGTACACTATGGAACAAAGGGTGTCAACAATGTGAATCTAGACGTAGTTAACGATCCTGGAGCTGATATCGGTGATGCCTTTGCCCGAGATGCTTTTGGCTATAGTTTGCATTATTTTAATAATGATTATCTGTCAATAGGTGGGAGTAATTTTTTACCTCAAAAGGGAACGGGGGCAAACGAATATGGTTCGTCAGAGTTGTATAATGGAAATATTTCATCCATGGCCACCGCCAACCGAACACTGGTAAATATGGGGAAGGGGATATTGGGCCAAAACTTCAAATACGATCAGCTAAATCACTTGGTAGCCTCTGAATCCTTTTTAATGGATCAGGTCTCTATGGCAAACAATTCGTGGAGTGGTGTGTATAGTGCCAACAAATGGAGTACAGAATATGCCTACGATGCCAATGGTAATATCACAGATTTGATGCGTCGTGGTCATAAAGCGATCCCAACCGTTATGGATGATTTGGAATACCACTACAAGACAGGTACGAACCAGCTTACTGCAGTGGAAGACATTGCTCATTTGGTATCGGGTGTTACAGAATCAGTACAGGCGGCCTACTTCAGTGAAGATGAGGGTGGCGTAGAAGATATAGACCATGGACAGAGTGCGTTGGTTGCTAATTATGAATACGATGCAACAGGTAACTTAACTAAAGATGTTCAGGAAGAGATTGAAAACATAGAATGGAGCGTACAGGGCAAGGTGAAAAAGATAATCCGTTCTAACGGATCTGTGAAGCCCGAACTCGAGTTTGCCTATGGTCCATCTGGACATAGAGTGAAAAAGCTGGTGAAGAATACTGGAAGGGAGATTGATTGGACTTGTCAATATTATGTATATGGAGCCGATGATAATGTAATGGCAGTCTATGAAAAATCGCTATCGATTGGAGATGATGGCCTAAACTATGAGGCCATTGGCGACTGGGTAGTAGCCCACAACGCTGGTGGAATATCGGCAGTAATAGACTTGCTAAAGGCCGACTATTCTACTAACGATGCCTTTAAGGAGCGCTTAATCACAGAGTTAGTCAATAATGGGCTTGAGCAAACGGTAGCCGGCAATTATACCCTGGCACAAATCCTTGGATGGGAGGCATCCCTTAGCAAAGACCTGTTTGCCGCTTATGCCAGCGATCCTTCGGCTTTTGATTGGATGATGAATGCCATGATTACCAATGGTACTTTTAAAAACGATTTCATAGATGCTTTAGTGGATGTGCAGGGTGCCGTGGTTCTAGAGGTTTTGTTAAACAATGATCCCTCAAACAGTTTCCTGAATTGTTTTGCCTTGACTGATCTTAATCAATTGGTGGCCAATTTGTACCAGGGGCCACCTCCCAGTCCCAATTTTCCTACCAAGATGGATGCTATCAACCATTTGGTGCTGAACCATACCAATACTGAAATTGCCTTGCAACTGCAATCAGCTTTTACAGCATTGAGTAAAACTGCCTTGAAAACATGCATAAGTAATACCCTGCTTACTTCCGCATGGACGCATACCAATCTTCAATTGCAGATGGGTTCGGTGGCTGGATTCTTTGACAATATTGCCCCGCAGCTTGATGAAAACGATTTGGCTACCTGGTTTATTGGCGATCCTGACCCCGTGGCTAACAGGGCCTATAATTACCTCATACAGAATGCGGAGCCTAACTTGATGTTAAGCACATTGGCAGATAATGATGGGGCCAACTTTATAGAATATGGAATGAATAGCCTACCTAGTTTTGATGTGCTATACAGCGATCTTTTACCCGGCTTAGAGCAGCATTCAGTAGGTGATTTTGCCTTTTTAGTAAAGCAAGAATTGGGCGATGCTGCCTATAACAGCATGATGGACGATTTGGTAGACGATTTTCTGTACAAGGAAGAATTGCTGATTGCCGAATACTCTATTCACGGCAGTACAAGGTATGGAACGAAGAAGGAATACCTTGTTTTAGAAGATCGCCATTTTACAGCGACGGGAGTCAATACGGATGGTAGTACTCAAATAGGTACTATCTTACATACAAATACGGCTCCATCGCCTAATGGCGCAAGCGAATACCAAAGAGTTGTAGGTGAAAAACAATATGAACTGAGCAACCACCTAGGTAATGTCTTAGCTGTTGTTTCTGATAGACGCGTTCTTACCGAGAATCAAAACGATCCCGATCCTACCAACTGGTGGTGGGATGCAGATGTCATTTCTGCGCAGGATTATTATCCCTTTGGGATGTTGATGCCAGACAGGATATACAAACATGCCTCAGCTCCCATAATTAAGCGAACGGTAAGTGAGCTTAGCTCAGTACTTGACCATCAGTTTGATTCGGGCACTGAAGGCTGGGTAGGCCAATCGGGTGGTACAGTGAGTCAAAATGCAGGAAGATTGGAAGTTCATACTGACAATCGATGGGAGGCTGGAGCCTATTATTACACCACTGAAGCGGGTAAAGAGTACAGCATTATGCTGGATTTGGATTTAGGGGCTTGTCAAGACCTACAAGTTGAGATTATTGCTCACAATCCTTATCAGGTGATTGCTACACATGTCATTACTGCAAATGGGAAACACAGTTTTGGTTTTACGGCGACCACATCCCAAACTCGAATCAAGATTTCCAGAAAAGATCCTACTTCTTCCGGAGTGATTTATTTCTATGTAAATCGCGCGACGATGTTTGAGTTAAAAGACCAAGAAAGGGATATGTCTGTACGTATGTACAAGTATGGGTTCCAGAATCAGGAAGTCGATGATGAGATCAAAGGGGCTGGAAATTCAGTCAACTATAAATATAGAATGCACGATCCGAGAATTGGTAGGTTCTTTGCCACAGATCCGCTTTCGAGAGAGTTTCCCTGGAATAGTCCTTATGCGTTTAGTGAAAATCGATTAATAGATGGAATAGAGCTTGAAGGACTCGAAGTTGTCATGGTTGGTATTAATATTACCATTACAGGAGGGGGAAGTGTAGCGACAGAGACTGGTTTGATATTTGGTCCAGACGGCTGGGCAGTATACCAATCTGCTGGAGGTGGGGCTGAGACTGGCCTGAATGCGGCCCTACAAGTCTCAGTAACGACTTATCCACTTATGGAGAGTATAGAATCCGCATTTGGAGATGGGACAGCCATTGGAATTGGCGGAGGTGAAGGTTTTGTAGCAAGTGTGAATGGTGTTGAATCCGATGGACATGAAGGTATTAATGTTACAGCTGGTGCTGGTGCCGGAATTCCTCCCGTACAAGTCTCGTATTACCAGACAAAAACTACAAAGTTGACAAGAAGCCCAAATGCAACGGAAATTTTCTTTGCGACTGACGCACTTAAATCGCAGCAAGCTGACCTTTCTTGGAAAATCGCTCATAGGCAATCTCTTGCCGGGATGAAGAACCTTCATCAAAAGGCAAATAATTTGCGAATTGACATGATATTTAAAGAGTTAAGCCTTTTGGATAAGGATTCAGATACCTATCTAGAGCAGTCTCAAGCGCTTTTGTCCGAAGCTTTTGGTCTTGTTGAAGAAAACAAAAAACTCGGCGAAGAAGCGGATGCTCTAATAGAAGAAGCAGATGAGATGATAGGAACTTTAGAAGTTATAGATGATGCGTTAAGTGAATTGGAAAAATTATGACCAAATGAATGAGTCAATGCCTTACTTAGGACTTAACAGCAGCCTATTGACGTTCTTAGTTAGTTTTAGTAGAATAACCAATTGAAACAAAAAGCCTCGCAGTGATGCGGGGCTTTTTGCTTTTGTGACAATGAACGGATGTTTATGGTAATTAAGTGCACCGGTAACTCGGCGACAGCCTCTATGTTAAGAAGGGATGCATGAGCCCTGTTCTATTTTACACCTAGATATATGTAAAACCCTGCGGCATGTAAAATGGTAACCAACTAAAAGCTCGAAGTCATTCTTATAAAGCCCAATGAGCTATTGGCATGTAACTGGTTTCCTTGAATAAGCAATGAATTTCCCTGATAGTCAAGGGTGAGTTGCATGCCTTTATAGATTTGGAGGCTGCCGGCAGCACCGTAGTTGAGCCTTGGGTTCATGTGCTGTACTGAGTTGACTCCACCGCGGAGCTCAATACTCAATAGTTCTTTAAACAGACTTTTGCGCACACTAAGATTGGCAGTGCTAAATTCTACCGTTCCATCCATGGGTACTGATTTGTAGTAGGAGAGAGCCATCCTATTGGTCTTTTTCAGTAGAGAAATACTTCCCTTGATCATGGATGTTCTGTTGTTCAGTTCTCCATCGGTTTCAAATTCCTGAAACATAAATCCCAG